>Ga0074044_10001288_pt1 | contig 22948 bp, 15 predicted proteins | sample BogForMeECP23OM1_FD_94443 | JGI IMG/M metagenome (GOLD analysis project Ga0074044, IMG submission 94443) | Bog forest soil microbial communities from Calvert Island, British Columbia, Canada - Bog Forest MetaG ECP23OM1 | ecosystem: Environmental > Terrestrial > Soil > Wetlands ... | reverse complement strand
CCCGCAAGGGGCGTCAGTGAATGCTTGAGCTGGATGAGGGGCAACTCTCACGTCCAGTTCTGAGGGGGCGGGGAGGTAGCAATACCTCCCTGCTACCCGGCCGGTCGGTGGCAGGCAGTAGCCAGCGGGGGAGCGTCTGCGCACGACCTGACCCCGCTGGTCCCGGCGGACGACGGCCCAGGGGGCGTGGAGCGTGGAGCGTGGAGCGTGAGGCGTGGGGCGAGAGGATAGTGGCCAGTAGTCAGTGAAGCCGAAGGAAGGGGAACTGGCGGTGATAGAAAAGCGCCAGAACGAAGCCAAACTGATCTGGTGTTAGTCGTTTGCGGATTGTGACTTAGGACAAATAACTGCGAAATCACGCTGGCGAACGAACCCAATTTTCGGTCGGCCATACGGCGGGGTCGGGAGACCCTCGCCGAACGAAACAAAACCCAACGGAAGAAGTCGTGATCAGAAGTTCGATAGTGTGCCGACAAACGAACCCACCGACGAGAGGGCGGCGTCAAGCGAGTCGGCGCGCGTTTTGTGTTGCGGGCCCCGCTCTCCCGCATCACCCGTGATCACTTCTGCCACGGGTGCCCGCAACATTGACACCGCTGCCGATGATCAGGTTGTGACGGTAGGTCCAGTCGTAAACTGGATCGCGCCTCGCCGGGGCAAGGTCGACGATCTCGTGGAAACCTCCCTCCGCGAACCAGGATTTCAGCTCGGCCTGGGTGTGATGCGACTGGTACCGCGGGGCGTACCAGTCGAAGTTGTCACAGACGCGGAGGGTCCAGTCGGGGTGTCCGGAAAAGTTGGCGACCTTGTTCAGCGTCCGGTTGACGATGGGAACGCTGCCGAGGACACCCAGCCCGGCGCAAAGGGGTTCGAGCACACGCGTGGGGAGCCGGGTGGTGACGCGTCGCAGGCCCGTGTTGAGCCATTCCTGGGGCGGCGTGTTCTTGCGGTAGAGCCAGACTGCCAGGCGTCCGCCGGGCTTGACTTTCCGGGCGATCTGGGCGAACGCCCGGCGCGGGTCGGGCGTGTGATGGAGCACGCCGATCGAGAAGACCAGGTCGAAAACGGCATCGGCCAAGGGCAGGTCGAGAAGGTCGGCCTGGACTATACATACGTCCGGAAGCCCTGCGCACAGGGAGGCCGCCTTGTCGACGGCCGTGCTCAGGTCAACGCCGAGGACCCGAGCCCCATGGCTGCCGGCCAGACGGGAATAGCGACCACCCCCGCAACCGCCGTCGAGCACGAGCTTGCCCGCAAGATCGGCTGACGCAACGCCCGTCTTGACCTGAAACGTTGCCTCGTCTTCCTCGCTGCGCGCCACGTCGTAGCGGTTCCACTGCCGGCCAAAGCTCTCTGCATACGTGTCGCCGGCAAGCCTCGGTATCCCCCGGACGACCGGATAGCATGAGCCGCACGCCGGGCAATCGAGAGTCTGGGGTGGATCACCGGCAATCTGGAGTGCGCCTCGGCATCGAGGGCACGCGACCAACGAAATCAGTTCGTGATTCATGATCCGATTTTATGTCAGGAAGCAAGCTCATTTCCGCCCCATTCCGCCTGATTCCTGGCCTTTTTCAGGGGAGACGGCGACAATACCCTGGATGATTCGCGTCCTGAAGCGGTGCTGTTGACCGATGGAACAAGACAAACCGCGTGAGCAAGACTGGACGCCTGCCTGGCTGGAGCGGGTTCGCCGCCGGGCGCGGCGATGGTGCGCCACGGGCGCGGGAACCACCTGGATCGTGGCGGTTTCCGGAGGCGGCGACAGTGTGGGTTTAGTTCGCGCATTACACCGGCTGGCGCCCGAGCTGGGCCTGACGCTTTCGGTCGCCCACCTCGATCACGGCACGCGGGGCGAGGCGGCGCGGGCTGACGCCGCGTTTGTTCACGCTCTGGCGGGCTCGCTCGGTCTACCGCTGGATCTCGGCCAGTGGCAGCCGACGCGCGCCAGGCACTTCGAAGCTGACGCTCGTCGCGCCCGATATTCCTGGCTGCTGGAAATTGCCGCCGCTCGAGGCGCCTCGGCCATTGCGGTCGGACACACACGCGACGATCAGGCCGAGACGATCCTGCACCGGATCATCCGCGGTACCGGGCTGCGGGGACTGGCGGGCATGCCATCGCAGCGCGTCTTGAGCTGCGACCCGCCTGTCACCCTCATCCGCCCGTTGCTCTCGGTCTCACGGCAGGCGATTCGCACAAGCCTGGGACTGCTGGGACAGGATTTTCGGGAGGATGCCAGCAACGCCGACCAGGCGCGGACCAGGGCGCGGATTCGCCACGACCTTCTCCCCCGGCTGGCCCGCGAATACAATCCCCTCGTCGCCGAGGCGATCGTTCGGCTGGGCATGCTGGCTGGAGCCTCCGAACGGACCATGGAGCGGTACGTGATCGAACTGGAGCACGACGCGACTCGATTGCTGAGCCACGACCAGATCGAGCTTCGTCGCGATCGGCTGCTGCAATCTCCTCTCTTCCTCTGTGCCGAAGTCCTGCGACGGGTCTGGCGGCTGGCCGGCTGGCCCGAGGCCGGCATGTCGGCGCAGCGGTGGCTTCGACTTGCCTCGCTCGCACGCAGCCAGCGGATCAGCCGCATGGCAATCGGGTGCGGCATCGAGCTCACGACGACCGGCGCCAGTGGATGTCCTCCCAACGGTTTCGTACTGAGACGCATTGGGGGGAACGGTTCGTCCTCGTGCCGGCCGGCCCCGATCGAGCAAATGCCCATGGAAGTACCCGGATGCGTTCCCTGGGGCACCGGCAAGATCACGACGGTGCTCGAACCGGGCGCCCTGCGGGACGAGACGATCGACCTTGACCGGATCGTCCCGTCGCTGTGTGTCCGCGCTCCGGTCCCCGGCGACCGATTCGAACCGCTGGGCATGAAGGGCAGGAGTACTCCCCTTAATGACTTCTTCCGGGGCCGGAACATCGTTCCCGAGGAACGTGCTCGCACCCCCCTGCTCTGTGATGCGGCCGGCATCGTTTGGGTGGTCGGCCACCGGATCGCCGACCGCGTGAGGGTGACCGAGCAGACCCGGCGAACACTCGGCCTGCGCTGGCAAGTTGACCCGCAGGGTTCGGTATGCGCGATGTCAAATGCGGAACCAGACGGCGCCCACCTGGCTTGTGTTGCCCTCGATGATGATCAAGATCAAGATCAGGATCAAGATCAGGATCAAGATCAGGATCAAGATCAGGATCAAGATCAAGATCAAGATCAGGATCACTCACTGCACGCGAGTTGTGATTGACGGTCTGGCGGCTTTGGCATACGATCCCATGCCCGACTCGGTCACCCCACGGATGGTTCGAATTTGTCCTCGTCCCAAGAGCGAGTGGCCGAGCATGTCCGTGCCGAAACCTCGATTTGACCCGATTTCGCGGACTGTGGCTCGGGTCTGGAAGTGCCGGAACAGTCGGATGAAAGCACCGGCGCTGCGGCGGATTCTCGAGCTCGCGCTCTTCGCGCGCCTGTCGGCGGCTGTCGCCGTGGAGTGGTATGTCCGGCGGCGAGGCACGCCGCGGGTCTGCGTCTTTGACGACGCCGAGTATTACTGGGCCCTTGCTGGAACGATCCGCCAGGGAACGCTTTATGAGGTGGTGGAATGGGGCGATATTCCCCACTTCGCGCTGCGGGTCCCGGGCTATCCCGCCTTCCTGGCGGCCTGTCAAACCATTCTGGGCGAGCGTCCACTGGCGGCCCGTCTGGTGCAGGCTGGGCTCGGGGTGCTGACAGTCTGGCTGATGTATCAATTAAGCCGGGCAGTCGCCGGCAGGAACGAGAATCCAGCGATGACCACCGTCGGCCCGATCACAGGCCGCGCCGACGGCCGGCCATGGACGGTCCCTCTGGTGGCCGCGTTGCTGGCGGCCGTGCATCCTTACTTCGTCGTGATGTCGGTGCTGATCCTCTCGGAGGCCGTGTTCTTTCCCTTGATGCTGGCTGCGCTCTGGGGTATGGCCGCAGTCTGGAACGAGACCGCAGCGCCCCCGGGTGCGGTAAACCGGCGAGCGCTGGTGATCGCCCTTGGAGTCGGCGCGGCCAGCGGAGCGGCGATCCTGGTTCGCCCATCGTGGGCCCTCTTCGTGCCGGTGATGTTGGTCGCCTGGTTGTGGAGCGTTGTCGTGTCACGCGGCTTTGCCCCGCGGCTTCGCATTCTCAACGCGGCGGGAGTCGCGGCAGTGGTCTTGCTCGGCCTTTGCATCGTGATGAGTCCCTGGTGGATCCGTAATGTGCAGGTCTTCGGGCGATTCGTGCCGACGGCGGTCTGGATGGGGGCCAGCCTCTCTGACGGCCTCAACCCCCACGCCACAGGCGCCAGTGACATGAAGTTCCTCGAGTCGCCCGATATCTGGCCGCTCGACGAGCTGGATCAGGATCGCGAGCTCACGCGGCGGGCGCTGGTGTTTGTCCAGGATGAGCCTGGGCGCGCCCTGGAGCTGGCGCTCTTCAAGCTGGCTCGGTACTGGAGCCCCTGGCCCAACGCGGAGGGATTTCGCTCGCCGCTTCTGGCCGTGGTCAGCACGCTGGTGTTCGTTCCCCTGCTGGCACTCGCGGGCCTGGGGCTCCGGGGCCGGTGGCGTGACCCGCGGGCCTGGGTGCTGCTGGCTGGCCCGCTTTTTTATTTCTGCTTCGTGCACCTGGTCTTCGCCAGCTCGATGCGGTACCGGATTCCCGGCGAGCTGCCCGCGATGGGTCTGGCCGCCATCGGGGTGATGACCAGCGCGCGAAAAGTGGCGTTTCGGCGCATCAGTTCCTGAGCAATGGCTCGATCAGGCTCATGGCCCGGCTGGGCCGTGAAGGTCTCCACGGAAGGAGATTCGGCGGATGCGGCTGTGGCGACGGTTGGCGAAGATCTTGTTCTGGGGGCTGGCCTTGATCGTTTTGATCATGGCTGGGGCTGCCTGGTTCGCCTACGCGCTCGTCACCGACAGTGAGACAGCCGCGCGGATGATCAAGGCCCAGGCAGCGCGGTTCTTGCCCCGTTCGATCGTCGAGATGGGACGAGTCAACATCGGCATCTGGAAGGGAGAGATGACGGTTAGCCATTTCCACGTGCTGCAGCGGATCGACGGTCAGTCATTCCTGACTGCGAGAGTTCCCTGGCTGAGCGTCCGGCTTGATCCACGGCAGGTGCTTCACGGCCGGTTCGCGCCTCGCGAGGTGGTGGTTAGCCAGCCCACGTTACGACTCTGCCGGCGGAGTGACGGGACCTGGAATATTCAGGGCTTGATCGCAGACCCCTGGCCGGGGCCGACGATCGAGAATCCTCCCCCGATCGTGATCCGCAACGGCACCATCGAGCTGGTGGGCGATTTCGATGCGGAGGAAGACGCGGTGGGCTTGCCTGTTTCCGCCTTGCGGTTGGCCCGGGTGCGTGAGCTCGACCGTGACAACGAAGTCGTCAGGGCCAGGGACTCGACCCCGCGGCCGCGAGGAGACGCGGCGATCGCGGACGCACTGCCGGCCGTCAGGCAGGGCATCGCGACTCAAACCCCGCGCGAATCCACACCGACCAAGAGCCAGAGCCCCGGGCCGGCCGGTTCGTTACCCAATCAGGGCGTGGCCATTCTGCGCGATGTCTCGCTGAGGATCGAGGCGGGCGAGGGAGGACGGCTGCGGTTCGAGGGTTCAGCCCACGGCGATCTGTTCGAAAAACTGACTCTCGAAGGCTCGATCGATCCCATCACTGGCGACACGGTCCTGCGCGGCGAGCTTGCGGGATTAACTCTTTCGGAAAACTTGCGCCGCCGCATGCCGCCGGAGATCCGCTCGCAGTTCGAGTCGTTGGGGCTCAACCGCGGCGAGATCGATCTCGAATTGCGCCGGCTGGCGCTTCACCCCGGGGCCCCTCGAGACCGCCGCTTTGAATATGACGTGCTGGCGCGGCTGCACGGCGGCGTCTGGGAGTGTCCCGCGCTCCCCTTTCCGGTCAACGACCTCTCCGCGTTCGTGGCCATCAACAACGGCCTCGTCTCGATCAAGCACGCCGAAGGGAGCAACGGGAGTACGATCCTCCGTGCCGTGGGTTATCTGGCCCTCGGTCAGGCGGCAACCTGTCCGTTCGATCTGCGTCTCGACCTTGTGCAACTGGAGATGGACAACCGGCTCCAGGAGAGGACCCCGGCTCAGTTCGCCGAGCTCTGGGACGTTTTCAAGCCCCGCGGCCTGGTCGATGCGTCCATTCATCTGGCGCGACAACGGGAGAACGACCCGGTGAGTGTCAGCGCCACGGTCAATTGCCGCGATGTAGCGGCCGTCTATCGCCACTTTCCCTACCCAGTGGAGCACATGGGTGGCAGCCTGACGCTGGAGCATCAGCGGCTTACCGTCGATCTGCGCGGCCTGATCGGCGAGCGCCCGGCACTTTTGAAGGGAACCATCGAAAACCCTGGGCCCGACGCGCTCGTCCGGCTGGATATCCAGGCCGACTCGGTACCGATCGATGCCGCGTTCCTGGCCGCGTTACCGCCGGATGTCCGCAAGGTCGTCGATCAGTTTCACCCCGCCGGTTCAGTCAAGGGCAAGGTTCGCATCCTTCGCTGGCCGATGGTCGGGCCCAAGGCGAAGCCCGAGGGGCACCTGGTCATTGATGCCGATCTCGACCTCAACCCGCGGTGCGAGATCACCTGGGCCGGCCTGCCCTACCCGATCCGCAATCTGACCGGCCAGCTCGAGTTGCATCCGGACCTCTGGGAATTCAAGAACATGCGCGGAGGGAACGGCCAGGCGATCATCAAGGGGAGCGGCCGGGTCCAGAAACTCGTCGGGCCCAACCTCCCAAACGGCGAGCCGCCACTGAAGATCGACTTGCAGATCCAGGCCCAGAATTTGCCCTTCAACGAAGACCTTCGCAAGGCGCTGCAGCCGGCGTGGCAGAAGACCTGGTCGATCATCAACCCGACCGGAGCCAGCGACGTCGAGGCTACCATTCACGTCGAGCCTGGCCGTCCTGACACCAACCATATTTCGATCATGCCCCTTCCCGATTCGAGCGTGCGCCTGGTGATCCCTCGCACGCCCCAGCCGGGCTTCGATCCTGGGGGGACTTTCGAGCTGCGCATGGAGAACGTTCACGGCCGGTTTGATTTCGACAACGGCAAGGTGGCCATGAACGATGTCAATTTCCTCTTCCATGGCGCCCCGGTCCAGTTTGCCTCGGGAGACGTGATGGTCGAGGACAGCGGCCGCTTCGCCCTGGCGGTGAGCGAACTCTGGGTCAAGGAGATCCGGCTGGACTCGAGCCTGCGCACGATCATGCCGCCCTTGATGGCCCAGTTCGCGCTCCGGCTGGACGACGGCAGGCCTTTCACGGCCCGCGGCAACCTCCAGATCGGTTGGTCGGGCGAGGAAGGCGTGCCGGCCTGGTGCCGCTGGGACAACACCCGGGTCGTGTTTATCGACAACTCCCTCGAAGCCGGGATTCCGCTAAAACATATCCAGGGCCAGCTCGAGTATGTTCGCGGCTGGTCCAATGGACAGACGATGGAAATCCACGGGGCTGTCAAGCTGGACAGCATCACTCTGCTGGGGCAGCAGATCACCGACGTCGAATCGCCTTTTCACCTCGAGCGCGGATCGGCCCGGCTCGACAGCCTGCGGGGAAAACTGCTCCGAGGTGATCTGGAGGGTAGCGGCACGATCAGTCTCGATGCCACCCCGAAGTATAGCGCCTCGCTGAGACTTGCCGGTGCACAGCTCGAGGAATATGCCCGGACGCTCCCGGGCCGGCAGTCGTACCGCGGCGCGCTGGGCGCCGCGATCGATCTGAGCGGCTTGGGCAACAACGTCCGCAGCATCCAGGGCAAAGGCGAGGCACACATCACCCAGGGAGACTTAGGCGAGCTCCCCGTCGCGCTGCGGTTCATCAACTTCCTCAACAGCAACCTGTCGCTGCTCGATTCGCCGCGGACCTCGGGAAAGACCGCCTTCGATTCCGCGGACGTCGCGTTCCGGATCGACCATGGCACGGCGATCCTCGACCCGATCAAGCTCACCGGCAGCGCCGTTAGCCTGCAAGGAAGTGGCAACCGCGATCCCCTGGGGAACCTCGACATACAGCTCAGGGTCCTGTATGGCCGCGGTCGCCGCTTGCCGATCGTCAGCGACCTGATGCGCGAGGCCAGCGGGCAATTCCTTATCGTTCACGTGCTGGGTCCGTCTGCCAATCCGAGGTTCAAGCTCGAGGCGCTTCCCCAGGTTCAGAAACTGGGCGGCCTGCGGGGCCAGCGGAATCCGGATTGAGCCGCTCTCGCTGGCGATTGCCCCGCATCACTCGCACTTGCGTCCGAAACAGAAGATCGCAACGTCGGTAGCAGGGGGATCTCTGAACGCTCTCTGCCGGAAGCCGGCGATCATCGCCGCCCCCGGGGTTTCGGTGCCTCTGTATCCCTCGAATCCAAAGTAACGCCAGGAATAGATAAGGTCTGTTGTGGATGCGTTCGAGGCGAGAAAAACCCAGTCTCCCGGAGCCAGGCTTTGCCGTGAATGTACGGTAGACAGGAGCCGGACTGCTGCCCAGCGGTGGCCCGACCGCCTCTTGCTGGCGATCGAGGTTCTCAATCATCGGGCAAACTCCTGAAAATGCAAGCTTGCCCGGTCTTTTGAAAACATACCGGCTTCATGACGGATCCCGGCCAAAACAGACGATCGTGATATCATCGAACTGCGACCGGCCAGCGAAGTGGTCGCGGACGGCTGCGAGAATCGACTCGCCGACCCCGGCAACGCCCGTAGGCGCTTCGGCCAGGTTAATTCGCAGGCGATCCAGCCCAAAGCACCGGCCCTTCTGGTCCATGGCGTCGGTCACTCCGTCGGAGAAGAGAACGACCACGTCGCCTGGCTGGAGTGAAACCAAGGTCGCCCGGTACGTCGCGTCCCGAGAGACGCCCAGGGGCAGTCCAGATCCATCGCGGCCGATCTCTTCGACCAGACCGCCGGCGCGGCGGATGAGCGCATGGGGATGGCCCGCGGTGGCAACCGTGACCTCGTGCGTACGGGAATCGGTCATGGTGGTCACCAGCGTGACGAAGCGACCCGCAACCCCATGGTCGTACACATGCCGGTTCACCTGGGAAAGCACGTCGACGGGAGGGGCCCCGGCGCGGACGAGGTGGCGGACCTCTGGACAAATGCCGGCCATCACCAGGGCCGCGGGCATCCCCTTGCCCGCGACATCACCCAGCGTGACTGCCCATCGCTGCATGCCATTTGACGATGACCCGGCCTCCTCCACCGGGATGTAGTCGTAGAGGTCGCCCCCTACGACCTGAGCCGGCCGGTAGCATTCCCAGAACGTGTACCCGGGAATCTGCGGTTGAACGCGGGGCAAGAGTGCCCGTTGAATCTCCCGGGCTGCCGCCCAGGATGCCTGCTCCTTGAGCAGCCGATCGTTCACCACGACCACACCGATGGGCAAGGCCAGGGCCGCGAGCAGGTCCAGGTCTTGCTCCTGAAAATGCTCGGAGTCGCCAAGGCGGTCGAGCTGAACCATGCCGACCGTCTTGCAGTCGTGGGACCGAAGCGGAACGCAGATGGCCGAACGAATGGTGGACACCAGGCTGCCCTCATCGCCCAGGATCTTGTCCACCGTGATGTCCTTGATCAGGACAGCCTCTCCCTCGCGGAGAACACGGTCCTGGATTGTCCGGCTCAATGTCGGGGCGGAGGTGTGCCCTTGCCGGCGTCGATACGCGGCCAGCGGAAACGACCCGTCATCCTCGGCCATCACGATGAAGCCCCGCTCAGCCTGGGGGAACACATCCATCAGGCCGTCGAGCGCCCGGCTGAGCACTTCACCCAGATCAGCTCCGCCGCCCAGTGCGCGAACCACATCGAGGATGGCCTTGAGCGCCTCGGCAGGGTGTTTCGAGCGCTTGACCAGGTGATCGGAGCTGAGGTCATGGAGTGAGCCCACCACGGTCGTGCCGTCGTCCTGGGGCTCGTGAACCACGGGGCCTGGTTGATGAAAGATCAGCTCGTACTCGACGATCTTGATCCGATCTCCATCGCGGAGCCGCACGGGCTGGAACGGCGCCAGTTTCTTGCCACCGAGGTGAGTGCCGTTCTGGCTGTCCAGATCCATCAAGTCATAAGAGCCATCAGGCAAACGCTGAATGCGGGCGTGTGGACGTGAGATCCGGATGTCGTCGATGAAAAGGTCGAGGTTGGGCAGACGGCCGATGTGGAAGTCCGCCCCCTTGATCTCGCAGACCCGCTGAGTTTTGGTTGCCCGAACGACTTCAAGAGTTGGCTTCATCATGGATGAAGATGTCATTCCCTGAGCTCCAGAATCGCTGTTCATCGTCTCGCAGCGGGCCGGCAACCGCATCTTTCCTGGTTGATCCTTCCCGGGTGCGATCAGGAGCACTCTAGCCTTCCATTGTGGGCTGCGTCGGCCCCCCACCGATTGGCTGTTTCCAGAACTCCGTCCCGGTCCTGAGGTCGAAGCAGGCCAAGTAGTGCCGGTGGTCTCCCCGGCTATCCGGGTAAGCCATGAAGATTCGGCCCACGCCCACGGCGGGCATGCTCATGAGCGGGTCGCCCAGCCACTTTTTCCAGACCGGGCTCCCCTCGACCGTCAAGACCTCCAGTTCGCAGCTCTCGGTATTGAAGACCACGAAGCCCTGATCGACCACGGCCGCGGTGGGCCCGTCGTCGCTGGTCTGGTACTCCCAGAGAATGTCGCCAGAGCGGGCGTCAAGCGCGTAGAACTCATAGCCGCCGAACCCTCCGCCCACGAACACTCGGCCATCGACCACGGCCGGCGTGGCTAGCGGGCGCTGGCCGGGGAAGCACACTTTCCAGCCGCGAAATCGGCCGGGGCAGAACTGGGACTCGGGGCCGCCGTGGATCTCGATCAGCACAGGCCTCCGCCCGGAAAAACGGGCCGTGGCGGGCCGGTAGACGAACGCCGGAATCTGCCGGCCGTCGAAGGTCCTGTACTGGATCAAGGACGGCTCGGCAAACGTCAAAGTGTCCAGCCCGCCGGTCTCGCTCTCGGTCCAGCGATCGAGACCGACATTATCGATCAGCACCGAATACGCATCGGACGCTTCCTGCGTCGAGCTTCTCGACAGACCCAGCTCATGAGATTCTTGCCGAAACTTCAGTCCGGATATTTGACCGCGGGGAAACTTGCGCACGGGGAATTCCTGGCCTGTCGCGGCGCTATATCCGTGCAGGACATCAATTCCATCTTCGTTGGCAACAAGGGCGACGAGCTGGCCGTCATCGCTCAGATCATAACTCTCGACGTCCCAGGGAATGTTCGCTGTGATCACAGTGTCGGAGCCGGTCACCAGGTCGTGCCGTAACAGACGGCGAAACTCGGACCCCTTGTCGGTGATGTAGTAGATCGACTTGCCGTCCTGGGACCATTTCGGCTCGCTGGAGAAGACAGGCTCGGCCGTCGGGCTGGCTCGCCGCGGGGTGATCGTCGTGGTCTGCCCACTGCCAATTTCAATGATATGTATGTACGATTCATTATCCGAAACGTATTCCTCAGCCGCGACCCTCGTCTCGTCGGGCGACCAGTCGGCAACGGTCCACTGGCCCGAGACCTCCTTGAACCGGCGCTGAAAGTGGGTGTCGGCGGGAGCGGCGAGGTACAGGTCCATGTCACGGCCGTTGCGGGCGTTGCAGCTCCAGGCCGAAAGCTCGCCCGAGGGCGACCAGGCAGGCGCGATGTTGCGGCTCTTGCCGTCGGTGATCCGCCGCGGCTCGCCCCCGGCGCGATCCTGGAGAAAGAGCTGATAATTCTCGGCCCCGCCCTCGTCCATGGCATAGAGGAATTGGTCGTGCTTGGGCCGTGCCGAGACGTTCAGGACGCGCTCATTGAAAAAGGTGAGCTGCCGCCGCGCGCCTCCGGGCACGGCCACGTGGTGCACCTGGGGCGTGTCGGCGAACCGCGTGGTGACATACATCGCGCGGCCCCTCGAGTCGTCCCAGTCCTGGAAGCTCACCAAGCGGATGTTCTGGTAGCGGTTCAGGGCTGTGCTCAGGGAGGTCGGAATCGGTGGCACATTCTCGGCGCGGATGCTCTCGGGGACGGGAACCGTCTGCCCGGGGGCCAGGAGGGGCATGGTAGTGAGCAAGACGAGCGTGAAGATTTCCGGGCCGCGAAGCATGGGCTGGTACTCCAGGATAAAACTACGCTTCGACCGCGTGAAGATACATGTCGATCATCCACTCCCCACCGTGGTCGGGGTTGCCAATCAGCCGCTGACCTTGAGGATCAACCACGAAATCGAGCAGCTCCAGGGGGACCACACCGACGAGAACCGGGCAATCATCAGCGAGCTCGGAGACTTCGATGATGCACTCGCGACCCTGGACGGTCAGCCTCGCCGGCCCGTAGACTCCGAACGAGGCCGTGCCGGCGGCTGTCTTTGCGAGCGACGTTCGTAGTTTACGAAATCCGAGTTGGTCGATCATATGTTTTGGCATTGCAAGATACGTGGCGCCTGTGTCAATTCGCGCGTCTTCAACTTCAATCCGGCGCACCTCTTCGTTGGACACCAAGCCGCGCGCCAGGTTCTCCAGGTCGTAATTGTTCTCGATCTTGGCTGAAACCAGTATTCTTCCCACAGTTGCGGCCTCCATGTCATGGCTCCCTTCGGTTCCTCGCTCCCCTCATGGCACATACACGAACTCATTGGCATTATACAGCGCCCGGCAGAAGGCCGGGGTGCCGTGGGAGCCGATCACAATTCTCATGCCCGCGACTTCCCAAGAGCATCTTTCCAAGGCGGGCGAGCGGGGTAGCGATTCATTAAGCACTCCCGTCGTGGGACAGGATTCCAATCCTGTCCCACGTAGAAAGAAGAGGCATCAGATCGCGGACTGTCGTTCCTCTTGGAGCAGCCCGAGCTGGCGATCGAGCCAGGCATTGACGCGGTCCGAGGTGGGGAATCGAGCAATCAAGGCGCCGAGCAGGACGATGGCCGTCGCCAGGGCGATCGGGTTTCGCTCCACCATGTAGGCGATGGTGGCGAAGAAGGCCGCGCCCTCGAGCATGGCCGCGCCGATGATGAGCTGGGTCTGGTAGAGCTGGGCAAGCTTTCCGGTGTAGCCTGCTGGATAGAGTTGTTTGGGTTCAGACGGGACGCCCTCTGTGGTTGCAATTGGGCCCGCCAGGGCAATCTGGCGGCGTGCCCGGGCAATGTTTATCTTGGGGACGACGAACGACAGGACCAGCACGATGAGGCCGGAGGCGACGGCAAGACAAGTGATCACCGACAGCGAGGAATCCCCCGGCGCGGCAATCGCGGCCCCCCCTGCCCCTCCTCCAGGAGGAGCCGGTGCGGGATTCACCGCGACCTGAGTCACGAACAGGGCGATCGCCAGGAAGGTCGCCACGCCCATGATCATGGCGCCGACGATGGTCTGGCACGTGCGGATGATCGGCTGGAGGGCGTCGAGATCGGTCATGTCCGACATGGGCGGAATCCTGGTCTGGGATCGAATGATTCAAGACTTCACGTTCCGGGCCACTCGGCCCCCTGGTCGATCCATGCCCGCAGGGCGGCCACCTGCTGGGATGCCAATCGCTCGCCTTTCGGCGGCATGACCCGGTCTTCTTCCAGGCCCGCAGTAAGGCGCACGACCAAGCTGTCGTTTGCCTTGCCCGGCACGATCACCGGACCGCTGTCGCCACCCCTGAAAGCCGCAGCCCCTCCTTCTGTTTGCTCGCTCCGTGGCACGCATAACAGTGCTCCGCCCGGATCGGGCGGACATCGCGGTCGAAGTCGATCTGCCGATCAAGACGGGGTCGAGCCGCTAAAGTGGTCGCGCTTGACGCGCGCAGTCATGTATTCCTCGACCCGCGACTCCAGCTCCTGGGAGCTCGGGGGTGAGGGCTTTGCCAGAGCCGTCATGGCGGGAAGCGAAATCGCCAGAACCCAACCCGCGAGAACGCGGCCCGGCCGCAGATGGATCACCCGCACGATCGCCCCCCGTTCACGTGACGCTGCCCTTGTGTCGCGCCCGACTCCTCGTGTCGCGCTCGAGCTGTTGTGTCGCTACCATCTTCTGGTCATTCGTGCGGACGAGTCAAATCTTGCGACGCCCTTGCCTCGTAAAAGCGAAACGCCCGGAGGGGGTACTCCGGGCGTTCGGGAGGGAACGAAAGACGTGATCGAGATGCGAGGACCGCGCCGTGGGGGGCGCTCCTTCGAAGCAGGGCTGGCTCAGGACTGGTCGGCGCTGATGATCTCGCCGCCAGCGCGGGTGATCAGTGCGACGATCGTCAACGGATTGGCGGATTCCTTGATGAAGTGCACCGAGCCGTCGGCGAAGAGCATGTTCGCTCCGCCGGGATGGAACGAATAGACCTCGTTGTTGCTGGTGCAGTTGATCAGGCAGATCCCGTCACCCCGGATGCCATCCGCCGTGGCGCCTTTGAGGTGGGCGTACGTGAAGGGGTCGGCCCAGGCGCCGCCGCCGCCATCGGTCGGATTGAGCACGCCATCGACGGGGGCACCATACTGAACGTAGATCTGGCGATTATGGTTGTAGCCGACCGGGCGGCCCGCATCCTCACCAATCATCACGGTGTTCGATACGCCGCCATGATCGGACGTCACGAGCACGACCGTGCGATCGGCGATCCCGGCGTCTTCCAGTCCACTGATCATCGACGCCCAGTTGGGGCTGCTGACCGTCGACATCACACCCCGCGCGTGCAGGGTGTATGCCCCCTCCTTCATCATCCGCCCCAGGTTGGGCGTCTTCGCCTTCCGCACGCCATCAGGGCTCAGACCGTCAACCCCGACGATGACCACGTGCTCGACCCGGGGAACCTGGGCAAGCACACGGGCGGGGGCCAGAACGCACTCGAGCAGAAAAGGCAGAAGCGGAAGCGAGCATAGCATCCAAATTCTTTGATTTATTCTCATGTTCAGCCTCACCTCGGTTGACAGCTCGATGGTGAAGGTCCGAGGCCCGTCCCTCGTATCATCAACGATGCATGAAAGAATCAACTACGAAGCTCCAAGGACAGTACCAGAACTTCGGGTGGAAGGTGTGTGAGTTCATTCTATTTCAGATGAAAATTTGATGAAGCGCGGGATCTATGCATGCTTGTTTCGCGGCATGGTCGCGCCACGGCGCACGCGGCCGCGGGGAAACATTGTCTGTCTCACGGCGGGGCGATGCTGGCGCGCCGGGCTGTGGCCGCACCCAGGGACGGTCATGGGTTCGTGCTGTTGTTGGTCAGCGAGAGCGGGCCGATCTGGTAAAGGCCCGACACCAGGGTAATCCCGCCGCCGCGCGTGCCGAAGTCGCGGTTGTTGGTCGAGATCAACAGCACGTCGTTGCTGCGCTGCGCGGGCGGAGTATTGATGTGGCCGATCGGCTGCGCCAGGATCGTCGAGTTGGAAATCTGTCCTGTCCTGATCAGGTTGATGTAGCCGGTGTCGTTGAGCACCAGGCCGTTGGCGGTCAGGCCGCGCAGCGACTGGATATTGCCCTGGACGTCGATCAGGGCCGGGCCGGTGCCGGCGGCGGCCGAGCCGTTGAGCTCGGGGCGGAAGCTCTCGCTCAGATCGGTGATCGGGGCGGTGATCGGGGCGGTCAGACCGGTGATCGGGGCGGTGGTGTCCAGCGTGATCGTCCCTCGCTGGGTCAGCGACACGGGCCCCAGCAAGCTCACGGTATTGGTGTATTGTCCGGGGGTCCCCACGATCGTGTTCAGCGCCAGCGAGGAATCGACGGAGCCTTCCGACAGGCCGACGCCAGTCGGCGGGGAATTGTTGCTTGGGACCTCAACGTACGCGCCACCGGGCTGGATGGCCTTCTGGGACACCGTGGTGAACTGGCGGACCAGGATCAGGCCCCCGCTGGGGTTTGTGTCGGCGACCGAGGTTCCCGCCGTCAGCAGGCCGAGCTGGTTCACAAAGGGCTGGAACGAGTTGAATGGGGCCGCGACCGTGGGATAGACCTGGTTCGTACCGACCAGGCCCGTCAAGCCGCCCACCAGGCTGAAGCCGGCTGGAGGCGTGTAGTTGCCGGGCTCATTGACCGGGAGCTGGGCTGTGCCCATGGCCAGGCTTTGGTGAACGTCGATCATCTGGAGCTGAGTGGGATTGGTCGCAACGTCGCCCATCACGGTGAGCGTATCGGTCGAGCCCAGGGCCGTGGCGTTAAAGCCCTTCGGCACGGAGAACGAGCCTATGAAGGCTCCCGACGTCGGGTTGTAAACCCAGATCTCAGTACCCGTGCTGACCAGCAAGACCAGTTGTGTGTCGTCGCGTCCTAGCGAGATGGCGACCGGCGGGGTCGATTCGGCGGACGGCTCGCTGAGCGTGAAGGTCTGGTCCAGCATGCCAGTCTGCTTGGCCATATTGAACTGGCCCGTCGTGGGATTGGTTGCCGGCGTGAGGTTGAAACGGACCACCTGCCCCGTCGTCGCGTCGATACCGAAGATGACGTTATCGGTCAACAAGTTCGGCGCCGGGGCGATGTTGCCGTTGATGTGGTTGATCTTGAGGACGATGCCCGGAGGGGCGGGCGGCGGGCCTGGGGCGCCGGGGGCCGTGACGTTGATGATGTTGCCGGCCGAGACGAATTCACCGTTGATCCCGGCCAGGGACTGCACCAGGAACGCACCGCTGACGATGACGCTCGAGTTATTGTTACTGGAGGTGCCCGTGGTGATGCTCGTGCTATTGCTCGCGCTACTGCTGCTACTGCTCGAACTACTGCTACTGCTCGAACTACTGCTCGCGGCCTCGCTGGTCGTCAGGCCGGACGGAAGCTCGCGGAGCTGGATCTGCGTGTCGGGCCCGACCGAGTTGAGATTCAGGTTGGCGATGCCCGATTCCACGTCGATGGTGCCGCCCGCGATCAGGTTGAATTTGGGCAGGTTGATCGTACTTAACACGCTGGCGCCGATGCCGCTGAGACTACTCGCCGCGCTGTTGTTGAGGAGGTCCGCGCTGTAGATGCTCGCCAGAGCGGCCTGCCCAGTCCCGCCGTGAACATTGCTCACGATCCTGGTATAAGCGTTGGTCTTGCTGAACAAGAGATGCAGCGCACCGCTGGAATCGACTTTGGTGCCCTGCAAACTTCCCCGGCCGACGATCTTGATCTCAACGTGCGTCCCGCTGGGGGTGGTGTAGTTGAACTGCTGATCCCCGGTGGGAGGGCTCGAGTCAGGGACGATCGGTAGTCCGCCAGCGGCCTGGCTCGGAACCCAGCGCTGTTCCAGCCCTTCCAGCATCGGCCGGGCTCGACGCCTCGGGCTGCTTGGGCTGCTTGACGATGTGCGCCCCATCACGATCCTCCCTGTCCACCGCGTATCCCGAAACAGCCTCCGCCATGCGGCGGCCCGTCGCTGCCAGACTATCTGTTATTCTTTCGGCAATCCGACTTCCCCGCATAACCCAAGTTCCAAGCAACTGGTGCACAACCGGTGTCATGGGTTCCACGCTCCAGCATCTTGCAGCCGTCCGGACACAAGGAATTTTGTCAGCCACGTCAGTCCGGAATACCAGAGCTCTGAGCAAGACCACCAAAAGACAGGAAGACTGGGGAAACTAACGAGGAAGTCGGAGCATTCACGGGAGAGGCGAAGCGGCCAATCGCTCGAATCGGCGCGACATCGCAGGCGATGTCCCTGGCATGGCGGCGCCATGGCCGTTAAACTCGGCGAAATCATGCGTTCCGGACAGTCCGGAGGCGTGGACGTGCCTGGACGAACTGAACCGATCGGATTCCGAAACACCCTGACACAATCGGGAGTGGTTGAATCCGGGTTGGCATTCAGAAAGGAGATCTGCTAGTGGTCCGTCGAGTTGTTCCGCTCGCGTTTTTATTTGGAATGGCCTTGGCCGTGGCAATGGCGTGGACCGGACCCGCGATTGCCCAAGTGGTCAAGAAAGAGCATGCCCCTGCCCCTGCCCCGAAGCAAGAGGCCCCCAAGACCGACGCCGCGAAGAAAGACGAGGCGAAGGGCGAGCCGGTCAAGAAAGAGGAGGCCGCCAAGAAGGAGCCCGAGTTGGTCGTGGAAGCTCCTCCTCCTCCGACCGTTCCCAAGGAGGTCGAGGAGAAACTGGAGAAGGCGCGCCTCGCCGTGGCCGAAGCCATCGTTGCCGCCCAGGACGCCGGACTGGTCGATTCCTCGATCGATCCGCCGCCGATCCTCGACATCCTGATTAAGGGTTATGCGATCGACGCGCGAACCTTGAAGAACCCCAGCGCCAAGAAGACGTTCTGGGCCGTGACTCCCGAGGTCTTCTGCGGCTGGTTTACCGGTTACAACAAGACGCTCGAGGGCGTGAACATCAATCCCATGAACGACCTGCGAATCATCAATCCCAGCGCCGGTTTGAAGGCATGGTATGACCAGCGCGCCAACATGTTGAACAAGTATATTGATGAGGTGCGGAAGGCCAAGGGACCGGCGGTAGCGCCCAAGCCCGCCGAGGTCAAGAAGGAACAGGCCAAGCCCGCCGAGGTCAAGAAAGAAGAGGCCACGAAGAAGTGAATGGCGGCTCTCGATCGGAGTTGCGGCGCGACGATGCCAGCGGGGTCGTGCTGACCGGCTCGCAAATCCCTCCGGATCGAGCCGGCGCGAGTCAGGGATCCGCCCTATGGACTTCGCTCTTGCGTCGATCCCGTTTGGCAGTTCGTCATCCGATCGAGGCCGCACGCCGTGACGCCCAACCTTGTCTCCAAGGCAACCGCGCCCCTGCCGATCCTGTCGCTGGCCTGCGAGGCCGCCATGCGACTGGGCGCATCGGGTGTGCTGATCATGCCCGAAGGGCCAATGGAGTGGGAGTTGGTGCGCTCGGTTTGCGCGGGGGGAGTGGCAATCTTTGTGGCTTCGTCCTCGCCGCGGCAGATGGAAGCCATCCGCAAACTGGGCCTCCAGGCCATCGAGGTCGAGCCCTCCGAGGCGGCGATCGCCGAGCGCATCGCCCTGGCCTTGATCGAGGCGGTCGCCAACGACCAGCTCAAGGCGGGCGCACGCGTGGTGGTGGCTTATTCGGGCTTCGAGGCCGAGGCCCTGGACTCGCTGACCGTGATCCGGCTGGGAGAGCACCTGGAGCGGCTGACCGCTCGCGACCTGCGGGCCCTGGAAACCTGGGTCCCGTTCGAGACCCTCAAGGCTGTGGTCGATACGGCGGTGGAGATCGGCCGCGAGGGGCGCGAGGGCAAGGCGGTCGGGTCCTTGATTGTGGTCGGCGACGTGCGCAACGTTCTGCCCCGCACGCGCCCCCTGGGGTTTGACCCGTTCAAGGGATATCGCCGCAAGGAGCGCAACGTTCGCGACCCTCGCGTCCGTGAGGCGATCAAGGAGATCGCCCAGATGGATGGGGCGTTTGTCGTGGCCCGCGACGGTACGGTCGAGGCCGCCTGCCGGCTGATCGACGCGCCGATGACCGGCCTGACCGTTCCCAAGGGCCTGGGCACGCGGCACTGGGCCGCCGCCGCAATCACGGCCGTGACCAAGGCCCTGGCAGTGGTCGTCAGCCAGTCCAACGGCACTGTCCGGCTGTTCCAGGACGGCGAGGTCATCCTCCGGATCAAGCCCATGCGGCATGCCCGTGCCATGAAGTGGCAAGATACCGATACCGAGCCGACACCCCCTGCGCATTCCAGGACGGAGCGAGAACGCGACAAGGACAAGGATCGCGATCGGGACAAGGGAAAGCCGGGCCCCGCGAAACCGGCTGGTTCTGCGCCTTCGGTTCCGCCCCGGCCCTTGTGAACAGAACAGGTTGCTGCCATGATCGCGTTGTCCCGGCTCCTGGTCGAGCCGTTTTACCGGCTCATCTTTGGCCGGCCGATTGATGATGCGCTGCCGCTCTTGCACGATCGCCCACCCGGCGAGCCGACCGCGCCCGACGCGGCAAGCAGCGGCAACGAGGCGGCTGACAGCCGCCGGCGGGGTCTGGTTCTTGTGGCTGGTGGGGTTGGCGGGTTTGACCTTTGCGGCACGGCCCTGCGCTATGTCCTGGCCGCCGAGCGTCTGAACTACGCCATCCACGTGTTCCCCTGGGGGCACGGGTTCGGGAGGTGGTTCGCCGACCTGACCAATGTCTCCAACCGCGATCTCAAGGCCGCCCTGCTTGCTGACGAGGTCCGGCAGTTCCGGGCCAGCCAGCCGGACGACCCGGTCTTCCTGATCGCCAAATCGGGCGGTTCCGGGGTGGTCGTCAAGGCCCTCGAGCAGCTCGAGGAGAAATCGGTGGAACGAGCCATATTCCTCGCGCCGGCCCTCTCGCCCGGGTATGACCTGACGACGGCCCTCCGCGCCGTGAGAAGCGAGATGGTTGTCTTCTGGTCGCCACTGGATCTGTTCATTTCGGGAGCGGGTACTCGCGTCTTCGGCACGGCCGACCGGGTATGGACCGCCAGCGCGGGATTGGTCGGTTTCCGCATTCCCCCGCCCCCAACCGCCGGCGGTTCCCACCCTGACGGCCAGTACGCCAAGCTCCGGCAGGTTCGCTGGGCACCGCGGATGGCGGCAACCGGTTATCTGGGAGGTCACCTGGGACCGGATTCGCCGGTTTTTCTCAAGAATTACGTCGTACCCCTGTTGCGGACCGGGACGGACGGCGAGCCTTGAATTGCGGGCCAGGATCAAGCCGGTAGGGTGGAGGACCGATATCCTTATGGCCCGGTACTCGCGTCCTGGCGAGTGGCATTTGCTCGCGGGATGCGCCACCCACCGCTCGCGACGATCTTCAAGGTCTGAGGGATCAAGAAGATTCGTACTTCTCTCTTCATTGCAGACGAGCGTCCGGGCCGTGGTCCAGGCCGGCGACGGCAGCCGGCGACGGGCCTGACTCTGGGCGCTCGACCCCTCGAGGCAACCGTGAACCCCGGGGATCTCTCCCCGGCCACGGTCAACAAACGCCCTCGATAACTGGCACCCGTGAAACCGCACCGCGCGGCGGTCTCCGCCTTTTCAAAAGGAGACACCCCCAACCCCCTGATGCCTGACGCACCGGAGGGGCGGGGCCGCCCGCACTTGACTTTCACGGCGCCGGCCATGGTCAGAGACTCGGGGAACACCCGAGCAGTAGCGCCTGATCCTCCTCAAGCCCGATGAACCTGGTCTCCCCGTCCGGAATGTGACAGGTTCTCGCACGACCAAGGGCACTGCGCAAACGTTTATTTGCCCATGGGTTGTGTCGCGCCGATGGACATTCAGGCAGGCCGCGGGTGGTCTTTGACCGGCCACCACGGACTTGACCGGCCGGCACCGGTGTCGGATAAAAGCGGCATTGCCCGACCAGGCGCGGGCCTGTTCTCCCACAGGGTATGTGGAGCTTGACGACAGCCATGAGTAAACCAGTTGCGACGATCGCCCAGGTGCGCGGGCGCGAGATTCTTGACAGCCGCGGTAATCCGACCGTGGAGGTCGATGTGATTCTGGCCGACGGCACCCTCGGCCGGGCCGCGGTTCCCTCGGGAGCCAGCACGGGAATCCACGAAGCGGTCGAGCTGCGGGACGGCGACAAGAAGCGCTACGGCGGCAAAGGCGTGACCCATGCCGTGGCCAACGTCAACAGCGCGCTGGCCAAGGTGGCCATTGGCCGGGATGCCAGCGACCAGGTGGCGCTCGATCGCGCGCTCATCGCGGCCGACGGCACTCCGAACAAGGGCAAGCTCGGGGCCAACGCCATCCTCGGCGTCAGCCTGGCCGCGGCCAAGGCCGCCACAGCGGCGCACGGATTGCCCCTCTATCGCTACATCGGCGGGGCCAATGCCCGGGTTCTGCCCGTCCCGATGGCCAACATCATCAACGGCGGCAAGCACGCCGACAACAAGATCGACTTTCAGGAATTCATGATCATGCCGGTGGGCGCGAAATCCTTCGCCCAGGGCATCCGCATAGTGGCCGAGGTCTTTCACCAGCTCAAGGCCGTGCTCAAGAAGGCCGGCCACAACACCAACGTCGGCGATGAAGGCGGGTTCGCGCCCAACCTCGACAACGAGGAGGCGATCACTTTCATTCTCGACGCCGTCGGCAAGGCCGGCTACACGCCCGGCCGCGACAAGGACATCGCCATCGCGCTGGACTGCGCCAGCTCCGAGCTGTTCGAAGAGGGAGACAAGAAAGGCTACAAGTTCTGGAAATCGGCACCCGACAAGGTCCTCTCCAGCCAGCAGATCATCGATCTTTTTGCTGCCTGGATCGACAAGTATCCGATCATCTCGATCGAGGACCCGCTCGACCAGGACGACTGGGCCGGCTACGCGGCCTTCACCAAGGCGCTGGGGGGCAAGGTCCAGGTCGTTGGCGACGACTTCTTCGTGACCAACACCGAGCGCCTGTCGCGAGGCATTGCGGAGGGCTGCACCAACAGCATCCTGATCAAGGTCAACCAGATTGGCACTCTGACCGAAACCCTGGAGGCCATCGAGATGGCCCATCGCGCCGGGTTCACCTCGGTGATCAGCCATCGCTCCGGTGAGACCGAAGACGCGACCATTGCCGACATTGCCGTGGCCACCAACGCCGGCCAGATCAAGACCGGCTCGGCCAGCCGGTCCGACCGCATCGCCAAGTACAACCAGCTCTTGCGGATCGAGGAAGAGCTGGGCGGCGACGCCGTGTACGGGCCCGGCCCCAAGCGGCGGGGATAAGACCTTGCGGCTGGCGGCCAGCTTCCTGATGCGCGACGTGCCCCAGGGAGAGCGAGCCTGGGGTGATGAAGAGCTGGGTTGCCCTGGTTTCCATTCGCCATCCCCGTCCCCCCTTGCGATTACGAAGGGGGGATACAGGGGGGTTTCGATGGCCCGGCAGCATGGCACGCGTCAGCCAGCCCCAGGTCGCCGCGATGGGACAATGAACCGAAACGAATTGTTCAAGTAAGCCGCTAGCGCGGCGGGCCGATCCGACCTATCCCATTGTAGCGGACGACCCGTCGCCGCTGCCCTGAATTCCCGCTGATTCGGCACTCCCTGGTAAACGCCGGGGATATACCT
>Ga0074044_10001287_pt1 | contig 22956 bp, 21 predicted proteins | sample BogForMeECP23OM1_FD_94443 | JGI IMG/M metagenome (GOLD analysis project Ga0074044, IMG submission 94443) | Bog forest soil microbial communities from Calvert Island, British Columbia, Canada - Bog Forest MetaG ECP23OM1 | ecosystem: Environmental > Terrestrial > Soil > Wetlands ... | reverse complement strand
GCGTGTGTACACGCGCGAACAACTGCTCGACATGGTGTGGGGCCGCGACACGTTCGTCGAACCGCGGACCGTCGACGTGCACGTGCGCCGCCTGCGCCAGCATATCGAGCGCGACGACGCCAACCCGGAATTGATCCTCACGGTGCGAAGCGTCGGTTATCGCTTCAACCCCGAAGCGCTTGGATAGATCACCGACCTCGGGCCTGATCGCAGCGATAGGAATCGGCCTCGCACCGGCAGCCATATTCCTGGTGGTGCTGGCCGCCACCGGAGCGGCGTCGGGGGTGTGGGTCGCCGTCGTGATCGTGCTCGGGCTTGCGCTCAGCGCGATTTCCGCCAGCGCGATCGGACGCACAATGTCGCGCCGCACAGAAAGACTGGACGCCGTTGCCGCCGCGCTGCAGGACCGGCGTCCGCCACCGCATCTGCTGCCCAACGGAAGCGACGCGATGGGCCGTGCGGAGCGTCACTTGCTCGACGCTGCCGACGCGATCGTCGCCGAGGTGGACTCGCTTGCCGAGCAGCGCGACGAGTTCGAGGCGATCCTGCGCAGCATGACCGAGGCGGTGGTCGTGACCGGCGCGCGCGGGGAGGTGGTTCTGCTCAACGGCTCGGCCCGGCGCATCTTCGCTCTGGGAGCCGACACCGACTATCGCGATCGGCCGTTCGTCGAGCTGTGCCGCGACCCGCGACTGCAGGAGTTTGCCGGCCGCTCGATGCGATCGGCGGACAATAACGTCATGAGCGCGGAAATCATGATCCAGAATCCCGCGCCGCTTTACGTCAGCGCCAGCGCCGCGCAGATTCGCACCTCGCGCGGCGCGGCGTGGGTGTTCGTCTTCCACGACATCACGCAGCTCAAGTCGTACGAGACGCTGCGCGCCGACTTCATCTCGAACCTCACCCACGAGCTGCGCACGCCGCTAAGCGCGCTGTACGGCTACGCCGAAACCCTCACTCGAGGCGTGGACGATCGTGAAACCCAGACGCGCTTTCTCGGCATCATCGAGCGGCAGGCGCGCCGGCTGGCGCGCTTGCTCGACGACCTGGTCTCGCTCTCCGATTTGGAGCGCGGGCTGACTCCGCTCAAGATCGAACAACTCGAGCCGATGCGCGTGCTGTCTGAGGCGGCGGAGTTGATGCAGGAGCAGGCGGGACGCCGCGGCCTGCGCCTGGAAGTGAAATGCCCGCCGGGATTGCCGAAGCTGGCCGGCGATCGCGACCGCTTGCATCAGGTGATGCTCAATCTGATCGACAACGCGATCAAGTACACTCCGCGCGAGGGCCGCGTCACGGTCGAGGCTCGCGAGGCCGCGGGCGCCAACGGAGCAAACGCAAAGCCAGGCGTCGCGCTGATCGTCGCCGATACCGGCGAGGGAATTCCATCCGCCGACATCCCGCGCCTGACCGAGCGATTCTATCGCGTCGATCGGGCCCGCTCGCGCGAGCTCGGCGGCACCGGCCTGGGCCTGGCGATCGTCAAGCACATCGTGCAGTTGCACCGTGGCGTGCTGCGGATCGAGAGCAAGGTGCATGAAGGCACGACGGTCTCCGTCTGGATTCCCGCCGCGCCGCCCTAACCTTCGAACAGGCGCGAAGCGCGGCATCCGTCTCTCTTAACACCGGGTGCAGGGGTCACCCCTGCGGCGCGGACGCAGATCAGCTTGCTCGCGAGGCTGCGATATGAAAATTTCTAAGGTTCCGATGCGCCATTAGCTCAGTGGATTAGAGCGGATGACTACGGATCATCAGGTCGGGGGTTCAAGTCCCTCATGGCGCACCATCTTCTCCCGGTAATTTAATCGCCGATGCGGGGGAAGCGCTCGGCGCACGTGCGACCGACGAAAATCGAAAATCACGATTGATTCATTTTTCTCGACTGGGAGGTTAATGTATAGTTTCGAGTTGTGATGAGTGAACTTCTCAAGCAAGCTTTCGAAAAGGTGGCCTCGGAATTGCCCGAGTGCGAGCAGGACGCCTTTGCGCAGTGGCTTCTGAAATTGATTGAGTCCGATGAGCGTGAGTGGGAAGCCCGGTTTGCAGGTTCCGGAGCGAAGCTTGAAAAGCTCGCCGACCAAGCCCTTGCAGAGTATTTGGAAGGGCGCACTGAAATTCTTGACGTTTCGAAACTCTGACTTCTCGAACGACAAAAGCGTTCTGGATCTGCTATCACAATCTTCCAGGGCAGATCCGATCGCTCGCGAATAGAGCTTACAAACCGTTCGTTCAAGACCCCCTTCACCCGAGTTTGCACTTCAAACAAATACATCTGACGCGACCGATTTGGTCGGTCCGCATTGGGATTCACTATCGGGCAATTGGCATCAAGCCGCATGCCGGTGAAATAGTCTGGTTCTGGATCGGCTCGCACGCCGACTATGACAAGCTGAATTGAAGATTATGCCGCCCGGCTGGCGCTCGACTGCCGGGCGCGGCGTGGTGTAACGATCATGCGGGTCTGCCGAAACGTGCCGGCCAATCAACCGGCGGCCTAACGGAAGGAGCGCATCCTTATGTCAGCCGTGCCTGATTTTTCCAAGCGATACCGCGTCGATAACGGCCGCAAGTTTCGCTTGAAGGACTTCGACCCCGGGGACAGCCGCGGTCTGAAATCGAAAAAGCACGCCGAAAAAGAATTGCCGCGCGGGATCGAGCGGCTAAGCGAATTGCAGGACAAGCTCTACGCGCAGGATCGATGGGCAATTCTGCTGATCTTTCAGGCGATGGACGCCGCCGGCAAGGATGGCGTCATCAAGCACGTGATGTCCGGCGTCAATCCGCAGGGATGCCAGGTTTATTCGTTCAAGCAGCCTTCCGCCGAGGAACTCAACCACGACTTCCTATGGCGCACCAGCAAGTGCGTTCCCGAGCACGGCCGAATCGGAATCTTCAACCGCTCCTACTACGAGGAGGTTCTCGTCGTCCGCGTGCACAAGGAGTTGCTCGAGCGCGAACGGACGCCGCAGTCGCTCGTTACGAAGAACATCTGGAATGAACGCTTCGCCGACATCAACGCATACGAGCATTACTTGTATCGCAATGGCGTCGTCATCCGGAAATTCTTTCTCAATCTATCGAAGGAGGAACAGAAGAAGCGCTTCCTGAGCCGTCTCGAAGAGCCCGTCAAGAACTGGAAGTTTTCGGCCTCCGACGTCACGGAAAGAGAACGATGGCACGAGTACATGGCGGCCTACGAGGAAATGATCCAGCGCACCGCCACTCCGCACGCGCCCTGGTACGTCGTTCCCGCGGACAAGAAATGGTACACGCGCCTGATGGTGGCCGACGCGATCATCAGTGCTCTCGAAGACCTCAATCTCCACTATCCGGCCGTCGGCGCCGCCAAACGCAAGGAACTGAAAGCCGCGCGCGTCGCCCTCGAGCATGAAGGCCATCACTGACCCTTGCGAATTCGGCGTGGGAGCGCCGGGCGCGGCTAGCGAGGCGCAGATTGCGTGGGGCGAGCAGGCGCCGCAACCGTGAAGCCCCACTCATAGAGCTGCCCCGATTCTTTCACGGCGACCTTGTAACGCTCTGATGCGAGCGGTTCGCGCGGCAGGATCACCGCCGCGCCGATGCGCACGAGTCCCGCCTTGCCAAGCTCGGTCTGCTCGGCATCGCGGCCGGCCTACGACGCCGCGGTGACCAGACAGGTTTCGATCTCGACGCCATCGCGCGTAACGAAGTCCGACGATACTTCGAGGCTGCCATCAGGGCCGTAACCTTGCCCAAGTTGAATCGAAATCGGACTGCCGGTGGGAGCTTTGTAACCGGGACACGAAGAGAATGGATCGGGATAGTCGCCGCCGGCGTACGATTGCAGATCAACGGTGGCGCCATCGGGCGGAAATTCGACCGGCGATCGCAACCGTCCCGTCTCCAATGGAATGAGTCCGAGGCTCGGATTCCAGAATCGATCGCTCGCGGGTCCGTCGTAGAGCGCGATGCGCACCGACTTCTCCAACGCGAAGCGACCCGAGATCACGATCGCGCACCGGCCCGGGTCGCAGTAGGCGCCGAGTCCGACGATCGAAAATTGCAGCACCATCGGAATCAGGCCGCTGAACGGCATCGTCATCATGCGATCGACGAATTCGGCGCCGCTTATGTTGATCTCCCGCGCGGCCAGGACTACCGCGTCTCTGCCTACCGAAGCGCCTTCGTCGGTGTAAAACGGCTTGCCTTTGTCCTCCCATCGGAAGGCGTCTTGCGGAATTTCAAAATGAAGCCGTTGCTTCTCGAGAACGATATCGCCGCCGGCAATTCCGTTCTTGACGAGATAGCGCGCGTGATTATACGCGCCCGCACTGATGGCGCTGTCCTCGACGACCGGCGGCAGCTTTGCCATCGCACGATAGTAATTAACCCGCGCGTTGGCGCTTGATGCGAAATCGCGCGGCACTCCGGGCGATGTCGGATTGGCGGGCTGCTGCGCACCGGTGTTGCCGCCGATGAAGCCGGCCACGAAGATCGTTGCTACGCCGAGCAGGACGGCGCGCTTGAAGTACCGCATCAAGAATCGCTCAGGGCTCGGAACAGTAGTCCCGTGCGCGCAGAAACTTTGCATCGTCGTCGGTGACCGGCGGACCAGTTTTGACATGCGCCCAGCTGACCGACTGATTCAACGTGTTGATCCCGCATTCGACTTCGAAGATTTCGTCGCCGTTTGGCCTCTTCACCGGGACGAAGATATTCGCCGTGCGCGCCGTATTTTGCTCGACCATCCGCGGATCGGCCTGCAACCCGGTATTGCTCATGTCCACCTTTTGGCCCCGGATGTTGTTGCAGATTCGCGCGGGATCGACTCTGCATCCGTTCATAACGACCACGTCGGTCGAACCGCCGCGGCCGCTCGACGCGGCCTGCGGCGCGCACGCCGCGATCGCAGTCGATACGAAAAGAAGCAAAGCCAGCAAGCTCCGCTGCATCTGAAGTCCCTCCCGCCTGAGGACAGGCCTGCGATCCCACCGCAACGTAGCAGCCCGTCAACTCACTGACAACAAACGGTTTCCTTTATGGAATCAAATGCGCGGCATCTCGAACTGCGCGTTTCCCAACGCCGAGTGTGCCACAGGGGAGGGCGATCCTACGGTTCTAAGAGAACCGCACGCGGCTTGGCGGCGGGAAACACAATCCCCTTCGCTCTTCGCATAGCGACGAAAAGGGATCGGAGGGAACCCAACCCCCGACCCTAGTCCCCTTCCCAAATGGGAAGGGGAACAGACGCGACTCGCCCTTCCTTCGGAGGAAGGGGAGCGAAGGCCGGTTACTCGAGGCGCCAGAGCGAACGCGCGGCGTTGGCGGAGCGCTCGACGAGCTTCTTGCCGTATTCGATCTGCGCGTCGAAGATCGGAGCGAGCGGAGTTTCCTTGGCCCACTTGGTGGCGGAGGCCTGGAAATCGATCGCCTGGTTGGCGACTTTCTCGCTGGTGTCGATGTACCATGCGGCGACCTTCTTCGCGTTCTTGACGCTCAACAGGTTGCTGCGCAGTTCGTTGATACTCTCGAACACTCCCGAACCATTCTGTTTGTGTGCTGAGTGTGCCTCTTTGTGTTCTGACATTTTTTGTCCTCCTGATTTTCGGCGCGACGCAGGCCCGCCGGTTGCTTTATTAACGTTAACCATCGATTCTGTTTTTGCCCGTTTTTTTTGTCGCTTCTGTGACGAAACCGGCGGTTTTACGCTGCCCGGTTCCCCGTTGTGATCGTTTTCAGTCATCGTGCGCTCCCAGCCAGTTCGTGATTTGGGGCCACAGGCGCTTGAGCGAGTCGGAACTGATCGCCGCGCCCATGTGGCCGGTTGGATAGTGCAAATTCTGTTTGTCGGCGCTCGACACGAGTCCAGGCAGCGGCTCACTGGACAGTGGATTGACGATTTCGTCGAGGTCGCCGATGACGTTGAGCAGCGGTGACACGATGCGTTTGAGATCCGCGATGGCATCGCCCACCTTCATCGTGCCCTTCATCAGCGAGTTGTCGCGCCACATCTCGCCGGTCTCGAGAAAGATTCGCCCCGCCAGCGGAACGTCGCTATGAAGCCATTGTTCGAACAGCCGAAACGTGTCGATGTGGCCGGGGCGCGACGAGCCGCGATAGGCGCCGACGAACTTGTCGATCAGGTGGTAGGCGGGGGCGAGCGTGTTGAAGAAGGAGTAGAGCATCCAGGCCGGCGCGTTGCCGTACATCTGGACGATCGTCCGCGCGCTGCGCGAGGTCATCGCAGCCGTCAGAATTTCGATGGGCAACTGACGGGTGCTGGTGTCGAGCGGGATCGTCAACGTGACCAGATTTTTCACGTTGCCGCTGTGGATCGCGCTGTAGATCAAGCCGAGCAGCGCGCCGAAGCAGTAGCCGATAATCGAAACCTGTTCGATGTCGGCATGAGTCTGAATGGCGCGAACCGCGTTGGCGATGTCGGTGTTTACGTAAGCGTCGAAGCCGCGCCATTTGTCGGCCGGACGGGGCGGAATCCAATCGATCAGGTAAACCTCGAAGCCCTGCCGGACGAGAAACTCGATGACGCTGCGGCCGGGCTGGAGGTCGAGGATGAAGGGGCGCTTGATGAGCGAGTAGATAAGCAGCAGCGGCACGCGATGCTTCACCCCGGCGCCGCGCGCCTCGTAGTGACGCAGGCGGACCAGGCCCGACTCGTAGATGACGCGCGAGCGCGTTGCGGGCGGAGGATCATCCATCGTCGCGCCGAAGCCGGTGCGAAACGCATCGAGCGTGCGCATCGTGCCTTCCATCCAGAGCGAAGCGATCTCGTTAATGGCCGACATGTTTGCCGATCTCCGCCGGGTCTTTCCCCGGCCATTGCGGCCACACCGAAAGTTGGTAAGCGCTGGATTTCCGCGCCGTCACCGGCGATTTCTCCGCGTCACGCTCGGCGACCGCGTCGCGAAGTTCCTCGCGCAGCGATCGAACGTCGATCCGAATCGCTTCGACATCGCTCGCCGCCGGCAAGCCGACTGCGGGCCACAGGGCGGCGAAGAAGGCGCCCGCGACGGCGGCGTTGAACCGCTGCCATCGAAGCACGATGTCGATTGCGCCGCCGAGCACATTGCCGACCGCGGGACTGGTAAAGAGCCGATTGGTTACTTCGTTGGCGGCGCCGACGACGGTGTCGTACGCCGTCCAGGCCATTTCATGAGCTTGGCGATCGGTCTGGCTTTCCGCAATGACGCGCTTGACCTTGGCGGTTGGCGGCTCAGGCATCAGGCATTGGGCGAGCTTGAGTATCTCGTCGGGAAAAGAAGCGTCGTTGGAATTCAGCTTGATCCTTGCGTTGCCGTTGTCATGAGCCATCGGAGATACCCCTGGTTCGGTGCCGGTGCGTCGTTCTTGGTTCTGTAAGTTACGCTAATATAGCAGTTACGTCAAGAATTAGATGTAGTTAAGTTTACGGCAGGGGGGATAAAAGCGGCAAAACGGGGAAAAAATCGAGCGGATTGTCACATTAGCGACAATTGGACCGTTTGTGATACGAGAAGGCGGGCGCGCTGCTCGAGCTGGCGGTAAAGTTTGGAGTGCGCGACTCGCGCGGCACGCATCCGAACGCAACGGCGAAGAAAAAAAGATGGCATCGGACAAATTCGTCAGCGCGAACGGTCTTCGGCTTCATTATCTCGACTACGGCAACGACGGCGCGCCGTGGGTCGTATGCGTGCATGGGCTGACCGGCAACGCGCACAACTTCGACGCGCTCGCGCCTCATCTGACGCCGAGGTATCACGTGATTTCGGTTGACGTGCGCGGCCGCGGCGACAGCCAGTGGGGTCCGCCGACCGAATATATCCCGCAAAATTACGTGACCGACCTGGCGCGGATGCTCGAGCATTTAGGGTGCGGGCGCGCGAGCCTGATTGGCACCTCGATGGGCGGGATAATCTCGATGATGTACGCGGGAGGATGGCCGGAGCGAGTCGAGCGGCTGGTACTGAACGACATCGGTCCCGAAATCGATCCCGCGGGAGCAGCGCGGATAGCGAGCTACGTCGGCGAGGCGCCGGAGCGCTTCGAAGATCTCGGCGAAGTGGTGAAGTACTACAAGGAGAATTATCCGCCGACGGCGAAGCTGGCGGACAGCGTTGTCGCCGAGCAAGTGAAATGGTCGGTCAAGCCGGGGGCGGAAGGCGGCCTGGTCTGGAAGATGGATGCCAACGTGCGGCGGCCGCTTCGCGGCGGGACCGCGCAGCAACGCCTCGATTTGTGGGTGCCGTACGCACGGATCGCGTGCCCGATTCTGATCGTGCGCGGAGCGGACAGCGATATCCTGGAGCGTGCGACGGCGAGCCGGATGTGCACGGTGCACAAGCGGGCGAAAGCCGTCGAGGTGCCGGGAGTAGGACACGCGCCGTCGCTGACGGAGGCGGAATCACTGGGGGCGATCAAGGAATTTTTCGAGCTGTGAGGGAACGCGCCTAATTTCGCTGTATCAGTTCGATCTTGTAGCCGTTGGGATCCTCGATGAACGCGATGGGAGTGGTGCCGTGCTTCATCGGGCCGGGCTCGCGCACGACGTTGACGCCCTGGTCCTTCAAGTCGGCGCAGGTTTTGTAGATGTCGTCGACGCCGAGCGCGATGTGTCCGTAGGCGGTGCCGATTTCGTACTTTGAGGTTCCCCAGTTCCAGGTCAACTCGAGCACCGCGGTTTCGTTCTCGGCGCCGTAGCCGACGAAGGCGAGGGTGAACTCGCCGCCGGGGAAGTCGTGCTTGCGCAGGAGTTTCATCCCGAGCTTGTCGCAGTAGAACTTGAGCGACTCGTCGAGGTTGTTCACCCGGAGCATCGTGTGCAGCAGGCGCATGCGGTTATCCAATCGTTCCTGGAGTCCGACTTTCCGTAATCGCGAACGTATTGTCAAACGGGCAGGGGCTGACCCCTGCACCCAGTATTAAGGCCGTGCTCCGTTGGCGCGCGTGGCCCCTGCCAGCGGCTTAATACTGCGCTGCCGTCGCCACGGCCAGGGGGCTGGTCTCCCTTTGCAGAGCGCGGGCCGAATGTTTTAAGTTCAAGCGCGAAACGCGCCTTACGGTCAGTGGGGTGATCGTCATAGCCGGTACAGGACATCGGGCCGTGCCAGGAGAAATGCGCGATGGATTTCAATTTCAATCCCGAAGACGAAGTGTTCCGGATGGAGTTTCGCGGGTGGCTGGACGCCAACAAGCAGTTTGCGCCGCGCTCGCGCGAGATGTTGATGGCCGAGGGCAAGAACGCGTTCGAAGAGCAGAAGCGCTGGGCAAAGAAGATGGCCGAAGGCAGATGGCTCGCGCCGAACTGGCCGGTTCAGTATGGAGGGCGCGGCGCCGGTATTCTGCAGACGATCGTCTATAACGAGGAACTCGCGCGGGCGGGCGTCGCCGCGCCGATGATCGGGATGGGCACCACCATGTTCGGGCCGACGCTGTTGCATTGGGGTACCGAGGAGCAGAAGCAGCGCTTTATCCCGCCGATAATGAAGGCCGAAGAAGTCTGGTGCCAGGGATATTCCGAACCGGGTTCGGGCTCCGACCTGGCCTCGCTGCAGACGCGCGCGGTCGAGGATGGCGACTACTTCGTCGTCAACGGCCAGAAAGTGTGGACGACGATCGCGCAGTACGCCGACTGGATCTTCCTGCTGGTGCGCACGGATCCCGACGCGCCCAAGCATAAGGGAATCAGCTACCTGATGGTCGATATGCACAGTCCCGGGGTGACCGCCCGGCCGCTGGTGCAAATCACCGGCAACAAGGGTTTCAACGAGGTTTTTTTCGAAGACGTGCGGGTGCCGAAGAAAAACCTCGTCGGCGAGAAGAACCAGGGCTGGCAGGTGGCGATCACGACGCTGATGTTCGAGCGATCGGGCGGCGGCGGCGATCGCGGCATGCTCACGCAATGCCGCGAGCTGGTGGAGCTTGCTAAATCGCTACCGGGCAACGGCGCATCGGCGTGGGATGACGCGAGCGTGCGGCAGAAGATCGCGGAGTTCTACTGCGAGGCGATGGCGCTGCGCTACACCGGCTATCGGCAGCTGACGCGCCGGCTGAAGGGGATACCGCCGGGACCGGAAGGATCGATGATGAAGCTGTGCGGCACGGAGCTGAACTTGCGCATTCAATTGTTCGCGATGGAGCTGCTCGGGCCGTACAGCCAGATGGAGTATCGGGCGCCGTTCGCAGTTGACAAGGGCAAGTGGTCGTTCAGGATGCTGGCGGCGCGCGGCGGCACGATTGCGGCGGGCAGCAATCAGATACAACATAATATTATCGGTGAGCGGGTGCTCGGACTGCCCAAGGGCTGAGGCGCGCGCGAGCCGGGAATCAACTGGAGAAGGCATTCAATCGATGGACTTCAACTATACGCCGGAAGACCAGGCATTTCGCACCGAGGTGCGCACGTGGCTCGAAGCGAACAAGAAATTCGCTCCGCCGCCGAGCAATATCATGGCCGACGAGGGCGAGGGCGACTGGGAGGCCCGCGTCAACTGGCACAAGAAGCTCAACGAAGGGGGCTGGGTGGCAGTCAACTGGCCCAAAGAATACGGCGGGCGCGGCGCAACCGTCATGCAGCGGCTGATCTATCGGGAAGAACTGAGCCGGCTCGGGCTCAACGAGGCGATGATCGGGATGGGAATCAACCTGCTCGGTCCTACGCTGATACATTGGGGGACCGAGGAACAGAAGAAAAATCATATTCCGAAAATTCTCAAAGGCGAGGAAGTCTGGTGCCAGGGATACTCCGAGCCGGGCGCGGGCTCCGACCTCGCGTCGGTGCAGACGCGTGCGGTTGACGATGGCGACGACTTCGTCGTCAACGGGCAGAAGACGTGGACCTCGATCGCGCAGCATGCGGACATGATCTTCGCGCTGGTGCGCACCGATCCCGCCGCGCCCAAGCACAAGGGAATCAGCTACCTGCTGATCAATATGCACAGCCCCGGCGTAACGGTGCGTCCGCTGGTGCAGATGACGGGCGGCAAGGGCTTCAACGAGGTTTTCTTCGAGGATGTCCGCGTGCCGAAAAAGAATATCCTCGGCGAGCGCAACAACGGCTGGCAGGTCGCGATGACCACGCTGCTGTTCGAGCGCGGCGGCGGCGGCGGCGAAGGCGCGATGGGCGAGGTCTATGAGCTGGCGAGGCTGGCCCGGCGCATCCCGCGCAGCGGTGACGGTGCGACGGCGTGGGACGATTCGAGCGTGCGGCAGAAGGTTGCGGAGTTCGCCGCCGAGGCGCAGGCGCTCCGATACACCGGCTATCGGCAGCTGACGCGCCAGTTGAAGGGGCTGCCGCCGGGGCCGGAAGGCTCGATGATGAAACTGTGCGGCACGGAGCTCGGGCTCAAGATTGCTCTTTACGCGATGGAACTGCTGGGGCCGTACAGCCAGCTGGAATTCAACGCGCCGTTCGCGGTTGACAAGGGCAAGTGGTCGTTCCGAATGCTCGCGGCGCGCGGTCCCACGATTTACGCCGGGACGAATCAGATCCAGCACAACATTATCGGCGAGCGCGTACTGGGTCTGCCCAAGGGCTAGCGCACAAGAAAATCGAAGAGCGTCTTCGCGTGCGTGATGCCCGCATCACGCACGGTTTTTTTCCTGTTCACAGTTCACACATATTTTGTGCGAATGACTTTACTGTTGCGGCATTTCGTGGCAGTGTCGCGCGGACGCGCGCACAAAAACGTAGGAACACTGATTAGTAAACAGGATGCTGCTGCAACTTACCGCCTCCGCGTACTTCGACTTTTTGCAGCAGTTCGCTTCGCTGGTTCGCGCCCCGGTCGCCTACGGCGTCGGAGTGCCGCGCGGCGACGGCCATCCGGTACTGCTGATTCCCGGATTCACCGCGGGCGATTGGTCGCTCGGCACGCTGGCGCGATGGCTCGGGCGCGTCGGATACCGTCCGTATCTGTCGGGAATCGATCTCAACGTCGGATGTCCACAGCGCACGATGGAACTGGTGGGATGGCGGGTGGAAAAGATCGCCCGCGAATCCGGCCAGCGCGTGACAATCATCGGGCATAGCCTGGGGGGTGTACTGGGCCGCGCAATCGCCGCGGCAAACCCAGCAAACGTGCGCCAGGTGGTGGCGCTTGGCTCGCCGATTCGCGACGGATGGACGGGAGTACACGATCGAATCCGTCCCACGCTGCAGGCGATCCACTCTTTCTGGCTGACGTTTTCCCACGAGTCCGAGAGCTGCGGCACGGCCGAATGCTCATGCGCATTCGTCGCCGCGGTGTTCGCGGCGACCCCGGGAAAGAGCCGCTTCAGCGCCATCTACACGCGCCGCGACGAGATCGTGCAATGGCAATCGTGCATCGACGATGAGGGATCCAATTTCGAAGTCTCGGGACTGCACGCGAGCTTGATAGTCAATCGCGAGGTTTACCGAATCCTCGGGTTGATCCTTGCACAAGCCCCAGGCGAGAGCGCCGCCGCTTGAACCTTACCCGCCCGCCCATTCGCCAAGAAAGCCTGACGCGTATCGCCGCCACAAGATTGTTGGTGGATTGGAAAATGGTAATATCGCGCCATTGTTGACGGCTGCAAGGAGGAGAGAATGATCAGGTACGCATTGATTGCGGTTGTCGCCGTTTTTGCAGTCGCGTGCGATTCTTCGCCGTCACAACTCGCCTACAACACGGTCGGCGGCGCCAACGTCGTTTCTACCGCGAAAACGCCGATGGCGACGGCGACGACGAGTCTTTCGCTGGACTGGGGTAAGAAAGGGCAAGCCGGCCAGGTCGCGATCGCTGACGTACTTAGCTACAGCGGCTCGAAACCGACGATCACCGCACCGGCCGGCTGGAAGATGATTCGCGACGATTCCACTTTAACCACGCGGCAGTCGCTGTATTGGCATGCGATCCAGGCGAACGACGCCAGCACGTGGACGTGGGCATTCAGCGAGCCGGTCGATGCGCAAGGCGCGATCGTGTTGCTGGACAATGTTGCGTCGGCCGCGCCGGTGGATATGACAAGTGGCAACACCGGCACCGGCGGCACGGTGACGCCCAAGTCGATTACGAGCACCGCGGATGGGGATTTGATCCTTAGCTATTATGGAACCGATTTCCATCTCCCGGGGCTCGCTCCACAGCTACCGGCCAATACGGAAACGCTGATAAATCAGGAAGCGGCGTCGCACGAATTCTGGATCCTCGCGGCCTATCAGAATCAATTCGGCGCGACCGAAGACCAAGTCTGCACCGCCGCGCAGCTTTTCAACTGGGTCGCCGCGCAAGTTGCGATAAAGCGGGAAAACGCTACCGCATCGCCACAGTGAGCACCGACGTGACCGAATCGCACGCCGGTGCCAGCCGCCCGAGCCTGGCGACCAGCCGCAGGTTATTCGCGGCCGCCGTGGTTTTCGTGGTCGTGGGATACGCCGTCATCATCCGGTGCGGATGGCAACTGACGCGGCTCGATTGGATTTCGGCGATCCTCGCATCCGGGGCGTTTGCGTACTCATTTTGGCTGGCCGATCCCGTGCCGATGACCGACGCGGCAATAAAGCGCGATGAGATGTTCTCGCAGTTCGCCATCTTTGCGGCGTTCCTGGTGCTCTATGCGATAACGGCCGGTTCGGGCACCAGCCCATTCAATGCCCATGTACGCCAGGCGGTTGCGCTGGTTCATGGTCATAGTTACATCGACGCGCCGGTCTATATCGAGCACGCGCATTTTGAAGGGCACGACTATCAGCTTCACCCGCCGATGCCTTCGTTCCTGCTGATGCCGTTCGCGGCGATTTGGGGGATGGACACCAACCAGACGATGTTTTCGATCATGCTCGGAGCGATCTCCCTTGCGCTGGCGTGGCGGATGTTAGGGAAATTTCCGATCGACCTGAACGCACGAATCTGGCTGACCGCATTTTTCGGTGCGGGCACGATCATATGGTTCGAGGCGACCAACGGCGGAAGTTGGGAACTGACTATGGTCGTCGCCGTGCTGTTCACGATCCTGGCGCTCGACGAGATATTTGGCCAGGCGCGCGGCGCGCTGGTGGGCCTGTGGGCGGCATGCGCGGCGCTGTCGCGCTACGACCTTGCTTTCGTGTGGCCGATATACGTGTTGCTGATCTGGCTCAAGCGCAAGAGCATCGCGGACGTGACTTGGATGATGCCGGGGTTCATCATGGCGGGCCTCGTGTATTTGACGTTGAACGAAGTCCGCTATCACAGCCTGTTCGATCAGGGCGCGTTCCTGTTCGAGTCGCATCAGACGCATTTTTTCGGGGTGCGCAATATTCCGGGGAACATTTCAGTCCTGCTGTTCTCCGCGCCGGCGGTGGACGACAGATTTCCGTACTTCCATCCGACGATCGGCGGGCAATCGATACTGCTGACGAGCCCCGCGTTCATCCTGGCGTTGCGGCCGAGCTTTCGCCGCCTGACGACAACACTCATCGGAATCGCAGCGCTAATCGGGATGACGCCGGTGATGCTTTTTTTCGGCAGCGGCGCGTCGCAGTTCGGCGCGCGTCACTTCGTGCAGATCTATCCGTTCCTGCTGGCGTTGTTGGCGATGGGTGTGCCGCGGCGGGTCGATCAACTCACGCGGATATTGATCGGCGTCTCGATTTTTTTTGTCGGCTTCGGAATATGGCACATCGGAGTGTTCGGATTCGGCTAGTCTGAGCCGGTGGATTCGGCGTTGGCGTCGCGTCGGCAAATCACCGTTTGCAGATAACTCGTGCCCGTCAGATCGCCGGCCACGCAGATGCCGAACATCGCGGCGCGGAGCGCGGCGTCGGTGATGGGGCTGGAGGCTGGAACGTCGATTGCGGCGAATGGCGCGTTGTGGAAGATGCGTTCGCCGGGCGCCATGCCGTAGGACTTCAACAACACCTCGAGTGAGCGCGGAGTGAAGTGGTTGAGGTGATGCCTGCTGTAGAGGCGGTCGAACGCGACCGACACTCCGATTGCGTGAAGGCCGCGCGCCAGCCTGAAGAGCAGGCTCGAATCATTCACCGTCGAGATCACAGTCAGACCGGACGGCCTTGTCAGTTCTGCGACACGCTTGGCGAACACCTTGACGTCGGAGAGATGCTCGATGACAGCCAGCGAAACCACGACGTCATATTGTTCCTTGAAAGGATAGGTCTGGAAGTCGCCCTGAATAAATGTGATTCCATCGACGCTCGCGTTCGGTGATACATCGATTCCCGTAAGCGAGAGGTCCGGCCGGCGCACCCTCAAATGTTTGAGAAAATCGCCGCGGCCGCAGCCGGCATCCAGCACCGATCGAAATGACGGCGCCTTAGGTATTGCATCGCCAATTTTGTCGAACAGCCAGGAATTGGGATGCTCGAACCATCGCTGATGCCGCTCATCGAAATACGACGGGTCATAGCCCTCGACCGCTTTCATCGAAGCAATGTCACTAAAGGCGTGCGTGCATGCCGAGCATCGATATAACTCGGCATCCGGGTGACTCGCAGTGAAGCGGCTGCGCGCTCCGCATACCGGGCACGAAACGGCGAGCTCGGGTGTTACCCTGGCAGCCAAAGGCGCGGGCTCCTCTCGGTGAGAGATGACAACAAGCTTTATAAGCATGCAACGCTGCCGGAGACAAGGTATGTCTTGCGACGCGCCCGCAGACCGCGATAAGTTCTGATGCGCATCGATCCAAAATCTTCGCCGGAGTACCGCTTGGGATTGGAAGGAACACGGTTGCAGCTCCCGCGCCTCGGAATCGTTGTCCCGTGCTTTAACGAAGAGCAAGTCCTGAGGGCGACGGGCGCGAGGCTGCTCGCCCTGCTGGGCGGACTGATCGAGAAGAACGAAATCTCCAAAGATAGCTTTATCTACTTCGTCGACGACGGCAGTGCAGATGCGACGTGGTCGGTGCTGCGGGAACTGCATCAGGCTGATGGCCGCGCAAAAGCGCTGAAGCTGTCGAGAAACTTCGGGCATCAGAACGCGCTGTTGGCAGGACTGATCAGCATCAAGGATCAAGTTGATTGCGCGGTGACACTCGACGCGGACCTGCAGCATAACGAACAAGCCATCGCGAGCTTCATCGAGAAGTACAAGGGCGGCGCGGAGATCGTGTTCGGCGTGAGGAACGATCGCGCGACCGATCCTTATCTCAAGAAAGTCGGCTCACGGATGTTCTACCGGTTGATGCGTGGACTCGGCGTAAAAATTCTGGCCGACAGTCCCGATTATCGCCTCGTTTCGACCAAGGCGTTGAATGCCCTGGCCGACTATAGGGAAGTGAACCTCTTTCTGCGCGGGGTTTTTCTCGATATCGGTTTCAAAACAGCGATAGTGCCGTTCGACGTGCGCGAACGCTTCGCCGGCAAGTCGCAATATTCGTTCGGCAGGATGGCGACGTTCGCGCTCGATGGAATCACCGCGTTTAGCGTAGTGCCGCTGCGCCTGGTCGCTATCGCGGGCGCTCTGATCGTTCTGATGAGCTCGTTCCTTGCGCTGTATGCGCTGATAGTTGCGATACGCGGCATCGAGGTCCCCGGCTGGGTGTCCACGGTATTGCCCATCTACGCGCTTGGCGGGTTCCAGATTCTGACGCTTGGAGTTGTCGCGGAATACGTCGGCAGGATTTATACGGAGACTAAAGCTCGTCCACGGTTCATCAAGGAAGAAGAGTTGCCCTAAGCATGGCGCTCGCGCCGGCGGTGTGGAAGTGCAGACGTAGATAGGCGGCGACGGAACTGGAGCAGACCGGTTGGCGCCTGACATAGTACTCGCGCTGATCATCGGATTCCTGTCCCGCGGTTCTCTGACTGTTGCGGCTGATGGCATTCGATGTGCACGGGCGAGTTGATCAATCGACGCGAACCCCAATAGCAGTCTCGGTCCTTGTGATCGCGTTCGGCGTGTGGCATGAAAGATTCTTCGGGCTGAACGCCTGGGCATGCAGTGGCTCCGTTGGCATTCACCTCCAAGATGATGATTGCGATCGCCTGGCGCCGTACCGGCTGGTTCTTCGTGCAGTAGCGTGGAACGTCCGCCGGAATCCAGGTTGTCTGCAACAGCCCCGGCTGCGTCTGTCCGGATCTTTCTTCTCTCGCGGGCGGAAGCGAAGTGGCTGACTCTCGGTTCCCTGGCCTTCGCGTTTGTCTTCTTCTTTCCAATCTTTTACGACGGCACAGTCTCGGGAGCGCCGATGGGCAGTTGGTTGAAGGCTTGGCCCCAACTTAAATTCCTCGGTGGGGTTCCGGGCGACGGTGATCACGATGTATTCATGGAGTTGCGATGGGTTTCTTACTACACGCTGAAACATTTCCATCAATTCCCGTTCTGGAGTCCTTACAAGTGCGGCGGGATGTCGATTATTGGGAATCCGGAAGGCGCGATAGTTACGCCGTTCATACTGCCTTACCTGCTGTTCGGTATGGCATCGGGCGTCATTCTGGAAGTTTTTCTGCATCTTGCGATCATGTTTGCGGGCGGCTACCTGCTGGGTCGCGAACTCGGCCTTCGCCCACTTGCATGCATAGCGCTCGCAGCGATGTTTCCCTCGAGTTCATGGCTCTCACTACATATCGGCAGGGGCCATCTGAATTTTCTCTCGATAGCCTACGTTCCATGGGTGCTCGCGTTGCTGCTCGCATCGTGCCGGACCAAGCGATGGTTTCCATCCTTGCTAGGTGGATTGTTTTGCGCGCTGACTCTGACCGAAGGAAACTACGGATTCGTCTTCACCGCGATGCTGGTCGCGTTCCTTGCGATCACTCTTACGATCTTCGGCCTGAGTCTTAGACCTCTCGCCGCGGCACTCTTGATCGGAGTGTTTGCGCTTGCGTTCAGTTCTCTTAAGCTGATTCCCGCTGTCGAATTGCTCAGCATATATCCGCGCGACTGGGGAGTGTCATGGCATAGCTGGTGGAGCGTCTCAGTACATCTTTTTTCGAGATATCAGGATATCAGTCACCCGGCAACCGCCTCTTTCTTCTTTTCCGAATATGCTGGCTATATCGGCGCGCCTTTCGCAGTGCTTGCCTTGATCGGCGCCGTCAGCGATTGGCGCAAAGCATGCCCATGGGTGTTGGGCGGCATCATCTTTCTCCAGCTCTATCGTGGCGATACCAGTCAGTACGCATTGACTGGATGGCTGCGTGAACTTCCGTTGGGCGGCAATATCGGATTGTGCGGACGCTGGGTGGTTCCGCTGGTGTTTTGCGTCGGCGTACTGGCTGCACTGGGCGTTCAGGCTCTATGTGCTCAGCCAGGTAAATGGGGATCTCGGCTGGCTCTGATCATGGTCACCGTCGGCTTGATCGACGCATGGTTAGTATGCGCTCCGGACTACCGCTACTTTTTCCAGTCCTCGTTTATAGCTCCAGCAGGATCGGAAACGTTTCGCCAGTACTGGAGCTACGACGCCGGGTCGGGTGGCATGACTGCCGCCAACCAGAACAACCTGGGCGCCATGAACTGCGGATGCTGCGGCTACTCCGTGCCCCACGACATCGTGCGAGGTTATAACCAGGCTGGCTATCGCGGCGAGTTCTACCTGCTTGGAGCGGGCGAGGTGAAGCAGACCATGTGGACACCCAACCGTCTGGGCTACGAGGTAAACGTGCCCGCTCCGACCTCGCTGGTGATCAATCAGAACATGTATCCGGGGTGGCGGGTGGTTCACGGAGATGGTGAGACCTACTCAGAAGGTGGCCTGATGGCCGTGAGTGTTCCTCCTGGACACCAGCAAATCGAAATCGTGTATAGGCCCACGCACATTCTCTGGGCATATTTGTTCACGTTCCTCGCTACGGCAGTATCGGCCGGAGTCTGGCTGGTTGAGAAGAAAGGCGAACCGCAACCGCGCGCTGTCGAGCCGCCGCCGACCTAGGAATCGTTCTTTCTAACGTTGATTTTCCCGGTGAGATTAGGCTCAGATGGGGCATGCACGGCAGGCCGCTGATAACGACCACGATCGCAGGCGCGGGCGTCGTTCTATTGAGCGTGGTTTCGCTTTGGGGTCTGCGCGGTCCCTTTCACGACTATGTTTGGAATACGCAGTTTCAGGGTTATACCGATGTGCTGCCGACCACCGCATGGACCGCGTTCAAGCTCTGGACATTCTGGGGGGTTGCTACCGCGGTTACCGGGCTTGTACTTATCCGGATCGACCCCAAACTTGGACTGTGCGACGCAATCATCGGCGGAGCGGCGGCCACCTGGATATTCGCATATGTCGCAGGCAACCTGCTTGGCCCGATCGGGCTTTTTCGCTCCTGGACGATTTGGCTAATCGCGATTGCCGCAATCGTATGGCTTGCGCGAAATCCGCCGAAGCTTGAAATTCATCCTCCCTCGATCGGCCAGCAGCTCGCACTATTGGCCTGCGTGCTCATGGTGGTCAGCCTGCTGCCGTTGGAACTGGGATCGCCCGTGCCCCCGTACATGGACGCTCTGAATGTTCCCGCCGCTGTCCAGCGTATTCTGAGTTTCGGAAGATATCTGCCGTTCGACAACGATCCCTACGGCTACTGGAGTCCGACCAACCAGACTCCGGGGGCAGTCTTGCTATATGCGTTTCTTGGACTCGGCGCGCACATCCAGCTTGGGGTCCTGGCGGTAACAGCAGCCATGGTTCCGATGGCCGGTCTGATAATTCTCGCTACCTACCGGCTGGGCCGTGCGCTGACGGGGGACGTGGCGGGTGGCATGGCTGCGTTGCTCTTGTTCGCGGGAACACTGTTGATGCGCGTTCAAATCATGCGTGGAACACCGGTGGCATTTGCGCTGGTTGCGATTGGATTGGCGTTCTTTGTCGATCGCGACAGGCGGCCAATCCGGACCGCAATTGGGGCATTGGCGTTGGGGACCGCCCTGCCTTCCCAGGCAATCGACGGGGCATTCGCACTGGCGACAGCCGGCAGCATCCTGTTCATCCGGCTTCTCGACGACGACCCGCGCAACGCATTGCGCGAGGCCGCCTGCCTTTTAGGAGCTTTCCTGGTTGGCCTGCCGGAATTTCCTGTGGCCCTACAGATCAAGCTCCCGTATCCGATTCTCCCAATTATCCAACTCGCGGGTATCCTGACGATCTGGCTTGCCGCCAGGAAGCTGCCCCCGCGCCCCAACCGGCGACCAGCTCTGGCAGATTGGTCCACGCGCGTGCTGATTTTCATCGGGCTTATATTTCTCGCCGGGCAGGCAGACGGAATCGCGCGCGGCATGTACGTGAACTTTCCGGAGCTCCTGATGCTCTGCTTCGCCGGCTTGCTGATCGCGATGGTCTCCCGGAGTCCGCGCGATCGCGGTGTCTACGTCGCAGCGCTTGCGTTGGTGATCGGGGGACTCGCGGAGTATCTGATCGGGTTGCATCTGGTGGCCGCTTCCGGCGAGCAAGCTCAGTTCGGCATTGAAGACGTGTTCTTCAAGCTCAATGAATATTGGGCCCCCTATTTTCTTGTTTTTCCCGCGGCGGTGCTGTTCGACTTGATATATCGCCGCGTCTCGAAACCAATGGCTGTCGCAGTGTTGCTGGCGCTGCTGATTTTCCCGTGGTCGCAAAATCCCAACGTGGACATCTCTTACAACGAACATCCGCTCGCCGTGGAATGGGCGAGAAACTTGTTTACCGCGAAACTTGGATGGTGGCTCAACTCACCTGATCATAGATGGGCGCAGAGCCAGCGCGAACTCGAGCTGAGCGAGGCGCTGCGCACAGAGATAAGAGCCGGACGCATCACGCCGGCCACGCATATCGTTCACGTGACTCCTCAAGCGATAATCTGGCAAGACGTATTGCTACACTCCGTATTCACGGGAATCGACGACGACATTTACGTTATCCATCCCGAGGGAGACATGGACAAAGGCGGCTCTGCCGGGAGCCGCATGAGGCCGGCTACGGAGCTGCCGGCGGCGCTGGCCAGGAATCCGCCGTATATCGTTGTGTTCAAAGAGCCGCCGCCGCCGCTGCATTTACCACCGGAAGGGTACCACGAGATTTTTCGTGATGATGAGACGATTCGCCTCTACCGTCGCGATGACCTCGCGCGAAAGTCGATGCAAGGTGTGCGCGCAAACCGATGACTACCGCATCGTCAGCCGGATTGAATTACGATCCACTATGCAGCGCGGCCGCTCCGAAGCGCGTAATTTGACGCCTGACTAGCCAAAAATCTCTTACGCTGGCACACTCAATCCGGCAAGCTGGAGATGGCCGAGGCCGGAGGTGGGGAGTGGCGCCGACTTCGCGACAGATGGATTTCCAATGCATGGGATAACCGACCCCACGCATATCGCGGACATGCTCGCGACGTGGGGCTATCTCGGCATCTTCATTGCCGTGTTCGTCGGCAACCTGGGGATTCCCGTGCCCGAGGAAAGCGTGATGCTCGCCGCCGGATTCCTGGCCGGCCGCGCGCTGCTCGATCTGCGAATCGTCTACGTCACCGTCGTCGCGAGCGCGGTCACGGGCGACTGTTGCGGCTACGTCATCGGCCGCACCGGCGGACAGCGCGTACTCGCTCGGCTCGCGTCCGCCTTTCCCTTCATGCGCACGCGTTACGACCGCCTGCAACTTTTCTTTCAGACCCACGGCAGCAAGGCGGTATTCATGGCGCGATTTATCACCGGCGCGCGATTCATGGCGGGCCCGATGGCGGGTGCGTGCGGGATGCCGTTCTTCCAGTTCCTCGGATGGAACGTGCTCGGCGCGATCGTATGGTGCTCGCTCGTCGTCACGGTCGGCTACCTGGTGGGCGACGAGTTGTATCGCGCCATGACCACGGCGCATCAGGCGTCGCGATGGATTGAGCTGGCCGGGGTTGCCGTGGCGATCGTGGTTTTCGTCTTTTGGTGGAGGGATCGGCATTCTGCGGCGTCGCGGCCTCAATCGTAGCCGCGTTCGCGGCTGCGTCGCGATGGCGGCGCTTGCGCTCGCGCTGACTGGATGCAAGCCGCGCGCGCGTATCGATCTCCATTATCTTCCGGGCTTCGTGCCGGGGTCGCAGAACATTTTTCGTCCGGTCAAAATTGCGGTGCCTCCCACGACCGGAAATTTCGCCTCCGGCAATTCCGACGTCGGCATGATCTACGCCGCCGACGGCGCTCCCCAGACTCCCCTCGTGGTTGCCGATGCGGACCGCGCGTTCAACCACGCATTGATCAAGGGACTGGCAGACGCCGGCTTGGCGCCGGTGGCGCTCGACTCGAATCCGGGCGACGGCAAGCCACCCGAGGGTTCGGATTTCATCCTCGCCTCCGACCTCGAACAACTCGAAGTGAACAAGCGGTTCGGAGCGAATCAGACCGTCCACGGCCAGTACTTCTCGATGAGAGCTGTGGTGCGCGTAAAGTTCGAGCTCAAGAATCGCGATGGCGCCGTGCTTTACTCCGACGAGATCAGCGGCCTCGAAAATGAACCGCCAAATCCCGTCGGCGCCGAGGTCTTTCTGCCGCTCGAGACCGAACCCGCCGAGTCTCTGTCGGTTGCACTCTCGCGCGCTGTCGGCGTGCTGATGCTACAGCCGGGATTTCGCGCCGCGCTGCCGATGCGGTCCGCCGAGGCGACTCCCGCTTCGCCGCGGGCGCCGCAATCTCCCGGCGCGTCGCCCACGCCCTGACGGTGACGACCTGGAGGATTTACCATGTCCGACTACCAACAAAAGGACTTCCACACCGTAACCGCATACGTTTACGGCAGGCTCGATCTGGTTGATTTTCTTGTGCAGGTGCTCGGAGCCAGGGAAAGGCATCGGGGCAGTAATCCCGAGATGTTTCACGGCGAGTTCACCATCGGCGACTCGGTCATCATGGTCGGCATCGGCAAGTCGATTCCTCCGGAGTTTCGTCCTCCGGCTCAATGGGGAGTTAGATCTGATTCGACAGAGCCGCCCCCAGGCACCTTCTATGTCTACGTCAGCGATGTGGACGCAGCGTACAGGCGCGCTCTGCAAATGGGTGCGACTTCATTGAGCGAGCCCGCAGAGGAATATTGGCGCGACCGTATGGCGGGGGTTCGAGATTCGTATGGCAACAATTGGTGGAT
>Ga0074044_10001286_pt1 | contig 22958 bp, 21 predicted proteins | sample BogForMeECP23OM1_FD_94443 | JGI IMG/M metagenome (GOLD analysis project Ga0074044, IMG submission 94443) | Bog forest soil microbial communities from Calvert Island, British Columbia, Canada - Bog Forest MetaG ECP23OM1 | ecosystem: Environmental > Terrestrial > Soil > Wetlands ... | reverse complement strand
GCGCGCACTCCTGCTCGGAGACGCTGCGATTGACGTTCACGTTGAAGAAGGCGGATGCAAAATCGGTGCCGGGATACGAACGGTCGGGCAGTGCGACGGTCGCGACCGCGACTCCGCCGGGCTGGACGAAGTTCATCGGCACATCACCCATGCCGGCAAGCTGGGGCAGCGCTTTGTCGCCCGAGGTCAGCGCGAACTTCCGCGGATAGAGGAACGAAACACCGGAGTTAGGGTCGCTATAAGTGACGTTCGCGGGACGTTTCTTCGGCGTCTTCTTTGCCGGCGCAGGTAACACTGCGGCGGTTGGGGTGGTTGCAGGCGTTGCCGTGACCGCGAGCGTTGCCGAAGTCGACGCGAGGCTGGATACGCCGGCCAGAGCCGGTTTTGGAGATTCCTTCGTGCACGCGCTCACGGCGAGTAACAGCCCGAGAATTGCGAAGCCTGCGATCAGAGCCAGCTTCTGCTGGCGCGACCAGGGCGAAAGTGTCGTCACGGAAATTGCGTTGTCGTTGGTTGCCTGATTCGTGGATTTCTGGTTAGCGGATTTCCAAATGGTTGCCATTCTGTTACCTCCTCTGCGGCTGGCGCAGTCGGAAGTGATAGGGCAGGAGAGCGGCCAAATGGGCGGCTATTGATGCGACACGACTTATGGGCGAACTTGGCGCGGGGCCGTGTGCGCCGCCATACACGCCGTGTGGCAGGCAACACGCCGCCCAAATCCACACTGTCATCCTGAGCGAAGTGAAGGACCTCTCTATTTAAACTCGCGATGTCTGGCGCCTTCGCCTTTGCGTGAGACGAAGTCCAAACGCAGGTCGCCAACCTCCCGGACAGCACACTAAAATTCTCTTGTGCGCCAAGCCTCGCTCAATTCCACTCTCGGTTATCGCCCAAGTTATCGGGGACGCCTGGCGCCGTCGCCGACGGGGTTGTTGCACGTTGGGCATGCGCGGACCTTCTGCATCGCAGCGCAACGGGCGATCGCGAATCAGGGAACTTTGATCTTGCGGAATGAGGATCTGGATCCGCAGCGCTCGCGAACGGAATTTGCTCGCGCCATGATTGAAGATTTGCGCTGGCTGGGAATGCGTTGGAGCGAGGGACCGGATTGTGGCGGCTCGTATGGCCCTTACTCGCAGAGTGAGCGATGGGCGCACTATCGGGAGGCTTGGCGGCGGCTGCGGGAGGGCGGGTTATTGTATCCCTGCACTTGTTCGCGCAAGGATCTTGCGCTGGCGGCGAGCGCTCCGAATGATGCCGATGATGAGCCGCTGTATCCAGGAACCTGCCGCGAGCGGGACGATGTGGCGGAGTTCACAGAGCCTGCGGGCGTGAACTGGCGGTTTCGCGTTCCCCAGGGCGAGGAGGTTGAGTTTGCGGATTTGAATCTGGGCCAGCAGCGCTACCTGGCAGGCAGTGACTTCGGCGATTTTCTCGTCTGGCGGCGCGACGATGTTCCCGCTTACCAACTCGCGGTCGTGGTCGACGACGCGGCCATGCAGATCACGGAAGTCGTGCGGGGTGCGGATTTGCTGAAGTCGACCGCGCGGCAACTGCTGTTGATGCGCGCGCTGGGTTATGCCGATCTTGGGTATGCCGCTCCCGGTTATTTCCATTGCGAACTGGTGCGGGACGCCGCTGGAGCGCGGCTGGCGAAACGGCACGATGCGCTGAGCATCCGGCATTTGCGCGAGCGCGGGATGACTCCGGAAAAGGTTCTGGAGATGGCCGGTTGGCCATGATGGCGTGGCACGTTCGGTTGGCGCACGAGTTCATGGGAACGGGTCTACCAATGAATCGGACCGCCCGGTCCGGCCATCCTAAGACATGTGAGCGCCGACGGAGTCCTGGGCGTGGTCCTTTACGACGGGCAGTGCGGTTTCTGCTCGCGTTGGGTGAAGTATTGGGCGGGGACGCTCCGGCGGAGCGGATTTGGGATTGCCTCGCTGGATGAGCCTTGGGTTGCGGAGAGGCTCGGAATGTCGCATGAAGAACTGCTCGCCGACATACGGTTGCTGACGGCTGGTGGTCAGCTGATTTCCGGAGCCGATGTCTATTTATATGTGACGCGACGGATCTGGTGGACCTGGCCCTTCTATGCGATTTTCAGTTTGCCAGGGTTCAACCGGTTGATCCACGTGGGTTACCGGCGGTTTGCGCGGAACCGGTACTGCGTCTCGCATGCGTGCAAGCTGCCGCCGCGCTGAACTCTAGAGCGAGGATGGCAAGGTCGTGGTGTCCCAGCGGACTGCGCCATTTGGGCACTCTTCGGCTGCCGGACCTCCATTTTATGCCGATTTTCAAGGGTTACCCTATTGGAAACCGCATAAAATCTGCATAAAGTGCTACTTTTCCACAGCGCAGTGCGTTACTATGCGCATGGCTACAAGCAAATCTGTAAGTTCCTGAAGGAGGAATTCATGGCTTCTGGTATGACCAAGACTCAACTCACCCGCCATTTGGCCGAGAAGCTCGGCACCAACAACAAAACTGCCGCGACTTTTCTGGAGCACCTGGCAGACACGGCGATTAAAGAAACGAAGAAGAACGGTGTGTTTGTTATTCCCGGCCTGGGACGCCTGGTGAAGGCGCATCGCAAGGCCCGCATGGGACGCAACCCGCAGACCGGCGAACCGATTCAGATCAAGGCGAAGACGGTGGTAAAGTTCCGCGTGGCCAAGGCCGCAAAGGACGCGATTGCGCCGAAGAAGTAGTTTGTGTGGCGCGGACACTCCTGTCCGCGAAAAGTTGGAAGCGAGAGAAGGCCGGCGCGCAAGCCGGCCTTTTTTGCCTGCTCGACCTTCCCTTTGAAAGCTAGATCTCCAACTCCACCAACTCTGCGCGCACTTTTCCGGCGTCGATCGTCAACCGCCCCACGCTTACCGGCAAGTGGAAACGGCGTGGGCCGGCGCTGCCCGGATTGAGGTAGAGAACGCCGTTTTTCTCTTCGATCTTCGGCTGATGGCTGTGGCCGTACACGACCACGCGGAATCCGGCCGCTGCCGGCTTCAGTGTGAACTGGCCGAGATCGTGCAGCATATAGATGGATACGCCGCTGATTTCGACCACTTCGGTCGCAGGCAGAGCGCGAGCCCAGGGGTCGGTGTCGACGTTACCGCGGATCGCGGTTACGGGCGCGATTTGCGCGAGCGCTTCGAGGATCTCGGGAGTGCCGACGTCGCCGGCGTGGAGGATGCGCTCGGATCCGCGCAGACCTTCGACGGCCTCGGGCCGCAGCAGGCCGTGGGTGTCGGAGATTATGCCGAGGATTACGGTTCTTCCAGTCATCACAAAACCCGTAGCGACGGCCGCCCTCGGCCGTCCCCTAGCCAGGGAATTCTATAAGCACCCCTTACGCGGCGAGGTTTATCAAGTTGCCCCCGGATTCATCACAAATCTGGCGTCGAGCGCTCACAGACTTCAAGAATAGGTCTGCGGCTATACTGCGAAGAATGCCCGAAGCTGTTCCAAATCTGGCCGAAGCGCTGCGGCGCTATTGGGGATACCACGAGTTTCGCCCCAAACAGGAGAATGTTATCCGGAGTCTGCTGGCCGCGCACGATACTTGCGTGGTCATGCCGACCGGAGGCGGAAAATCACTGTGCTACCAGCTTCCGGCGGTGATTTCGGGGAAGACGGCGGTGGTGGTTTCTCCGCTGATCGCGCTGATGCAGGACCAGGCCGCGCAACTGGCGCAAATGGGCATTCCAGCGGCGGTAATCAATAGTTGTCAGAGTGCGGCGGAGCGGCGGCAGGTGATGGAGAAGGCGGCGCGCGGCGAATATCGGCTGCTTTATCTTTCCCCGGAGCGGCTGGCCGCGGGAAATACTTTCGAATGGCTGGCGAGAGTGCCGGTCGGTTTCTTTGCTGTGGATGAAGCGCATTGCATTTCAGAGTGGGGGCACGAATTTCGACCGGATTACCGGCAACTGAGCCGACTACGCACGAGCTTTCCGAAGCTGCCGATTGCGGCGTTCACCGCCAGTGCGACGCGACAGGTGCGACACGACATTTTGAAGCAGCTGCAGATGCGCGAGCCCGATCTCTACATCGCCAGCTTCCATCGCCAGAATTTGCGCTACGTGGTGCATGAGTGCGAAGCGCGGACGCAACTGGAGTTGCTCGGCCGCGCTCTGCGCCACTACGCGGGTGAGAGCGTGATCGTGTATTCGCCCACAATTCGCCGGGTGGAGGAGACCGTCGAATACCTGGAGGAGAGCGGGATTGCGGCCATTCCGTATCACGCAAAGATGGAAGCGCCCCTGCGCCGGCAGAATCAGGAACGATGGATGTCGGACGAAGTGCGGGTGCTGGTCGGAACGATCGCGTTCGGCCTCGGCATCAACAAGCCCGCGGTGCGGGCCGTGATTCACCTGTCGCTGCCGCAGTCGATTGAGCAGTACTACCAGGAGGCGGGCCGCGCGGGGCGGGATGGGCGGCCGGCGGATTGCGTGCTGCTCTGGCAGAAACGAGACCACATTCTTCTGGAATACTTCATCAACAAGATTTCGGATGACGCCGAGCGCGAGCGAGCATCCGGACGCAAACGCGTGATCAGCCGGTTTGCGGATTCTCACGGCTGCCGCCACCGGCAGATCTGCCTGCACTTCGGCGAGACTCCGCAATGGGAGAGCTGCGGGAGTTGCGACAATTGCGGCGCAAAGCTGGAGTGGCTGAGGAAAGAGATCGTGACCGTGGCCGTGCCCGAAATTGCGGCGCGAAAGGCGCTGTTTCCGCCCGCGTCTTCTTCGTCGTTCTATACGCCGCTGCTGTCTTCCGAAAAAACGCTCGAAAAACCGCGGGTACGGGATGCGGCGCTGGCGGAAGCCGATCCGATGCTGGCGGAGTATCTCCGCGAATGGCGGCGAAATATGGCGCGGGAGAACAAAGTGCCCGCATACATTATTCTGCACGACAGCACGCTGGAGGAGTTGTGCCGTCGGCGTCCGGCCAATTTCGCGGAGTTGAAGCAGGTGCCGGGAATTGGGGAAAAGAAGGCAGACGTGTGCGGCGCGGAAATTCTTCAGGCGTTGCGAAACTTTAGCGGTGGAGCGCGCGCCGCGCCGACGGCCGCAAAGGAGCCGGTGCCGGCGGAACAGACGCTTCGGCTTTTGAACGAGGGGCGCAGCTTTGAAGAGATTGCCCGCATCCGGGCGCGGCAGGTTTCGACGATCGTGTGCACGGTGGCGAACCTGATCGAGACAGCGCAGGTGAAATTGGATCCGAAGTGGATTTCTCCCGACGCGCAGCCGCTGATTGAGACGGCTTGCCTGAAGCAGGGAGTCGAGCGGCTGAAAGACATCAAGGAAGCGGTACCCCCTTATGTCAGCTTCGACGACATACGGCTGGTAGTGGCGCATTTGCGCGCCGAGAATCGGATACGCGCAAGAACGGCATAGGGGTTGCCTGTGCCTGTATGCGGCATCCCTACACGCCCTTGGCGGCGGGATCCCAGATCAATTTGTGGATTTGCAGGCTGAGCCGCGCCGGAACTTTGTCGGCGAGGATCCACTGCGCGAGTTCTTGCGGATCGAGGAGGCAGTGCGAAGTGTCGCGCGCGCCGGAGGCAGACTTTTCGAACGCGGGAGAAAATAAAATGGCGTGAACGCGCTCGGCCAGCCCATGATTCAGGACGAAAGCGCGGGCAAATTCGTAGTCGGCGCGGTCGGTCAGTACGAACTTCAGTTCATCGTGAGGCCGGAGTGCCTTCAGATTCTCGTTCGCGAAAGTGTTGCCCTCGCCGGAGTGCGGACACTTCACGTCGACGATCTTGACGACTTGTTTTGGGATCCGCGCCAGGGGGCGTTCGCCGCTGGTTTCGAGTAGCACCTGGTAGTCCGCGTCCAGAAGTTGCTCCATCAGTGGGATCACTTCGCGTTCCTGCAACATGGGTTCGCCGCCGGTGATCTCGACCAGCCCGCCGGCCGGACTTAGACGGGCCACTTCGCTGAGCACTTCTTCGAGCGTCATCTTGCGCCCACCGTAGAAGCTGAACTCGCTATCGCACCAGGAGCAGCGCAGGTTGCATCCGGTCAAACGCACGAAGACGCAGGGCAGGCCGGAATACGTCGATTCACCCTGGAGCGATTTGTAGATTTCCGTGATCTGCATGGAGTGAACCAATCGGGTGATCGGGTCATCGGGTGATCGGGTCATCGAAATTCAAAGACAAAGCCTTTCGATCACCCGATGACCAGATCGCTCAACCGCTATTCCGAGTAGCGCGCCGTGGTCGTATCGGTCTCAAACACGGTGACGTCCTTCACTCTCACCCGGCCGTTGGTTACGCTGCTCAAGCGAGTGTTGGTCTCGTCGTAGAAATATTTCGCAAGATTTTCGGCGGAGGGGTTGAGGACGGTGAAGGGCTCGATCTCGTTGATCATCTTGTGGTCGAGCCGGTCAATGGCATGCTTCATCACGTCTTTCAAGTCCTTGAAATCGAGCAGCAGACCTGCCTTGTCGAGCTCGGCGCCCGCAAGGGTCACACGAATCTTGTAATTGTGGCCGTGCGGGTTCTCGCACTTGCCCTTGTAATTGCGCAGATAGTGCCCTGCGGCGAATGTGTCTTCGACGGTGACTTCGTACATGAAATCCAGCTAGCCTCGGCTGTGACCTACATCCGTTTTATTGTACCTTTTGAGAGCCGCGGAAACACGGCGGCTGACGAGCGTTGTTCGACCCCCTGTTTTCACCTGTCAAGCAAACCAAGGGCCAACTCCTTATAATCTGCTAACGTTCGGGCTGCTGACCCGTCTATCTCTGCGCAAGGCAAGAACAAGGATTCGGACCACTTGTAGGGGACAGAGACAGACCATGCCGGCCGATTCTTACGCAGTAGCAATTCCGGTTGGCGAGAATTACCGTCCGAGGCGGGCGGCACAGGACAGCGGCAACCAGAACCCCACGTTGTATAGGAATATGAGGGGCTCCTTGGCAGCGCAAGGCAACCGCATTGACGACACGAGTCTGATCCGGGAGGCGCAGCAGGGCAATCGCGCGGCCTTCGAGGTATTGGTGCGTCACTACGATCAGTCGGTTCTGCGGCTGGCGCTGCACCTGACCGGATCGGAGTACGACGCCCAGGACGTTTATCAGGAGGCTTTCCTCAAGGCGTACAAGAATCTCGGCAGTTTCCGCTTTGAGTGTTCCTTCTACACCTGGATCTACCGGATCGTCACCAATCTCTGCCTCGATCATCTGCGGAAACGGAATGTGCGCAAGGAAGATGGACCGGTTGCGGTGGACGCGTCGGGCGAAGAGTACAGCCGGTTGGAGCAGTTCGCGGACGCGCGCTCGGGAGCCAATCCCGAACGAGATTTGATGCGGCGGGAGCTTGGGCGGAAGATCGGAGTGGCCCTGTCAGGACTAACGCCCCGCGAGCGGATGGTTTTCGAGTTGAAGCACTATCACGGGCTGAAATTGCGCACGGTGGGCGAGATGCTGAATACGACGGAAGAGACGGCGAAGAATACGTTGTTTCGCGCGACGCAAAAGCTGCGGGCCGCGCTGGCGGAGATGCGATGAGTCTTGAATTGGTTCCCGCGAAGGGATACGAAAATGAAATGTGATTGGGTGCGACAAAACATTCTGTTCTACGTGTACAACGAGCTCGAGGACGATGCCCGGTACGAGGTAGAACAGCACCTGGCGCGGTGTCCGGAATGCGCCACCGAGTTGAAGGCGACGCGCAAGTTCCACACGACGCTTTCGCAGACGGTGGTGGCGGAGCCGACTCCGAACCTTCTGGCGGCATCGCGAATGCGCCTGCAGGAAGCGCTGGAGACGACGCGACAGGGAGGGTTCTGGCATCGGCTGATCCTCGAGCCTGCGACGTGGCTGCGCCAGATTCGTATGTCGCCGGCGCTGGCAGCAGTGATTTTCATCGTCGGATTTGGCGGAGGCATTGGCGCGACTTATAACTTTCTTGTCGCACGTGGGGGGGAAGGCGTGGTAACGGGCTCGCTCGGATCGGGCAATCCGTCGCAGCCGCTGGAGTCGTCGGCCATTGCGGGCATCCGGTCAGTGACGCAGGAGCCGGGATCGAATCAGGTGAGCATCAAGTACGACACGGTTTTGACCCAGGAAGCGCAAGGCTCTTTGAACGACCAGCGCATCCAGCAATTGCTGTTGTTTGCGGCGCGCAACAATTACAACTCGGGAGTGCGGATGGACTCGGTGGATGTGCTGACGCAGTCACCCGACGATTCGCGGGTGCGGGAAGCGCTGATGTATGCCTTGCAGAACGATTCGAATCCGGGTGTGCGTTTGAAGGCGCTGGATGGGCTGAGCGGTTTTGTGCGGCAGGATGCGCGAGTGCGTGATGTAGTTCTGCGGGCGCTGGTCAGCGACACCAACTCGGGCGTTCGGATGCTGGCCTTGCGACTGGCAGAACCGATGAAAACAGACAGCAATGTGCGATCGGTGCTGACCAGGGTGTCGCGGACGGATCAGAACGTCTCGATCCGCTCGCAGGCGCATACGATGCTGGCGCAGATGCCGGAGATGGATTAGGAACGGTCGTTCGCTGTTCGCTATTCACTGCTCGCCCTGGACTGAGCGGGTTGGCCAACAGCGAATAGCGAATAGCGAGTGGCGTACTACGTAAAAGTAATCGGTTGAGGAGGACATTCATTGAAGCACGCAATAAAATTCGTCAGCGTCGGAGTGCTGCTGGCGGCGCTGCAATCTCTGGCTCTCTGCCAGGAAGCTCGGGTGTATCGCGAAGGCAGCAACTGGGTCCAGGAAATGACTGGAGACCTGGGTGCGGCGAAGAATCTGCGGGTGAAGCTGGCCGCAGGATCGGTAAAGGTTCAGGGTGGATCGCAAGCGGGGGTCACATACGTCATTCATCGCAAAGCCTATACATCTTCAGAAGAGAAGGCCCGCCGCGAATTTGAGTCTTACAAGATCAACACCTCTGTAAAGGGAGACACGGCATGGATCGTGGCGGAGTCGAGCCGGCGGGATTCCAAGTGCGCCGATGAGTTCGTCATCAATGTGCCGCGGGGTTTGCAGTCCGCCAAGGTCGAGACCGGGGGCGGCAGCGTAAGCGCGGCCGGGATTGCCGGACGTGTCGACCTCGAGAGTGGTGGCGGAAGTATTCACCTGGATGATATCGGCGGCGAGGTGACGGCGGAAACCGGCGGGGGCGCGATTGAAGTCGGCAGCGTGGAAGGCAATGTGACTCTGGAGACGGGCGGAGGAAATATCAAAGTGGCATCCGCCAAGGGCGAGATCAAGGCGGAAAGTGGAGGGGGAAGCGTAGTCGTCCTTTCCGGTCTGCAAGGCGCGGTGCTGGAGACGGGCGGAGGCAGTATTCGGGTGGACAAGTGCAGCGGGTCGGTGAAAGCCACGACCGGCGGCGGGAGCGTAGACCTGGGCGAGATCGGTGGGCCGGCGGAAATTGAAACTGGTGCGGGCAGCATTCGGCTGGCTTCCGCGAAAGGGCGGGTGCGGGCCGAGACGGGCGGAGGCAGTATTCAATTGGACGGAGCGACGTCGGTGCAGGCGGAAACATCGGCTGGCGGAATCATTGTGAAATTACTTTCGTCGGCGGGCGCTGGCGGTCACAACAATTCCACGCTTGAAACCTCGGCCGGCGACATCACCGTCTATCTGGCGAATGACCTGGCGATCTCCATTCGAGCGGAGATCGAAATGGCCAATGGCCACACCATCCGCAGCGACTTCTCTGATATTCACGTGTCCACGGAAGGTGGAGAATATGGGCCGAAAACAGTGAGTGCAGAAGGTCAGCTCAATGGTGGCGGACCGGTGCTGAAGGTCCGGACAAATTCTGGGAATATCAACTTCCGCCGCGTCAATCGCTAGCGGGATGAAAAAACAGTCGGCGGTCGTCAGTCGTTAGTCGTTCGGAAATTCGCTGCGGAGTGCGAGAGTTTGCTAACGACCAACGACCAACGACTCTATTCGGGAGGGCCTATGATCTATCGTTTCCTGCTTTGCACGTTTCTTTTTACGCTGGCAGCCAGCGCGCAACCAGCGGAACTGAACGCCGGATCGAACTACGATCGCACGGGCGAAACCTGGGACTGGAGTTACAGCGCAGAGGAGGGCGGCGGATCTTCCTATCTAGGAGTGGACATCGCCGACGTTTCTCCGGAGCGGCTGGGAGAATTGAAGCTCAAGGAAGAGCACGGAGCGGAGGTCACCATGGTTGACCAGGACGCTCCCGCCGGAAAAGCCGGGCTGCATGAGCACGACGTCATCGTAAGCCTGAACGGTACCGCGGTAGAGAGTGCCGCCCAATTGCGCCGGATGATTAAGGAAACGCCGCCAGGCCGGGTCGTGAATCTCGGCATCAGCCGCGACGGTCAGCCTCTGACGATCAAGGTGCAACTCGCCGACCGGCATAAATCGACGGGGTGGGGTCAGAACGGTAAGTTCGAGATGCCAAAGATGCCCATGCTGCCGGACTTCGACGTGCCCGTTTCGGTGGTCGTCGTCCACTCATCGGCACGCAGCGGGCTGATGGTGGAAAACATTACTCCGCAACTGGGAGAATTCTTCGGGGTCAAGGGCGGCAACGGCGTGCTGGTGCGTTCGGTGGAAAAAGGCAGCCGCGGAGAAAAAGCCGGATTCCGTGCTGGCGATGTGGTCGTTAAGGTCAACAATCAGCCGGTGCACGATTCATCTGATTTCACGCATGCACTGCGCTCATCGCCCGGCAGCACAGCAGCTGTGACTGTGATGCGCGAGAAGAGAGAGCAGAATCTGACTCTGACTCTTCCCGAAAAGAAGGACTCCGGCAGCCTGCAGGAAGACAGCTTTGACTGTCCCGAGATCAGCGCAGAGACCGAACAGGCGATCAACCGCGCCGAAGAGGTACTCGCCCGCCTGGGTCCGGACATCATGGAGAAAGCGACGCAGCAGGTCTTGCGCTCGAGAGACTTGGACTTGAGAGGCCTAGAAAAGAGGGCGCAACATCTGCAACGGAAGATGCAGGAACGGCAGCAAGAAATGCGGGACCGCCAGCAGAAACTGCGCGATCAGTTTTCGGACGAACCGGCAGAGATTTGACATTGTCAGGGTAGAATCCGGCGCCCGGTTACGAAAGTCACCGTTGCTTTCATTGGGGAATCCTGTGGCTGCATGGGGATGGCCAGATTCCGCGGGTGGACTACCCACTGGTTACCTGTCGCGGTGACGAAAATCCCGATAAGCTGTTGCCGCGATGGCTTTCCGCGCCCTGTTGTTTTCAAAGAGCCCCGAGACGAACGCCGCCATGACGACGGCCTGCGAAGGCACTGGGATCCGCGCTGAAGTCTGTTCCGATATCTTTACAGCCATCGAAAAAGGAAAGACGCAAGCCTTTTCGTGCGTGATCGCGGACTGGGCCGACCAGCCGGAGGCGAGCTTCCTGTTGAAGCGTGCTCGCGAGTCTGCGCCGAACCGGGGCACGGTGGCCATCGCCATCGTCGATCACGACCCCAAGCCGGCGGAACTGCGCGACAACCGACTCGATTTTCTGATCTATCGTCCAATCTCTGCTGGGGAAGCCGACGCGGTGCTGGCGAAGGCGTGTGAGCAGATGCAACCGTTGAGCGCGGAGGATGCCGCGAAGTCGTCCGGGCAAGCCGACGCGACCAGCGAAGGTCCGGGCACAGCTTCTACTGGCGCTGATGCGCCGGAGCGCAGTCCGCAAGATCCGCCAGCCGGTTTCCCGGAAGCGTATGCAGCGGACGGCAACGGCGAGATTGCGAGTGACGAAGACGAAGAAGACCTTCGAGGGCATAGTCACACCAGAGTGTTCCGCGGAGCTTGTGCCGTGGTGCTTGTGCTCACGGCCGCCCTTTGCCTATGGAGATCGCGCGAGGTTGTCGAATATCTGTCGCGGACTCCGGAGGGAAGATTCCGTGTTTTGCGGGAGTCGGTGGCGGCGCTTTTTAATGGGAACCAAACCGGGGCGTTACCCGTCGGTTCCGCCGGGAACGACGCGCAACCAGATGCGTACTTCAGCAGAGATCCCGGTTCCAATGCAAAGTCACCGGCGCTGAGGGTGGTTGCAACCGAGTCCACGCTGACGGAAGCGCGCATGCCTTTACCAAAGGTTCCGGATTTTCCGCTGCCCGTGCCGGTGTTTGAGCGTCAAGACGCGCCGCCAATCCGCAGGGAGCGAGCGGCGATTCCCGAAAGCATGAGAAACTCACCGCCGATTGCGCCGCCGGTTGTGGTGGCGGTGAATCCGGCGCAGATGATGCCGGTCTCCGCGCCGCAACCGCAGCCTGTCAATCAGCAATTTAGCGAACCCGTCGCGGTCAGCGAAGAAGCAGCGCGGGCCCTGCTGGTTCACACCGTGGATCCGGTGTATCCACCGGAAGCGTTAGCGCAGAAACTTCACGGACCGGTGGTACTGCAGGCGCGGGTTGGGCGCGATGGCAACGTTGAGGATCTGAAAATTGTTCGGGGATATTTTATTCTGGGCCGGGCGGCGATTGCCGCAGTCAAGCAGTGGCGGTTCCAACCTTACAGTGTCAACGGCCACGCTGCCGCAACTCAAACCGTGATCACCATCAATTTCAGCTATCCGCCGGGGTAGGGTCTGTGTAGGGACGGGGGCTCCGCCCCGTCCTGGCGGGGCAGAGCCCCGCCGCCACACAACCTCCTACTTGTGGTCGTCGTGTGCTTCCTGCCCGCCGGTGGGAGGATTCACGCCGGTGGATTTCTTCCAAAAGTCCTGCACCGCAGGCGGCAGCTTTTCCACGCGAGTAAGAAACGCCGTGACCTTCCATATGTCCGGCTCCGAGAGCGTCCTATCCCAGGCGGCCATCCCGGTATAGCGGACGCCGTTGTGAATCATGTAGAAAACGTGCCACTCCGGATCATCGAGTGGGTCAAGAATGAGGTTCGGAGCCCGGGGATAAAACGACTCACCGAATGGCACTGGCTTACGGTCGAGTCCCCCGTGGCATCCTGCGCAATTCATGGTGTAGATCTTCAGGCCCGCGATCAGATTCTCGTCGGTAGGAGGCACGGGATTGTTCAAGCGGGGAGCGTGACGCTCCACCGCATTGTCGAGCGCGCTCATGGCGATGTGGCGTTCCATCTCCGGGGGTGCGCTGTTGGCCCGAGTCGGCAAAAAGCCCAGCAGGGCGAGGCCAAGACCGCCAATCAGCAGGACGAGAATGGTGATGACAATCCCCAGAATAAAGTTGCGCATTCAGAGCCTCGGAGAGCCTCAGTTCACAGCAGAATTCCCCGGCGAACCGCAGCCGCGCACCCGTTCTTTTCACTCTACCTTCAAGGGCGCGGCAACCGATCCGATGCGTCCGCTGAGGTCGTCACGGACAACGAAACGGACTGCGTATTCCCCGGGCGCAAGATCCAGGAAGCCTTTGTAGCCCACGCCGTTTTGGCGAATCGACGACAACTTTTCCGGGGTCAGATGAGTGTCGATCTTCTGGTCCCTGGGCTGATCGACTTGTTTGCCGTCGGGCGTTTTCACCAGCGCGACGAAGTCCAGCTCAACATGGTTATTGTCGGCGTCGTCGATCAGCGCAGCATCTGGCGCCAGGTGCATCGCATAATTCACATGCTTCTTGCCTGGCTCCTTGCCCGGTTCGATTTTGTCCCAACGCGCCACCAGCACCAAAGATGTGTAATCCAACGGCGACTGCAAAGCCGACGAAATGTCGCTGTTGCGGCTGGTCTCGGGATCGACGGCGGCATTGGTTACAAAAAAGCCGCTGCGCGCCCGCACTTCCGTGTGATCGCGCTTCACTTTCACCGCGAGCTTGCGCCAACCGGCCTTGGTCTTCGACCGGTCGAGATAGTAGCCCAGCATGTAGTATTGGGCGGAATCGTTCACCGCATCGCGAAATCCCCTTACCAGGTCGTTGGAGTTGTAATAGGCGCGGCCTCCGGTCATCGAGGCAAAGATCTCGGAGTTCGCCTGCGTCTCCATGAGCCGCCGGTTCATATTGCGCCCATAGTTCTTTCCCGGGTTGCCCACGGAAGCGCTGGCCAAGGGTACAACCAGTCCCTTGACGTCCACCGGATAAAGCGCAATCTGCGCGTTGTTCAGCAGTTGCCAGGTGTGTTCATACATGGGGAGCAGATCGCTGAGAGTATCGCCGCCGATGGACGCGAGATGCATGTCGTCGCCCACGCTAAAGGGGAATCCTCCGCCCGCCCAGATCAGCGATTTGCGCCCAGGGAATCCTGCCAGCGCCTGCGCCACCTGTTCCAAACCGTCCAAGGTGTAGGTGATGGCCAGGCGGCGCTCGAACGAACGGAAATTCGTTTCCGCGTCTCCCATCATGCTCTGGATTTTTTGCGCTTCGCTGTTCACCCCGGCGGGATCGATCATCGTGTCGTGTGTCGTGTCGCCTCTCACCTGATGCAGTGCGGCCACCAGGATGCGAGGATCGCTGGTGAAGTCATGGACCACCTGAATGCCGTTGCGGGTGAGTGTGTAGAGGGCGGTTGGTTCGCGCTGATCCACCGATTGCGCTAGATACTTGAGCAACTCCTCGCGCGCATTCGCCTGCGCCATAAAGGACGTGTTGATAAGGTCGAGCACCAGCAGGGTAATGCGCCGGTTGGACGACTCGCCCGACAGGGAGTTGGCGAACTCGTTCGGATTTTTGGGACGCGACCAACGTTGCGGGTCGCTGGTGATTTCCTCGAAGGTGGCAATCTTTTGCTCGGCGCCGTTTTCCAGCACCGTGAAGTCCTCCTGCTTGAGCCCGGTGATGTGATTGCCGGACTTGTCGGTTACCAGCGTGGGGATCAGCACCAGTTCCGTGCGCGCGGTGAATTTGACTTCGGGGTTGCCTTTGTCTTTGGGCTTTGCGAAGACAAAAATGGAACCAGCCAAAGCGGCGATTATGACAACGTAGCAGGAAGGCCTACAGCCACTCGACATTTCCGCACTCCCTTCCGATTGCCGGGTAATTCCCGGCGCGGATTGAATCCTGGAGACAAGAAGCGCCGCTGAGGCAGCCATTATATAACGCGAGCGCAGCCTGCGAGGCGGCAACCGAACGCAGAGTTGACTGAGGTCGCGGGTTGAGCGAGCAGAGATCAGTAGGCGTGCAGCCGGCGAGCCTCGCGCACCAGATCGGACACTTTGGGCAGGAAAAACTCCTCCTGCGGCGGAGAAAACGGAACCGGCGTGTCGAGCGACGTCAGCCGGACAATCGGGCCGTCGAGATCGTCGAACGCTTCTTCGTTGATGATCGCGGAAATTTCTCCTGCCAGTCCCCCCGTGCGCGCGTGTTCGTGAAGAATGATGACTTTGTTGGTTTTCTTCACGGTAGCCGCAATCGCCGCGCGATCGAGCGGCGAGACCGTACGCAGGTCGAGGATTTCGATCTCGATTCCTTCTGGGCGCAGGATTTCCGCGGCTTCGAGCGCGGTATAAAGCATGGCGGCGTAGGTGATCACGCTGAGATGATGCCCCTCGCGCGCGACCCGCGCCTTGCCCAGCGGAACTATGTAGTCGTCTTCGGAACCTGGAATTTCTTCTTTGATTCTCCGATACAGATACTTGTGCTCGAAAAAAATCACCGGGTTGTGGTCGCGGATCGCCGCTTTGATGAGACCCTTGGCGTCGTAGGCAGTCGCCGGGCAGACTACCTTCAGTCCGGGCGCGTGCACGAACCACATCTCCGGGTTTTGCGAGTGGAAGGGGCCGCCATGCACATTCCCGCCGCTTGGACCGCGCAGCACCAGCGGGGCCGGCGCTCCCCAGCGATAGTGCGATTTCGCGGCCATGTTGACGATCTGATTGAAGGCGCAGCCGATGAAGTCCATGAACTGGAACTCGGCCACAGGGCGCATCCCCGTAAGCGCAGCGCCGAAAGCAGCGCCCATGATGGCCGACTCCGCAATCGGCGTATCAATCACGCGTTCCGGGCCAAAGCGGTCGATGAAGCCGTCGGTGACTTTGAAAGCGCCGCCGTAGATGCCGATGTCCTCGCCCAGGCAAAAGACCGTTGGGTCGCGCTCCATTTCCTCCCAGATTCCCTGGCGGATGGCTTCGAGATAGGTGACGACGGGCATGAATTGGAAGTGTAGCAAGAAAGGCGTCAGGCGTCAGGCATCAGCCGTCAGCTATCAGCTACTGAAGCTCGGTCGCAGTGGACGGTGCGTGTTGCGAGAGAAGGTGGTGGATTGAAAACACTCCTTCTTCAATCAATCACAGTATCGGCGGATATCCCCGGCCTGTTTTGTCAGAGAGGTACGGGGTTTGCCCGCCACAGCCTGCTTCGCGAAGTGCGCGAAGGATGGGGCATCGCCAGTATTGTTTACGCCAGTGAGATCAAAAGCCTGGGCCACCCGACGGCGCAAACACCTGACCAGCAATTCTCAGTTCGAGATCAGGGACTTCAAGGCAACGCGGTCGGGGATCACAAGCGTAGAGCCGTTCTGCTGGATAAGACGCTGCTTCCTGAAATCCGCGAAAAGCCGGGTGACGGTCTCTCGCGAAAGTCCGATCATCTGCGCGATTTCCTCGTGGGTGAGTCTGAGCTTCAACCGGGAGTCCGCTTTGACGCCATCGTTCTTGGAAGTCCATTCCAGAAGCAGTTTCGCCAGTTTCTCGGCGGCCGAGTGTGACAGTCCCAGCCAGCGCACTTCCTTACAAGCTTTGTGATAATTCTCGCTTAACTGCTCGGCCACTTTGAAGCAGGCCTCCACATCATCTTTCAGGAAGCGAAGAAAGTCATCGCGCTTGACGAAATTGACCTGGCAGGGATCGATGGTCTCCGCCGTCACTTCGTGAGGTTTGCCGGAGATGGTAGCGCTCAACCCCAGCACCTCCCCAGGCTCGGCAACTTTCACAATTGCCGTTGTGCCGCTAGGGGAGTTGATGGCAAGCTTTGCACTGCCTTTGCAGAGCACAAAGATGCCGCGCGGCAGCTGCCCCTGGACGAACAGTACAGCCCCCCGAGGGTAGGCGGTCGCGTACTTGATGCTTTCAAAAGCCTGCAACGCGGCAGGAGGCAGATCGCAGAAGCTCCTCTTAGCGCGCAGCTTGCATGTAAGACAGCTTTCTACAATCTCCATTCCATATGGTGAGGGCATGACCGGCCTCGTCTGATGCCAGTGTCGGTCTGGATGAAACGCTTGGCTGTGCTGCAAGTCACACGCCATTGTGATCTCCCCTACTGCCAAGACTGCCACTTGGAAAGGCGCATCAGCGATCTGACTGAGCACATCAGGTCAGTGCAAGTGAAGTAAGGCCGGGCAAAACGTCCGCCAGTTCCCGTTTGCCCGTTAATCGGGAACGGCAGGTCTTCGGAGCAAGAACATGACTTTACATGGACCCTCGTTGGCGATACTTTTCGATCTATGAAAGCTACAAACTGGGAGTTCACGAACAGAGCGACGGTCTTCGGGCTGATCTTTGGCTTCACGTTTCCGCTATACGTTTTGGATCATCAGAATTCAACGGTCGCGCTGGCCAACTGGCTGGCGGCCAGGCTGCAAGTAGATGTAGATCTTGTCGCTCGTCTTTTTTTTGCTGGCGCAGCCTTTTTGCTCGTCGTGGCCGCTCTCATCCGCACCTGGGCCTCGTCGTACCTTCACGCCTCAGTGGTATATGCAGCCGACGTGAAGAGTGAGTCGTTGGTTGCAGATGGGCCCTACCGGCGAGTACGGAATCCCCTGTACTTCGCCAATGTGCTGATGATCATCGCCATGGGCGCCATGATGAGCCGGTTGGGGCTCTTAGTGGCCGTGATCGCGATGCTGGTGTTCTGTTACCGGCTAATCCTGCGTGAGGAGGCCGAACTGCAGGCGAGCCAGGGCCAACCGTACGATGCGTACTGCAAAGCGGTGCCGCGTTTGTGGCCCTCCCTGCGGCCGCGCGTTGCTTCCGCCGGACGCCAAGCCATGTGGACGGAAGGAATCAAGGCAGAATCCTGGTACTGGGGATTCGCGGCAGCGCTTATTGCTTATGCCATAACTCTAAAACTCAAGTTATTCTTCTCGATCCTGGCGGCAAGTCTGGTCTTGTTCTGGGTGTCCTCAGTGGTCCTTCAGAAGAAATCAAACTCGCAACCCTGAGCGTATCGGTGGACCTATTGCCGGCAATCCGGAAACTATCCCATCGCGTTGCGCTCCGCTCCGTCTCTGATAGCGCTAACCACTCGGTGCGAAACGGCGGCGCTCCACCGATGTGATATCGTGGCTGGCTCTTGTGGCAACGTTCAGCAAGCGCACGGAAAATTCGATCAATTTCGAGCTGGCGGGTAATGTTCATGTCCAAGGTGGTGCTCACGTTGTTGTTGTGTGTTTGTCTTCAAGGGGCTCCGTTTGCAGCAGCGGCGGACGAGCGTGTGCTCTATAACGGCAAAATCTTCACCGGGGAGCCCGAGCATCCTTACGCCGAAGCGGTGGCGATCCGCGGCGACAAGATTGTGGGCGTCGGCAACCGCAGCGAGGTGTCCAAGGCGGTGGCGAGCGGCGTGGAGATGATTGACCTCAAGGGCAATTTCCTGGTGCCGGGGTTAATTGACAGCCATTGTCACGCGGTGGACGGCGGTCTCTCTCTGATCTCGGCTGATATCGGGGAGAACGTGAGTTCCGTTGATGAACTGGTGGCGTTCGCGGCCGAGGCGAAGAAAAGCGGCCGAGGAATGCAGGGGGACATTCTGACCGTAAGCGGAATCCCGCTGGCATTCTGGTCGAAGAACAAGCAACTGAACGAACGATTTAACGCCGCACCTTACGCCGATCAACCCATCCTGCTCGAAGGAATGGACGGCCACACGGCATGGGCGAACAAGGCGCTGCTTAAGCGGGCGGGGATCAACAAGGAACTGATTAGCGGCCTTGATGAGGTAAACAGGGGGTACTACGGCTTCGGGCCGGATTTTGAGCCAAATGGCTTCCTGGTGGATATGGGAGTGGACAAGGTCAGTGAGGTGGTGCCGAAGCCTAACAAAGAAAGAATGCTGGCCGCGGGACGTGCCGCGGTGCAATACATGCATGGGCTGGGAATCACGGCATGGCTCGATGCGGCGGCCAGCGAGGAGATTTTGGCAACCTACCAGGGACTGGCTGAAAGCGGCGAGTTGAATTCGCATGTCGCGGCGCTGCCCGTAATCGAATTCAAGAAGGGGCATCCGGAGCAGCAATTGGCGACGGCGTTGGAATGGCGTGAACACTTCAAGAATGTAGGGGGAGTCAAAGTTGTCGGCATCAAGGTATTTGCCGACGGCGTCCTGGAATACCCGTCACAAACGGCGGTTCTCTCCAAGCCGTATCGGACCAGCGGAAAGAATGGCGAACTGCTGTTCGATCCGGGAGAGTTTGCGAAGATTGCGGTTGCCGCGGATAAGCAGGGAATGATCGTTCACGTTCACGCGATCGGCGACCAGGCCGTAACCGAGGCGTTGAATGTGATCGAAGCAGTGCGGAAGGCGAACGGGAACTCCGGCGTGCCACATACCATTACGCACCTGCAATTGATCAGGCCGGAGGATATTGCGCGCTTCCGCGAACTCGACGTGATCGCGTCATTCCAACTCTACTGGGCGAGTGCGGAAACAGATACGATCGAGTTGGTGAAACCGCACATTGATCCCGCATTGTACGAGTGGCAATATCCGGCGCGGTCGGTGCTCGACGAAGGCGGCATCATCGCCGGCGCAAGCGACTGGCCGGTCTCGACGGCCAACGTGTTTCGGGCAATTTATCAGGCTGAAACGCGCAAAGGGCGGGAAGGCGTGCTGGATGCACGCCAGCGTGTCCCGCGTGAGGCAATGCTGTATGCCTATACGCGGAATGCCGCCCGAGCTTTGGACGAGCAAGACAGGATCGGGTCGATCGCTCCGGGCAAGGAAGCGGACTTCGCCCTACTGGATCGCGATGTGCTGACGGTACCTGCCGAAGAGGCACGCGATACAAAAGTCTTGTGGACGATTGTCGGCGGCAAGACCGTCTACGGGGCCAAGCCATAGGCCTTCCAGCGGGACCGGGGCGAGACCGTCTCTCAAGGAGAGAGTTGTCGGCAAACAGGAAGTTATCCGGTTGTTGGCGTAACATCGCCATAAAATGCGACATCTTTAATTCGGACATGCCCATGCCGAGCGGAGCGATGAAATAGTGTTGCTTTGGCGCGCTCGCGATGCCCCCAAACGGCTCGCGGGCGTGCCACTCCACCCCACCTCGCAGCTTAAGCTGGCGAAAAATCGACATTTCACCAACAGCGCTTTAAGCGCCGGCCTCTTTCTCCATTGCCAGCAACTGCTCTTTCCGCTCGATGCCCCAGCGGTAGCCGCCCAATTCGCCATCCTGGCGCACCACACGATGGCAGGGAATTGCAACCGCTACGGGATTGGTAGCGCAGGCCCGGGCTACGGCTCGGGTGGCTTTCGGCATGCCGATTTTTTTCGCTACGGCGCTGTAGGAGCGCGTTTCTCCACGGGGAATTTCTTGCAGCGCTTCCCAGACTCGGCGTTGAAACGCTGTAGCCCTTATGTCCAGCGGAAGCGAGGGATTGGTCTCATGTCCTTGAATGAGGCGGGTGAGGTTGTCTCGCCATTGGGACATGGCGGCATCGTCGCGGCGGCGAACGGCAAAAGGGAACTCGCGCATTAAGCCCTGCTGGAGCTGCTGATCGGAATCGCCGAACTGGATGGCGCAGATGCCTTTGTCGGTGGCGGCGATGAGCATGCGTCCGAGAGGCGAGCCGGCGATGGTGTAACGGACGATGGTATAGCGAACAACGGCGGCCACTGCGCCTCGGCGGTACTTCTCCGGGGTCATGCCGAGCTGCGTGGCGGTGCGCTCGTAGAGACGGCTGCTGGAGCCGTATCCGGCGGCGTAGAGCGCGGTGGTTACGGAGTGCCCGGCCTGTAGATTCTGTTTTACCTGCCGGAGGCGGCAGGCATCCATGTAGGCTTTGGGCGAGACGCCGAGCGCTGATTTGAAGGTTCGCTGCAAGTGGAAGGGACTGCGGCGAAATTCCCTGGCCAGCAGGCTGAGCGTCAATTGACCTTCGATGTGCTGCTCGATGTAGCGGCAAATCGACCGAACCAGCGCGGATTGAGGATTTTCGTCCACCGCCTTCGGACGGCAGCGCAGGCAGGCTCGATAACCGGACTGCTCGGCTTGGAGGGCATGATCGAAAAAGGTAACATTCTCGCGGCGTGGGCGTTTGGCGGGACACGACGGACGGCAGAATATGCCGGTGCTGGAAACGCCGAAAACGAACGTGCCGTCGAGGGAGCCGTCGCGATCGAGGACGGCTTGCCAGCGGCGGTCGTCGATTTGAACTGCAGTTTGAACTGCCATTCGAACTGCAGTTTGGGCTGCGGGTTGCAGAGTTCGTTTCATCATTTCTTCTTCTGAAAGTATCGCATCGGTGGCCATGCAAGTAACATAGGGCAGTCGCGCGGCGCGGACTATCCGAATGTTGCGGTCAAACGAATTTCCCGCTGAGAACCGGGGTCCCCTCCAAAGGCCTTGGCCGGCGCGGGTTTCCGGGCGCTGCCTGGAGTGAACTCACCCTGGGTACGATGGGTTGGTTACTCATAAAGTGCAGATGCTTGCATCCGGGGGCTCGGCCCGATTCCGTTTCCGCCTACTAACTCCATTTGCAACACACACTTACGCTTTTCTTTTCGTATGGTTTCACGGGTGCAGTGCTTCTTTGTGAGGCCGGAGTGTATGAGGCGAGCTGGGGGCAAACTTTGACTGTCATTCGCAGCGCTGAGTGCGTCGCAGCTCTTAAAACGACGACGCGGCCAACAGTCGTACTGCCGCTGCTGGTGATTTTGTTCATCGTCTCCTACGGCATTCTGACCATGCTGGTATTCGAGCAGGGTCAGACCATCGAATCGCAGCGCGGTTTGATCCGCGAGATGTTAAAGGACAGTACCCAACTGGCAACGCTGAAAGGCAAGCTGGCTCGTGACGAGAGCAAGCGGTCCAAAGACAAGGCGTCTGCGCAGGCGGATCACAAAGACGCGGATCCCGGCAATCCTGCGGCCGGGGCAAAAGGATCGGACAAAGAAACAAAACGATCAGGTAAGTCAGCCCACTCCATGAAGGAAGCTCCCGCGCAGCCGCCCGCGGACTTAGAGGATGTGCGGCGCTCCACTCGGGCGATCTAGCCGGTCGTACCAGCGTTAGCAGTCGGATCAGCGAAAGCGATTCGGGTTTTAGATTCAGATTTACCAGATTCAGATTTCAAAGATAAGAAGAGAAGCGGTTCTGTGAAACGCGGCCTTATGTGGTGGCCGCGAGGCAAGCGAGACACAATCATGAAGACCCTGGCCCTAGCCCTAGTCTTGTCTCTTCCCGTTCCCAGGCTGGCACCACCAGCCCAGATCTCTCCCACCTCCGACCAGCAACCGGTAAAGAGAAAGGGAGGGCAATGGTACTTCGCGGCAACCGGGCACGCCGTGTATTGCTACGGACCGGTGGTGACCGTTCCCCAGGCACAAGGAGGCTTCATGAAAGTTGCAACCTTTTGCCGTGGCGATCAAACCATGGTGCCGCTGAAAGATTAGAAGGCCATACCGCTTTACACCCACCGTTAGAATTCCTTTTCTGCCGCCGTGACTGAGCTCATAGACGGGCGAAAGTGGCGCCGATACAATTGGAGCGAATCATTCATTCTCTATTGAAGGGCTTCCCGCATGGCTACTGTCGTTCCTCCAACCACTACGCGGGTTTTGAATTCCAGTCTGGCGCAGAGGATCATGAGCGCCGACGAAGCTGCGGCTCTGATTAAGTCCGGCGACCAGGTCGGCATGAGTGGCTTCACCGGGTCTGGTTATCCCAAGGTAGTTCCGATTGAGCTGGCACGACGCATTGCCGATGCGAACTTCCGCGGGCAGAAGTTTCAAGTTAGCGTCTTTACCGGGGCCTCCACCGGCCCTGAGCTGGATGGAGCGCTGGCCATGGCGGGAGGCATCCATCTGCGCCTTCCCTATCAGTCCGATCCAGAAACCCGCAAGCGCATCAACGCGGGCGAAATG
>Ga0074044_10001282_pt1 | contig 22997 bp, 25 predicted proteins | sample BogForMeECP23OM1_FD_94443 | JGI IMG/M metagenome (GOLD analysis project Ga0074044, IMG submission 94443) | Bog forest soil microbial communities from Calvert Island, British Columbia, Canada - Bog Forest MetaG ECP23OM1 | ecosystem: Environmental > Terrestrial > Soil > Wetlands ... | reverse complement strand
TTCTGCGCTACACTGTGTCGGCATCGGGGCGCTCCTCGAATCAATGAAACGTCGTTGTGGCACAACAACTTTCGCTGATTCGGAGCCCCGATGCGCTCAATGGTGTGAGAAATGCGGGCTAAAATAGCATGTGTCTAAGAATAACATGTGTCCTCAGAATAAGCCGGCAAGAAAGTTCCTTTCCTTCCGTCACGCGACGACCGCTCGTGGAGCCGCCGCAATCGTCGCAGACCAGACTCATCGTCCAGGCTCATCGTCCAGGCTCATCGTCCTATGGCAGCACTGGCAGCCGCCTCCGCGGTGACCTTGACCGCGACTTTCATGGCGAGGTGGTCTGACGCGGTCCCGATCCACGTGCCTTGCAGGGGAACCGCCACGCGCGGCTCGTGCGCGACCGCGACGCGCACAAGGTCCTGATTCCCCACCATGCCGCTCGAAGGATCGAAGTCGACCCAGCCCGGGCCGGGAACGTAGACCTGGACCCAGGCATGGGTATTGCCGCCGCTAGTATGATCTCCGTCGTCATCGGCCAGGTGCAGATATCCGGACACAAACCGCGTAGCGAATCCAAGCGAGCGCAGCGCCGCGATCATGAGCACCGCAAGATCTCGACAACTCCCGCTCGTGAGTTGCAGGGTCCGGACCGGGTCCTGGATTCCTTTCTCGTGCCGCGCCACGTGCTTGAAGGTCCGATTGATGGTCTGCGTCATGTCGACGAGCAGGTCGCGGGTGTCGGCCGATCCGTCCGGGCGCAGGAAGCTGGCGGCCCAATGATCGAGCGCCGGGCACGGCGACAGCGGTGCGACGAAGCGCGCGAGACCGGACCTCTCTGCCGCCCCGTAAGCAAACGGATAGGTCCGGGCATAATCCTCGATATCGGCTTCGCGGAAGCCGGCCGGCGCGTGGTCGAGACGAATGGTGCTTTCGAAGCGAAGCTCCGAGGCCCGGTGTGCGAAACGGGCGATCGCGACGTGATTGCCGAAGACATCCCGCGTCCAGGAAAGTTGGCTTGGCTCGGGCGTGATTTCGAGGCCGGATTCGAGCACCGTCTGGTCGTCGTCGTCGCGCGGACGCAGCATCATACGGTGCTCGCCGAAAGCGACCGGTCGTTTATAGTGATATGTCGTCAGATGCCTGATGGTGAGGATCGGCATTGCAGCCCCCACAATATTGCCAGTTCACTATCATGCAATCATGCATATTCCGCGCCAACACCGGTCTCTGCCGTACCGTCTTGGTTGCCAGGAGCGTGAGCGCTGATGAACGAGATGCCGGATAGCCTGTTAGCGGCCGATGAGCCAGCGCCGGTCACGGTTTACAATGAAAATAGCTCGTCGCCGATGCTGATCGTCGCCGATCACGCCGGGAACTTTATGCCGCGCGCCCTCGGTCGGCTCGGTGTACCGGAAGCCGAATGCGAACGCCACATCGCCTGGGACATCGGCATCGCTGCGGTCTGCCGCCTGGTGGCGGCCGCAATCGACGCCACGCTGGTGCAGCAGAATTACTCGCGCCTGGTCATCGACTGCAACCGCGCGCCGGGCTCCGCGGCATCGATCCCGGAAATCAGCGAGCTGACGCCGGTACCGGGAAACATCGGCCTCAGCGACGGCCGCAAGGCCGCGCGCGTGCGCGAGATTTTCCGGCCCTACCATGATCGAATCGAAACGGAGCTCGACCGCAGGCGTCAAGCCGGCCGGCCGGCGGCGCTGATCGCGATGCACAGCTTCACGCCGGTCTTCAAGGGTGTGGCCCGGCCCTGGCATACTGGCGTGCTCTACAATCGCGATCCACGTTTTGCATATCTCCTCATGGCGCTGCTGAAACGCGAAGCAGGGCTCGTGGTCGGCGACAACGAGCCCTACAGCGTCACCGACGCGTCGGATTACACCATTCCGGTGCACGGCGAGCGACGCGGCCTGCATCACGTTGCGATCGAGATTCGCCAGGACTTGATCGCCGAAGACACCGGGCAGCGAGCGTGGGGTGTGCTGCTCGCGCGATTACTGCCGCAGGCTCATCAGAGCTTGGTGGCAGCCGAGGCGCTCAGACCTGCGTGACGTCGATAGGGATCGAGGCCGGAACTCCTCGATAAGGCCTCCTTAGCCCTGGGGGCCGCAGAACCGATCGGCCGAAACCAAATGTTTCTTAAGGGTCATCAGCGTTGAATCGACAATGTCCGCGCAATGTTCGCTGGTCGTCCAACTCCGGATGTATCGCGGCGTCGCTGCGAACCGCCGCTTCGGGCCAACGCGGACAAATGCGCCGCAGCAAACGGATGCGCTTGCGGTTTGCGTTTCGCGTCGATACCGTCTGAGATGCTGCAAGCAGTGATTTGTCGCACTTATAGTAATTCCCGCGGAGCTAGTATCATGAACCTTCCACGTCGAAAATTGCTGCATTTGGTGGTGAGCGCTGCCGCGCTCCCGATTTTGCCGCGCAGCGTTTTTGCGCTCGATTATCCAACACGCCCGGTGCACGTCATCGTCGGTTTTCCGGCCGGCATAGGGCCCGACATTACCGGGCGCCTTATGGGTCAATGGCTGTCGGAGCGGCTCGGGCAACAATTTGTCATCGACGATCGCCCGGGCGCTGCCGGCAACATCGCCACCGAAATCGTTGCCAAGGCGCCGCCGGACGGTTACACGCTGCTCCTCGCCGTCTCATCGAACGCGGTCAACGCCGCGCTCTATAAAAATGTCAATTTCAATTTTGCCCGCGACTTTGTCCCGGTCGGGTTCATTGGCAGCACACCATTGGTGATGGTGGTCACGCCGTTATTTCCGGCGAAATCCCTCCCCGAGTTCATCGCCTATGCCAAGGCCAATCCCGGCAAGATCAACATGGCCTCGCAGGGCGTCGGGACTTCCCCTCATGTCTCCGGCGAAATGCTCAAGATGATGACCGGCATCAATCTCGTGCACGTTCCCTATCGCGGCAATTTGGTCCCCGATCTGCTCACCGGCCAGGTCCAAGTCTATTTCAGTCCACTGCCTCAGGTCATCGAATACGTCCGCGACGGCCGGCTGCGCGCCCTTGCGGTCACCACTGCAACGCGCGCGGATGCATTGCCGGATGTGCCGACGCTCGGAGAATTTGTGCCGGGCTACGAGGCGAGCGGCTGGTACGGCATCTGCGCACCTACGGGCACGCCGACTGAGATCATCGAAAAGCTCAACAACGAGGTCGCCGCCGGCCTCGCCGATCCCAATCTGAAGGCGCGGCTTCTCACCACAGGCGTTGTGCCAAAGGCCATGACGCCCGCCGAATTCGGCAAATTCATCGCCGACGAAACCGAGAAGTGGGCGAAGGTGATCAAGTTCGCCGACATCAAGGTGGAGTGATCCGGTGTCATTTGGCGGTTGCGAACCAACGAGATGGGTCATTCGCGGCGTTTCGGGCGTGCGCCGGCCACTTCCGCAGTTACCCTGAAAATTGTCTCGACTGCGGCGATGCACATTCCGCTGTCGCTTCGCCGGTTTATTCCCCGCGCGTGTAGCCGGCTCACAATTGCGCTCACCGCTTGATAGCATGACAGCGCAAGTGCCGCTATTATGCTGCGCTGACAACGCCCGGCCATATTGCAAGGCTTCGCGTCGACGAAGCGATCAGGGAGAAGGCACATGATGACGAGGCCATTATTTTTCCGAGCCGGCACCTCTTTGTTCGGCGGTGTGCTGCTGCTGTTGATGGCGGGCATGGGCGGGCCGGCTCTGGCCCAGAGCGACGCCGCAGGCGGTTACCCCAGCCGGGTGATCCGAATCATTGTTGGCTTTGCGGCGGGCGGCGGCAATGACATATTCGCGCGGGTCGTGGCGCAGAAGTTGCAGGAAGTCATCGGCCAGCCCGTGGTGATCGAGAACAAGCCGGGCGCCGGTGGTCGACTTGCAGCCGAATACGTGATGCGACAGCCGGCAGACGGCTATACGTTGCTCGTGGCGCCGAGCGGTGCCATGTCGGTCGCGGCAGCAGTGTACCCGCATCTTCCCTATCACCCGACCCGCACCTTCACGCCGCTCGCCATGATCGCCAACTATCCATTGATCCTGGCCGTAGCGGCGAACCTTCCGGCCAAGACGGTGCCAGAGCTGGTCGCTTTGGCAAAGGCCAAACCCGACCAATCCAATTACTCCACCACGTCGCCGTCGTTCACCATCACGGACGAACTGTTGAAACTGAAGACGGGAATGCCCGGCGTGGCAATTACCTACAAGAGCAGCAACGAAATGCTGCTGAGCGTCATGTCCGGGCAATGCCTGTTCACGTTCGGTGATGGTCCTCCCACCATGCCGCTGGTGGCAGGCGGGCAGGTGCGTGCCCTGGCGGTCACCGGATCGGTGCGATCACCACAGTTTCCCGACGTGCCGAGCATGACGGAGGCCGGCTTCCCGGACGTCAACATCTATCTCTGGAGCGGAGTATTCGCTCCGACCGGCACGCCGCCGGCGATCGTCGCCAAGCTGGAGACGGCGCTGCAAAAGACCATCAAGTCTGCCGACGTGGCGGATAAGCTCAAGGCGTTGGCAGTTAATCCCGGCGGCGGCCCGGCCGAAGATTTCGCCCGGATGATCGATCAAGAAATCAAGACCTACAGCGAAATCGTCAAAGCCGCGAACCTGACCTTCCCGGAAGAATAGCCGTCGGCTGCGACGCTGGCGCCGGCGGCAAAGCCGGCATCCCTGCCGCGCGACCCGGCAGGGATCGGCTTGCAGTGCGGTGCTATGCCGGCAGGCGCAGGAGTTTTCTGGTGTTCTCCTCGAATATCTTTTTCTTGTCGGCATCGGCAATGCTCATCCTGCTGACGGCCTCGATGGTCCGCTTGGTGCCGTAGTCGCCGAGCTGGGCGTCGAACGGAGCGTCCGTTCCAAACAGAATCTGATCCGGACCGAAAAACTCGTAGGCACACATCAGCGCCGAGGTGTTGCCGATGAGCGCGGTGTCGGTGAAGAACCTGCGGAAATAATCGACCGGACGGTGCCTCAGGCCTGCCGTGAAATTGGTTTTATTGCGCATCTCGGACTGCAGATAATGGTTGGTTATTCTTTCGCCGAAATAAGGCACCATCGCGCCGCAGTGGTGAATGATGAACTTGAGCTCCGGATACTTCTCCATCACGCCGCTGAAGACGAGTCGCGTCATCGTGTTGGTCGACTCCACCATGAGGCCCCACATATGCCAGATCAGGTACTTGGACTCGGTTTCGTCCGGATAATCGGGGACAGCTGGATTCCTGTGCGGATGCAGCCAGATCGGCAGATTGAGCTCGCACATCTTCTGGTAGATTGGGAAAAACTCGGGCCGGTCGGCGGGTTTGCCGTTGATCGGAATACGCAGCAGAATTCCACGCAGCTTCAATTCGTTGATCGCCCTGTCGATTTCCTTCAGCGAAGCATCGATATCGGCGATCGGAAGTACCGCCGCTGCTCCGGCAAATCGGTACGGATATTTTTCGACCAGTTCCGCGAGTTCGTCATTGATCCTGCGGGCCAGATCGACCCCACCGCCCGGTCCCGCCAGCTCGTCCGGCGTCGCACCCGGCGGTGTCAGGACCTGGATCAGATCCGGATACCGGTCCATGACGCGAAATCGCGCATCGAGATCATAAAGGCACACATTCGTCCGCAGTTCGCGAATGGTCTTTTGCCGCTCGAACCAGATATCCTTGAGTTTCGGTGGAATAAGGTGGCAGTAGACATCAATCTGCATGTTGACTCCCCTGTGCGCATGTTGCCGAGCGTCAGAGTGCGCCGTTCCGGAGCGCATCGCAAGATTGGGAGCTAAAGCCGATCCTGCATCGCGCTAACGTTGCGCCGATCGTCGCCTACTCGTTGCGAAGCCGGTCAAGGCCGGAATATCGGGTCAGCGGATTGCGGCAGGTCCGATGATGGGTCAATCTCGACGGATCGAGGTGGTCGGTGGCGATAGAGCGGTGTTCGCGCATCGTGACGAGGTGTTGGCAAGACGTTGGCAAGGCGTTGGCAAGGCCTTGGCAAGGCCTTGGAATGAATATGCGAAGCAGTGCCTGCATCGGGCTCATCTGCATCGCGGCGCTGGCGTGGCCATGGCCGCTCAGCGCACAGGACTACCCGGCACGGCCGATCACGATGATCGTTCCATTCCCGCCGGGAGGGCCGACCGACACGTTCGGTCGCATCATGGCCGAGCACATGGGCCAGACCCTCGGCCAGCCGGTCATCATTGAAAATGTCGGCGGTTCGAACGGCACGATCGGCGTTAGGCGGGTGGCCCGCGCGGCTGCCGACGGCTACACAATCGGCATCGGCCAGTGGAGCACGAATGTCGTCAATGGCGCAGTCTACGACCTGCCGTATGATTTGCTGAAAGACTTTGCTCCGGTGGCGAGACTTGTGAGCGGCCCGCAGCTCCTCGTCGCGAACAAGGATTTGCCCGCGGACAATTTGCAGGAGTTCATCGCGTGGCTGAAGGCTAATCCGGGAAAGGCGCTGCAAGGCACCGCCGGTGTCGGCAGCCAACAGCACGTCAGCGGCGTCTACTTCCAGGCCGCGACCAAAACACAATTCCAATTTATTCCTTATCGCGGTGCCGCCCCGGCCATGCAGGATCTGATCGGCGGACAGATCAATTTCATGTTCGATCAGGTCGCAAGCTCCTTGCCGCAGGTGCGCAACGCTACCATCAAGGCCTACGCCGTCACGGCCAAGGCGCGTTTGGCGTCGGCGCCGGATATACCGACGACCGATGAAGCCGGCTTGCCGGGCTTCTACATTTCAGTCTGGCATGGGCTGTGGGCTCCCGCGGGGACGCCGCAGGACATTATCGACAAGCTCAATGCCGCGGCGGTCGATGCGATGGCCGATCCTGCCGTGCAGGCCCGGTTCCATGATCTCGGGCAGGACATTCCGCCGCGCGACCAGCAGACGCCGGAGGCGCTCGGCGCCTTTCACAAGGCCGAGATCGAAAAATGGTGGCCGCTCATCAAGGCGGCGAAAATCAGGGCGGAGTGAAATCCTTTTCGGCAGTGTGCCATAAGCTGGATGGCCGCGGTGTGACAGACCGTCTGCGCTATCCGCTCGGACTTATAGCAACGGTCATCAACGGGTCGACCTTGACCGGCGCTCCCGGCGCGCGCGCAGGTTCCCAATTCCTGGAGCGTGTCAATCCCTTGCCAATATTTCCGCAACTTCAACGCGGCGCCCCTCGCGCGCCGACAGGATGCCGGCGCAAACCACCGCCAGCGAGGTTGTTGCGTATTCACCGCCCACCTCCAAACGCCCGCCGTCACGAACCGCCGCCGCAAACTCCTCAAGCTCCTCGACCAGCGTGTCGGTGTTCGCGGTTGCGACATCGAGCGGTCGTTCTTCGCCGCGCTTGAGCACCCGCAGGCCCCTATGCATGTCGTAAAAGGCGGTCGCTTCCTTGCCGTAGATATTCATCAGATAGTATTCGGATGCGGAGGCATAGCTGGCATTGAGTGTGGAGAGCGCGCCGTTCTCGTGCTCGAGCACGAGACTTGCGACGTCCGGGTTGTCGCCCGGCAGTACCAGCCGCACGAATCGGCCGCTGACCGCCGTTATCGGCCCCATCAGATAATCCAGCACATCGGTGTAGTGGATGCCGATCTGCAGCATCACGCCTCCTGGCATCCCCGCCGCTTGGTAGCGCCATGAACTCAGATCGATCTTGCCGAGACGATCACGGCTGATGTTGGCTTCGGCATTGACCAGTTTGCCGAATACGCCATCGTCGATCTGGCGCTTGATCCAGCGGAAATGACTCTCCCGGCGGCGTTGATAGCCCAACGCGAGAACGACACCCGCCTGGCGGCAAATCGCGGTGATCGCGCGGCCGTCGGAAACCGTGTTGGCGATCGGCTTATCGAGAAAAACATGTTTGCCAGCATCGGCGGCCGCGCGCGTGGTTTCAAGATGCGCATCATTCGGAGTCGTATTGATAATCGCCTCGACTGCCGAGTCGGCGAGAATGGCCTCATAACTCGACAATGCGCGGCAATCATATTTGGTGGCGAAGGCTTCGCGCTTTGGTTCGGAGCGCGAATAACAAGCGACGATGTCAAGTTTGCCGGAACGCTTAATCGCGTCGGCCAGCACGCCAGACCACCAGCCCATGCCAATGCAGGCGACGCGTAACGGCTCGATAGCCATTGTTATCAATCTCCTCGCAGGCCGATGATTGAGCGACTGATTGCATTCGTCGGTTGGCTACAGCGATTATTTCGGATCAATGCTCCAGCTTGCGCCAATCGATTGGACCGCCTGTTGGGCGATACGCTCGTCCGTCGCCCAGTCGCCGCCGGCGATGCCGATGCCGCCGATGCATTCACCATCGGCAATGACCGGACAGCCGCCTTCCATCGCGGTCCATCGTTGCGGGCCGGCAGCGAGCGCAAGGCCAAGCGCATGAGCAACATCGAGTTGCTGCGCCTGCGCCCCGCGCGAGGAGGTTGGCCGCTTGTTTGAAGCCGCGCATACGGCTTTGGTCGTGGCCGAATGCACGCAGTGAAACCGGCCCCCTTCCATGCGTTCGAGCAAAATAAGATGCCCGCCCGCGTCGGTAATGGCGACCGCAACCGCGATACCGGCTTCCGTGGCCTTTGCGATGGCGGTCGCCATCATCTTTTTGGCGCCGTCATTCGTCAGGCGCTTGGTACTCGTGACATACATTTGAGCCGACATTCCCCAGATGAGCTAGGATCGGCGTGAATGATAGTGGTTTGTTGCATTCCAGGTAAGCCAAAAAAAGGCGCCGCCACCACCACGCCGCCGAGCGCGATGAACGCGCGCCGTCGCATGTGCCCCCCGTAAGGACCACGCTTGGCTTACTGAATGAAATTTGCCTCATTGATCCACATCAATGCGCCTAGCGAATTGGGGTATCTGTTTGGCACGCGCCCGCTGAAATGCGGGTGCCTCAATCACCAGGGGAGAAAGACGATGGCCTACAGGGACCTTCGGGAATTCATTGCTGTTCTCGAAGCCGAAGGCGAGCTGTTGCGGATGGGCCAGGAGGTCGATTGGGATAACGAAATCGGCGCGGTGTCGCGCCGGTTGTGCGACCGCGAAACGCAAGGCATCAACTCGCCGGCCATCTTGTTTGAGACGGTCAAGGGCTATCCCGGCGGCAAGTTCTTCACCAACACCCTGACCAGCTACCGGCGCTACGCGCTTGCCCTCGGCCTGCCCAAGGACACCCCGGTCAAGGACATCATCGAGGTCTATCGCCACCGCATCAAAAAACCGCTAGCGCCGAACGTGGTCGCCGCCGCATCCGCCACGTGCAAGCAGAACATCCTGACCGGCGACGCGGTCGACCTGTTCCAGTTCCCGACGCCCAAATGGCATGCCAAGGACGGCCACCGCTACCTCGGCACATTCCACACCGTCATTTGCCAAGAGCCCGGTTCCGACTGGGTGAACTGGGGGACCTACCGCATGGGCCTCCACGACAAGACGTCGACCGGCGTGCTGATCATCCCCAGCCAGCACATCGGCCAGATCTTCGCCAAGTATGAGGAACGCGGCCAGCCAATGCCGGTTTGCGTGGCCATCGGCCAGGACCCGGTCAACGTCATCGTCTCGGCCTCGGGCTTCGCGGGCAACGTCTGCGAAGCCGAGATGGCCGGGGCGCTGCGCCAGGAGCCGGTGGACCTGGTCAAGGCCGAGACCTGCGACCTGCTGGTGCCGGCTCACGCCGAAATCATCCTGGAAGGCGAGATCGTGCCCGGCGAGCTGCGCATGGAAGGGCCGCTGGGCGAATACACCGGCTATTACGGCGGCGACCGCTATCCCAAGCCGGTCTTCAACGTGAAATGCGTAACCCACCGCAACCAGCCCATCCTCACCGGGTCGCAGGAAGGAGTGCCGCTGGTCGACGACAACATGATGGCGAGCATTAGCCAAAGCGGTCTCACCAAGTGGCTGCTGATCGACGTTTTGGCGGTGCCGGGAGTGAAGGACGTGTTCTTCCTGCCCTACTGCGCCGGCTGGACGTTTTGCATCGTCGCTGCGACAAACGTCCATCCGGGGCTGGCGACTCGCATCACCTCGGCAATTTGGGGCAGCAAGTTCGGCGGAACTCTCTGCAGGGCCGACTGGGTCGTGGTCGTCGACGACGACATCGACCCCACCAACATCCAGCAGGTGCTGTGGTCGATGGTCACCCGCTGCGACCCGGTGCGCGGCGTCCATATCATGCCCCAGCGCGCGATCAGTCCGCTGATGCCCAAGATTCCGGTCCTCGACCGCACCCAAGGGTTCATGACCGGTTCGTCAATCATGATCGACGCCCAGTTCCCGTTCCACTGGAGGAAGTGCGACCCGGCCTCGGTACCGGAGGTGTGCGATTGGAACAGCTGGGATCAAAAAACGCGGGCCCGGGCGCTCGCGCTGCTCGGGGAAACCCCATGACCGCGCCAAAGCAGATCCAACTGCAAAGGCGAGTGGGAGCGCCTCGGTGGGTAGCAAGCGTCAGATTTTATCCGCTAGAGCAGCTCCACTTTTGCTGGCGATAGTGCGCTGATCGGCACATGCTCCGGCAGTCAATGATCGGGCCGGCATCACCGCGATAACGACCGCAACTGCGCTTCGATCGCAGCGAGCGCCCGTTCCGGCTCGACCCACGCGAAGTCCGGAAGCTGATGGCGGAACCACGTTCCCTGCCGCTTGGTATATTGGCGAGTTTCCAGTTTGGCGTGCTCCACCGCTTCCGCGAGCGTGATCTCGCCGGCAAGATGGCGGATCAACCACGGCACGCCATGCGCCTTCATCGCCGGCAGGTTGGGATCGAGCTTGCGCGCCGCCAGCGCGCGGACCTCATCCAGCGCGCCCGCCGCGATCATGGCGTCGAACCGCGCGTCGATGCGGCGCGCAAGCTCGTCGTGATCCGGCATCAGAAAGACTTTCGCCACCGCGGCAAGATCGACACTCGCCGGCTTGTTCTCCTCGTGCCAGTCCAACAGCGAGCGGCCGGTCGCCAGCACCACTTCGAGCGCACGGCTGACGCGCGCGCGGTCGTTAGGCCGCAAGCGCGCCGCCGCCGCGGGATCGCGGGCGGCGAGCGCCGCATGCAGCGCGGCGGCGCCTTCGCTCGCAAGCCGCGCGCGCACCGCGTCGCGAATTTCAGCGGGGATCGGCGGCACGGCGGCAAGCCCGCGCGTGAGCGCATTGAAGTAGAGCCCGGTGCCGCCGACGATGATCGCCGTGCGCTGTCGTTGCGCGCATTCCGCAAGCGCGGCCGCGGCTTCCTCGCGCCAGCGCCCCACCGAATAATTTTCCGCCGCATCGACATGGCCGTACAGCCGATGCGGCACGCGCGCCTCCTCATCCGGCCTCGGCCGCGCGGTGATGATGCGCAGGTCGCGGTAGACCTGCATGGAATCGGCGTTGATGATCACACCGCCGAACTTTTCGGCCAGCGCCAGCGCCAGCGCCGACTTGCCGCTCGCAGTCGGGCCGGCGATGAGGATGATACCGGGCTTGCTCACGGGGTTGAGGTAGTGCGTGTGCGGGCGAATTGAAATCCATACCCCGGATGAGCGACGCGAAATCCGGGGCGAGCCGATCGGCCCTGCAACTTTTCGGGATGATGCGCTAATTCAACCGCCGACCCGCGGGCTGCGGGGCGGCCTCCTCGACCGCGGCGGCGATCGGGCTTGCCTGATGGTGGATCATCCGCCAAGCGCCATCGATGCGCCTGAACCAGTTCGTCGCGGCGAGCGCGAAAGCGGTCCCGCTGATCCATTCCACGCAAATCACCCGGCCCTCGTTGCCGCAAACCATTGGCGTCGCATTGCGCGGCTCAATCCGGTCCCGATTCGGATTGCCCAGAATGTTGCGGTAGGATTCCAGGATCGCGCGCCGGCCGATCAGAACCGGCCATCCCGGATGCACGCAGGAGACATCATCTTCCGCCCAGATGCGGCTTATCTGCGCGAAATCGGCGCTCGCGAAGGCGTGGTAGTAGGCGGCATTGGCGGCCAGAATATCATCCTCTTCGCTCATGCCCGGTGACGTGCCGGAATTGCCGGCCGAAATCAATCGGGAAAACCGGCAAGGCTCGATGTCAACGCCTTCGCCGCAAACGCCGCTCCCGGATTGCACGTCCGCCTTGGCGCTACGCGCTTCGGTAGACGCGCAATCCAGGCTACGTTTGCTGTGATAGAATGAAATTACATCACGGCTTGCAGCGGGGTTCCGCCGCACATAGGATTGCCCCATGCTCGATTGGAGCGAGTGCCCGGCAGTGGAACGCGCGCCCGAAAAAGGCGGCGGCGAATGGCTGTTCAAATCGACACGCGTCCCGGTCAGAGCGCTGTTCGAGAATCTCGAAGACGGCGCGCGCGTGGATGATTTTCTCGAATGGTTTCCGGGCGTGACGCGCGAGCAGGTAGAGTTAGTGCTCCAGCACGCCGAGCGAAGTTTGGCTGTGGCGTGAACGTACTCGGTTTCGTCGTTTGGCGGGCATGAGAATCCTCTTCGATCACGGCACTCCCGCACCGCTGCGCCATGCATTGACTGGTCACTCGGTTTCCACGGCGTACGAAATGTCCTGGACGCAACTCGACAATGGCGCGCTTCTCGGGGCGGCAGACAAGCAGTTCGACGTGCTGATTACCACCGACCGAAACCTGCGCTACCAACAAAACCTCGCCGGATATCGGTTGGCGATTTTGGTGCTGCCCACGACGAGCTGGCCGAAGATACGCGTTCACGAAGCCCAAGTCATCGCCGCGGTCAGCGCGTTGCGTCCCGGCGATTTCGTGGCGCTGAATTTTTCATAACGTCGGGTCCGCTCGGTCGAAGACCGAGCCTCGAAGGATGACGGTAAACAATGGAGCAAACAGTTGACGCTGATAAAACCCTTCCGCGCGCTGCGGCCGGCGCCGGGACGCGCCGCCGAAATCCTGGCGCCGCCTTATGACGTGCTGTCGAGCGCGGAGGCGCGCGAACGCGCCAAGGGCAAGCCGTGGAGCTTTCTTCACGTCTCCAAGGCGGAGATCGACCTCGATCCGGCGATCGATCCCTATGACCGCGCGGTCTATGCCAAGGCTGCCGAGAACTTAAAGCGCATGATCACAGCCGGCGTCCTCGTTCGCGACGAAAAACCTTGCTACTACGTCTACCGGCTGACCTGGCGCGGCCAAGGCAAGGAAGGCCAAGGCAAGGAATACGTCGAAACCGGGCTTGCGGCGGTCGCGTCGCTTAACGACTACGCCAGCAATCGCATCCGCCGGCACGAGCACACCACGCCGGCCAAGGAAGACGACCGGGTGCGCCAGATCGAAGCGGTGAATGCGCAGACCGGCCCGGTCATGCTCGGCTATCCGACGGCGCCGCCGATCGACGCCCTGCTCGCGCGCGCCGCTGCCGGCGGCCCCGCCATCGACGTGACGGCCGATGATGCCGTGCGCCACCAGCTCTGGGTGGTCGGCGACGATGCAACCATCGCGGCGCTCACGCGCGCTGTCGACGCCTTGCCGGCGCTCTACATTGCCGACGGCCATCACCGCTCGGCCGCGGCCGAGCGCGTCGCGAAAACACGCGGCGGCGCAGGCTCCCACGGCTATTTTCTCGTCGTGATGTTTCCGCAGAATGAAATGACGATCCTCGACTACAACCGCGTGCTGCGGGAGTTGAACGGGCGCAGCCCCGAGGAGCTTTTGGCGGAATTGCGCCGGAGCTACACCGTCGCGGCGAGCGATCAGCCGGTGCGGCCCGCCGCTGCAAGCGAGGTCGGCATGTATCTTGCCGGCCGCTGGTACCGTCTCGTGCTGCGGCCCGAACGCGCGGCAAAGGCGGCGCAGTCCGACGACCCGATCGGCCGGCTGCCGATCACGCTTCTCACGCGCAACATCATCGAGCCGATCTTCGGCATCACCGATCCGCGCACCGACAAGCGGATCGACTTCGTCGGCGGCGGTCGCGGGCTCGCCGAGCTCGAGCGGCTGGTGTCCTCAGGCACCATGGCGGTCGCGTTTGCGCTCTACCCGACGCAGATGAGCGACCTCATGGCGGTCGCCGATGCCGGCGCGGTGATGCCGCCGAAGAGCACCTGGTTCGAGCCGAAGCTCGCCGATGGGGCGGTCAGCTACGTGCTGGATTGACGGAGGATGGAGGACGGACGACGGAGGACAGAGGACGGATAACGAAGAGAGGAATCTTCCATCCGTCGTCGGTCTTCTGTCCTCCGTCGTCCGCTATTGCAGGTTCAACGCGACAAACCGCGTCTCGCCGTCGCCATTGGCGACCAAGAGGACCGCCACCTTCTTGCCTTGGGCCTTCAGCTGATCGATTCGCGTCTGCAGCGCCGCCGGGTTGGCCACGGCTTCATATTGCACCTCGACGATGACGTCGCCGGGCGCGAGACGCTTGTCGGGCTGCGAGGTGTCGACGCTCGGGTCGACGCCGGTGACAACGACGCCCTTGATGGTGTCCCTGATCTTGAACTTCTTGCGCAGGTCGTCGGAGAGGCCGGAGAGCTCAAGCCCCAGCGTCTTCTGCACGACGGACTTCTGTTCCGGCGCGGTGTCCTTCTTGGCGTCGGCCGCCGCCACCTTCTCACCGTCTTCCAGCCGGCCGACCTTGACCTGGTGGGTCTCTTCCTTGCCCTTGCGAATGACGACGACGTCGACTTGCTTGCCGACCGGCGTGTCGGCAACGATGCGCGGCAGATCGCGCATCTCCTTGATGTCGTGACCGTCGAACTTGACGACGACGTCGCCCGGCTCGAGGCCGCCGGGCTTGGCCGGGCCCTTGTCGTCGACGCCGGCGACGAGCGCACCGCGCACCGGCGTGATGTTGAGGCTCTCGGCGATATCGTCGGTGACCTGCTGGATGCGCACGCCCAGCCAGCCGCGCCGCGTCTCGCCGTACTGGCGCAGCTGATCGATGACGGGCATCGCGCTGTCCGATGGCACCGCAAAGCCGATGCCGATCGAGCCGCCGGACGGCGAGATGATCGCCGTGTTGACGCCGACGACTTCGCCGTTGAGATTGAACAACGGGCCGCCGGAATTGCCGCGATTGATGGCGGCGTCGGTCTGAATGTAATTGTCGTACGGGCCCGAATTGATGTCGCGGTTGCGCGCCGAGACGATGCCGGCGGTCACCGTACCGCCCAGGCTGAACGGGTTGCCGATGGCGATCACCCATTCGCCGAGCCGCAATTTGTCGGAGTCGCCGAACTGCACCGCCTTGAGCGGCTTGTCAGCATGCACGCGCAGCAATGCAAGATCGCTCTTTGAGTCCTTACCGACCAGCTCGGCCGGGAGCTTGGTGCCGTCGTTGAGGATGACGTTGATCTCGTCGGCGTCGGCGATGACGTGATTGTTGGTCACGACCAGGCCGGACGGATCGATGATGAAGCCGGAGCCCAGCGAGTTGATACGGTGCGGTGCGCGGTCCGCGTTGTCGCCGCCCAGGCCATGGTGGTTCTTGAAGAATTCGTCGAAGAATTCCTCCATCGGCGAGCCGGGCGGCAGATCGGGCATGCCGCCGACATGCGCCTCGATCTTCTGCGACGTCGAAATGTTGACCACGGCATCGATCACCTGTTCGGCGACGTCGGCGATGTTCTCCGGTCCCCTCGCCGCCGCAGGTCGCGCCGGCAAGATGAAAATCGCCGCCGTCAGCGCGGCGATCGTAGAGCCGTGCCGCACGAATTGGCAGAACTGGCGTGACGATAAGTGGCGAGACATGGAATTCAGCGCTCCTGAAAGGGGACTCGATTTAGAAAGTGCCCCCGTCCTGCCCCCGGCGCAAGGCCATACGCGGCCGGCACGGGCAATTAGGGGCCGATTGGGGCGGAATAGCGACCCGCCCGGCAGGCAGTTGGTTTTTTTAGCATGATCTGTTCGGAAAACCGCTGCCCACACCGGATCAAGTCCGCGGCAGGCTTTTTCCGGATCATGCTTTAACCGCGCACCAGGTAGACGACGAGCAGACCGACCAATGCCGATACGATGCCGGCGATACGCAACGGGCCATCCGGCATTTCCAGGACGATGGCCATGGTACGCTTGGCGCCGCCTGGAAACGCCGCAAGAAAAATGCCCTCGATCGCGAAGAACAAGCCGAGCGCGGCGAGGAAATCGTACATGAACGCGACCCGGTACGCTCGCTCTCCGCGGCAGCTCTATTGCGCAACGCTACTCGTGCGCGGCTGATTGGGCGCTGCAGGGGCTGGCGGGGTTGCCGGGATTTCCGCGCCCCCCGGCATCGACTTGCCCGACGGATTGCCGAAATAGCGGAAGAAATTCGAATCCGGCCGCAGCACCAGATGCGTATCGGAATGTTGCATGCTTCTTTCGTAGGCCTGCATGGAACGGTAGAAGGCAAAGAAATCCTGATCCTGGCCAAAGGCGTCGGCAAAGATTTGATTGCGGGTGGCGTCGCCCTGGCCGCGGACCTGTTCGGACTGCTGATTGGCGTCGGCCACGATCACCGTCACGTCGCGATCGGCCTTGGCGCGGATCGCCTGGCTCTTCTGGCTGCCCTGGGCGCGGAACTCGGCCGCTTCGCGCTGACGCTCCGTCTGCATGCGGTGGTAGACGGCCTCGCTGTTCTGCTCCGGCAGGTCGGCGCGGCGGATGCGCACGTCGACGACGTGAATGCCGAACGGCTGCGCATCCTGATCGAGCTCATCGCGCATCAGCGCACTGAGCTCGGCGCGCTTGTTGCGCACCACGTCCGCGAGGGTGGCTCCGCCAAGCACGCGCCGCAGCGCCGAGTTGAGCAGGATTGCCAGTTGCGAATCGGCGCCGGCGGGACCGACGGTCTGATAAAACTTGAGCGGATCGGTAATGCGATAGCGCGCGAAGGCATCGACCACGAGCCGCTCGCCGGCCTGGCCGGCGCCCGCACTCGAATTGTCCCCGCTTGAGGCAATCACCTCCTGTGCCGGCTGTTCGATGTTGAGAATGCGCTTGTCGATATAGATCACGCTGTCGATGAACGGTATTTTCGCGTTGAGCCCTGGCTCGGTGATGACGCGTACCGGCTGGCCGAGCCGCACCACCAAGGCCTGATTGGTCTGGTACACGGTGAAGAAGGTGCTGTAGCCGACGATTACCGCCAGCAGGAGCAGAACGGCGGTGGCGCCGCCGATGAGGCCGAGCTTCATGGTTTGTCTCCCGTTGCCGCCTGCGGCGCCTGGGTGAGGCCGTTGAGCGGCAGATACGGCACGACGCCCGGACCGCCCTGCGGCCCGGTATCGATGATGGTCTTGTCGGTGCCGCCGAGAACGTGCTCCATGGTCTCGAGATACATGCGCTCGCGGGTCACGTCGGGCGCCTTTTTGTACTGATCGTAGATCTGCAGGAAGCGCGAAGTCTGGCCGTTGGCGTCGGCGACGGTCTGTTCGCGATAGGCTTCGGCGTCCTGGACGATTTTGGCGGCGCGCCCGCGCGCTTCCGGCACCACGCGATTGGCGTAGGTCTGAGCCTCGTTCTGCAAGCGCTCGAGATCCGAGCGCGCTGCCTGCACGTCGCGGAAGGAGTCGATGACCTGGGCGGGCGGGTCGACTTTCTGCAGCTGGACCTGCTGTATCTGAATGCCGGCGCCGTAATTGTCGAGGGTCTTCTGCATCAACTCCTGCACCGCCGTCTCGATGGTCTGCCGCGCGCCGGTCAGGATCGGCTGGATGTTCGATTGCCCGATCACCTCGCGCATGGCGCTTTCGGCCACCGCCTTCACGGTGCCTTCGGGATTCTGGATGTTGAAGAGATAGTCGCTGACGTCGGTCGGCTTGATCTTCCACAGCACCGAGAAATCGACATCGACGATGTTCTCGTCGCCGGTGAGCATCAAGCTTTCCTCCGGCACGTCGCGCATGGTCGTGCCGCGGCGCATGTCTTCGGCGACCCGCATGCCGATGTCGATTTTGTTGACGCGCAGCGCGGGCGGCGTCAGCGCGCTCTCGATCGGATAGGGCAGGTGATAGTTGAGCCCCGGTTGGACCTCGCGCACGAACTTGCCGAACCGCAGCACCACGCCGAGCTCATCGGGCTCGACGCGGAAGAAGCCGGAAAATCCCCATAGCGCGATAGCCACGAGCGCAATGAGCGCTATACCGCGGCCGCCGAGATTGCCCGGCAGCATCGAACGCAGCTTGTCCTGGCTGCGGCGGAGAAATTCTTCGAGATCGGGCGGCCTCGGTCCTTGCGATTGTGGCCCCGAGCCCCACGGTCCCTTCGACCCGGAACCCCACGGGCCGCCGGATTGGTTGCTCCACGGCATTAAATTGTCTCCTGAACGCAGGCCCAACGCGCCGGCCCTGGTTGGGACGGGATATAAGGGAGCGCAACGCCCCTTGCAACGCGCAGTTATGCCGCGCTCGGTTGGCACTCCGGCCAATCAATTCCGCGCGATCAACGCCGCGTTTGCCATTCCGCGCTGGCATGGCCGCCGGCAACCGGCGGTCCGGGCGATGCCCGTTCATAAATAACAAACGCGAAAGCAGCTTCGTCCTCGGCGGCCGGCTGATGCTCGTTGCGTGCGCTTTCATGCCACACGTCCGGATCGATGGCGGGAAACTGCGCATCGCCTTCGACGTTCATGCGCACGTGGGTGATGGCGAGCCGCGTCGCCTGCGGCAGGACTTGTGCGTAGATGTCGGCGCCGCCTGCAACGACGATGGTGTCCGCAGTTCGGCGCAAGGCATCGCCGCGCGCTGCCGCAAGTGCGGCATCGAGGCTTGGCGCCGCCACTATGCCCGGCGCAGCGAATGCGCGATCGCGGCTCACCACGATCGTGGTGCGACCCTGGAGCGGCCGGCCGATCGACAGATAGGTCTTGCGCCCCATCACCACCGGCTTGCCCATGGTCAGCGCGCGGAAATGCTGCATGTCCGACTTGAGCCGCCACGGCACGGCGTTGCCGCGGCCGATGACGCCGTTCTCGGCAATCGCGGCGATGAGGAGGATGTGCGGCCCGGCAGTAATGGCGGAACCCTATGCGGCGTGATGAGCCTTCTGCAGTTCTGGGGCGAGATAGAGGACGATGGCACTCTCAAAATATTGCCCGCCCGTGAAGGTCGTATCGAATTGCCGTCCCCAATCTTCCGAACTCCGCAGGTACGAACCGATGGCTTTTGCTCGCGCAATCTGATTGGCGTCCACATAAACGTCCGATAACGAGAACACGGAGCGATAAGGCGGGGCGATCATGATCTTGGATGTGGCATCGATCAAATCTCGCTCTTCTTGGATCGATTTTGGGACCAGATACAAACTCCAGCGATCTTTCTCCGACGCGAACTCCCAGTAGCCCGCCAATAACGGCGCCCCGACCGCCTTCAGTTGATCGATCAGCGTCTTGGAAGCTTCTAGCTTTCGCTCTACCAGCGTATGCTCAGCCATTGAAACAATCCTCCAATTCCGCCGTCGCCGTCGATTGCATCGATGATGGCGGCGGCTTGCTCTGCCGTCCAGAGGCTGTACCGGGACTTTTCATCCCAATTCTTGACGATCAACCACCGTTGATCGAGTTCCGGATCGCGTTGTCGCGCGGTCGCCAATTCCGCCTCCAGGCCTGCCAGGCGAAGCAATTTTCCGAGGTCATGCGTGTATATGTCATTCACGAGACCTTTATCAGGTATTTCATTTTCCCGAAACTGTGTGGCGATGCACGCCTTCAGTGCGCATTCGATCGCGTATCCGGATACGTAATAAGCACCCGAAAATTTGCCTTCTCGAGCCAATAGCTTCGCCTCCTCAAGCCGCAGTTTGGCGAGCTGTTGAAGCAATGTTCGCTCGGATGCCATCACACCGCGACCGCGGCCTTGATGTGCGGGTGCGGGTCGTAGCCTTCGAGCGAAAAATCCTCGTAGCGCAGCGCGAACAGGTCCTCGGCCGCGGGATTGAGCCGCAGCGTCGGCAGCGGGCGCGGTGTGCGCGAGAGTTGCAGCTGCGCCTGTTCGAGATGGTTGCGATAAAGATGCGCGTCGCCGAGGCTGTGGATGAACGCGCCGGGTTTAAGCCCGGTCACCTGGGCGACCGCCAGCGTCAGCAATGCATAGGAAGCGATGTTGAACGGCACGCCGAGAAAAACATCGGCCGAGCGTTGATAAAGCTGGCACGACAGCGCGCCGTCGGCGATGTTGAACTGAAACAGGCAATGGCACGGCGGCAGCGCCATTTTTTCGACTTCCGCCGGGTTCCAGGCGGTCACGATCAATCGGCGCGACGAAGGATTGCGGCGAATTTCCGCGACGAGGTTTGCCATCTGATCGATGCTGCGGCCGTCCGGCGCCGGCCATGAGCGCCATTGCCGGCCGTAGGTCGGCCCGAGATCGCCGTTTGCGTCGGCCCATTCGTTCCAGATCCTCACGCCGTGGTCGTTGAGGTATTTGACGTTGGTATCGCCGCGCAGAAACCACAGCAGCTCGTAGATGATGGATTTGACGTGCAGCTTCTTGGTGGTGACGAGCGGGAAGCCGTCACTAAGGTCGAAGCGCATCTGATGCCCGAATATGGCCAGCGTGCCGGTGCCGGTGCGGTCGCGCTTCTCGACGCCGTCAGCGAGCACGCGTTCCATCAGGTCGAGATATTGGCGCATCGGTTTTTTGGCGCTCTGACTAGCGACCTTGGGCTGAGTCGCGCCATCAAGCTTAACGTCAAATGCGGGGCGAACGAAGGGCGCGCAAGACCGCTGTGGACCGCTTCAAACCACCCCGCTGAGGCCGAGTAAAGCCGCGGCGGCAAACACCCAAAGCGGGTTGACCCGAACCCAATAGGTGATCAGCGCGGCGGCGAGCGAAATGCCCACAGCGACCCAGTTATAATCGGCCGCCGTCGCCACCACGGTGGCGCTCGCGGCGGTCAGGCCGAGAGTCACCGGCACGAGTCCGCCGGCCACCGCCGCTTGCCAAGCCGCCCCCTTGTAGCGCTCGAAGGTGCGGCCGACAAAGAAGGCGACCAGGCAGCTCGGTCCGCACATTGCCAGCGTCGTGACCAGCGCCCCCAAAATCCCGGCAACGTGATAGCCAATCAAGGTGACGATGATGACGTTCGGGCCGGGCGTCACCTGCGCCAAGGCGAAGGTGTCGCTGAATTGCCGGTCGGTCATCCAATGCTGCACATCGACCGCGAGGCGATGCATTTCCGGCACGGCGGAATTGGCGCCGCCGATCGCGAACAGCGACATCAGCGCGAAATAGCCGGCGAGCGTTAACAGCGTGCCGCCCGAATCCTTCATCGTTGCAACCAGTCCTTCATCGCCGCACCCATGCCAGCGCAATGCTCACCGGCAGCAGCACCGCCAGCACCAGCGCCAGCGGCCAGTGCATGATGCCGATCGCGCCGAAGGTTGCGAGCCCGATGAGCGGCCGCTCGACGGCGCGGATGCGAAACAGCGGTCCCGCCATCTTGGCGACCGTCGCCATCATCAGGCCGGCCGCCGCCGCCGCCACCCCGGTCAGCATGTGACGCAGCGCCGGCAGATCGCCGTAATGTGCGTAGAGCGCTCCGATGATGGTGATCAGCACCATCGGCGGGCCGAGCAGCCCGGTAAGCGCGATCAAGCTGCCAAGCGGTCCGCGGAACCGCGAGCCGAAAATGACGGAGAAATTGATGATATTGGGCCCGGGCAGGAACGCGCACAGCGCGTAAGCCTCGTTGAACTGCTCGGGCGTCAACCAGCGGCGTTCCTCGACCATCATGCGCCGCGACCAGGCGAGCACGCCGCCGAACCCCGACAGCGCTATGGTGGCGAAGGTGATGAACAACTCCCACAAGCTCGGTCGCGGCGGTTGCGGCGGTTGCGGCGGTTGCGGCGGCGCCGATGCAGGCGACGGCGCGGAAGCCGTTGGCGACGGTTCGCTTGAGCGCGGAATCGGTGCGGCGTTCATGAAATTCGTTTAGCGCGCGAACGTTGCCACTGCCAGATGCATTGGCGTCCGCAAGTGCCGCGAGCGAAAACGAGGCAATGGAGACAAGCGCGGTCGAGACGAACGCGGTGACGCTGTGATGCCGGGTTGAGCCACGTTATTATTATCACGCCGCGCCACTATATTTCACGCCGCGCAACTATTGCTCCATGCGAGCCCGATGCGAGAGCCGCAACTTTCAATTGTTACGATCGGCTTATGTGACGATTGGCTTATGGCCATGTGACACGGTCGTTAAGCCGGCGAAAACGATTGCCGATTAAACCTTCGTTATCTCAAACTCGTCCGGTTTGGTGCAAAATGAAATTGTTCAGTCTGCCGATCGCAGCGAAGGCTGTTTTGCTCATCGCGGCGTTGGGCTTGCTGTCGATCGCCGCCAACGTGTTCTGCCTGCAGCGGTTCACCGAGCTCGAACGGCTCGACGCGGAGTTGACGCAGCATATCGCACCGGCGCGTCTTGCACTCGCCGAAGCCAAGGCCGCCATCGAATCGTTCGGCATCGCGACGTACAAAACCTACTCGGCCTCGGACCTCGATCAGGCCAGGGAATCGGCCAGCGCGATCGAGGGCGAGTACAACGCCGCCAAAAGCGCCCTGAACAACGTGCTGACCTACGACCCGGCGAAAATCGACGACGCCCACCGCATTCTTGCCAAGCTGGAGCTTGCTCACGGTATCGCCGTCGATCTCAAAAACGCAGTGAAGGGCGGCGACTGGGATGCCGCCAAGCGCATCGTCGATCTCAAATTCGATCCGGCGCGAGACGACGTCACATTTCACATGGACCGGCTAATCAATATTCTCGGCGGCGAGGCGCGCAGCACCGAGGCAGAGGCGGCCCACCGCAGCGCCGCAATGTACCGGACGACGGTCGGCATCCTGGCCGGCGGCACGGCCGCGGCCTTGATCGGCGCATTGCTGCTGAGCCAGCTCTTTATTTCTCGGCCGCTGCGACGGATGGCGCAGACGATGAGCCGCATGGCTAACGGCGACCTTAGGCAGCCTGCATAAACAATCGCTTCAATCAATTGGGGCGGGGCCGCAACGTGTAGTTCCAGTCACCATGGAAGGCGTGGCGGCGAATGGCAAGAGCCGCCATGTCGGCATCGCTGACT
>Ga0074044_10001281_pt1 | contig 22997 bp, 30 predicted proteins | sample BogForMeECP23OM1_FD_94443 | JGI IMG/M metagenome (GOLD analysis project Ga0074044, IMG submission 94443) | Bog forest soil microbial communities from Calvert Island, British Columbia, Canada - Bog Forest MetaG ECP23OM1 | ecosystem: Environmental > Terrestrial > Soil > Wetlands ... | reverse complement strand
GTCCCGACTATTCGATGCTCGAAGCCTTCGGCAAGGATGCGCTCGGGTTGGGCAAAAAAGGTTTCGCGCGCCTCGGGGAGCATCTGGAGCAGGAACGCGAAACGTTGCTGCGTCACGCCGCCACTGTCGATGTGACCGATCCTCAGCAGGTCGCGCCGAACTCGACGATGCGCATAAAGGTCTCCGTGACCAACTCCGGCGCCGGACACAATTTTCCGACCGGCTTCGCCTCCGAACGGCAGGTGTGGCTGGAGGTCGTTGTCACCGACGCGGCTAACCGTCAGATCTACGCTTCCGGCGACCTCGACCAGTACACGGACCTGCGCGATTGGGAGAGTCAGGCCGTTCAGGATGGCTCCATACCCGTCGACTGGGCATTGACCAACTTCGAGGCTGCGTTCGTACTGACCAACTTCCGCGGCACGCAATCCAATGCGGTAAGCACAACGAATCGGCTCATCAATCCGATCCCCTTCGTGACTCCGGCGACGGCACCGGCCTTCATCCAGGGCATGCCGTTCGGCGGACGCATCTTCAAGGAAGGCATTCCGCCGTTGCAAACCCGCACCGCCAACTACGATGTGAAGGTCCCGTCCGACGCGGTCGGGCCGCTGAAAGTTTCGGTCAAGTTGCGCTATCGCAATTTTCCACCGCACTTCCTGAGGGACATCGGCGTGCCGGACCTGGTGGAAAAGCTGCGCACCATAGATTTGACGACGTATCAGAACGAGGTTGCGGTCGCGAAGTAGCAAACTCGATGTTGCAGGCAGGAAAACGAAGTCCGCTGCATGAGACTGTCGCGCCGTGGCGCGTCGGACGCATCGCGACGATGCTCGCCGCGATGCTCGCGCTTTCCTCCGTGCCTGCCCATGCGGTCACCATTTCGGGCAGCGACTTCCTCTCGCCGGGGCAGCAATGGGATCCCGGCATATCGCTGTTCGGCGAAGAACTTGCGCCGCGGTTGGACCTCGATGGGTTGGTGCGCTTCCAGGTGCTGGATCAGCAGCTCCACAATCAGACCGACAATTTCGTTACGCCGCAGCTCGACCTGCAAACCAATCTCCAGCTGACTGCGACGCAGCGTGTGTATGCGCTATGGCGTCCGATCGAATGGGGCGCGCGCGAACCAACCTTTTTCCAGTTCGGCGACGACCACGGATGGACCGGGCGTTCCAGCGGCACTCCGCAGGCTCTTTTTTATGAAGGCCAACCCTTCAACTGGTTGAGTCCCAACGATCGCGTGCCGCTCGACTTCACGCTCGCCATCGGACGCGTTCCGTTGTTTCTCCAGAACGGCCTCTGGTTCAACAACTTCATGGACGGCTTCCAGCTATCCAAGAACAACATCCAGATCGGAAATCTCTCGAACCTCAACGTCATGTATTTCTTGTCGCTCGGCGAAACCCAACCGGGACTGACTCTCGAACTGCCAAGCCGCAGAGAAGCGGAAAAGCGCGTCATGGGTTTCGACACGAACGCCGACTGGCTCGACTATTTCTTCGAGCTCAGCTACGCCGCCAGTTTCGACAACAGCAAACTTCCCGGTCTGTCGCAGAACCTGAATCGCGGCTTCTGGGCGGCATCAGTCACGCGCACCTTCGGTTTCAACTCGGGAGTCTCCCTTCGGACGATGGGCAGTACGGGCAACGGAACCGCCGGCGCGGGCGAGCTGGCGGCGCTCGAAACGCAGCGCGGAGTCCTCGGACAACTCGCCTACTGTAACATTTTCGGCGCGACCAAAAACTGGAAGACGCCATCAGTGACCGGCTCACCGCTCAACCAGGAAGGAATCCTGTTCACCTTCGATCGTCAGCAGGCAACCCCCGAATTGAACCTGCGCGGATCGGGTACTGTCGGCAGCGCGCTTGGCGTGACGCTCGATCCGCGTGCTCCGATTACTTACACGCCCGAGTTCGGCTGGCTGGTGGATAACGAGTCGCCGACCAATGATCAGGTTGGTCTTGCATTTCAAATCCAGGCCGATCTGGCGCACATGTTCATTCCCGGCAGCACGCTCAACGATATGGTCCGCCGCGGAATCCTTTACGGAGCGTTGGCACGGTTGACCTTCCTCGGCATCCGTAATGAAGATACCCAGGTCGCCGGCGACCGATTCGATTTTGGCTCGATGCTTGAACTCATTTATCAGTTCTGAAACGGTGATTTGCCCAACCGATCGATGCGGAGGTGGCTGATGGTTCGTCGAATGATTTCGGTAGTTACGATTCTTTCGCTGTTTTTCGCCGGCCAGGCACTAGCTGCGGATGCTGCCAAAGGAAAAAGAATCGCGGATCAGAAATGCGCGGGATGCCACGGCGCGGGTGGCGCGGGCAACGGCGTCATGCTGCAGATGCTGAATGTCACCACGCCCCCGGTTCCGTGGACTGACAAGAATGCGATGGCCGCATACACCGATGCGGACCTGACCAAGATCATTTCCGGCGGCGGCGCGGCGATCGGCAAGCCTCCACTGATGCCCGCATTCAAGGGCCAGCTTAGCGATGCGAAGATCGCTAACGTCATTGCCTACATCCGCTCGCTGGCGCCGTAACCGCTCGGGGATCGGAGCGCGGCGGCGATGAACGATCAGGGTGCTCAATACATTCCCCGGCCGGGGAGCCTGCTTAATTTTCTAAGAGTAGGGCCTCCCTTTCAGGAGCAATGGGGCAGCTGGGTCGATTGGGGAATTCTCCTCACTCTTATCCTCTGCCTGACGATAATTGGGCTGATCATCGCGACGCGCATATTCTATCGCAATCGCCTGACCGAGGGCGGCGCGCGCGTAATTCATGTGCTGGCGCTCAGTGTCCTGCCGCTGCTGATGCTGCCGTTCGCCAACTTCACCGTGATGGAATATACCAAGCAGGTTAATTTCTGCGGCTCGTGCCATCTCGCGATGCAGCCCTACATGAACGACATGCTCAAACCCGGCAACCAATCACTGGCCGCTCTGCACTTCCAGGATCGCTTCGCGCCCACCCAACCTGGCACCGAGTGCTACGAGTGCCACGCGGACTACGGCGTGCATGGGACCTTCATTGTCAAAATCCAGGGGCTGCACGATGCGTACAGCTACATGACGGGAAACTACACGCTGCCGATCAAGCTCAAGAAGCCTTTGTCTGGCGAGATGTGCCTGAAATGCCACGTCGACGCGAAACCATTCCTGTCCCAGGCGCTACACCTGGACAAGACCGGCAAAGTATCTCCGCTCATTCTCAGCGGTACCATCCGCTGCGAAATGTGCCACCCGACGGGCCACATGGTGAATGGTTGATGCAGGAGGCTGAATCCAATGCCTGGATTTCCACTCCTTCATAGAATCAGGCGCGGTGATTGGGTCGATCACTTCATCACCGTGGCGCAAATCCTGGTCGCGGCGGTCGCGCTGCTGGGAATCGCGGGATGTCTTACGCTCAACCCGTTTCTGTTGCTGACCTTCATCTTCGCGCAACCGCTGGTGGCGATTGGTATTATCCTGTTTGTCATTGCGGGATTCTTCTTCGATCGTGCGATGATGTATGAAGACTTCGATCCCGGAGAAGTCATTTACGCGGAGGGCTCTCCGGCACGCTCGTTCTACCTGATCAAGTCTGGAATCGTTGAGGCCCTGATCAAGCGCCCCGACGGCAAGCTGGAACCGGTAGCGACCTTTGAGGCCGGAAACTATGTGGGGGTCTCCGCGTTCGCGCCGAATATGCCACGCCAATTCACGGCCAGGGCGGTGACTCCGGTCAAGATAATCAGAATGAGGACGCGCGATTTCGTGGCGTTTTTCGAGGAAATCCCTGAACTTAGAGAGCAAGTCTCCATAGTCCAGAAAAAAATCCAAGAAGCGATCGAAAAACTCCGTTCCCAGTTCGCAGCCAAAACTCGCACCCGGCCAGTCGAGTGAGATTTCCGATGGTGTCCTAATCTTTATGGGAACAGCCCCTTTTATCGAACGCAGTTCCAGCGCCGTCCGTTAGAATGCCTCGCATGACGATTCGCCATGCCGTTTCGATCACTCTGCTCGCATGGTATTTGCTGATACCTCCGGTCTTCGCCCCGATGGGCAGTCATCCGCGCGCGTTCAATGATCTCAACGCACCGATGGACAAGTGGGACATCCAGAAAACATTCGATACGCAAGCCGACTGCGTCAAGCAGAAAGATCTCCTGCTGGCGGAGGCTCCGCGGCGCATCGCATTTGCCAACCAGCATCCTGACCAGGACCCCAACGGCAACATCCTCGCCGTCGCGCAAGCCTGGCAGCTTGCACAATGCGTCGCCGCGGACGATCCGCGCCTCGGGACGGAATAACCCTTTCGCGATGCGGGCCACCAAGCGGAAACCGGCTTCCACCAAAGCCATTCGCGCACGGCGTTTGTCGGCGCGCGAGCGATGGCTCGCCGTGCTGGAGGAATTCGCGCGCGGCCTCGATGCGCCCGGCGATGCGCGCATTTGGGCGCCCGCGCTGGAAGCGGCGCCGCGCAAGCGGATCATCGAAATCCAAGAAGAAAAGCTGCGCGCGATGGTCCCCTATCTCTACGAGGACAGCCCCTTCTATCGCACGCGCTTCCGGACCGCGAAACTCAAGCCCGCTGACATCCGTGCGCAGGCCGATCTGCCGAAGTTTCCGGTGGTGACCAAAGACGCGATGGCGGCGGACGTGGCTGCGCATCCTCCGTGGGGAACCTACACGCCGGTCAGCGACCGGGTATGGCGCCAGCGCGGATGGATGATCTTTTCGACTTCGGGAACGACCGCCACGCCGCGCTCGTTCCGCTACACCCAGATCGATGCGAAGCTCTGGGCGACGACCAGTGCACGGGCGCTGTATGCGATGGGCGTGCGTGCCGGCGACCTCGCGCTGACCTGCACCAATTACAACCCGCACGTGTTCTTCTGGTCGCTGCACTACGCGCTCAATCTGATGAACGTCGCGATCGTGCCGGGGGGAGTGCCGACCGAGCGGCGCCTCGCGATGATCGATCTCTACCGCCCCACTATCCTGGTCACGACCCCGTCATACGCGCTGCATCTGGCCCATGCGATGCGAACCGCCGGGATCGATCCGCGCGCCAGCTCAGTACGGACGGTCATTTGCGGCGGCGAGTCGGCTTCGGGAATTCCGTCGACGCGCCAGCGTATCGAGGACGCGTGGGATGCCGCGCTGCACGATGTGTACGGATGCACCGAGGCGGTACCGGCGGGATGGGCCTTTACCTGCCGCGAGGGTCTCGCGGCCGACCCGGTATCGACCCATGTCCAGGAGGATTTGCAGATTTGGGAGCTGGTCGACCCGAAGACGATGGAACCGGTCGCGGCGGGAGCGCGCGGACTCACCGTGGTCACTAATCTCAATTCAGAAGGATCGCCGCAGCTCCGCTTTCTGATCGGCGACTTCACCACTTTCGACACCTCGCGATGCGCCTGCGGGCGGACCTTTGCTCGCGCAGTCGGCGGATTCATGGGGCGCGCCGACGACATGCTGAACATCCGCGGGCTCAAGCTCTTTCCCAGCGTAGTGGAGGAGATCGTCAGGGGCATCGATGCGCTCGGCGACGAGTTTCAAATCGTGCTCGAAACCGAAGGCGTGCTGGATGCGTTCACGATCGTCACGGAAACCCGGATTCGCGTCAACGACGGCGCGCTCACCACGATCGCGCGGCATCTGGAAGCCGAGGTGATCCGCAAATGCGAGCTGCGCCCGCGCATCCGGATCGAACCGCCAGGCACCCTGCCCCGAACCGAATTCAAAGCGCGCCGCGTAGTCGATCGGCGGGTAGCGCTCTAGGCAGAAGCGATCCGCTCTGCTCTCGTCCGATCAGGAGACCTCTGCAAAACTGCTGAACGGCGCCTGAAGCCCCACGGTGTCATCCTGAGCGAAGTGAGCAACGCGAACGAAGTCGAAGGATCTCGGACAGCCGACGAGCTAGCGAGGAGTCCTGAGGACCAACGAGACGAAGGATCCTCTTCGCGCAAGCGAAGCCGGTACCGGTTCCGCACTCGCGAAGCGCTCCTTAGTTTTGCAATGCTCTCCTTCTCAGGGAAAGAGCAGAAGCGATCCATCGAGTGCTGTCTTGATATTCGAGACTAAGCGACCTTAGTTGGCGATCACTATGAAACTCTACGATTTTTCTGTCGCTCCGAATCCGCGCCGGGTCCGTATTTTCGTCGCGGAAAAAGGCCTCAATATTCCTGTCCAGGAGATCGATCTCTATGCGCGGCAAAGCCGCACCCCCGAGTTCTTAAAAAAGAATCCTGCGGGCCAGGTGCCGCTGCTGGAACTCGATGACGGTTCATATCTCGCGGAGTCGGTCGCGATTTGCCGGTATTTGGAAGGCTTGCATCCCGATCCGAACCTGATGGGCCGCGATACCCGCGAGCAGGCATTTATCGAGATGTGGAGTCGCCGTATGGAATTGGAACTGTTCGGGGGGGTTGACCGCTATTTCCAGAACACCGACCCGATGTTCAAGGGTCGCTTCCCGCAATTCGCGGACTACGCCGAAGCGCAACGCGCCTACGCCGTGCAGCGTTTGACGCGTATGGATGGTGAACTGGCGGGGCGCGAGTTCATCGCCGCCGATCGCTACACGATCGCCGATATCACGGCTCTGGTGGCCATCGACCTCTTCACCGGTCTCGCCAAACAGCCCTTTCCTTCCGGTCTGCCGAACGTCAAGCGCTGGCACGATACGGTGTCGTCGCGCGCGAGCGCCAAGGCCTGAGCAACGCGTGCCGCAACGGCGCTTGACGGATCGCAGGGCGCGGTTTTAAATTGCAACTTATGAAGATCTACGACTTTACTGGAGCCCCCAATCCGCGCCGCGTACGCGTCTTCCTTGCCGAAAAAGGAATCCAGGTTCCTTACGAGCAGGTGAACATCGCGACCGGCGAAAATCGCAAGCCTGAATTTCTGAAGAAGAACCCGATGGGAGGGTTGCCGGTGCTGGAATTCGACGACGGCACCTATCTGGCGGAGTCAGTCGCCATCTGCCGGTACTTTGAAGGGCAGCATCCCGAGCCCAATCTGATGGGCGGAGACGCCAAGGAAAAGGCGGTCATCGAGATGTGGAACCGGCGGATGGAATTCGAGGTTCTCGGGCTGGTGGCCGCTGCGTTCCGCAACACCAGCGACTTCTTCAAGGGCCGCATCCCACAGGCGCCTGACTACGGCGAAATCGCCAAGGCCGCGGCGATCAAGCGGTTCGAATGGCTCGACGGCGAACTCGCCACCCGCAAGTTCATCGCGGGCGATCGCTACACCATCGCCGACATCACAGGCCTCATCGGAGTCGACTTCGGCCGGGCAAGCGCGATCCGAATCCAGCCTGAGCAAAAGAACCTGGCCCGCTGGCACGCAGAAGTCTCAAGCCGCGCCAGCGCGAAGGCCTGATATTCCGCGACACTATGAGCAGCGGCCGGCATCGTGGGCCGCTGCTCGTTTGTTTTCGTTCTCTCTGGAGTGACGCCGCGCCCGAAGACAGAACCTCGGAAGTAAGACGCCGTGAACGCTTACGCGCGCATATTGTTCTCGGTCGCCGCGGCTTTCAATTTTCTGATAGCCGGTGCGGTGCTGTTTGCCAGACCGGCGCTCCTTGCGATGCTGGAACTCGATCCGGCCACTGGAACGAATCTGGTCTTCGTCACCATCACCGCCGCGATGATCGCATGCTTCGGTTACTCCTATGCGTGCATCGCCTACGACGCACAGAAGTACCGCGTCTACGTCTCGCTCGGGATTATCGGAAAGCTCCTGGTAGTCGGAACAGTGTGCTGGCTGTGGCGTTCCGGCGCGGTGTCGTCGCGTCTACCGGCTCTCGCGAGCGGCGATCTGATTTTTGCGGCGTTGTTTGTCGACTACCTGCGCCGTAGCCGCCAGCTTTAGCAGGTACGCAGCGGCAGTGAGTGTGAAATCGCCTGCCAGGGACTTCACGGCATGATCGGCGTGTAGAGCCGGTAGAGCATGAAGTAGATCACGACGCCGGTGACCGAAACGTACATCCACAGCGGCCAGGTCCACTTCGCGATCCGTTTGTGCGAGACGAACCTGCCCTTCAGCGCGAAGCGCGCCGTGGCAAGCGCGAGCGGAACGATGACCACGGCGAGCGTCACGTGGGGAATGAGGATCAGGAAATAGAGCGGCCGCACCCATCCGATGCCGCTGAAGCGCACGTCGCCGACATGGTAGTGATAGGTCAGGTACGACGTCAGGAACGCCGCCGACACGATCAGCGCGGCGATCATACACGCGCGATGCGCCGCGACCTGTTTGCGCTTGATGAAAATAAATCCCGCCAGAAGCAAAATCGTCGCGGTTCCGTTCAGGACTGCATTCAGCGGAGCAAGCGAAGAGTAGGACATGACTACCTCAAGGGCGATCGCATCGTAGCTGCCCGCGTCAGGGGATTACAGAGTGCGGTTGTGACCGATCCTGCCGTTGCTGTCAGGGCAGAAGAACACGGGCTGGAAGCCGGTGCCACTTCAGAAATCAGCTCGTTCCGAGTGGCACCGGCTTCCAGCCTGTGTTCTTTCCCCTTGTCTCCCCGTTCTCGCCGCGAGGAAACGGAAGTTACGACGGTGGATTTGATGCATCCGCCGGAGGTGCAGGGGCAGGTGCACCCTCGGCGCCTTCGTGCACTCCTATTTGCTCTTCGGGATGATGCTCGCTGGTCCATGCGCGCGCGCTCAAATCGGGCCGCAACATCAGGTAGCAGAACGCAACCAGGACCATCGGTATTGCCGCGATGACCCAAAGCCCCTTGCGCTCCAGCGCGAGATGCATGAAATACATCGCGACCATCACCGCTTTGGCCAGCGCAAGAGCGACCAGCAAGCCGACCTTGAGCACGGTGGGAAAACTCATCGCATATACGAGCAGTTCGATGCCGGTCAAAACCGAAAGATAAATGAAAATCGCAAGATAATTCGCGTGCTGTTCTTCGTGTGAGCCCGCTCTCGCCTCGGTCGCCATCGTCCTATCGCCTCCCTCTCGCTCGATTCGTGCACGCCCCGCGCGCGCTAGATCAGGTACACGAAGGTGAAAATCAAGATCCAGACGAGATCGACAAAGTGCCAGTACAGACCGGCGATCTCGACAAGTTTCGCGTCCGCGGCCGTGTACGCCCGCTGGAATGAGCGCACCAGCAGGGTGCCCAGATAGATCACGCCGCCGGTGACGTGAAGTCCGTGAAAGCCGGTCAAGATGAAGAACGTGGCGCTGAACAAGCTGGTCTTGATCGAAAGATGCTCGCCCCAAATCAGATGGTGCCATTCGTAGGCCTGGCAGCAGAGGAACGCGATTCCGCCGAACACCGTCAGCCCGAGGAAGCGCCGCATCTTGGCGATGTTGCCGTGGTTAATCCCGGACAGCGCTTCCACCATCGTTAGGCTGGAGCAGATCAGGATGAAGGTCATCACCGCCGTCAGTCGAATGCCGAGCCAATCCGCCGGGTCCGGCCAGTTGACGTTTTGCCAGCGCAATGCGCCGTATGCCGCGATACCGGCGCCGAAAGTCATCGCGTCGCCCACCAGGAACACCCACATCCCCAGCTTTCCGGAATTGCCGGGCGTGAGCGGCGCCTCGTACTGGTCCGCGACCGCTCCGTGTCCGTGAATCTCTGCTGCCGCAGCCTCGCTCATCTTCATCTCCCCGAATTTGAGATAACGCCCGCCCCAAAACCCTTCGTCGATTGAAGTCCGCTATCGCCGGTTCGCGCCCGAAACGGCACTGGCTTGTTCCTTACGCTGCGCGCGCTTGTAAATCGCAAACAGCACGCCCGCCATTGCCGCGACCGTAAAATACGGGCCGATGAGCATGAACAGCACGCTCGCATTGTACGCATGGCCGGCCGCATCGCCCGGCGGCAACCCGCACATCGCGCATGCACTCGCGATTCGCGGCGCCAAGGCCACGAGCGCCGTCGCCATCACCACGCCAATTGAACCCGCTCGCAGAATCTTCATTGCCTAGACTCCTTGCCTGCCTACATCAGGTAGACCAGCACGAACAGCGCCGGCCATATTGCGCAAACGAAATACCAGTATGCGGCGATACGCTCGACGCCCGCCGCGTTGCGCGCGTTGTAACGCCCGCGCATCGCAACGGCAGCCACGCTGCAAAGCCAAATCACTCCCGCGGTCACGTGCAGACCGTGACATCCGATTAACAGATAGAAAGTCCCACCGTAGCTGCCACTCGAAAGCTTGAGTCCATGCGCGACCAGCCGGATCCATTCCGAGCCCTGGATGGCGAGGAACAGAGCGCCCAGCATGCACGTCACGATCAGCCATCGGCGCAGCAGCCGCTGGCGGCTCTGATGAACCGCACGCACCGCCAGATACATCGTGACCGCGCTGGTAATCAACACGCCGGTGTTCACCCAGGTGACCCTGAGCGGCAGGCGCGGCAGCGCGGGCGGCGGCCAGAACGGAGCCTGCAAGCGAAATATGAGGAAAGATCCGATTAGACCGCTAAAGAGCATCATCTCAGTGGCGATCAGCATCAGCACCGCGAGCATCCCGCTCGAGATAAACGGCCGCTCGCGCTCGTCGCCGCCGGCGTCGCGAAACGACGGCCTGCGCTGCGGTGCAATCAACGGGCGAACTTTGGCGGTCGAAGCTGTCACGCGCGAATCATCCTCGATGCTTCAGCACTATCGTTACGATCGACACCGCCACCAGGAACACCATCACGCCAATGATGATTCGCAGCACCCTGCGGTTCTCATCTCTGACGTCATGGCGGCTCACCAGCGATGCCATCGGCATTTCCTCAGACCTTGTCCACCACCATCATCAGGAGCACAACCGGCAGATAGACCAACGACGCGAACAGCAGCCGGCGCGCGGACTGCGGCCGCTCAGGCGCACGAACCATCGCCACTCCATATGCAAGCATCCCGACGCCCAGCACCGCCGCGACGATCAGGTACGGCAGCCCAGCCGATCCCATCAGCGCGGGTGCGCTGCCGACCGCGATAAGCGCGATGCTGGCCGCTATCACGATGAAGTCCGACGGATTGCCCCATCGCGCGTCCCCGGGCAGCAGCTTGATTCCCGCCCGCTCGTAGTCAGAACGGTAAAGGCGCGCCACCGCGAACGTATGCGGCAACTGCCAGAGGAACATTATCGCGAACATCACCAGCGGCTGCGCCGCGAGATCTCCACGCACCGCCGCCCACCCCGCAACCGGGGGCAAGGCACCGGGAATCGCCCCGACGATGTCGCAAGCCCAGGTCACCTTTTTGAGCGGCGTGTAGGCGAGCAAGTAGATGAGGGTGATCGATGCAGTCACGGCGGTGCAAAGCCAATTGGTGGCAAGACCCAGGTAAATTAGTCCGCCGCCTGTCGTCGCGAGACCAAATGCCAACCCCTCTGCAGGTCGCATGCGGCCGTCCGGCAGCGGGCGATGCTGCGTGCGCAGCATCAGCGCGTCGGTGTCGCGCTCGATGTACTGATTGAGAGCCAACGTGCCGGCGGCGGCCAAGGCAGTGCCGGCAAGCAGATTGAATGCGAGTGCGAAATCCAGTCCGCCCGGAGCTGCAAGATAAAAGCCGGCCAGCGTCGTCACCAGCACCATCGCGACCACCCGCGGCTTCGTCAACTCGAAATAGTCGGCCAGGCGACTCTGCGCGCCGGTTGCGTGTGAGCGAATAGCTGCGGCCTTGACGTTCATACTGAAACCCGGTGCGCGATGATGCGCCGATCGGGCGCCGCCGACAGTTCGCTACGCCGCGGCAGGCCGAAGACATGGTAGGCGCGAATCGTCAGCGTGAGGCTCGTCGCCAGCACTGCGGCGCCGACGGCCACGTGGCTCGTCGTCGGAATAACGGAGCGGCCGCTCCAAGTCGTCAAAGCGCCCAGGCAAACCTGCATCACCAGCAGCAACGCCAGACCAAGCGCCGGGCGGCGCAATTGCGCGTCGTCGCGATGCGCTCTGAGCACGCGCGCGACCGTCCAGATGATCATGGTTGCGACGATCACGGCCCCGACGCGGTGCGCAAAATTCACCGCGATATATTCGTTCCAGTACGGCGGCAGGACCTCTCCAAACGCAAGCGGGAAATCCGGAATGGCGAGCCCGGCGCCAAGATGGCGCATCAACGCACCAACCAGAATTTGCAGGTAGATGATCGCGGTCGTGATGCCCGCCAAGGCCGCAAGCCGCGGGCGCGCGGCCGATTCGTCGCGATGCGCCGTCTGCTCCCAGCGCGGATTCGTGAAGATCGCTATCGCGACCATCACGCAGAAAAATGCCTGCGCCGTAGCCGCGTGCGTCACCGCGATTGCGAGCGGAAGCTCGAACAGCACGGTAATGCCGCCGAGCACGGCCTGCACGATTATCAAGCCGAAGGCCGCGAGCGCGGTGTTGCGGACCCATTTGCGCCGCTCGACGCGCAGCGCCCACGCCATCAGGATCAGGGTCAGGATTACGACGAAGCCCGCGACGACACGATGGCCGAACTCGAAGCGGATTCCGCCCTGCCATGCGGGAATGAGCTTGCCGTATGCCAGCGGCCAGTCCGGCACCGCGAGGGCGGACCCGGTCGAGGTGACCAGGCCGCCGACAAAGATGAGGCCAAAGGTCGCCGACACCGCGATCATCGCGAAGCGATGCAGCGCGCGCGTGGCGTTCCCGGGGTTCTGCGTTTCAACCATCCGCGGTTACAAGCCCTGCCCTCAATCCGCAGCCGCCGTCGCGTGCTCGGGGGGCTGCCATTGCGGAAGGTAGTCCTCCGCCGATTCGGGCGAGCTGTACTCGTACGGGCCGCGATACACGACCGGAATAGCGCCGGGCCAGTTGCCGTGTCCCGGAGGCGATGGCGCGCTCCATTCCAGAGTGTTCGCGTGCCACGGATTCTCAGTCGCTTTTTCGCCCTTGAAGTAGCTCCAGATCATGTTTGCCAAGAGAAGGAACTGTGCAGCGCCGAGCACGAAGGCGCTGATCGAGATGAACATATTGATGGGTTCCAGCGGCTTCAGAAAATCATACTGCTGCGGATTGTAGATTCGGCGCATATGGCCGCCCATGCCCAGGATGTGCATCGGGAAAAACGTGCAGTTGAACGCGACGAACGTGATCCAGAAGTGAATCTTGCCAAGTTTCTCGTTCATCATACGTCCGAACATTTTCGGAAACCAGTAAGTGATTCCTCCGAACACCGCGAACAAGCTTCCACCGAACAGCACGTAGTGGATGTGTGCGACGATGAAGTAGGTGTCGTGGATATACATATCGACGGGGGTGGAGGCCATGAAAATTCCCGACAAACCGCCGATCACGAACATCGCGACGAACGAGAGCCCATTAAGCATCGCCGCCGTGTAGTGGATGTCGCCCTTATAAAGCGTGCCCAGCCAGTTGAAGGTCTTAATCGCCGACGGCACCCCAATCACCATGGTGGTCAGCATGAATCCCGTGCCCAGCGCCGGATCCATGCCCGACTGGAACATGTGATGGCCCCACACGATCCAGGAGAGAAATGCGATCGATATCATCGCGTAGGCCATCGCGCGGTAGCCGAAAATCGGCTTGCGCGAGAACGTCGCGATCAATTCCGACGCTATGCCCATCCCGGGCAGGATCATGATGTAAACCTCGGGATGGCCGAAGAACCAGAACAGATGCTGCCACAGAAGGGGCTCGCCGCCGCCCGCGGGCAGGAAGAAATGCGTCCCGCCCAGCCGATCGAACAGCAGCAGCGCCAGGGCGGTCGTCAGCACCGGCAGAGCCAGCAGCAGAAGGATGGCGGTGATAAACAGCGACCAGATGACCAACGGCATGCGGAAGAAGTACATCCCCTTGGCGCGCATGTTGATGATCGTGGTGATGTAGTTGATCGAGCCCATCAGCGACCCGACGCCGAGCACGATGAGGCTGATGCACCAGAGGTTCTGGCCCCAATCGACACCGGTGTAGAGCGCAACGGCGCTCATCGGCGCATAGGAAGTCCATCCCGCGGCAGCAGGACCGCCCAGTACCCAGAACGATGCCATCATGATCACGCCGGCGGCCGCGCTCACCCAGAACGACAGCATATTGAGTTTGGGAAACGCCATGTCGCGTGCGCCGATCATCAGCGGAATCAGGAAGTTGCCGAAACATCCAACCAGGATCGGCATCACCACGAAGAAGATCATGATCGTGGCGTGCATCGTGAATTCGGCGTTGTAGGTGTTGGCAGTGATAGCGCTGTCGTTCTGTAGTGATTGAGGCAGGATGCTCAGAAAGCTGAATTGCGTGTCGGGCCACGCCAGGTCCAGCCGCATCAGCATCGCCATCAGGCCGCCGATCGACATCATAAAGAGCGCCACGAAAAGAAACTGGCGCCCAATCATCTTGTGGTCTTCGGAAAAGATGTAAGTGCGCCAGAAGCTGAGCTCGTGATGCTCGCCATGAGCGCCGTGTATCGCAACCGCTGCCGTGCTGCTCATCTAAGGATCTCTCCTGCGCGCGCCGTGAACTTCGGCGACTCCATTATTATTGGTTGGCGTATTGGTCCTTGAGCCACTTCTGGAAGTCGGCCTCAGACTCCACCGTCAGCGTGCCCTGCATTCCGGAGTGTCCGAAGCCGCAAAGCTCCGCGCAGGGAATCGCGTACTGGCCCGGTTCCTTGGCCTCGAACCATACGTGGATCGTTCGTCCCGGTACGGCGTCCTGCTTGAGGCGCATATTCGGCACGAAGAAGCTATGGATGACGTCCTTGGAAGTGAGATCGATTCGCACCACCTGGTTGACGGGCACGTGCATCTCGTTCTCAACGGTGAGCGCCTTGCTGTCGAACTTGCCGTTCGGACCCGGGTAGGTAATTTCCCAGTTAAACTGCTTGGCGGCGACTTTGTAGAAGACCTGGCCCGGCGGCCCGTGTTCCTTGATCTCGGCCCACGTCGATCTGCTCATGAAGGCCAGCGCGATCATGATCACTGCGGTCACGGTAGTCCAAACTATCTCGAGCCGCGTGTTGCCCTCGATATATTCGGCTTTGCGTCCGGGACGGTGGCGATATTTGAACATGAAAACGACCATCGCGATCATCACCGCCGCCCACGTAATAACGACTATCCAGAATATGAGGAGGAACAACCAGTCGACTTGCGGACCAAAGGTCGAGATATCGTGCGGGAAATACATGTGCTCGAGCATCTGAGACCCTAACCCCCTGCTCGCGATCGGCGCGCGCTCAACATTGCCCCGAAGCCGGCATGCCCCGCGCTACTGATGCCTGCGCGCGCGGTCTACGACGCCTAAATTCGGCACGATTATGCTCATCAGCGGAGCGATTAGTGAAATGAAAATTTTTCGCTGCGTCATTCATCCAAAACTAACGCAAGATAGCAATCGCATTTCGCTTTTGCCAGCGTTTACAGCCACTTGCGATGGGCCTGTGGGTAACTGCGGCAATCGCGTTGCAATGTCCGCGACCTCGGATGCGGGCCCTCGCCGCCGACCAGGGGGCGAGAACTTCCCTTGATACCGCAACGAGCGCAACTAATCGGCGAGACAGTCGCGCCCATGGTGATTGGCGGCACGCGGCCTTTCCGCTACAAATCGCATGTTCTCGTAAGGAAGAGAGGGCCATATGCCTGAAAACTTCGCGACACTCGGCCAAGCATTCGAGCATCAAGCGCAAAAGTACGGCTCGCGTACATTTCTGAAAGACAAGTACGACAAAGCCTGGCACGACCATTCGTGGAACGAAATCGCGGAGGCTGCCGGCCGTCTGCGGGCTGGCCTGCAAAAACTTGGAGTCCGGCCGGGTGATCGAGTCGCGATTCTCTCCGACAATTCCCCCCAATGGGTAATCGTCGACCAGGCCGTGCTGGGGTTGGGCGGGGTGGTGGTTCCGCTCTACACGACGAGCGGTATAGATGAGACCCGTCATGTGATTGCCGATTCGGGCGCCAAGGTCGTGGCCGCCAATGGCGCCGATCACGTCAACAAACTCCGCGCTTTGGCGCCATCACTGCCGCAGATGAGCACGATTATCGCGATGCATCGCGATGCGGTTGGGGAAGCCGCGCAAAACGGCGGCCCCCGGCTGATGACGATGGCGTCGATGAGCGGAGAGGCGCCCGCCGGGATCGTCGAAGGCTCGCGGGAAGACCTCGCGACGATCATCTACACATCGGGCACAACCGGGCCGTCAAAGGGCGTGATGCTCACGCACGGTAATCTGCTCGCCAATTGCGCCGATTCGCAGAAAGCGCTGACCCTCTGCGAGACCGACATGACGCTCTCGTTCTTGCCCGTCGCGCATTCCTTCGAGCGCACCGCCGGCTACTACACGGTAATGATCGCGGGCGGCACGATTGCCTATGCGGAGGGCCTCGCCTCGATCGCGTCGAACCTGCTCGAAATTCAGCCGACGATCGTGCTTACCGTGCCGCGCCTGCTCGAGGTGATTTACAGCCGCGTGATGAAGAACGTGGAGGCCAGCCCCCCCCTGCGCCGCAAGCTGTTCAACGCGGCGCTCGCGGTGGGGTCGCGCGCGACCGAGTATCGTCATCGGCGTAAGGCGGTGCCGCCGCATCTCGCGATCGCGATGGCGATCTTCCGGCCGCTGGTGTTCCACCGAATTCGCAGCTTGTTCGGCGCGAAGATCCGCTGCCTTATTTCTGGCGGCGCGCCGTTGCCCAAGGACATCTTCCGCTTTCTGGCCGCCGCCGAGGTGCCGATAGTCGAAGGCTACGGTCTCACCGAAGCCGCACCGGTCGTCGCCGTAAATCCGATCCATGGAAAGATCAAGATCGGCACCGTGGGGTTGGCGCTCGATCACGTGGAGGCAAGGATCGGCCCCGATGGCGAATTGCTGCTGCGCGGGCCCAACATAATGAAGGGCTACTTCCAGCGCGACGACGAGACGCGCGAGGCAATCGACGCGGAAGGATGGCTGCACACGGGTGACATTGCGTCAATCGATTCGGAGGGGTACATCGCGATCACCGACCGCAAGAAGGAGATCATCGTGCTGTCGGGGGGCAAGAATATCTCCCCGGCCAACCTGGAAACGCGGCTTGCTACCGATCCCCATATCTCGCAGGCGTGCGTCATCGGCGATCGCCGCAAGCATCTGGCGGCGTTGCTGGTCCCTGACCTCGAGGGCTTGGGCGATTACCTCGCGAAGAACGGGTTGAAGGAGAAGTCGCCGCAGGAGCTGGTGCAGTCGCCGGCGTTGCGCCAGTTTTTCCACGCCAAGTTGCGCGAATTTAACAAGCCGCTTTCGGACGTGGAGGCGATCAGCGCGTTCACGCTGGTCGCACAGCCGTTCTCACAGGAAAACGGCGAATTGACGCCGACCATGAAGCTGCGCCGAAAGATCGTGCAGGAGCATTACCGGGAAGCGATCGAAGCTATGTATCGCGATTAGCGGAGCGCGCGCGGAGGACAGCGATGAAGCTACGGCCCTACCCGATGTTCCTGTTGGTCGCCATAGTCTGGGGATGCGGTGCGATGCAGCCTGCGCCCGGAACCGTCACCGGCACGGTGCACGGCGTGAAGCACTACGACTCGACTCACATCGGGCCGCCATTGGCTGATCATGAAATTACATTGATTGACTCCGACACCGGCAACATCGCGGCGCGCACGAAGACCGACGCCGACGGCAAATTCAGTTTCTCGGCCCAGCCGGGCAAGTATTCCGTATGGGGCGGCGAGCACGCGGAGTATGTAGAGGTCAAAGCCGGCCAAGAAAACACAGTCGACATCACCGCCCCGGAGAAGTGACCTGTATCTGATCCCTCTACCGGACAGCGAGAGGACCTTCTACGCTGTAATTCTATGGATCGTCCTGAGCGTTGCTCGGAACGCTATGGCGGCTGAGCGCGTCTTCGTCGGGGCGAAGTCGGAGCCGCCCGCTGGGAAGACGCTGCACGGATGGGGTCAGTTCTCCGATGCATGGGCGCGCGGCAATCCTGCCGGTGATGGCGACGCTCACGATCTGGCCATCTACGAAAAAGAGATGGCGCCGTACGGACCCGCGATGATTTCGTTCTATGTCGCGCCGGACAATTCGATTCTCTCCGCTTCGTCGATCGATACGGCCGCTTCGTAAAATCTCATCCGCCGTTTGTCGCGCAGATCGGACTCTACTTTCAGAGCTTCGCGTCCGACGTGGCTGCCGGCAAACGTGATAACGAATTGCGGCGGCTCGCGGCAGCCCTGCGCGATGCGCACGTGCCCGTCCTGCTGAGAATAGGCTACGAGTTCAACAATCCATGGGCGCCATACGATTCTGCAAACTACCGCGTTACGTTCCGGCGCGTGGTCGAAATCATGGCGAGTTCGAACGCGTCGAAGGTCGCGGCGGTCTGGAACGCAACGGCGGTTGGTCTGGATGGCCGGGACTTCATGGCATGGTATCCCGGCGACGACGTCGTCGATTGGTGGAGTATCAACCTGTTCGGCAGGGAGGATTTCTCGCGGCCGGGAACCGCTCGGTTCCTCGATGAAGCGCGAAAGCATCGCAAGCCCGTCGTGATTGGCGAAGCAGCCCCGGTTCTTGCGACGGACGATCCCAAACGTGTCCGAGGTCCGCGCTCCGAAGACGAAGCGATGCGGTGGTTTCAGGCGCTCGAGAAGCTGCTCGCTCAGCGGCCTGAAATTCAGGGGGTGAGTCTGATTGCGGTGAATTGGCGCCGGCTTGAGAAAACGCTTCCCGGCTCAGGATGGCCCGATACGCGGCTGGCTCAATGGCCGCGGGTACTTAAGATGTGGCGTGCTGACGTCGCGAGCCCGCGATTCGTCAATGAAGCGCGGACGAGGAACTCAGCAGATCCGGAAATAAAAGACCCTCACCTAACCTCTCCCTGACTGACAGAGAGAGGGATCTGTCACTACCGGCCTGGGCCGCCTTCATTTTCCAGCGTTAGCAGGACGTGGATGGTTATCAGCTTTCTCACCAAGTAGGCGCGCTTGCCCTTGGGGGTGACGACTTCGATATCGTCGTCCTTAGTCTTGCCGATCAGCGCGCGCCCCAGCGGCGAAGAGAGTGAGATGCGATGCTGCGCACCATCCACTTCCTCCGGCACCACGATCTCGTACTCGATCTCTCCGCCCTCATCGAGGTCTTCGAGCCGCACGCGGCTGCCAAGCCCGACGGTGTCGTGCGGAATCGATTCGAGGTCGATCGTCGTGAGCTCGGCGATGCGCACCTCCATATTGGAGACCCGGGCGCGCAGGAATTCCTGCCGCTGCTTCGCCATCGCCCACTCGGCGTTCTCGGAGAGGTCGCCGTGCGCACGCGCGCGTTCGAGTTCTTTTGGAAGTTCGACCGTAAGCTCGCGCTTGAGGGCTTCCCGTTCCTTCTTGAGCCGCTTGATTACCGGTAATTCAGCCATCGATACTACGTCTTCCTGCGATTACTTGATTTCCCGCAAAGTTCAGTCCGCCACGATCGAAGTCAGGCTTCGATTCACCCCCGCCACACTCTGAATCTTCTGCACCACCAACTCCCCGAGCGCGGTCACGTCAGCGGCCTCGGCGATCGCGATAATGTCGTGAGGGCCGGTGACGGCGTGCGCGACCGATACGCCCGGCACCTGCCTGATTCGCGTTGCCACTTCGCGCGCCTTGCCGGGCGAGGTGTCGATAAGAATGAAAGCCTTGACCGCCATACGCATACCTCCCGCTCTGAACGAGTCCGCGTCCGGGCCGCCCCGGCGTTAGCCAGGCGGCGCGATAGGGTTTCCTTGCGCATCGTACGTATAAAAACCGCGGCCGACCTTGCGGCCGAGATAGCCGGCATCGACGTATTTCTTGAGCAGCGGGCACGGACGATATTTGTCGTTGCCGAGCACGCGCTGCATCACTTCCATAATTGCCAGGCACGTATCCAGACCGATCAGGTCCGCGAGCTCCAGCGGGCCCATCGGCTGATTCGTTCCCAATTTCATCGCGGTGTCGATATCGGTGACGCCGCCGACCGCCTCGTAAAGCGTATAGATAGCTTCATTGATCATCGGAAGCAGGACGCGATTTACGATGAAGCCCGGGAAATCCTGCGCGGTCATGGTGGTCTTGCCGACCCGCTCCGCCAGCTTTCGCGTCGCCTGATAGGTGTCATCGGAAGTCGCCAGCCCGCGGATTATCTCGACCAGCCGCATCGCCGGAACCGGGTTCATGAAGTGCATTCCGATCACGCGATCCGCGCGCGAGGTTCGCGCGCCCATCCGGGTGATCGAAATCGAGGAGGTATTCGATGCGAAGATCACTTCCTGCGGGCAGATCTTGTCGAGCTTTTGGAACAGTGCGATCTTCGCGTCTTCACTTTCGACGACTGCCTCAATCACGAAATCGGCGCGGGCGAGATCCTCCAGATTGGTCGTGGTCTCGACGCTCGCGATCACGCGGTCGCGCTCTTCGGGCTTGAAGCGCCCGCGCTGAACCATCCGTTCGAGGTTGCGTCCGATCGATTCGACGCCGCGGTGGCACATCTCCGCCGAGACATCGTTCATCAGGACCCGCAGGCCTGCCTGCGCGGTAACTTGCGCGATCCCCGAACCCATCTGGCCCGCGCCTACCACTCCAACCGTGCTTACCGCCATCCGAATCTCCAATCCTGAACCTAGATAAATGAGATGTAGTTCTTCAGTGAGCTGAGCAGCGCCGCGACATCGGCCTCTTCGGCGAGTTCGCGGCACAGAATGTCGTAGTAGCCTTTGATCCGGCCGCGCTCCTGGCTCTCGGGCGGCTCGGCGAGCAATAACTGAAAGTCCTTCAGAATCGCCTGCGTCTCCAGCTTCTTCTTGACCGGAATCGCTTCATCATCGACCGCGATCAGCAAACGGACATGATCGATCATCCGGTTCATTACGGCAAAGTCGCTGCGATCCTTCTCCATGGGTGGCCTCAGTGCGACCATCCAGGAGGTGTCTCGCCCTTGGTCCAGGTTCCTGCCCCGCTGCCCGCCTTCATCGACTCGCGCACGCGCTGCACGTCCTCCGGAGATTGCCGCCCAGGCATTCCCAAGCCGCGCATCAGGGCATTGGTCATATTCGAGGTCAGGCGATCACGAAGCGTGGGTTGTCCGGCGACTTGCGCGTCGAGGACCGCATCGACCTGATCGCGGCTGAGCCCCTCCGCCAGGAACAGATCTACCAGCCCGGCCAATCCTACCTCGCCTCCCGATCGCTCGACCACCATGATGACCTTGCCGCAAGGCCCGCAGACCCTGCGTACGAAGCCCGCGCGCTTTCGGCAATAGACACAGCGCATCTACCGTGCGCTCTCCCTCGGGCCGCGTCTGAAAGCCCCAGCCGCATCGGCATCAATGTCGATGCGGCAATCGCGGCCCCAAAAAACGGATGAAGCGGGCCTTCGCTCCAAGGCGGCCTCGCTTCGAAAGTGAAACTACACTCGCCTGCCGAATGCCGCAAGGCGGTGACCTCCGGCTCTGGAAAGGCGCCGCCGTTAGGGTGCGATTGACATCGCATGAATGGCGCATTACTCTCGGAATTGAGAATCATTCTCAAAATGGAAGCTGCGGCTCATACCACCGTCCCCTATTTCCTCTACTCGCTGGGCATTCTCGTGCGCGAGGGGCTCGAAGCCCTGCTGGTGATAATCGCGCTCGCAGCCGGCACGCGAAACGTGGGTGGACGCGACCGATCGCGCGATATTTACGCGGGAGCATTGGCGGCGGTACTCGCGAGTATCGTGTTGGCGTGGGTGGTGAATCACGTCATAGGCGATGACGCCAGTGACACGCTGGAAGGCCTGTTCCAGTTTCTGGCCGCTGCGACCCTTTTCTACGTAAGCTCGTGGCTTACTTCCAAGAGCCAGTCCCATCGCTGGAATCAGTTCATCGCAGATAAGGTTCAACACGCCGAGCGGAGCGCACTGCCTGCGTTCGCGCTGGCCGCGACCGCGTTTCTGGCGGTTATTCGTGAAGGTGCAGAAACAATAGTTTTCTTCCAGGCGTTGACGGCGGGCGCGACCGAGACCGCCGAGCGTCATGCTGTGTTTGCCGGAGTTGTCGTTGGCGCTGCCGCTCTCGCCCTGATCTTTGGGGTGCTGACACGCGCGGCATATCGAATTCCGGTGGGAAAGTTTTTCTCGATCACATCGATCTTGTTGTATGCGCTGGCGGTCGTCTTCATCGGCCAGGGCGTCGCGAGCTGGCAGGAAGCGAACTTCATTCCCGCGACGTTCATTGGCCATGTTCCGCAGATTCCGGCGATCGGTTTGTTCCCGACCATCGAGTCGATCGGCGCGCAGCTCGTGCTGATTCTGCTTGCGGCTGCCGCCGTCGTCGCGCCGCGGGGCGCATCGCGCCGGCTCAAGGTAGCGCAGCAGGCACAGCGGGCGCCGCGTCCGACCTGACCGGAGCGGCCGTCGAAGCGTCTTCCAAATCTCGTCCGTACAAGACTTCCTCAACGCTGGTGGTGAGCTTTTCGGCTTCGACCAGCGCACGCAATCCTATTTTCGCGCATTGCTCGACACTCGGATCGCGCGCTACGGCGCCGCGCCGCACGTTGCGCAATGCTTCGCGGAGCTGGCTGGTTCGATCCAGCAACGCGCTGAGCCGCGTCTCGATCATCGCGGTGGAACCATCCTGTGCCGGCACCAGATCCAGCGCGAACGCCTGCGCATGCTCCGCTTCGGCGAGGTCGTTGAGTGCCCGGCGGATAGTGGCACAGGCTTCCTCGGCGTTCATGGCGGACGCGGGCGGGCTGAATTCCGTCGCCGGAACTTCCGCGGCACAGACCGGAGCCACGGCGCCTTCGATTGCCAACGCGCAGACTGCCGCTGCGAGCCAGCCGCGAAACAAGAGAGCCGGCCTGCGGGCCGGCTCCGGTTCATTCGATGTTGGGGTGGAGCGGGGCGTGGCTAGGCGACGTTCTCTGCCGATCCGGAGTAGCCGAGCGAGTTGAGAAACTCTTCCTTCTGGCCGGACGGCATGATGTAAATTCCGTCCCATCCGCATACCTCTTCGCAGAGCAGGCATCCGACACACGTTTTTTCGTTGACGTGAACTCGTCCCAAGTACACGGCGCTGTTTTCCGGC
>Ga0074044_10001280_pt1 | contig 23019 bp, 19 predicted proteins | sample BogForMeECP23OM1_FD_94443 | JGI IMG/M metagenome (GOLD analysis project Ga0074044, IMG submission 94443) | Bog forest soil microbial communities from Calvert Island, British Columbia, Canada - Bog Forest MetaG ECP23OM1 | ecosystem: Environmental > Terrestrial > Soil > Wetlands ... | reverse complement strand
GCTCGCGCTGGCTGACTTTGTGATTCTCGAAGCGACTGGTGGTCTGGAGGTGCCCGTCGCCAGTGCGCTGGCGACGGCTGGGATCGCGGTTGCGATCGTCAATCCGCGCCAGGTGCGCGACTTTGCCCGCGCCACCGGCAGGCTGGCCAAGACCGACGCGCTCGATGCCGAAGTGCTGGCGCGTTTCGGTGAAGCGGTGCGACCAGCGGCGCGGCCACTGGCGAATGAACAGGCCCAGGCGCTCGAAGCACTGGTTACGCGCCGGCGCCAGTTGGTTGAGATGCTCACCGCGGAGAAGAATCGGCGGGCCAGCGCCCCCAAGGTTTTACACCGCAGCATCGATGAGCATATCCGCTGGCTGGAAAAGCGGTTGTCCGGCCTTGACGATGAACTCGCCGAATTGATTCGCGCGACTCCCCTCTGGCGCGAACGCGACGAATTGCTGCTAGTGCGTGGAGGAGAATGAAATAGGGAAAAGCGGCCCTCTCCTGAGCAAAGAATGGACCTGGGCCCTCCGTTCCCCAACGCTCAGGCTGATGCTGCGTAATTTTCTTTTTCGCCTCCGCCCCGTCGACCTGAACAGCGAGCACCGGACACGGCGCTTGGCGCACCAGCTTTTCCGCCAAGGTCCCCAGGATCCTTTCGAGCCATCCGCGCTTCGAGCGGGCCGCTACCACGATGAGATCTGCGTTCAGCTTTCGGGCAAGTTCCGAGATGACTTGGTGGACGATACCGAAATGGAGTTCGCCGGTGCATTTCGGGTATAGGCTCAGCGCGCGCTTCGTGAACCGCGCAAGCTGGTTTCGGCCGTCCTCTGTTAGATGCTCCAGGAGCTTCGTTGGATCTGACGAGTGTCCTACGCCGTACGGTAAGGACTCAATGACGTGCACGAGTACGATCTCAGACTGGTGCTCACGTGCGAGATCGATGGTACGCTCGAGCGCCGCGAGTGAGCGCGGTGAAAAGTCGGTAGGCATCAGAATTCTTTCTGTCTTCATCTTTTGTATATCCTCATTCATGCGACCTCAAAGTCTCAGCTTGGCCTTAGCGCAGTGCGTCGAGGGCCAAGTTTAGCTTCAAAACGTTTATCCCAGGCTCGCCGAAAAGGCCCGAGCCGACGGCCGTGCGTATTTTCCTGGATGAGTTGCCGTACAGCGTCGGGACTGACTCCGCGGGTCTTCGCAGACGCAGAAGATGGGCCGCATCGCACCGATACCAATCCGCGGGCTCCATCATCAATACGTAGGTTTTGAGTAGGCACGGGTCTTTTTCATCTTGCCGCAAGCCCGAACATGCGGCTCAATGCGCAAGTCGGATCATTTGGAGAAATCTCCCGAGATGAAAGCTCGCTTACTCCTCGGGACATTGGATGTTGAATCAAGTCCGTAGTGTTTGCGCCTGCGCCACAGCGTCGTGACATTGATGCCCAGTTTGTACGCGGCGCTTTCGAACGTCGAGCTTTCCGCCATCACACGAATGATGTGTTCGCGCTCGATTTCGTCGAGGCTCGAAGACGGCGTGGTCGGCGCGGTTGGTTGAGAACGATTGTTATTGAGGACGTCCGGCAGGTAATCAGGCGTTACGACATCATCCGTGCACAGAACGACGGCGCGCTCGATTACGTTGCGCAACTCGCGGATATTCCCGGGCCACCGATAGCGGAGGAGCGCCGATGACGCTTCGGGAGAAAGGCGCAGGCCAGAACCTCGGTGGCGGACAGCGGAGCCGGCGAGCATTCGCGTAGCCAAAGGCAAGATGTCATCCAGACGTTGACGCAAGGCCGGAACCTGCAACGTAATCACTCCGAGTCGATAGTAGAGATCCTCGCGGAATCGCCGCGCCGCTACCTCCGAAACGAGGTCGTGGCTCGACGCAGCGATCAATCGAACATCGACGGTAATCGTGTTTTCGCTGCCCATCCTTTCAAAGCTCTGCTCCTTGATGAAGTGCAGGAGCTTGGTCTGAAGAGAAGGAGTCAGATCTGAAGGTTCGTCGAGCAGAATGGAGCCACCGTGTGCGGCTTCGAGCCGTCCGGGCTGGTCCCTGATTGCACCTCTGAATGCGCTGCGCATATGACCGAACAACTCACTCTCCAGAAGATGTTCGGAGCGACCTGTACAGTTGACGATGATGAAAGGACATTCGGCGCGAGCACTCCATCTGTGGATTTGATGCGCAAGAACGTTCTTGCCAGTGCCGCTCTCGCCGCTAAGGAGAATCGATGCGTGGCTGGCGGCCGCGCGTTTTGCCTTCTCCAGCAATCGCTGCATCACTCGAACGTTCGATCCGAGGAGAGGGATGAAGTCGTCATCGGGGTGAGGCGGCGGACGATCTAAACTTTCGCGTTCTTCGTCCACCGTCTGTCCCTTATCAAAAAGTCAGTTCCCGCGTTCAAACCCCACGACATCGATGCGAAGCCCCTCGGCGCGGCTCAGCAGATCGGAATAAACCGGGCGCCCGAATAACCGAGAGAGAGAGGGAGCCGGCCGGTTTCGAAGAACGAAGATCCGGCCGATACGAAATTGATGCGCTAACCGAAGCAGTCCGCCTACCACGTCGGAACAGTCAAGCCATAAGATTTTCGCGCCCAGGGAGCCGGCGAGGACCGCGTCGTCGATCAGTGTGCGGACCTGCGCACTGCCGAGTCGGGTGCGCGTCGAATCGGATATGACAGCGTAGAACTCGCCGCCACACTCGCGCGCCGCGGCTGCGGACTTATGGAGTAATTCGCGGTTGCCGGAACTGCCGTTGCTGGAACTGCGGGCGGTCAGACACGCCATGACGGCCGTCTGTTCTGACTCCTGAGAAGCTCGAGTGGAGTCAGGCACAGGGTGACTCGAGACCAGTCTCAGACTCGGCTGGCGAATCGAGTCAACGGGTAACCGCGAGCTGGATGAGATAAAACGGGCCATACCCTCAGATGAGCATTAAGCGTGCCGCTGCCAACTAGTACGGTGCTCAACGGGTTTCTCGTGGTGATCAGCAGAGACATTTCAAAACGGTGCGTCAGAGCATTTCAATTTGAAATGTGGCCCCTCGAGGACTCGATAGACGAAATTCATGCGGAATTTATTTGGAATCAAACGGTAACTCTCACCAATACAAAGAGCGTCACTTGAGGCCATGCGTCGGCGCCCGAGGGGCTGGAAGTGTCAGGAGACCGTATGTTCCCTGCGAGCCTGGCTTTGACTGTCTGCTTGGCTGGGTCAGGCGGCGCAGCGCGGCGACAAATATGGACATATAGCCACGAAAGCTACTCTCGCACGGACTCTCGGCCACGGAGTACTCGAAAACTGGAAAAGCTGGACATGGCCCTCGGTGAAAGGTCACCACTCGCTTTGCGTTTTCAGGCTCGGGCAAACGCCGGCCCAACCCGTCCAACGCGATGACGGAGCCGCGAGAATCATTGATGCGAAATATCCACTTGCATCGAACGCAGGTATATAGATATGGCTGCGGCCGAAAGGGTCCGGATTTATCCAATGCTTCAATAGCGAAATGGTGCCGAGTTTCTTCCGCAATGAAGGCCGGTCTTTGCCTGGTTCGGCTCGAATTTCGTCGGGTTACTGATGAAGGAATCCTTGCAGGCTTCGGTTGTGCGACAGGGGGATCCGATGGCTGCACATGGACGAGCGTATATGGGTCGAGGGGATGCACTTGCATAAGTGAGAGCCCATCCACCTTGGCGCCGAGAAAACGACCTAAAAGAAGGGAATGAATTGTCGGATTCGGCTTCATAATGTTGCTTGGTCGGTAGTTGTCCTTGATGACCAGAAGATAAGCCCTCAACAGCAGCAGTTACGACGGCAAACTCAGCGGGGTGGATCCACTACGTTTGAGTGATTTATCCGTTTCTGGTCGTCTCGCGTATCGTCATCTGTATCTTCTCGATCGAAGTAAAGAGCGGCTGCGATCAGGACGGCCAGTACTATGGGAACGGCTAGCATGTACCACCTCGATTAGCGCGCTGCAATGGCGGCTTCGCGCGAGACGGATGTAACCCTCGCCGGTGAAAAATCTTCGATTAATGTTGCTCGATCAAGCATGAGAATCACGACGCTCTCGGGATTCACTCTCGCAATCAACGCGTGCGCGATTCGGTTCGCGGCTTCGTCCGCTACGTTGATATCGACCTTGATCCGCTGTTCCAGATCGATGGCGAACGTGTGACCGCGGTATAGCCGCTGCCGCTCCTGCCGATGGTGCGAAGGCGCGCGGCGAACTTCCGTAACGTCGAAGTCGGACAGGCTCATCACTCGCGCGGCCTCCGTGAAACGGTCGAGCGCGGAGGGTTCGATTACCAATTCAATTCGCTTCATCAGTTCTCTCAGCAGTGGCCGCCGAATCCCTGAGATTGCGTCACCCCTTTATTCACCTGCACGGTGCGTGCCGTCGAAAAAGACCCCGGTTTGCTTGGGCTATTGCCTAGCTATGCTTTGGGAGGATCTCCTTTTGAATAGCGGCTATCTTTCATTTTGAAATGAGCGGCGGATCTTGATGCCAACGCAAAGGCTTCGGATTCAAAGCTCTTACGCTTGGCGGCTTCAGGAGAGTGTATTCGGGATCGTCTGGTCTCTGGTTAAAGTTGCCTTGCTAGTTTTGAGATCAGTCGAAGGTATGTCCAGAAAGCTCTGACTCGATTTCATAGTGAGATGCTTCAAGATACCAGGCTTGAGGTTGGTAATCCCCAACAGACTGAAAGTTACTTGATACTGGCCGAATCCTTCTAAGGCATAGTTCCTACTGTGGATGCATCGAGGACCTCGCAACTGAACAGACTTGCTTGTATGAAGAGAATAGAAGCAATTATCGCGCGTTCAGCTTCGACGACTTCCACCGATACGCAAAGCACTTGGGAATCTTCGCTGGCCCAGTCTTTAGCTTGACACGATAGCTTTGGCCGAATTCGCCGGTCCAGAACAGGACCGATTCCTACCAGCCTGGACTCCTCAGACCGTGATGCAGCACAACCAACTAGACCGGTCACCGGTCAGGAGCAAGCAGAACCTTTGTCTAGGTCCGCCTGAACCCGATTTTCATTTTGAAATCCAACGACCATGAAGAGTGATCCATGCTTCAGCATCTGCTCGACGCGCACTCAGCATCTAGTCCTTTTCACATTTTAAAGGTCGGCGTCGCTACTCACTCTTTCAGTTAGCACCGAAGTTGCTAGTCCCATTGTATGTTGAGGCCCCATCGCTTTGTCGGTTGTCATTCAGGCAGCCCACCGCGAGGTAGCCGATTTCTCAATTGGAGGGCGTTATGAATCTTTGGATTTGGTTGCCAGCGACGTTTGCGCTTGGGCTCGCGGGTCTCGGGCTTTGCTATTTGTTCCTGATCGGTTGCGAAAATATGTAAAGGCAGGTGCTGTCATGATTTACGTAACAGCAGTCGTTGCGGCTTTCGTGTTCGGGTATCTCGTGGCCGCGATGGTTCGGCCCGAATGGTTCTAGCGACTGGATTCCGACATCAAACAATAGGACAGAGTGCAATGTGGCTTTTACCGATCTCAGTTCTCGTTTTCAGCGTCTTGGTTTCCTATCCATTGGGACAATATCTGGCCTGGATTATGGACGGGTGCTACCATCCGCCCCGGCTTTTCAAGTGGTGTGAGGACCACATCAGCAGCGGACCGCAGAACTGGAAGCAGTATGCGGTCTCTCTACTTGTATTCAATACCGTTCTGTACGGCTTCGGCTATTTCATTTTGGTGCTTCAGCCGTGGGCGCCGCTGAACCCTCGGGGGCTTGGAGCACTTTCGCCGAGCACGATCTTCAACACCGTCATCTCCTTCAGCACCAACACGGACATTCAGCACTATTCCGGCGACCAGTCGTTCTCGAATTTCTCTCAGATATTCTTTTGCCTCCCAATGTTCTTTCTGTCCGCCGCGATTGGATTTTGCGCCCTGACCGCAATCATTCGAGCGTTTCGCAGCGATTCCCATGTCGGCAACTTCTTCCAGGATATGTGGCGTGTTGTGTTCTACACGTTTTTACCCGCGGTATTCCTCGTCAGCATAGTCTTTTTGGTTCAAGGCATGCCGATGACTTACCAGAGTGACTATCAGGTCAACACTCTTGAGCCTGCCGCTATGGGCACGGACAACAACAACCAGCCTAAGCAGCAGACCATCGTGATCGGACCGTTGGCAGCCTTTGTCCCGATGAAAATGTTGGGAACAAACGGTGGCGGCTTCTTCGGAATGAATTCGGCGCATCCATTTGAAAACCCGGATGCGGCGTCGAATTTCATCACGACCTCATCGATGATGTGGTTCCCGATGGCGCTGGTGTGGATGTACGGCGTGATGTTGCGTCGACGGCGCCATTCGCTCGTCATATTTTCGGTGATGTTTGCCCTGCTCGCGGGCACGATTCTTTGGTCAATTTACTTTGACACTCTGAAGCCGAATCCCGGGCTTACAGCGCACCCGCAAAGCCGAACATTCTCGATCGCAAGCGCTACTGCGCCTGGTGGCAAGCGAGACATTACTCTGCCGGCGGTGGCGGGATTGCCTGTCGATCAGCATCTCGGCAACCTGGAGGGCAAGGAACTGCGCTTCGGGACCTCGGCGGGTTCGACGTTTGCAGCTGCCACGGTGGATTTCACTTGCGGCGCAATTATTTGTGAGCATGACAGCCTCAATCCTATGGCTGCCTTATCGCCTTTCTTTGGAATGTGGGTGAACTGCATCTACGGTGGCAAAGGCGTCGGCATGATAAACATGCTGCTGTTCCTTATCATTGGCATTTTCGTAGTTGGACAGATGGTAGGTCGAACACCTGAGTACCTGGGAAAGAAGATCGGCGCTCGCGAAGTAAAATTGGCCTTGATCGCGCTGCTGGTGCATCCACTGGTCATTCTTTTTCCCGCGGGATTATTTTCCGCAACAACCTGGGGAATAAAGGCTGAGAACAATCCCGGATCGCACGGATTCGCGCAGATCGTGTACCAATTCTCGTCAGACTCAGCTAACAACGGCTCCGCATTCGACGGCTTGGGCGTCACTTATGGCCTGAATAACAATCCGAGCCCCGCGCCAGAAGCAATTCCGTGGGACATAGCAGCGGGATTCGTCATTATGTTCGGCCGGTTCCTGCCGATTTTGGCGCCGATCGCGATGGCAGGCTTCCTTGGAATGAAAAAGACCACTCCATTCGGCTTGGGCACTTTGCGTGACGACACCTTCACCTTCGGATGCTTGCTGCTCGGAACGATAGCAATTGTCGGCGCCTTGTTATTCCTGCCGGTCGCCGCGTTAGGCCCAGTCGCGGAACATCTTGGACCTCTACCCTTTGGGGGCTAGCCAGGAAATTCTCGCGACTTCTGTTCAAGGAAAGCGAAAATGGAAGCTTTAAAAAAATATCCTGTACAACGTGAAATTCACATCACGCCGGAGATGCCTGTACCGCCCCGGCGATCGCGCGCACAGGCGCTGTTCGCACCCGAGCTGATGTGGCCGGCTGTCAAGGAAGCGTTCCTGATGCTGCGTCCGGACGTACAGTGGCGCAACCCGGTCATGTTCGTCGTGGAAATCGGCTCGGTGTTGACGCTGCTGTTCATAATGCAAGCTCTTGTCAGCCAATCTGTGAGCCAGGTTCCCATCAGCTACTTCATAGCTCTCGACTTCTGGCTGTGGCTGACCGTGCTGTTCGCGAATTTCGCGACAGCCTTGGCCGAGGCACGAGGGCGCGCCCAGGCGGAATCCTTACGAAAAGCCCGCAAGGAGACTCCGGCTTATCGGCTCAAGGGCAAGGACATGATCGAGGAAGTATCGTCCGCCGACCTGAGACCCGGAGACCGTGTTGTGGTTGAGGCAGGACAAATTATTCCGGGCGATGGCGAAGTCATCGAAGGGATCGCGTCGGTCGATGAATCTGCGATCACCGGAGAGTCGGCTCCCGTGATCCGCGAGGCGGGCGGCGATCGTTCGGGAGTGACTGGCGGAACTCGAGTGGTCTCGGACCGCATCGTGGCGAAGATTACGGCGGCCACCGGGGAATCGTTTCTCGATCGCATGATCGCTCTGGTCGAGGGAGCAGTACGCCAAAAGACGCCCAACGAGATTGCGCTGACGTTGGCGCTGGCCGGATTGAGCCTGGCGTTTTTGATCGTGGTGATACCGCTTTGGCCGATGGCGCTGAACGCCGAAATTTACATGTCGGGCTATCTCGGCCTCATCGAGCCGCTGAAGAGCCTAGGCACGGATGTGCCGACGCTGGTTGCGCTGCTCGTATGTCTGATCCCGACGACAATTGGCGCGCTGCTGGCAGCCATTGGCATTGCCGGAATGGATCGAGCACTGCAGGCGAACATCATGGCCAAGAGCGGCAAGGCTGTGGAAACCGCTGGCGATATCGACACTGTTCTGCTGGACAAGACCGGCACGATCACGATGGGTAATCGTCACGCGACGGATTTCTTGCCGGTCGGCAGACAAACGACGCACCAAGTCGGACGGCTGGCGGCGCTGGCTTCGATCGCTGATGAGACGCCCGAAGGAAAGACTATCGTCAAACTCCACTTCGACCGCGGCGGAACTCCGACCGATGTCACCGCGCCCAGTGGTACCAGCTTTGTCGCTTTTTCTGCGCAGACCCGCATGAGCGGGGTCGATCTTCCCGACGGCAAACAGATCCGCAAAGGAGCGCCAGACGCGGTCGTCAAGTTTGTCCAGCGCCAGTCAGGGACGATTCCATCGGATCTTGATTCTGTCGTCGACGCTATCGGATCGCAGGGAGCAACGCCTCTAGTGGTTGCCGAGGGCGCAAACATTGTTGGCGTCATCGTACTGTCCGACGTGCTCAAGACCGGGATCAGCGAACGCCTGGAGCGTCTGCGTGCGATGGGCGTACGCAGCGTCATGATTACAGGCGACAATCCGCTTACCGCGGCGACGATTGCGAAGCACGCCGGCGTCGACGACTTCGTCGCGCAATGCACTCCGGAATCGAAGCTGGCTTACATCCGCAAAGAACAGGCTGACGGCAAATTGGTGGCGATGGTTGGCGACGGCACCAACGACGCTCCGGCGCTGGCGCAGGCAGACGTCGGGCTGGCAATGAACTCCGGCACACAGGCCGCCAAGGAAGCCGGCAACATGGTCGACCTGGATTCCGATCCTACCAAGCTGATCGAGGTTGTCGAAATCGGCAAGCAGCTCCTGATGACCCGCGGTGCCCTAACGACGTTTTCAGTCGCCAACGACGTCGCCAAGTATTTCGCGATCATCCCTGCGCTATTTGCCGGTACGCTGCCGTGGCTCAAAGCTATGGACATTATGAATCTTCATTCGACGACTTCCGCGATCCTGTCGGCGGTCATCTTCAATGCCGTCATCATTCCAATCCTGATTCCGGTCGCGCTCAGAGGCGTTAAGTATCAGCCGCTCGGCGCCGATTCCTTGTTGCGCAAGAACCTGATGGTCTGGGGGGTCGGCGGCGTCATTCTACCTTTCCTTGGGATAAAGCTCATCGACGTGCTGCTTACGGCGACGCACATGGTGGCCTGAAGGCCGATCTCGTTCGAGGATAAGAAACGATGCTAAACATAATCAAAAGTCTGTTGCTTCTAAGCGCAACGGTCGTGATCTGCACGATAATCTATCCATTCGCAGTGTGGGCTATCGGACAGACCTTCTTTGCATTTACCGCCAACGGCAGCATGGTCACGGGACCGGACGGCAAGCAGGTCGGGTCGCTGCTGATTGCACAGCCGTTTACCAAGGATGAGTATTTCTGGCCACGCCCCTCTGCGGCATCGTTCGATGCTTCGGCCGGTACCTCATCAGCGCTGGCGGCATCCAACTATGCACTGCGAGACAGGGTGGCGCGAATGCTGGGACCCATTGTGAAATACAAGAACGGCCCCGAAGCTGGCCAGTTGGTTGCACCCGACGTAGAGGCGTGGTTTCAGAAAGACCAATACCAAGGGCAGCCGCATCTCGTCGCACAATGGGCCGACAATCACAATGAGCTGGCGCAAGGATGGGTAAGCGCCGACCCTACTCACGCTCAATACGTAACTGACTGGTCCAAGAGCCACAAGAGCGCGGTGGGCGACTGGATCAAGCAGAATCCGAGTACACCGCAGCCGCAGCCTACGGACCTTGCGATCCCGTTTTTCGAGAATTTCTCCAAGGACAATCCGGGCAAATTTCCGTCTGCCGTGACCAAGCAGCTGCCTGCCGGCAAAACTCAAACCGACATCGAGCCGGTCGCCAGTGGATCGGACATTCAATCGATTTTCTTCGATATGTGGAGACAGGACCATCCAGACACTCTGCTTCAGGACGTCCCCGCTGACATGGTTACTGCATCGGCCTCGGGACTAGATCCGCATATCACCCTGAATAACGCGGAATATCAGTTGGATCGCGTCGCTCAGAAGTGGGCTGCCGATAAGAAACTGGACCCCAAACAGGTACGTGATCAAATCGAACAAATGCTCGAGGCAAACGCATCGGCTCCCCTTGGCGGTTTGTTTGGGGAAGAGTTTGTCAATGTTCTTCAAGTCAACATGCAATTGGCAAGCCGTTTCGGACAGCCCCAATAAACTAGGAGCCTTCTTATCTTCTGGAAATGAAGAGTCGCGACGTTGATCGACCAGGTCCCGCGACATCTGTCTCCGTCTGCTACACACTCTAGCTCCGAGCGAACCAGCGCAGCTTGAGCGTGCATCTGTCGGCTTGGCTGTAGAACTCCGTCGGCTTTCGATTTCGCAGTGTCGCATATCATTTTGAAATCCTCGTCCGTGAGGGCGCTTGGAAAAGTCGCGATTCGATATGAGGAAATTCAGCGGCACGCTTTATGCTGCTAGTTCCTCCTCGAGAACAACTATGCTCGACACAATTTTCTTCATTGGAACGGTGGTCTTCTTTCTAGTCGCGGCCGCATACGTACGGGGGTGCGAAAAACTATGACGCCCTGGGAAATAGCAATGGGTTCGATAATGGCCGTCGGCCTGACTGTCTACTTGGTCTATGCGCTGTTACGTCCGGAAAAGTTCTAAAAGGCAAGAAACAAAGTGTTCAGTAACGCTTTCATTCAAATCAGTTGCTATTCACTGATTCTTACCGCGATGAGCGTGCCGCTCGGTCTCTACATGGCGCGCGTTTTTGCAGGTGAGCGCACGTTTCTAGATCCGGTCCTGACGCCGGTCGAGCGTCTGATTTATCGGCTGTGCGGTGTCCGCCCGGCAACGGAGCAGACGTGGGTGGAATACACCGTCTCGCTGTTGGCCTTCAGCGTCGTCGGAACGCTGTCGCTGTACGTTATACAGCGTCTACAGTATTTCCTGCCGTTTAATCCGCAGGGCTTTGCCGGAGTCGAACCCGGACTGGCATTCAACACCGCGGCAAGCTTTACGACCAATACCAACTGGCAGGCTTACTCAGGTGAATCCACCATGAGTTATCTGACTCAGATGGCGGGCCTCGCCTTCCACAACTTCGTATCGGCCGCCGCAGGTTTGGCGATCGCGATCGCCGTCATTCGGGGTTTTTCTCGACACGGCAGTCGCACCATTGGAAACTTCTGGTACGATCTGGTTCGCGCGACGCTGTGGGTCCTGATTCCGATCTGCATAGTGTTTACTGTGGTTCTGATATGGCAGGGCGTGCCTCAGAACTTCAGTGCCTACACCTCAGTAAAGACCGTCGAGGGAACCGCACAAAGCATCGCACAAGGTCCGGTAGCATCGCAGATCGCGATCAAGCAGCTCGGCACCAATGGCGGCGGGTTCTTCAACGCCAACTCGGCTCATCCGTTCGAGAATCCGACACCGCTTACTAATTTTCTCGAGGTATTCGCGATCTTTATCCTCGGGGCCGCGTTACCGCATACGTTCGGCAAGATGGTCGGGGACAAGCGCCAGGGATGGGCGCTCTACGCGGCGATGGGTCTGCTGTTTCTCGGCGCTGTAGTCGTCTGCACGTGGGCGGAACAACGCGGCAATCCGCAGTTCGCCTCGATCGGACTCAATCAGACCGCAAGCGCTCAGCAGAGCGGCGGCAATATGGAAGGCAAGGAGGTTCGCTTCGGGATCGTTAATTCGGCGCTATGGGCAGCCGCTACTACCGACGCGTCCAACGGGTCCGTCAACGCAATGCACGACAGCTTCACTCCGATAGGCGGCCTGGTACCGCTCTTCGATCTGCACCTCGGCGAAGTGGTGTTCGGCGGCGTAGGTACCGGACTCGCGGGAATGATCGTAATGGCGATCCTGACGGTGTTCATCGCCGGGCTAATGGTAGGACGCACGCCGGAGTATTTGGGCAAGAAGATACAGGCGCGAGAGATGAAACTGTCGATGCTCTACATCCTGATCTTCGCGGCAGTAATACTGCTTCCAACTGCACTAGCTGTGGTCAATAAGGGCGCGCTTTCCTCAATAGCCAACGCGGGACCACACGGCTTCAGCGAGATTCTATACGCGTTCTCGTCATGCGCTGCGAACAACGGGTCGGCGTTTGCCGGGTTGAACGCCAACACCATGTTCTACAACGTCATACTGGGAGCGGTGATGTTGTTTGGGCGCTTCGGCACCATGATCCCGGTGTTAGCGATCGCAGGTTCGGTGGTCGAGAAGAAGGCGGTGCCGGTGAGTGCGGGTACGTTTCCGACTAACGGTGCGCTGTTTGTAATCCTGCTCGGCGCGGTAGTGCTTATCGTCGGCGCTCTGACCTTCTTTGCCAGTTGGTCACTAGGTCCGATTGTTGAGCATCTGGCGATGATGAGCGGAAAGCTTTACTAACGAGGCTGAACGAAAGTGGCTAATACAATTGAACGTAAGGTAACACCCTTGTGGCAGCCGGAAATTGTAAAACGCGCTGCGATCGAATCGCTCGGCAAGCTCGATCCACGCATCCAGGCGCGCAACCCGGTGATGTTTGTGGTGGAAGTTACCGCCTTGGCGGTGACGATAATCATCTTCCGTGATCTGTTCACCGGTAAGGCCGGATTTATCGGATTCGAACTACAGATTGCGATATGGCTGTGGTTCACCGTACTTTTTGCCAACTTCGCCGAAGCGATGGCAGAAGGACGCGGCAAGGCGCAGGCCGACAACTTGCGTAAGACTCGCATAGAAATGCAGGCCACTATTATTCGTGGCGGCAAGGAGCAGACGGTATCAGCCACCTCATTGCGCCGTGATGACGTAGTCATAGTACGCGCCGGTCAATCGATCCCTGGCGATGGCGAGGTGATCGAAGGGATGGCGGCGGTTAATGAGGCTGCTATCACCGGTGAGTCGGCTCCAGTGATTCGCGAGAGCGGCGGCGATCGCAGCGCCGTTACGGGCGGCACTACCGTGATCTCCGACTGGATCAAGGTGCGAATTACCGCCAATCCGGGCGAGACCTTCCTCGATCGCATGATTGCCTTGGTCGAAGGCGCAGCACGCCAAAAAACGCCGAATGAGATCGCGCTGAGCATATTACTGGCGGGCTTGACCCTCGTGTTCATGCTGGTCTGCGTGAGCCTTTACCCGTTTGGTCTCTACGGCAATGCATCGTTGACCCTGCCGGTGCTGGTCGCGCTGTTGGTCTGCCTGATTCCGACGACAATCGGAGGACTCTTATCCGCGATAGGTATCGCCGGAATGGACCGCTTGGTGCAGCACAACGTGCTGGCAATGTCAGGACGTGCGGTGGAAGCGGCAGGCGACGTGGATACGCTCCTCCTCGACAAGACCGGAACGATCACGCTCGGTAACCGCATGGCGGTGGAGTTCATTCCGGTGCTCGACGTGCGGGTCGAGGAATTGGCCGACGCTGCGCAGCTCGCGTCTCTGGCCGATGAGACCCCGGAAGGGCGATCGATCGTTGTGCTCGCCAAGCAGGAATTCAACATCCGTGGACGCGAATTTTCAGACAGGGAAGCGGAGTTTATTCCATTTTCGGCGCAGACGCGGATGAGTGGCGTCGACATGCGAGGACGCAAAATCCGTAAGGGTGCTGCCGATCGCGTAGTCAAGTTTGTTCGCGATGCGGCCGGAAGCATTCCAGGCGAACTCGAAGGAATCGTCGAGCGGATCTCAAAGAGCGGAGGCACTCCGCTGATCGTCGCGGAAAATAATCGCGTCCTGGGAGTCATCCACCTCAAGGACGTCATAAAGCAAGGAATCAGGGAGCGCTTCGCAAGACTTCGGGCGATGGGTCTGCGGACCGTGATGATAACCGGCGACAATCCGCTGACCGCATCCGCGATCGCTTTTGAGGCCGGCGTTGATGATTTTCGAGCTGAGGCCACTCCTGAGACCAAACTGCGCCTGATTCGCGACGAGCAGGCCCAAGGCAAGCTGGTAGCGATGATCGGTGACGGCACCAACGACGCGCCGGCCCTCGCTCAGGCGGATGTGGGAATCGCGATGAATGCGGGCACGCAAGCCGCGCGCGAAGCCGGAAACATGGTCGATCTTGATTCCAACCCGACCAAGATCATGGAAGTCGTCGAGATTGGAAAGCAGTTGCTGATTACGCGCGGAGCACTGACCACCTTTTCAGTAGCCAACGACGTTGCAAAGTACTTCGCGATTATCCCTGCGATGTTCCTGCTCGCCTATCCTGAGCTGCAGGCGCTCAACATTATGCATCTGGCCACGCCCGAGAGCGCGATCCTGTCGGCGGTCATCTTCAACGCCTTGATCATCATCGCCCTGATTCCGCTAGCTCTGCGCGGCGTGAAGTATCGCCCAGTCGGTGCGGCCGGAATACTCGCTCGCAATCTGCTCATCTACGGGGTCGGCGGCATCATCGCGCCGTTCATTGGCATCAAAGCGATTGACCTGCTGATTACCACAATTCATTTGGCTTAGAGGAGAATTCGAATGCGTTCTCTGATGGTTGCTATCAAGATGACGGTCGTCCTGACCCTTTTGACGGGGATACTATATCCAATCGCGATGGTTGGGATCGGTCACGTATTGTTTCCCGGCCAGGCTGACGGCAGCCTTATCTATCGCAACGGATCACCCGTAGGATCTTCGCTGATAGCTCAGAACTTCAAAGCCGCTCGCTACTTTCATCCGCGTCCTTCTGCCGCGGGTACCAACGGCTACGACCCGACCAGCTCAAGCGGTTCTAACCTCGGCCCGACCAACAAAAGCTTCATCGATTCCGTCAAGCAGCGGACCAAAGATGTTGTGGAGGAAAATGGTGTTCCGGTGTCGCAGGTCCCGGTCGATATGGTCACCGCCTCTGGCAGTGGCCTTGACCCAGAGATCAGCCCCGCTTCAGCCGGGATTCAAATTGAACGCGTGGCCAACGCTCGCGGCATTAGCGCTGATGCCGTGCGTGCCCTCGTCAATGCCAACACGCGGCCGCGATGGGCTGGGTTTCTAGGCGAACCAGGTGTGAACGTCCTGGAACTGAACCTCGCGCTCGACGGCACGGGCAACAGTCAGAGGACAGCGATGAAGTAGTTGGACCGCAGCGTTAGGATGCCAGGAATGCGCACGGCGCGAGTCAGGCATTAGAGGCCACCCGAAATGATCGCGTCGGCGGGGTTTTCGCTATGAGGACCGAAACTGCCGTTTACGAAAGTAATGATCGGGTCACGGCCATAATCGATAGTCTCGATGAACCGGCGTTTGTCCTCGATGAAACTGAGACTGTCATTCACTTGAATCAGGCGGCGGCCGCAATCCTGGCTGTCGAACGGGATCAGATCATCGGTCAGCCATTTGAGGGCGAGATTGACCATTACTGCATCAACTGTGCACGCGTTCGAGCAGCCCTCAAAAGGGCCTGGAGCTTTCCGCCTAGCGAGCAACAGGTCGAACTTAGTCTAACAGTGCAAGGCCGCGATCATACTTATCTTTTGAAGCAGTCCTCACTGCGAAACAGCGACGGCAATTCTTTAGGGATTCTGGTCGTTCTTCGCGATATTGCAGAGCTTCGCGAAAAAAGCAGGCCCCGAGACAACGCGGTGGTGGTCTTAGCTCAGGAACTTAATACGCCTTTGACATCGCTATCGCTCGCGGTCGGACTGCTGCAACGCAGCGGAGACAGGCAGAGCGAATTGATCCGCGAAATTGTTGAAGATGTCAATCGGCTCAATCACGCATCGGCTGATTTTCTGAACGTCATGCGCGAGCAACCTAGGTCGATATCACTTCGGAGCATAAAGCTCAATCTTACAACTGTCATAAACGCTGTTGCTGGAAAGTTTGAAAGTCGGATCGAGCGTCGGCAGATCCAATTCGCGGTGCATGCCGAAAGTATCCTGGAAGTCTCAGGTGACCCGCTGAAGCTGTCGTGGGTGATAGCTACCCTCGTCGACAATGCGCTGCGCTATACGCCTGAAATGGGAAAGATCGATTTGACCGCAAAGAACGAAGAGGAACAGATCAGGGTTTCTGTTTGGGACAGCGGGCCTGGAATTCCACTACAGACGCGAGAACTGGTCTTCGGAAATCCGCATCAGGCCGGTGGCGCTTTACAGAGCCTTGGGACCGGAATCAGCCTCGCCATCGCGAAGGAAATCATAGAGGCGCACGGTGGCAGATTATTCGCGGAAAAGCTCGAAGACGGATGCAGAGTTACGTTAACGCTGCCGCTTTCACAGGACATCTGATGGCCAAGCTGCTGATCGTAGATGATGAAAGGAATATTCGGCAGGCGGTCGGCAAGTTCCTCGAGTCATGCAACTACAAGGTGGCCACAGCGGACAGCGGTCGCCAGGCGCTGGAGCTGATGTCGAAGTGTGCAGAATTCGACCTGGTGCTGAGCGATTGGCGAATGGCCGAGATGAATGGGCTCGAGCTGCTCAAAACCATCAAACAGAAGTTCCCCGACACAGTCGTGATCCTCATGACCGCCTACGGCACTATCGATAACGCGGTCGCGGCGATGAAGGCGGGCGCATACGATTATTTCACCAAACCTTTCTCGCTCGATCAGGTTCAGCACGCGGTTGAGCGCGCCCTCGAAGTCAAAGGGTTGCGGTCACAGAATCGTGCGTTGCGCGACTCAATCGAGGGTGTGCCGTTACTGGCTTCGGCAAGCCCTCGATTTCGAGAGCTGATAGAAGTCGCGTTCACTGCGGCCGGCAGCGAAGCGAGTATTCTGCTCACCGGCGAGAGCGGTACCGGCAAGAATGTACTCGCGCGTCAGATACACGAATGGAGCCCGCGACACGAGCATCCTTTCGTCATGGTGAATTGCACCACCCTTTCAGAGCATCTGCTTGAAAGCGAACTGTTCGGCCATATGAAAGGGTCCTTTACGGGCGCGATCAAGGACAAGCCGGGCAGGCTCGAAGCAGCGGATCACGGCACGTTGTTTCTTGACGAGATAGCTGAGCTGTCACTAACTCTTCAGACAAAATTTCTTCGTTTCCTGCATGACGGATGCTTCGAACGGATCGGAGGACAGGAGACGATCCGGGTCGACACGCGAATCATCGCGGCCACTAATCGCGATCTGCAACAGGAGGTCGCGGCTGGCCGGTTCCGAGCCGACTTGTATTACCGGCTTAACGTGATCAGCCTCCGAGTACCAGCATTACGCGAGCACCCGGAAGACATCCTGCCACTAGCCGAGAAGCTTTTGGCCGAAGCGGCTGCGCGAAATCACCGCGCTGATCTAGGGTTCTCAGACGAGGCTAAGAAGGCCCTGCTCCCGTATTCGTGGCCAGGGAACATCAGAGAGCTCCGTAACGTGGTGGAGCGCGCGGTCGTTCTGAGCCGTGGCACGGTAATACGCAAGGAAGATCTCTCGGACGTGATCTTTGCCCCCAGTACAGTACGACCGATCGAGCTTTCGACGGATTCAAGCCTGGAAGAACTGGAGGAAGAACACATCAAGCGGGTGTTGGCGGTTGCTCCGACCCTCGAGGACGCCGCCGCTACCCTCGGCATAAGCATTCCCACGCTCTGGCGTAAACGGAAGCGGTATCATATTGAGTGACGCTTCTCTTGGCATTTGCCCGTACAGTGCCCCGGGACTTTTCAAAATGAACTGTTTCGAGCGCCTTCATTTTGAAAGCAATGCGCTGATTCAGAACCGGAACTGTCGTCTAGTCTTCGCAACTCAGGTTAATCGGGCGCGGCACGGCACTTGCCTTCCACCGATGCGACGGTAAAGGAAACGATGCTCACCCTGATCATAATCTGCTGCGGAGCTCCGACCTCAAAAGAAAAAACAAATCGAGCCACGGTTCGCCTATCAAGCGGGCGGGCACACGTCCTCCCGCGTCGTGAGGCCGAGAACACATGAGCCGTCCGCGCTCGTTACGCAGGCACATCCGCGACATCTTTCTAATCTTGGTCGCGTCCATTGCGCTAATCGGCCTGTACACGCTTCCGCGTGTCTATCAATTGGGCGGCGCTATTCGCGACGTCCTTCGCCGGAATTATCTAAGCATCGAGACTGGGCAACACATGCATGCGGCGCTCAGGGGCCTCGAACTTGCCGAGCGTGACGGACACGTTCGAGATGCTTTGTTGGACCGGCAGCGCGAGTTCGACCATTGGATTGGCGTTGAAGATACGAACTTCACCGAAATAGGTGAGCCCAAGCTTGTAGGCGACATTGCGGGCATGGCGCGCAAACTGTTTGATGAGCTGCGCGGCGCGCCACCTGACGCTCGACACGATGGAGAATTCGCGGCGCTGCACGCCCACATCGATGATCTGATCGAGATGAATCGCGCAGCGATGTTCCGGGCAGATAGCCGTGCCATCGCACTCGGAAGAAGGCTCACCTATCAGTTCGCTGCTGCTTTTATTTTGTTGTTGCTCGCCAGCGCCATACTCTTTTTGCGTGTTGGATGGGTTCTTTCAAAACCGTTAGACGAGCTTGCACAGGAGCTGCGCGGTATCAGTCAGCGGCGGACGCGTGTCAGGCTCGGTCCCCAGAGCCTCACTGAACTCGAGCAGGTCGCACGGTCCTTCAATCAAATGGGTGAGCAGATCGAGCGCTATGAACAGATCGACGTCGAACGGCTGCTGTACCAGAAAAACAAGACCGAAGCGATCATCGAAAGCCTGGAAGATGGCGTCGTGTTGCTTGCCGAAGACGGCACGGTAACCCACACTAATGAAATCGCCTCAATCATTATCGGAATCGATCGCAGCGAAGCGCTCGGCAGTCCCTTCGATGATTTGAGCAGCAATCATCATCACTATCTGCAGATCCGGAATGCGCTGCGCAAACTCGTCCGAACGAACGGAGACCTCCAAAGGGTCGAGGTCCCGCTTCATGTTCGAGGACGTGATCACACCTATGTATTGAAACCGATTCCGCTTCGAGCGGGAGAAAAGTCGTCATTTGGGACGCTGCTGATCCTTCAGGACGTGACCTACCTGCGTGATCAGGATCGGGCGCGGACGAATCTAGTTGCGACACTGTCGCATGAATTGCGCAGTCCGCTAACTTCAATAGTAGTATCAGCGGACCTTCTGAATCGCGGAGTCCTCGACCAGTGTCAAAGGGACCTGGCGGTGGCAATTCTTGATGAATGCGCAAGAATGAAGCAGCTCACCGACAATCTGCTCAATCTAGCTCGGGGAGAAATGCCTTCCATCGCGCTCAAACGCGAACGCCTGGATGTCTCTCGACTGGCGAAGGAGGTCGTTGCGCGGTTCCGCGTGCAGGCTGAAGAGAAACGGATCAATTTGCCGATCGATGCGGATCTGTCGATCGAGACGAGCGGCGATCCCGTAAAGCTTTCGTGGGTTATTTCGAACCTGATTGGCAACGCACTTCGATATACCCCGTCGGGAGGGACAATAGCGGTTCGGACGCGCACGGAAGGGGGACGCCTGCAGATCGAAGTGTCCGATTCAGGCCCCGGAATCCCGTTTGAAATCCGACAGTACATTTTCGAACGCTCCGCGCAGTATGGTGGAACTCGCGACGATCAACTAGGCGCAGCAGGGCTCGGCCTTGCGATCGTGAAGGAGATCGTAGAAGCGCACGGTGGCCGGATCTTCGTGGACAGCGCCGACGGGCACGGCAGTACCTTTATTGTTGAACTGCCCCTTGCCGAGAGCGCAACTCACGTCGTCGTCTGACGAAAACCGGAACATGCCGCAATATATAGCCGCAGGGTTTAGAGAACGAAGTCATCGTCCCGGTCAACCTCACAACCCGCGAACAGGGAATTTTATTGCTGGATCACGGAATTGAGCTGTGCATCGCGCGACTGCTGGCTCGAGACACAGGCAAATACGAGCGTGAACGCTACGGGTATTAAATCGATCAAATGTGCGCTGACCTGAAATAGAGTCAGCCACTTCACCCAGGAGTCTGCACAGATGGCTGAACTCAAGCACCGCGTCGTAATGGCCAACGGTATTCGCATCCACCTCGTCGAGGCGGGCACGGGTCCGCTCGTTCTGATGGTCCACGGCTTTCCGGAATCGTGGTACTCGTGGCGGCATCAGCTTCAGGCGCTCGCTAATGCGGGCTACCGCGCGGCGGCGATCGATGTGCGCGGTTACGGTCGCTCGTCGGCGCCAGCGGGGATTGACGAGTACCGGATGATGAAGCATGTCGCCGACAACCTGGGCGTGGTCGAGGCGCTAGGTGAGAAGACCGCGACTATTGTCGGCCACGATTGGGGCGCGCCGATCGCGGCAAACTCCGCACTGCTGCGCCCCGACGTGTTCCGCGCACTGGCGCTCCTTAGCGTCCCCTATTCACCCCGAGGAGCGCGCCGGCCGAGCGAGGCATTCCGCGCGATGGGTGGCAAGGAGGAATTCTACATTGAGTACTTTCAGCAGCCGGGTCGCGCCGAAGCGGAGATCGAGCCCGACGTCAGAGGTTGGCTGCTGGGCTTTTACTACTGCGCCTCGGGCGATGCGCCCGCTCCGGCGGCCGGCGGCACAATGGCCACTATTCCTCCCGGCGGCAGAATGCGGGACCGGCTCACTATCCCGGAAAAGCTGCCTGGCTGGCTGACGGCCGAAGACCTCGACTTCTACGTCAGCGAGTTTGAGCGCACCGGCCTCACCGGCGGACTCAATCGGTATCGCAACGTGGACCGCGACTGGGAAGACCTGGCCGCATTCACGGGGCAGCCGATCACCGTGCCGTCGCTGTTCATCGGCGGCGAGAAGGACGGGCCGACACGATGGGGTGGCGCGGCGATCGCTAACTTCAACAAGTCGCTACCCGGGCTGTGTGGCTCGCACGTGCTCAGCGGATGCGGCCACTGGGTGCAGCAGGAGCGGCCTCGGGAGGTCAACGAGTTGCTGGTCAAATTCGTGAAAGGGCTCTGAACCGGCTGCCTCGTCGATCCGAAAGAGATCGGGGAAATTTGACTCATCCGCGATGTTACGGCTTGCCGGTCGCCGCAAGGGTGGGTTATCGTTGACGCCACGCGAGCACGGCCCGCCGATCAATAGGGAGATCACTCACATGCGTGAAGTTTCAGTAGTTGGCGCCGGCATGGTGAAGTTCGGGAAATACCTCGATACCAGTATGAAAGTTATCGCGCGTGATGCTGTAAACGGCGCGCTTTCGAGCGCCGGGCTTGAGCAAAAACAGATCGAGGCGGCGGTAGTGGGAAACGCGGCGGCGGGGCTCATAACCGGGCAGGAATGTATCCGCGGACAAGTCGTGCTGCGCGAGATGGGCGTGGGCGGCATCCCGATCATCAACTGCGAAAATGCCTGTGCCAGCTCCTCGACGGCGTTTCATCTCGCGTGGCTGTATGTAGCCTCGGGCATGTACGATGTGGTGCTCGCGCTGGGCATGGAGAAACTTTACCACGCAGACAAGAAACGTACGTTCGCTGCCTTCGGCGGGGCCGTCGATATTGAATTGATGCAGCAGATGATCGCCGACATGAACGCGCAACAGGCCCAGCTCAGGGCGGAGCGCGAAGCTCGCGGCGATGCACCCAAGAAGGCGGAGGGGGCGGGAGAATCGCGGTCGATGTTCATGGACTTCTACGCGGCGGGCGCCCGCGCGCACATGAAGCGCTACGGCACCACCCGCGAGCAATTCGGACGCATCGCCGTGAAGAACCATCGCAATGGCAGTCTGAATCCGCACGCGCAATATCGGGAGGTTTACAGCCTGGAGGACGTTTTGAGCTCTCCCGTGGTGGCTGAGCCGCTCACGCGGCTGATGTGTTCGCCGATCGGCGACGGCGCCGCGGCGACTATTCTGTGCGCTTCATCGGTCGCCCATCGTTACACGAACAAGCCCGTAAAGGTTCTCGCTTCTCTGTTGTCGTCGGGATCCGATCACGGTGCCGACCAGCCAGGCGTGGTCCCCCGCGTCGCGAAGCAGGCCTACGAGAAGGCGGGTGTCGGACCCGAAGATCTCAGCGTGATCGAACTGCATGATGCGTCGGCACCGGCCGAGTTGATGACATACGAGGACCTTGGCCTTTGCAAGCCTGGCGAGGGCGGCAAGATGATCGACGAGGGCGTCACTGAAATCTCCGGCCGCACGCCGGTGAATCCGTCGGGTGGGCTGCTCGCGAAAGGTCATCCGGTTGGCGCGACCGGCGTGGCGCAAATCTGCGAAATCTTTTGGCAGCTCCGCGGCGAAGCCGGCAAGCGCCAGGTCTCGAATCCGAAGGTCGGCCTTACGGAGAATGGAGGAGGCATGGTTCGCGGCGAAGCGGCCGCGGTGTCGATTCACGTTCTCGGGATCTGAGCGAACTAGGCTGATGACACGAAGCATGATCGACGCGCGGCAACAGTGAGCTTACATGAAGCTCGTTGTTCCCGCAGTGTTTCAGAATGATTTTCTCGATACGGTCACCCCGTATCCGATCGATCATCTCTATGGCGCGGTAGGCGGAGACGTCGGCTTGCGCGCGCAGCAATGGCTGGCGCAACCGAAAGCCGATGAGCTTGCCGCGTACGTTGCATCCGCGCGCGAAAAGAGAATCGCATTTTTCTACTGCCTGAACGTTGCCTGTCTCGGTAATCGTGAGTTCACCGCTGACGGACAGCGCTGGCTGGTGGAGCATCTCGGGTGGCTTGACGATGTTGGCGTCGAAGGCGTCGTGCTCTCGAATCCGTACCTGATCGCCTTTGCGCACAAGCGGT
>Ga0074044_10001279_pt1 | contig 23020 bp, 29 predicted proteins | sample BogForMeECP23OM1_FD_94443 | JGI IMG/M metagenome (GOLD analysis project Ga0074044, IMG submission 94443) | Bog forest soil microbial communities from Calvert Island, British Columbia, Canada - Bog Forest MetaG ECP23OM1 | ecosystem: Environmental > Terrestrial > Soil > Wetlands ... | reverse complement strand
GGGAAATGGAAACAGCGCTTCGGAGACGAGCACGGAACCCTCGAGCGCGACTTTGAGCCGCGCCGCTTTCTCGCGCGCCGCGTACACCGGATCGATCCGCGAGGTCGCGCCGCCGCCAACCGCCAGCGTGCGATCTTCCGCGACGAAAGCGATCGCGTTGGACTTGATATGCTTGCAGACCTTGATGCCGAACGTCAGCGCGCGCATCTCGGCGTCGGTGGGCCGCCGCCGCGTAACGATTTTGCCTTCGCGCGGATCTTCGATCGCCAGGTCCGGCGTCTGCACCAGCAATCCGCCGAGCACTTTCTTGAGGTCAAGTTCTTGGCGGTCCACCGCGCCCGGATTGAACGTCATCACCCGCCGATTCTTTTTCTTGCGCAAAAACGAGATTACCTCGTCCGGATACGCGGGGCCGATCAGCACCTCGGTAAACAGTTCATCGACCGCGCGTGCGAACTCCATGTCCCACGGCCGATTCGCGATGATTATGCCACCGAACGGCGAGTCCGGATCGGTGGCGAACGCCTTGTCCCACGCCCCCTTGAGCGTGTCGGCTAGCCCCACGCCGCACGGCGTGTTGTGCTTGAGGATCGCCACCACCGCGCGCCGCTCGCCCTCGAACTCCAGCATCAGGTTCATCGCCGAGCTGATATCGACCACGTTGTTGAATGACAATTCCTTGCCGTGAAGCTGATGCGCGATCTCGAGGAAGCGGCCGTACAGCGCGCCGGTCTGATGCGGATTCTCGCCGTAGCGCAGCGCCTGTTCGCGCTCGAGCGCAAGGTTGAAGGTCTCGCCGAGCGCCGACTCGCCGCCGTCGCCGGTATGCGTGCCGAGATAATTTGAGATTGCCGCGTCGTACGCCGTCACGCGCGCGAATGCCTTGCGCGCCAAGCGCCATCGCGTGTCCGCGGTGATCGCGCCCTCGTGCGCGTCGAGTTCGGCGGCGATCGCTTTGTAGTCCCCCGCATCGACCACGACCGCGACGTCGCCGTGATTCTTCGCCGCCGCGCGCACGAGCGTGGGTCCGCCGATGTCGATATTTTCGATCGCTTGGTCAAGACTCACGCCGGATTTCGCGACCGTTTTTTCGAAGGGATAGAAATTTACGACCACCAGGTCGATCGGCTCGATCCGATGCTGCAGCATCTGGCGCTGATGGCCCTCGTCGCCGCGCCGCGCCAGGATTGCGCCATGAATCTTCGGATGCAGCGTCTTTACGCGCCCGTCGAGCATCTCGGGCGAGCCGGTAAAACTCTCGACCGATCTGACTTTCACGCCGGCCGCTTCCAGAGCCGCCATCGTGCCTTCGGTCGATACGATTTCCACGCCGTGCCGTTCCAGCGCCTTGGCAAGATCCGCCACCCCCGCCTTGTCCGCGACGCCCACCAGCGCGCGTCTGATCACCACCCTGTCGCTGTTCATTGCCATCTAGCTCCGCATCTGGCTACGCAACTAACTGCGAATGACGCGCGGCACCCGCTTGCCGACCGTGCAAAGCATCTCGTACGAAATTGTCTGCGCCAGCCGCGCGACGTCGTTCACGCTGATAACCTCCCCGCCCGATTCGCCCCACAAGATTACCTCATCGCCAACCGACGCGCCCGCGATGTCGGTGACGTCGATCGTCGTCAAGTCCATCGAGACCGCGCCGACCACCGGTGCGCGCGCGCCGCGCACTAGCACTTCGCCGCCGTGTTGCAGTCCTCTGCGGTAGCCGTCGGCGTAACCCACCGGCAGCACGCCGATCAGGCTTTCGCGCGGCGTGACGAAGGTATGCCCGTAGCCCACCCCGCTTCCGGCCGGCGCGCGCTTGATTTGCATCAGTCGGGTCTTGAACGTCATGACGGGATGCAGCTCGACGCGCTCGCGCACGGCTGCCACCGGCGGCAGGCCGTAGATCGCCAGTCCGGGCCGCGCCAGATTGAAATGCGAGTCGGGCCGCAGCACCAGCGCCGCTGAATTTGCGACGTGGATGAGCGAAGGCTTCATCCCGGCGGCGTTCAGCGTCTCGATTGCCCGGTTAAAGACCCCGAGTTGCGTGTCGGTGATCGGACTCTGCGGATCGCCGGCATTGGCCAGCAGCGTGCAGACGCCCTCCAGGCGCACCGCCGATGCGCTCCTGACCGCCGCGATGACATCGGGAATTTCCGCCGGCATCACTCCAAGCCGAGTCGCACCGCTGTCAATCTTGACGTGAATCGGGAAATCCCTGCGGCCAGCCGATGCGGCCGCGCGGTCGAGCAGTCTGATCATTGCGGCGTCGAACACGAACGGCGTCAAGTCGAGCGCGACAATCTCCGCTGCCTGCTCGGCAAAGAAGCCCGCCTGCAGGTACACTCGCGTGCGAATCCCCGCCTGTCGCAGCTCGCGCGCCTCGTCGAGCGTGGCGACGCCGAAATGACGGCACCCTTCGTCGATCAACGTGCGCGCCACCGTCACCGCGCCATGCCCATAAGCGTCGGCCTTGACTACGACCATCAATTCGCCGTGCGCGGCCACCGCCCGGCTCGCGCGGAAGTTGGCGCGCAGCGCGCCGAGATCGATCTCGGCGACAGTGGGGCGTTGCGTTTCAATCGCCATCGAAGGCTGAATCTCTCTCTCCGCGCGCACGGACGCAAGCCCGCCTCTTGGCTTATTTCACGGGCGGTTGGATGAGGGTTGTGCTGACGGGGGAGGTTTCAGCGACACACGGCCGCGTATCCGGCGCGGATGAAGGCGTAAGGGGTCAGGTTGGCGCGCACTCATCTCCGGCGAGGCAGCATAACGGTGCCGCGGAATACATATTTGGTAGTATTTCTCAGTTGATTATATTTCTCCCAGCTTGACACTAGTAAATTGCTAGTTCAAACTATAAAAAGCCGGAATCGAAATAAGAGTCGAGTCCCGGCTTGATCCAGCCCTACAGTGGCCCTTCCGCTCGCCTTTGACCACGTTCCGCTAGACCAACGCCATTCGTACGATCGCAAGGCTTGAGGAGGCCCGCATGGCACAACCTCGTGATGATTCCAGGTTTGCAGGCTTCGATTGGAAGCGAATGTCCGATCGCACGCCCAATCTGTCCGCCGGCGCCGAGAAATTGAGCCTGCTCGCCGGACTAACCGCCGGTCTCGCGTACTCGACCTTCGCCAGCTTTGTTGCGAACGCACTCACTCCCGTCACCGGATATCTCATCGAGACGGATTCCCTTCGCCGCGCCGTATCCGGCCGCTATCAGTAAGTCTTCAGCCTCGACGGCGCCGTTCCCACCTTGCTGGCATCGCTGGTCGTTTTCGTCCTGGTTTGGTTGGCGATGCGGGCGATTCTCGAACGCTGGCATAGCGAGGACTGGCAGCGCATCGATTCGATCGACCGTAGCTTGTCAGACGGACCGTTCCCCGTACCGGTGATAATCGCGCCGCTGGCCTCTGCGGTGACTAAATAACTTCGCACAACAACGAAAAACGAAAAACGAAAAACGAAATCTCATTTCAATAAAAGGAGAAAACAACTAATGAGTGGAACAGCTGATAAAGTTAAAGGACGCGTCGAAGAGGCGGCTGGCGTATTGACCAACGATCGGAATCTGAAAAATCGCGGAAAGGTGGATCAAGCTGCCGGCAACGTCAAGGATGCGATCGGAAAGACGATCGACAAGGCGGTTGCGGCTTTCAAAGACGGCAACAAACGCTAGTAAGTCGCGGGGCCTCGAGAAAAAATGTTATATACAATTCTGCTCGTAGTGATTGTACTCGCACTATTTGGCGCGCTTCCGATTCATTCTTTCAGTAACCAATGGGGTTACATGCCCAGCGGCCTGATCGGAACGATCCTGCTCGTGTGGCTGGTGCTGTTCATCCTGCGCCAGGCCTGAGCCCCGCATGGTGCGAAGTGACAAGGCCCCGAGAGATGAGCAGCAGCCGTTCGTCGTGTTCGCCTCGATCTTCTCGCGGCGGTTCGTCGCTTCCCGGACTGCGAATCGATGGACCTGCCCCGATCGCATAGTCTGGTAGCTCCCACCGCCGGAGCGTCCCGCGCGCGCACCTGACACCCGCCAGCGATTCCCGGACTCATACACCGGCCCGCGCGGCGCGCGCATTTTTTTTGACAACCTCCCCAGCTTGATCGTATAGTCAATCGGGCTGGGGGCGTGCATAACACGCACTGAGATCTCCTTTGGAGAGAACCCCTCGAACCTGATCCGGGTAATGCCGGCGTAGGGAAGCCAATCGGCGCAACGTTCGCGGCTGCGCCCAGGGCCGCTTCCCCAGACCAGGGAAGCGGCTCAACAATGTCAGACGCCATCGCAACCTCAATCACCCTCAACGGCGACCCGTACCCGCTCCACGCCGACATGCCGCTGACCGCGCTGCTCGAACGCCTGAACATGCGCCGAGGCCGCGTGGCCGTCGAGATCAACCGCGAGATAGTGCCCAAGGCCAGATATGACGAGACGATGGTAAGGGCGGGCGACAATGTCGAAATTATCAACTTCGTCGGCGGTGGATAGCCGCGGCCCGCAAGGTAAATGAATATGCAGGACACTTCATTTGAATTGGGCGGCATGAAATTCCACTCGCGCCTGATCGTCGGCACCGGCAAGTATCGCGACTTCGCCGAGACCAGGGCGGCGGTCGAAGCCAGCGGCGCCGATATAGTGACAGTCGCGGTGCGGCGCGTGAACATCACCGACCGCGGCAAGGAAAATCTGCTCGACTATCTCGATCCCAAGCGCTACCAGATTCTTCCCAACACCGCTGGATGCTTCACCGCCGACGAGGCGATTCGCACCTGCCACCTCGCGCGCGAGGTCGGCGTGGGCGAGTTCGTGAAGCTCGAGGTGATCGGCGACAACCAGACGCTGTTTCCCGATGTCGCCGCTACAATTGAAGCGGCCAGGGTGCTGGTCAGGGAGGGATTCAAGGTAATGCCGTACGTCACCGACGATCCCGTGGCTTGCCTCAGGCTCCAGGAGATCGGATGCGTGGCGGTGATGCCGCTGGCGGCTCCGATTGGCTCAGGCCTGGGAATCCGCAATCCATTCAACCTGGCGATCATCATCGAACAGGCGAAGGTCCCGGTGATCGTCGATGCGGGCGTGGGGACCGCGTCTGACGCTGCCGAAGCGATGGAACTCGGATGCGACGGCGTGCTGATGAACACCGCGATCGCCGGCGCCAAGGACCCTCTTGCGATGGCGCTTGCGATGAAGCTTGCCGTCGAGGCGGGGCGCCTGGCCTATCGCGCCGGCCGGATCGAGCGCAAGCTCTACGCGACCGCGTCCAGCCCGCTGACCGGCCTGATACGGTAGGCTGCCTTGTTGCCGCGGCCGCGCGTCCACTTCAGGCTCTATCTCATCACCGATCGCCGCGTCGTAAGGAGCGGCGATCTCATCTCCGCGTGCGAAGCCGCGCTGACGGCGGCGCGGGAAGCCGCGCCGCCCGGTACTGTCGCATTGCAGCTCCGCGAAAAAGATTTGCCCGCGCGCGCTCTCTACGAACTGGCCCTCCGCCTTCGGCCAATTTGCACGCGCGCCGGTGCCCCGCTGCTAGTGAACGATCGCGTCGATATAGCAATTGCAGCGGATGCCGACGGGGTTCATCTTCCCGCCGATTCCATCGGCGTCAGCATGGCGCGCAAGCTGCTCGGGCCCCGCCGGCTCATCGGAGTGTCGAGTCACTCGTCCCCCAACGTCGCCGCTGCCGCGCGCGAGGGCGCCGACTTCGCGGTTTTCGGTCCAGTCTTCGATCCGCTGTCCAAGCCTGCAACCCGGTCCGCGTGGGGTCCTAGTGGCCTCAAGGCGGCGTGCGGCGCGGGCGCGATTCCGGTCTTCGCACTCGGTGGCATCACCCCCGATCGCACGCGCGAATTGTTCGCATCCACCGGCCTGGCCGCGCCTCCCGCAGGGGTCGCGTCGATCGGAGCGATATTTGCCGCCGACTCGCCGGCCATTGCTACCGCGGCGATGCTGTCGGCGCTCGACCCGTCGTGGACTCGCCGGCAATGATTGACTTTGCCGTGTCGAGCAGCGTGTCTGGCCGCGGCAGCTCACGATAATAGGGCGACGTAAAAGTCCATCGCACGACGCCATTTCGATCGACCAGAAAAAACGCGGGTATCGCGTTGTCGGGCTCGGCATTTCGATGATGCTGCACAAGACCGAGCGGCGCGAGGATCGATTCGGGGGTATCGCTCAGCAGCGGGATTCTGGTGCGGAGAAATCCCGCGAGCATCTTCGATCTTTCGATCGGATCGGCGCTGATGGCAACCGTGTCAACGCCGGCGCGGCGAAAATCGTCGGCACGTGCGGTTAGCTCGGCGAGCTCGAACCGGGCGAACGGGCAGTAGTCTCCGCGATAGACGTAAACTAAAGTTGCGCTCGCATCGGACGGCACCGGCCCACGGCGAATCGAGTCGTTCTGATCGACGAGCGCGAAGCTTGGGAATCGCTGTCCCACCGCGAGCTTCAGCTTAAACGGCGGATTCAGCGTCCCGCGCATCGCGTAGCTGACGAATCGACCGCCGCCTGCTCCAACGACGATGCATCCCAGGAATGCGAACAGGCCGAATCCGAGTTTGGCGTGCGGCGAATCGAGTCCCAGCGCGAGTCCCAATCCCGCAAGCGAGAGCACAATCGCAGCTGCCGCGAGCGCGAACGCGGGCCACGGAATTCGTTCGTGAATGCCCATCCACGGCACCGACCAGAACGACACCAGCACATATTCATAGAGCCCGAAGCCGCACGCCATTACAATGACAGCGCCGATCGCTCGCAGTGGCTGAAATGGCGGGGTAACCCAGGGCTCGTCGTACAACTCCGGCGCGCCCTCGTCCAAGTCCGGACCGTGCGGTTCCGATGTGGCCATCAGTTGAGCTGGTCAGCATTCATCAGGTTGAATCAGAAATGTTCCGGTTCGTGTTCGCGGCGATTGTCGCGTTCAAGCTGCAAGGTTAGATGGTGGATGTCGAACTTGGTCTGCAGCAGATGGCACATCTCGGCGAGCACTCGATCGCGATCCGCATCCGCGGCGACCACCGCGTGCGCTGAAAGCGCGATCTGCCGGGTTGTCAGACACCAAACGTGAAGGTCGTGAACTTCTTCGGTGCCGCTGACGGCCAGCAGGTCGGTACGCATTTCGTCCAGGTCAATATGCGACGGCACCGATTCCATCAGGATGTCCACGCCCTCGCGCACCAGACCCCACGAACCGTACAGCACCAGGCCTCCGATCAATATGCTCACGGCGGGATCGGCCTGCATCCATCCAGTGAAATAGTTGAGCGCGCCGGAAGCGAGCACGCCCACCGAGCCGATCAGATCGGAGATGACGTGCACGAACGCCGCGCGCATCGCCATCCCAGCCTTGTGGCCGCCGGGCGTGTCGGTCGAGGTCATCCACGCGGAGAAGGTATTCACGCCAATTCCGACGATCGCGATAGCCATCACGGCCAGTCCCGACACCGGGCGCGGATTTCGCAGCCGCCCGACCGCTTCGATCCAGATGAAGACCACCAGCAGCCAGAGGAAGAGGCCGTTGAGCAACGCGCCGAGGATTTCCGCGCGAAGATAGCCGTAGGTTTTCGCCGACGATGCGGGCCGCGTCGAGATCCACAGCGTCAGCAGGCCCAGGCACAGCGCCGCGATGTCGGTGAGCATGTGGACCGCGTCGGAAAGCAGCGCCAGGCTGCCCGCCAGATAGCCGCCGACGAGTTCGGTGACGAGATAAACCGACGTGACGCCGAGGACGATTAACAGGCGACGCCGATCCGAATCCGCAGTCGCACGCGGCTCGCGATTGTCCATCGGGCTCCGCATCGCTTAATCGTAGTGGACTAGCGAGAAGCAGTTGACCGGCGCCAGGCGCTCGCGTCCCTTGAGCGAGTCGAGTTCGACCACGAACGCGCATCCGATCACATTGCCACCGATCTTTTGCACCAGTTGCAGCGCCGCGGCGGCCGTGCCGCCCGTCGCCAGCAGGTCGTCGACCAGGAGCACGCGACCCAGGCCTTCGAGCGCGTCCTCGTGCATATGCAGCGACGCGCTGCCGTACTCGAGGTCGTAGGCCTGATCTACAGTACTGGACGGGAGCTTGCCGGGCTTGCGCGCAATCGCGAAGCCGACGCCCAATCGATACGCCACGGGCGCGCCGACGATAAAACCGCGCGACTCGATTCCGAGCACGACGTCCACTTTACCGAGGTAAGGCTGCGCCAACTGATCGACCACCGCGGCGAAACCGCGTGCGTCGCCGATTAGCGGCGTAAAGTCCCTGAAGGTTACTCCGGGCTTGGGGAAGTCCGGGACGTCACGAATCAGTTTTTTGATTTCTTCGGCAGTCATCGTTGATCCCATCGCACTGGTCTCGGGCGGCAATCCCGCGGGCGACGGTCAAAGATACTAGCTGCCGCCGGCCGCCGCAAAGCTGATCCCGCCGGAGGATGCCGGCTCGGGCAGGTAGGCGAGCGGGTCTTTCGCGACGTTGTCGCGACGCACCTCGAAGTGGAGATTCGCGCCGGTAGTGCGTCCGGAGCGCCCGATTTCCCCGATTTCCTGTCCGCGCGCGACCCGATTGCCTTCGCTGACCAGGTTGCGCTCGTTGTGGGCGTAAACCGTCGCGTAATCGTCGTCGTGACGAATGATCACCGTGTTGCCGTAGCCATGAAGCCTGCCCGAAAAAATCACGACGCCGGTGTCGGCGGCATAAACGGGAGTGCCGGCCGGCGCCGCGATATCGACGCCGTCGTGCATCGCGCCGTTGCGGATTCCGAATCCCGACGACACCACTCCTTGCGATACCGGCCACTGGAACTGGCGCGACGCCCGCTCGCCGGTGTACGGATGCACACCGCTCGACGCAGTTCCGATCGACGCGGCCCGATACGCGCCCGGAATCGTCAGCAGTTGGCCGACGCGCAGCTCGCGCGGATCGCTGAGTCCGTTCGCCGCCATCAAGCGTCCGACGCTGACTCCGTATTCATTCGCTATATGGTAAACGGTCTCGCCCGCGACGACGACGTGAGTGACGGGGCGCTGCGACCCGGCGGAAGCGTAGGTCGAAGACGGCGAGCTGCCACCGCATCCTGCCAGCGCGATCGACGCCGCCAGCGCGAACGTCACGCCCGCGCGCGAAATCCACCGCCTCCCTCTCATCCACGCCTCGATCGCATCATCCGCCGTCCGTCACCACTGCTGCCCGCCGCACCACGTCCTGCCAGCCGCGCCAAGGCAGCGCGCTAATCCTTAAAGCCGTGCTTGCCCGTCATCTTTACGAATCGGCACTCGCCGAAATATTCCTCGCTCCAGTGCCCGGTCTTGCGGCTGATGCGCACCAGGGTCTGGAGTTCGTCCTCGCCAATCGGCGCGATGAATCGCCCCTGCGGCGTCAACTGATTCAGCAGCGTAACAGCAATTCCGGGCATCGCCGCCGTCACCATCACGACGTCGAAGGGCGCCTCCTCGGGCCATCCATCCGAACCGTCGGCGCATCGAAGATAGACGTTGCCGAAGCCCATCGAGTTGAGAATCACGCGGGCGCGATCGTGAAGATGCGCGTTCAACTCGACGGAATAGACTGCGCGCGCGAGACGCGCCAGCACTGCGGTCTGATAACCCGAACCGGTGCCGATTTCGAGCACCTTCTCCGTGCCTTGGAGCTCGGCGACCTCGCTCATCAGCGCGACCATGTACGGTTGCGAAATAGTCTGCGAGTCGCCGATTGGCAGCGGACCGTCATCGTAGGCGTGCTCGTGAAGCTCCGCGGGCAGGAACCGATGGCGGGCGACCGTGCGCATCGCGGCGAGCACGCGCGGATCTTTTATCCCGCGGCGTTCGAGCTGCTCGAGCACCATCCGCTCGCGCGCGTTTTCGAGGTCAATCGCCATTGCCAGCGCCATTATACAGATACGCCAGCCAACGATTAAGGTATCACGAGCGGGCTTGCCGAGGCGGAGAGTTCCGTCATTTCCGGCGCGTGGGAGACAGCAGAATGCCGTTTTTCGATTCAGCGGGCATCAAGATCCATTACCATGACGGCGGCGCCGGCGAGGCGATCATTCTAGTACACGGCTTTGCCTCGACCGCCGAGCACAACTGGGGCGGTACCGGATGGATTGCGACGCTGTCGGCGAAGTACCGGGTGATCGCGCCCGACGTTCGCGGGCATGGACTCAGCGACAAGCCGGATGCGCGCGAGGCCTACGGCTACGCGAGCATGGGGGCAGACGTGATTCGCCTGATGGACCACCTTGGAATCAAGCGCGCGATCCTGATGGGCTACTCGATGGGTTCGAGCATCGCGATCGAGCTGATGCTGTCGCATCCCGAACGCTTTCGCGCGATCGTCCTGGGCGGAATCGCTTACGACGACGGTTTGGAAGACAAAGCGGATCGCGACGCGATTGCCGAGGCCTACCGCGCCGATGATCCTGCGGCGATAAAAAGTCCGGTGGCAAAAGCGTATCGGCGATTCGCTGAGTCGATGCCCAACGATTTGAAGGCGCTGGCCGCGCTGATCGACGCCGAGCGATCTCCGTTCGATCCGGCCAGGCTCGCGGCGGTGCGGATGCCGGTGCTGATCGTGGTCGGAACCAGCGACGGCGCGATCGGAGATCCCGAACCGCTGGCGAAGATGATCCCGGGAGCGCGGCTGGTGATGATTGAAGGCTGCGACCACATGACGGCGCCCGCCGATCGGCGATTCAAGGAGGCAGTGCTCGAATTCCTCGGCACTGCCCCCGCTAGGTTTCAACACCGAATAGTGGACGCGTGGGCAAATCTGGTGTACAAATATACACAGGAAAAGCGGTAGTGGAATTTGAGTGGGATCCGAACAAGGCAGCGAGCAATCTTCGCAAGCACGGAGTCCGGTTCGCTGAAGCTGTGGCCGTCCTTGAGGACCATGCAGCGCTGAGCATGCCGGACGACAATAGCCACGAAGAGCGCTTCGTAGCCGTTGGCATGGACTCGTGTGGAAGGATTCTCGCGGTAATTTACGCAGTTCGCGACGCTCGCATCAGAATCATTTCGGCGCGCAAGGCCACGCCGCGGGAGCGGTCGCAATACGAGAGAAAACGATGAAAAGAGAATACGATTTCAGCAAGGCCAGGCGTGGCCCGGTTGTGCCCCCTGCACCGGGAAAGACTCGAATAACGATTCGCCTCGACAACGACGTCATCGAGCATTTCCAGAACATTGTCGATCGCGCGGGCGGTGGGAACTACCAGACTATGATCAATGCCGCGCTGCGCGAATATATCCAGGGCGCGCGTCTGGAAACGGTCGTACGTCGGGCGGTTCGCAAGGAGGTCGAGGCAGTGAGGAATGCGTTGGCGAGAACCGGCTGAAGCTGGCGGACCCATCACGATCACGTCAGCGGCTGCCATGAGAGATTGACCCGGGAGTGTGTACTTGTGTGAAGATGCTGCTGCGCTTCGCGAAGGCGACAGACTCGCGGCCCGTCCTTAAACTACGGGCAGCCTGAAACGATGAATGGCGATATGAACTGCGAAGCGGCGCGATTGGCGAGCGCAGTCATTCATCCCGGTTCAGTTGGTCGGGGTGGCCGGATTTGAACCGGCGACCACTCGCACCCCAAGCGAGTGCGCTACCAGTCTGCGCCACACCCCGACGCGACGAACATTATATATTCGCTCCTGGCAAGACCACACCCGCGTGCGCATGAGCAGGAGCGGCGCGCGCTCAATTGTCCGCCCGATTTCTTATTTTTCGTTTTTCGTTCTTCGTTGCTCGCCGGATCAGGTTTTTTTCTTCGGCGCGACGCGCGGACGCCACTGCACGAACGATCGCAGATCGACCTGAAACGTCCACGCGCTTTTCGACTGATCGATCAGGTGCACGATCTCGTCGCATATCGCCGCGGGCGGAACGAAGTGCGACGGATCCGCGTCGGGCATCGACTCCCGCACTCGCGCACTGTCCACGGCGCCGTCCACGTCGAGCGCGGCAGCATGCACGCCGAGATGCATGAACTCGTAGGCCACCGACTCCGCGATCGCGCGCTGCGCCAGCTTCGACGCGTTGTATGCGGAGTATTGCGCCGGTCCGCTGCGCGACTCCGATCCCAGCACGAAAATCACGGTGCCGGCCCCGCGCTCGGCCATCTTGCCGATCACGGCCTGCGTGCAGAAGAACGGTCCGTAGGCGTTCACCTTGAGCTGGAAGTCGAAATCCTGCTCGGTAATTTCGGTGAAGCGCTTACGCAGATACGCGCCCGCGTTGTTGATCAACACGGAGATCGGTCCGAGCTCGCGTTCGACGGTCGCGACCGCGGCGACGACCTGATCGCGGCGCGAGACGTCGGTTGGCGTCACGACTGCCTTGCCGCCCTGGGCGCGAATCAATTCGGCGGTTTCGTCGAGCTGCGACTTGGTGCGGGCGATCAGCCCGACCGCGTAGCCTTCCTTTGCCATTCGAAGCGCGATGTCGCGGCCGATGCCGCGGCCTGCGCCGGTTACCAATGCGACTCTTGCTTCCGACATAGCGCGGAATCTTAGCCGCTGGCGGCCGGCGTGCAAACCTCCGCGCAAGCGCACCGCAGATTTCACCTTGGCGCTCCACCAATCAAGTGGTAGTGTCAAATCATGAGGAGCATGCGGCCGGCGCGATTGGTCGTTGCAATATTCGCAGCGCTCGCGATGACCGTCTTTGTGAGCGCGCGCGCCGCGTTTTCGCAGGATGCCGACGATTATGCGGCGGGTGCCGATGCCAGTTGGGAACGGACCGGACCAGCCATCGATGAGGACGCGGAAACGGCCGACAAGGTCCTGGAGATCCCCCAGGTGGCGTGCGCCAAAGACGCCGTATCTGTCACCTGCGGCGGCACCGATGAGGACGGCAACGACGACGCCCAGAGCGTCAACGCACCGTCGCCGGGTGCTCCGCCGACCCTCGATGACGATACCGCCAACGCGGCCTGGCCCAATCAGGGTTGGGGCACGCTCGACGATTACCAGAACGAGCCGGCCTACGGGATTCCATACGGGATGTCTCCTTACGGGATGACTGTCGCGGTGCAAACGATGAACAGAAGCCTCGCGCCGGTTCCGGCGTCGGCCTACGTGCCGATGAGCAGCCCGCTGACCCAGGCCGCGCGCCCGCCGCTGAATCCCGGCCCGTGGATGACTCCTCCTTCGATGTCTGCGTTCAGCCGCCCCGCGGGCAGTCCGATGATGGGGCTGGCGATGTCGCCTACGTCGTTCGGATTCCATCGATAGCGGCGCCTCGCAGGCTGTTTCGTTTACCCTCAGTTCACGCGCTATTATCTTGGGCCCATCGCGTCGGCTATCGATCGCAGTAGTCGGACGGGGATTTGTCATGCTGATAACGGTTGACGTTGGCAACAGCCATACCATGATCGGAATTTACGAAGGCGAGCGCTTGCGCAATCACTGGCGCATCTCGACCATTCGCGATCGCACCACCGATGAGCATGGCGCGCTGCTCAACACTCTTTTGGCTGCGGCGGGCCTGGAGAGCGGCGGCAAGCCTGAAGGGGTTGCGATCGCGTGCGTGGTTCCACCCCTCAACCAGGTGATGGAGCAACTCGCCGAGCGCTATTTCCATTGCACTCCGCTGATGGTGGGGCCTGGAATCAAAACCGGCATGCCGATCCTCTACGAGAATCCCAAGGAAGTGGGCGCCGACCGAATCGTCAACGCGGTCGCCGCCTTCGAGCGCTACGCATGCGCATCTATCGTCGTCGATTTTGGCACCGCGACCACGTTCGACTATGTGACCGGCAAGGGCGAGTACGCCGGTGGTGCGATCGCTCCCGGCGTGGGCGTCTCGATGAACGCGTTGATCGAGCACGCGGCCAAGCTCTATCGCGTCGAGTTGGTTCGCCCGCGCGAGGCTGTCGGCCGCACCACGATCGGCGCGATTCAGTCCGGGCTGATCTTCGGCTACACCGCCCTGGTGGACGGGCTGGTCGGGCGCATCCTGAAGGAGCGCGGAGAAAAGGCGCGCGTCATCGCGACCGGCGGGTTCGCCGAGCTTATTGCGCCCGAGAGCGAAACGATTGAAGAAGTGGACGAGTTTCTGACATTAAAGGGACTCAGGCTGATCTTTGAGCGCAACCGGCGCCAGTCGTTGAGGGAGGTTTGATGAGCCAGCCCGGGCGAGTCGTGACCGATTCGATGATCGGTCTCAAAATGCCGGATTACTCGCGGATCTCACCGCGCGTTGCGACCGTGCTCGGCCAGAATCCGAGTCCATTTACGGGACCCGGCACCAACACCTATATTGTGGGCACCTCGAAGCGGCCGCTGCTGCTCGACACGGGCCAGGGCGTCGCGATCTACGCCGACCTGCTCGAAGCGGCGCTCAAGGAACTCTCCGGCAGTATCGAACTCGAACGAATCGTCCTGACTCATGCACACGTCGATCACCTGGGAGGCGTGTGCCAGGTGATCGAAAGATTCGGCGAGATGGAAGTATTGAAGATGCCGTGGGAGGGCCACGATGCTCCCGCGGGCGCGATTTCCCCGATCGGCGACGACGCCGTAGTTCACACCGAAGGCGCCACGCTGCGCGCGGTATTCACTCCCGGGCACTCGCCCGATCACTTGTGCTATTATCTCGAAGAAGAGCGCGCATTGTTCACGGGGGACGTTGTGCTGGGCGCAGGTACTACAGTCATTCCCGACGATACTGGCGACCTCGGCGAGTACATGGATTCGCTCAGGCGCTTGCTCGCGCTCGAGCTCGAGACGATTTATCCCGCGCACGGCCCGGTCATCCGCAATCCGAAAGAGAAGATCGCCGATTACATCGCTCATCGCGAATTGCGCGAACGCCAGGTGCTCGAGGCGCTCGCGCACGGTGCCGGACCGCACGAGGTGATGGCGATCGTGAAGAAGATCTACGTTGACGTTCCGGAGTATCTGCATCCTGCCGCTGCAAGCTCGGTCCGCTCTCATCTGCGAAAGCTCGAGCGAGAGGGCCGCGTGGTGGAGCATGAAAAGCGCTGGAGTGCTAACTAGCAAAGCGCGGGAGCATCACGCTTTGGGCGCATCGATCGCCGCGATGCTGCCAGTTCTGTTCCTGAGCGCGCTCGCGGCTGCGCAGTCGGGCGCCGAAACCGCCGCCTCTGAGACCTGGAAGGCCGCGGCCGCTTCAGCCGCGGCGTCTGCCCCAACCGCGGCATCCGGCGCCGGCGCGCCGATCGCGGAAGCCGCTGCGCCCTCGCCTCCGCGCACTGCTGTCGCGCCATCTGCCGATTCCGCGACGGCCGCTGCGCCATCGAACCTGGTTGCGACGCCGCCCGACCTGGACAACGCGCAGCCCGGCACCGCGGAAATTCCGCCCGCTAATTCTCCTAATTCTGCCGGCGCGTCGCAGCAGCAGTCGCCGAGCACTCCGCCCAATTCGCAGCCACCCAATGAGAGCAGTGAAGTCACGCGCTATCAGGAGGAACAGAGCGGGTTGCCGCCTGAGCAGCTCAGGAGTTTGCAGCAGTTCGACAGCGAGGGCGAGCTTTCGACTCCATTCGGAATGCAATTGCGCGAAGCGCGGCGCACGCTCAAATCCGGCGAGGAAGCTGACGGCTTGCTGGTTACGACGGTCGAAAAAGGCAGCCCGGCCGCGGCGGTCGGCTTGCACGCCTACAGTCACAGCGTTCATGACGCACTGGCCGCGGCTGCGATGGTGGGAGCGGTTTTCTCTGGTGGCTTGGCGGTGGTCGTCATTCCCGCTTTGGACTACATGCAAATTGGCGAGAGCTACGACATGATCATCGGCGTCGACGGCTCGCGCGTGACCAACTTTCTCGACTTCCAGGACCGGATGCGCGACCTTCAGCCGGGCGAGATGATCTACTTAAGCGTCGTGCGCGACGGCAAACGCGTCCAGGTGACGATGCCCGTGCCGGCCAACGTTTTGCAAGCCACCAACTGATCCGGCTTGCGCTCTTTACGCGCGCGCCGACTTTCTCTATATAGTTGAATTCGTCCGTCGAGGAAGGCTTTTTTCCCGGCGAGACGGTGTTGAGTGCCTCCCGTGCGGAGGCAAAGAAATTTGGCGTCTGCTCGCGCCTGGATCCGATGTTTGGACCGGGACTCCGAGTGATTCGAGCGCTCGTTCATTCGAGCTTGCTCTGATGCGGGGTTGCCGGTACGCGGCAGCCCCGATTTGTTTTTTTGGAGCAAGTGAAAAAGTGAAAAAGTGAAAAACTGAAAAAGTGAAAAGTGAAAAACCGAAAAACTGAAAACTGAATCGCTTGAGAGAGAATATGACGCAAGACAAAGTTCGCGTGCCCGATCTCGCGCGCATGAAGGCCGCGCGGCAGCCAATCACCATGCTGACTGCGTACGACTTTCCATTCGCGAGAATCTTCGACAACTGCGGCGTCGATGTGCTCCTGGTCGGCGATAGTCTCGCCATGGCGGTGCGCGGCGAGGACAACACCCTGGCAGTCACCATCGACGAGGTCATCTACCACACTCGTGCGGTTGCGCGCGCGCGGCGCCGTGCGCTGGTCGTCGCCGACATGCCATTCCTGTCGTATCAGGTAAGTCCCGAAGACGCGTTGCGCAACGCCGGCCGTCTGGTCAAGGAAGGCGGCGCCGAGGCGGTGAAGCTCGAAGGCGGTGTCGCGATTGCCGAAGCGGTGGCGAGAATCGCGGCGGTCGATATTCCGGTGATGGGCCACGTCGGACTGACGCCCCAGTCGATTCATCGGATGGGCGGGCATCGCGTGCAGGGCCGCAAATCCGGTCGCGCTCCCGGCTGCCGCGAACGCCTGCTCGAAGACGCCGCCGCACTGGAAGCCGCAGGCGCATTCGCGATCGTGGTCGAGGGCGTGCCGCCGTCGTTGGCGCGCGAGATCGCCGCCCGCGTCGCTGTCCCGACCATCGGCATCGGCGCCGGACCCGATTGCGACGGGCAAGTGCTGGTGATGCACGACATGCTAGGCCTTAGCGAGTCGTTCATGCCGCGCTTCGCCAAGCCGTTCGCGCATCTGTGGAACGAGGCCACGGCTGCTACCACAGCCTACGTGCGCGAAGTGAAGGAACGCGCGTTTCCGGCGCCGGAACATTGTTACGCCGAATCGAGGAGGCTCGCGCGATGAGGGTCACTGCCTCGCCCGGCGAGATGACCCGTTATTCCAGTGGCGCGCTCCAACGTGGTGAACGAATCGGGCTGGTTCCCACGATGGGCTGTCTGCACGAAGGGCATCTGACGCTGATGCGCGAGGGCCGGCGCCGGTCCTCGGTTCTGGTCGCGTCGATCTTCGTCAATCCCACCCAGTTCGGCCCCGGCGAGGACTTCGCGCGCTATCCGCGCAACCTCGAGCGCGACTGCGCGATGCTCCAGACCGCGGCGGTGGACGTGGTGTTCGCGCCGGAGCCATCGGCGATGTACGCGCCCGACGCGCAGACCTTTGTCGACGCCGGCGAGATTACCAGCGGTCTCTGCGGCGCGCATCGCCCCGGCCATTTCCGCGGCGTGACTACCGTGGTCGCCAAGCTGTTCAACATCGTCAAACCGCATCTGGCAGTTTTCGGCGAGAAGGATTTCCAGCAGCTGCGCGCGATCCAGCGGATGGTCCGCGACCTGAACTTCGACCTCGAAATTATCCCGGTGCCGATCGTGCGCGAAAAGGACGGCCTCGCGATGAGTTCGCGCAACGCCTACCTCTCTAGCGCCGAGCGTGAAGACGCGCTCGCGCTGAGCCTCGCGCTCCGCGCCGCCCGGGAGAAGCATCGCACGGGCGCACGCTGCGTCGAGGAAATCGTGTCCGCGGCGACTGGCGTGATCGCCGGGACGAAAGGCGTTGCGATCGAATACGTCGAAGCGGTGGACGCCGAGACGCTCGCGCGCCATCCCTCGCTCGAGCGCCCGATTCTCATCGCGATTGCGGCCCGCGTTGGCAAGACGCGGCTAATCGACAACGTCGTGCTCCAGCCGTAAGCGCTGCTTTGTTCTGTGGCGTTCTCCGGATTGCCTCTCCCTGACAGGGCGAGGCAATTGGGACAGTAGAGACGCCTGATATGCGTGACACAAACCGCCGGTTTCGGAGCGGGACCGCGACTGTTATCCTTGGCGCAACAAAAAATTCTTCAGGAGTATTTTTCCGGACGACGCAACGTGCATCCTTTCGACATCGCGCTCATTCTGATTATCGCCGCCGGCGCCGGTTCGGGCCTGGTTTTCATTGAGGTCCTGATTCAATGGAGCCTGCGCAAGGCGCGCCCGTCGCCTCCGCCCCGTTCGCAGCTCGAGCTGCCGCCGGCCGCCGAACTCGCCGCTGAAGAGCCGCGCGAAACCGCCGAGCCGATCACGGCGGAGCCCGTGAAATACGTCGCGCCGCCTGCGACGGTTCGCGAACCGGTCCGAATTGGGTTGGGACTGCGCAAGACGCGCGAAAACTTTCTGGCGCGCATCAGAGCCGCGTTGACCGGAAGCGCAAAGATCGACGACATTTACGCGGGCCTCGAGGAAGCGCTGATCGCCGCCGACGTCGGCGTCGAGGCGAGCATGAAGATTGCCGCCGCGGTGCGCGCAAAACTGGGCAACGACAACCGCCCCGGCGCGATCCGCGACGCGCTCAAGGCCGAGATCGCCGCGATCCTGACGTCCGCAGAGCGCCGGATTGCCGACTCGGGCGATGCGCCGCTGGTTATCATGCTGGTCGGCGTCAACGGCGTGGGCAAAACCACCACGGTCGCGAAACTCGCGGCCCGGCTCAAGGGCGAGCGCGGCAGCGTGATCGTTGCCGCGGCAGATACGTTTCGCGCGGCCGCAATCGAGCAGCTCGAGATATGGTGCGATCGCGCCGGCGCCGACATCATCAAGCAATCACCAGGATCGGATCCCGCGGCGGTCGCCTTCGATGCGGTCAGAGCCGCGGTCGCGCGCAAGACGCGCACGGTCCTGATCGACACCGCGGGGCGGCTGCAAACCAAGGTCAACCTGATGGAGGAGCTCAAGAAAATTGCCCGCGTAGTAGCGCGCGAGTTGCCCGGCGCCCCGCACGAAACGTGGCTCGTGCTCGACGCCAATACCGGTCAGAATGCGCTCAGCCAGGCGGCGATTTTCGGCGATGCAGTGCCGCTCACGGGTGTGGTGCTGGCAAAGCTCGACAGCACGGCGAAGGGCGGCGTGGTGGTCGCGATCGCGGATCGGCTCAAGATTCCGGTCCGGTTCGTGGGACTGGGCGAGGCGATCGAGGATTTGCGCGAGTTCGACCCGCGCGAGTTTGTCGATGCGCTGTTTGCAAGTGACGGCGCCGGAGAGCAGAGTGCCAGCGGTTCTTATGCGGCTTGACAGGCCAGTTTATACAAAATTAATCTAAAGGTAGAAGATTCTCTCTCATGGCGACAGATATCTTAAAGCAACTAGACGAGCGAATTCAGGCTTCCGTGGCGCGTATCCAGCAATTGCGCAAGGAAAATGAGCAACTCGCTCAGAAACTCGCGGAAACCGAAAAACGCTATGCCGATGCCGCCGGCCAGGTGAAGCAGTTGAACACCGAGCGCCAGCAGCATGAAAACGAGCGCAACGACGTGCGAAACAGGATCGAAAAGATTCTCACCCGCTTCGACGGGATCGATCTTGGCTGAAGATGAAGGGCGTCAGCGTCCAGATCATGGGACAAAGCCTGGTGGTCGCCAGCGATGCCGGCGATGAGTGGGTCAAGTCCGTGGCCGAAACGGTGGACGAAAAGATTAAGCATATCCGCGCCGGGAGCCAGACGGTCAATTCAGTGAACCTGGCAATCCTGGCTGCGTTAAATTTCGCCGATGAGCTCGAACACCTGCGCCGGGAGCATCAGGAGCTGATGGATCGAATCGCGGCGATGAATAAACGGCTGTCCGCGGCTATCGACGGCGAATGAGCATCAATCGTCACGTGAAGGCGCGAAGCATCCCGGAGGGTGAGCGGTTTGGGACGGGGGCGGCAATTGCGGATCTCGAATGTGGCCTAAACGCGGTGCTTACCAGCATGAGGCCCGTGAAATATTTTTCAACCGCAGCGAAGGCTTTCGCGATGGAACGTATCGTGGATACAGGCCGGCTGTCAGCCGGATCGAGAACGACAGGCACGCGCGACGGCGCGGCGCAATCGAGCAGTTAAGCCCGCTCCCGCCATGGCAACGACTGTGGCGGACGAAAAGAAAAAACTACGCGCGATAATGACCGCGTGCCGCGATGCGCTCCCCGCCGAGCGCGCCGCCGCATGGTCGGAAATCGTCGAGCGGCAATTGACCGCGAGCGAGTTCTACCGCGCCGCATCCGCGATCGTCCTCTACGCCGCCATCGGTAACGAAATCTCGACCGACCGCATCCTGTCCGACGCGCTGGCGACGGGTCGCGCCGTTTTCTATCCGCGCATGGACGCGGCGGCGGGCACGATCGTCGCGCGCAGGATTCGCGATCGATCCGAACTCGCCCGCGGCGCGTACGGAATCCTCGAGCCGTCCGACTCGGCGGAGACGCTCGACCGCGCAAGCTTTGCGAAAATTCTCGTCTGTGTTCCCGGCCTCGCCTTCGGACTGGAAGGCGAGCGACTGGGCCGCGGCGGGGGTCACTATGATCGTTTCATCGGCCAGCTGCGCCGCGAAGCGATCAGCGTGGGACTCGCCTATTCATTCCAGCTGCTCGATCGAATCCCCGAAACGGGGCTCGACCGGCGGCTAAACATCATTGTGACCGAGTCCGCCGTTCATCGAGCCTGCGAAGCGCCACTGCCAGCTCGCGGAACGCGGACCAAGGAGGTAAACCCGGGTGGCTCTAATCACCGCAATCCTGGGATTCATAGTTGGTGGCGCGGTCTTTTTCATTTGGGGAATAACGAAACAGCGTAGGGACGCCGTTAACCTGGAGGCCGCGCGCGCTCAGGCCGAGGAAATAACCAAGGAGGCTCAAACCAGGAGCCAACTGCTGGTAAAGGAGGCTGAACTCAAGGCCAAGGATATCATGGTCGGCGCGAAAGCCGACGCCGAGCGCGAGATGCGCGATCGCAGGCGCGAAATGGCGGCGATCGAACAGAAACTCGAAGCGCGCGAGGAGACTTTCGAAAAGCGCCAGGAAGCATTCGAACGGCGTGAAGCCGATCTCAACCGGCGCGATCAAAGCCTGCGCTCGCGCGAGAAAAATATCACCGATAAGGAAGAACTGCTGCAGGCGCATATCGACGAGGCCCGCACCAAGCTCGAAGCCGTCGCCGGCCTGACCTGCGAGGAAGCCAAGCGCTCGCTCATGGACGAGATGATCGGCCAGGCGCGCACCGATGCTGCCAAGCATATACGGATCGTCGAAGAAGAGGCGCGCGAGGAGGCTGACCGCCGCGCCAAGCGAGTCGTCGCAATCGCGATCGAGCGGCTGGCCGGCGAGTTCGTCGCCGAGCGCACGGTCTCGGTGCTGGCGCTGCCCAACGACGAGATGAAAGGCCGCATCATCGGCCGCGAAGGACGCAATATCCGGGCGATCGAGGCCGCCACCGGCGTCGACATAATTATCGACGATACTCCCGAGGCGGTCGTAATTTCGTGCCACAACCCCATCCGCCGCGAAATCGCACGCGTCGCACTCCAGCAGCTCATCTCCGATGGCCGCATTCATCCCGGTCGCATCGAGGAAGTCGTTCGCAAGGCCGAGCAGCAGGTCGAGGAATCGATTCGCGAGGCCGGTCAGCGCGCGATCATCGAGGTCGGCGTGCACGGAATCCATCCCGAACTGGTCAAGCTGCTCGGCATGCTCAAGTATCGCTACAGCTACGCGCAGAACGTGCTGATGCATTCGATCGAAGCGGCGTTTATCTGCGGCGCGATGGCCGCCGAGCTGGGGCTGAACGAAAAGCAGGCTCGCCGTGCCGCCCTGCTGCACGATATCGGCAAGGCGCTGACTCACGAGGTCGAAGGCTCGCACGCGTTGATCGGCGGTGAGATCGCCCGCAAATACGGCGAGTCGGCCAAGATCGTGAACGCGATCGCGGCCCATCATGAGGAAGTCAAAGCCGAGACGATTCTGGCGCCGCTGGTCGATGCGGCCGACGCGCTGTCGGGCGCGCGTCCGGGGGCGCGGCGCGAGGTGCTCGAGAGCTACGTCAAGCGGCTGGAGGATCTCGAGACGATCGCGAAGTCATTCAAGGGCGTCGAAAAATGCTTCGCCGTGCAAGCCGGGCGCGAGATGCGCGTGATTGTCGAGCCCACCCAGATCTCGGACGAGGAAACCTCGATGCTGGCGCGCGACGTGGCGCGCAAAATCGAAACCGATATGACTTATCCGGGGCAGATTCGGGTCACCGTCATTCGCGAGATGCGCGCGACCGAACTCGCCAAATAACCGCCGCGCAAGTCCATCCGGAGGCCCGATCGCTCAAACCCGGTCGGGCCTTCGTCCTTTACCGCCCGCGAAGACAGAAGGTATCATCGATCCACGATGCCCACGACACGCGAAGTGCTCGATGCGACTATCGCATTGGAAAAACAAAGCATGGCTCTGTACGCACGCTTCGCAAAAATCTTTGCGAGCGAACCGGGCCTGCAGGATTTCTGGTTCGGGATGGCCCGTGACGAAGCGCGCCACGTCGGCGCGCTGGACCTGGTCACGACGGTGCTCGAGCAGGAAGCGATGCTCGATAAACCCAGTCCAATCTCGCTCGAGGACGCCACCATCGTGCGGCTGCGGTCATTGCTCGAAAAGTCTCAGGGCGAGGCGATGCCCGGTATCAAGCTGGAACGCGCGCTGCAGATCGCACTCGAAGTCGAAGAAACAGAACTCGAAGATGTGGTGTCGGATCTGCTGAAGGCTTTGCAGGCGCCCGATGAGTACGAGCGATGCCTGCGCTTGCTGGTCCACGACCTCGGCGAGCTCAGCTACATGATCGAACGCCACTCGGCCAACCCGGCGCTGCTGTCGCGATGCGACGCGCTGGTCAATCGTCACGCCGAGACCCTTCGCCACACCGCGATCAAGTAGCCTCGCGCAGGTGCGGTGGCGCGGCTGATGGCCGTTGGTTATATTTCAGGGCTGCGCTGAGGAGTGGCCAAATTGGTAAGGCACCTGACTCTGGATCAGG
>Ga0074044_10001278_pt1 | contig 23025 bp, 20 predicted proteins | sample BogForMeECP23OM1_FD_94443 | JGI IMG/M metagenome (GOLD analysis project Ga0074044, IMG submission 94443) | Bog forest soil microbial communities from Calvert Island, British Columbia, Canada - Bog Forest MetaG ECP23OM1 | ecosystem: Environmental > Terrestrial > Soil > Wetlands ... | reverse complement strand
TGCCGTCCCATGTCTGGGTAGAACGGCCGTGTCCTCGCCGGTCATGCGCGATGACTCGATAGCCATGCTGACCGAAGAACAACATCTGTCCGTCCCAGTCGTCCGCGGTGAGCGGCCAGCCGTGACTGAAGACTATGGGCTGTCCCGTGCCCCAGTCCTTGTAGTAAATCTGCGTACCGTCTTTAGTGGTGATCGTAGGCATAAAGATTTCTCCTTGGTTGCGATTCTCAGTTCTTATTTGTGGGTATCGCGGCTTCCGCCAGTGGAAGCCACACTTGAAAACGTGTATCGCCGGGTTGCGAAGTGACCTGAATGCTGCCTCTGTGTTTCTTCACGATGCGCTGTACGGTGTCGAGGCCCAAGCCGGTGCCATCGCCGACCCCCTTGGTGGTGAAGAAGGGTTCAAAGATGTGCGGTTTGACCTCGGGTGAAATCCCCGGACCGTTATCGCCGATCTCGACCACAACGCAATCATCTTCGCGATAGGTTCGAACTCGAAGTTCACCCTTTCCTCCCATGGCGTCGATGGCATTATCAATGATGTTGGTCCAAACCTGATTGAGTTCGCTGCCAAATGAATTCACCAGAAGCGGAATGCGCTGGTAGTCGCGCTGCACCACCACTCCGCGTTTGAGCTTGTGATTCAGGATGGTTAGAGTGGTCTCCAGGCTTTTGACGATATCGACATTCTGTACCGGCGCCTGGTCCATATAGGTGTATTCCTTGATGGCGCGGACCAGATCGGAGATTCGCGACGTGCTGCTCTCAATTTCGTTCAACAGACCTGCGATTTCGACCGAGGCGGCGATTCTCACCAGCGCAGCGCGCGCAGTACCGGCATCGAGGGCCGCAAACAACGAATCAAGCACCTCCGGCCTGATGTTCTTCCGGGCCAGATCGGCTGCCAGTTGCCACAAGTCATTCTGCCCGTGACTGCGCAGCAAGGAGTCGAGCTGCTCTTCCAGATCGCTGATGGCCAAGGTATCGGGTGGAGGTTCGTCGCGCTGCACGAACGATATTTCAAGCTTTTCGATTTCCGCTCTCTGCGCGGAAGTGAGATCGCGCCTGCCCAGTTCAAGACTCGCGTCCTTGATTTTCGTCAGGGCGTCCCGCAATTGGCTGGTGGCGCGTTTCGCGGCGGAAGCAGGGTTGTTGAGTTCGTGAGCCAAACCCGCGGAAAGTTTCCCGAGAGCGGCCAGCCGGTCCCGCTGTTGCTCGATCCGGGTGGTTTCACGAATCCGGTCAGACATCAGGCCCACCAGCCGCTTGGCCAATTCCGGCATCTTCTGCACCAGGTCCGGAAACAGCGCCGCCGGAAATCGCAGGACGCGGCTGTCCGTGGCTGCCCGCCCATTCACCGAAAACTGCTTCATCCTTGAAAAGGGAAGCACTCCGGTGACGTCGCCGGCTTTCATGGAAAAAGCTACAGTTTCGCCGCCCATATCCCCATGGAGTTCAAGTTGCCCCTCGAGAATCACAAACATGGAATCCGCGGGAGTACCCTGGCGCAAATAGGTGTCACCCGCCTTGTAGTTGAGTTCCTGCGCCTGGCTGAGGAACCACGCGATCTGATCGTCGGGTAAATCCGCGAACACCGGGACGCGAAGCAATTCCGATTTGTCGGCCATTTATACCTTGCTCAAGTACTGATGGATGAACTGCACCGCTACGGATCCTTCGCCGACACCGGAGGCGACCCGCTTCACGGAACCGTGCCGCACATCGCCCACGGCAAAGATGCCGGGAATATTCGTTTCGAGGAGGAATGGATCCCGGTCAAGCGTCCAGCCCTTGGGGTGCTGTCCGTCGCGGATGAGATCGGGTCCGGTCAAAAGGAAGCCACGCTCGTCACGCTCAACCAAATCGCCCAGCCAGTCGGTGCGGGGCAGCGCTCCAATGAAGATGAACATCGCACTCGCCGGCACTCGTTCTAACTTGTTGCTGTCCGAACAAAGGACGGAAATCTCTTCCAGATGCATTTCGCCATGCGCCTCGGCCACGCTGGCGTGGGCCCACACTTGAATGTTAGGCGTCTCTTTAATTTGATCGATCAGATACTGCGACATAGTGGCGGCGAGAGATTCTCCTCGCACCAGCATGACGACGCGTTCTGCATACCGGGCAAAGTTCATCGCCGCCTGGCCCGCCGAATTTGCGCCACCCACCACGTAGATGATTTCGCCCTTGCAGGACAAGGCTTCCGTGGCGCCACCGCCGTAGTAGACTCCGGCGCCTTGCAGTCGATCGATTCCGGGAGCGTCCAGCTTGCGCCACTGCACACCGCTCGCGATCATTAGCGCGTGGCAAGAGATTTCGGTGCCGTCGGCCAGCTTGATGAAACGATACGATCCTTCGGTGCGCACGCCGACCGCCTCCTGAGGAGCCAGGATTTCCACGCCAAAGCGCTGCGCTTGCACTACTGCTCGCCGGGCGAGATCGTTACCGCTGAGTCCCGCTGGAAATCCGAGATAGTTCTCGATGCGCGAACTCATGCCGGCCTGGCCGCCCGGCGCTTCGCGCTCGATCATCACCGTGTGCAGACCCTCCGACGCGCCGTAAACGGCGGCCGCCAGACCCGCCGGTCCGCCTCCAACAATCGCCAAATCGTAGAAGTCGGTTTGGGCACGCGTCCGCAAGCCAACTTTTTGCGCCACGTCCGCTGGCAGGCTCTCCAGCAGCTTGGTTCCATCGGGAAAGAGCACGACGGGGAGGCTGGCGGCTTCCGGACCCAGAGCCTCCAGAAGACGCTTGGTTTCGGGGTCATTGGCGGAAGCTTCCACATCGATCCACTGATAGGGAACGCGATTGCGCGCGAGGAAGTCGCGCAACTCATAGGATTTCGGCGACCACCTGGTGCCGAGAACACGAATTCCCTGGAACGCCGGCCGGTAGCTGGCTTGCCAATCATCGAGCAAGTCGTTCAGTTGCGGATAAAGATGCTCCGCCGGCGGATCCCATGGCTTCAAAAAGAAGTAGCTGATGCTGGCCTGGTTGATGGCGCTGATGGCGGCGTTGGTATCGGCGTATGCGGTCAGCAACGCGCGCTTGGCATCGGGATAGATATGCATTGCTTCCTGCAGAAAGGTGACCCCATCCATCCGAGGCATGCGCTGGTCCGCGAGCAACAAGGCCACGCTGTCGTTGCGCAGTTTCAGTTGCTTCAGCAGATCCAATGCCCCGTCGGGAGAGTCACTCCCTATGACGCGATACTCGGCACCGTATTGCGAGCGAAGGTCGCGTTCGATCGCTCGCAGAACATCGGTGTCGTCATCCACACTTAACAGAATCGGCTTTGGCATAACTCGGTCCTAGCCTTGGTGACCAACCTCAATACCATCTGTGCGGTTAAGCTGCAAGCTCGCCTGCCTCGATCTCATCGACATAGCACCAGATCCAGCTTTCTCCCGGTTCGATGGAGCGCATAAGCGGATGTTTCGTGTGGTGAAAATGCTTGGTCGCGTGCTTGTTCTTGGACGAGTCGCAACAGGCGGCATGGCCACAAATAAGACACATGCGCAGATGAACCCACGTATCGCCTGTCTTAATGCAGTCCTCACACACGTGCTTGTTGGTTTGTCTTACTTTGATCTGATCAAGGTGCGTGCATTCTTGTGCCATTGATTCCTCCTGGTGGTTACCGGCAAAAAGACAAGCAAAGTCATTCGGCGAAGAGCAGGCTCTCCGCAAAGGGCCACTGCTCATCGATCCATTGTGCCTGGCAACAGAACCCGGCATCGCGCGCCATCTGGAAGACCTCATTGACCGAGTACTTGTGGCTGCTCTCTGTCCAGATGGTCTCACCCTCCAGGAACTCGATGCGCAGATCCGATGGCGGGATGCGTACCGTCTGCCGCCGCTTGGATTGTAGATGCATCTCGACACTCCGCGCTTCGTCATTGATTCTGGCTACGTGGGTGAACTGGCCCAAGTCAAAATCGGCATCGAGTTCGCGATTGATTCGAGCCAGCAGGTTGAGATCAAAAGCCGCGGTCACGCCGAGTTCGTCGTCGTAGGCTTTGAGCAATTGCGTGGCGGGCTTCTCCAAGTCCGTTCCCAACAGAAGCGAATCGCCGGGTTCGAGAATGCGGCGAACTTCGGCGAGAAATTTCACTCCCGCGGGACGATCGAAATTCCCGATGGTGCTTCCCAGAAACAAAACGAAGAGATGTTGGCCGGGCTGGCGGTGCGCGGCCACCTCCACCAAGCCATCAAGATACTCGCGCTCAAATCCCACGATGCTGATGGAATCAATGTCGCTCAGTTCGCGCTCGCACATGGCCAAAGCGGAGCGGGATATCTCGACGGGATAATAAAATGTCCGCCCCCGTTGGCTGAGCGCCTCCAGGATCCAGCGGGTCTTCTTGCCACTGCCACTGCCCAGTTCGGCCACGGCGACGGGAGCGTCCAGGCGCTCCACGATCTCACGGGCATGGCGTCGCAGCAAACGCTCATCGGCTCGGGTGAGTCCGTACTCGGGCAGATGGCTGATCACTTCAAAGAGCGCTGAGCCCACGTCGTCGTAGAGGTACTTGGAGGGCAGTTCCTTCTGTCCCGGCCGCGTGAGTCCGTCTCGTACATCGGAAGCGAATTCGTAAGCGACTTTATTAATCGCGTAAACCAGCATTTCTGAGTCCCCTTCCCTTAGTCAGCGGCGAACGCAGCGGAAACCCGCGTACGCGTATTGGTAATGCGCCTGGAACCAGTTACGAAACGTCGGCCGCAGCATGCAGACGGCTGTAAGCGCCGAGCCGCCCTTCATGACGAAATGCTTGCCATCAAAGAAATCAGCCGAGTACCCGCGGTAGAACGGAAATGGCTGGAAACCGGGAAACGGAGCGAAGGTAGTGGACGTCCATTCCCACCCGTTGCCCAACATACCGTAAACGCCGAATGCGCTCTGGCTCTTCGAGAACGAGTTCACGGGTACGGGGTCCCAGCGGTGAAAATCAAAATTGCCGAGCTCGTCGTTGGACTCGTCATTGAACTCGGTATTGGGCGCCTCGCTGCCCCAGGGGTAAGACCGGGTCTCTCCATCGACGGTGCCGTAGGCAGCACGGTGCCACTCCGTTTCCGTGGGGAGCGATTTGCCTGCCCAGCGCGCGTAGGCGGCTGCCTCGGCCTGACTCACATGGACAGGCCAGTCCAGTGCGATTGGCACTGCGTCGAACGGAATCTCGTCAAACATAGTTCGGCAAAGCCATACGCCGCCGGAAGATCGATCTGCTGGCGTTTTCCAAAACAATGGATGAGAAATCCCATGAGCGGTCTTCCAGTTCCAGTCATCGTCGTTCCAGAAAGCCCGCGTCTCATAGCCGCCCGCCGCCATGAACTCGAGATACTGCCGGTTTGTCACCTGGTATCGATCGATCTCAAATGCAGGAACGTCGACCGTGTGAGCTTCGTACTCATTGTCCCAGCCAAATTCTTCAGCGCCCCGAACGAGACCCAGGGTCGCGACACCGGCGGGGACTGTCACCATCCGCTGGGTGATTGGCGGACCCGCCAGGCGTGAATTTGGTTGACGCGCTGTCTGCCGTACTTTCATGTGGAGCGGCAGCTGATGGAACATGTAGGCCAAAGTCTCGGCATGCATCAGCCGATGCTCAACCGCAACGGTAAGCAATGTGCGCAGAGGAAAGGCGTCGCGCGCGTGGGAGGCTGGGTCGAGAATTGCTCTTTCAAGATTCGCGTCGAGAGCTCCGCGGACGGTGCGCACATAATCGCGGACGGCCTCCAGAGAGGGCCAGTCAGAAGGCAGATCAGTTGGAAGTCCGCCGTCGACTGGATCGATGCCGAAGGCGAACAGCCGATCAAACTCAGGATGGACGCTCTTCAGCCCGAAGATATTTCCGTTCAGTAAATTCCAGTCGAATGCCTCGAGGTGTCCTACATAGAAGACGATCCGGTGACGCTCCGGAATCGGCCGCTCATAGAAGGAGTCGCCGCGCAGGAGGTTGAAGAACGCATCGCTGCGCTGGCGAGCATTGGACATGCGCTCGGTGAGTTCGTGAGGGACTGCGACGCCTTTTTGTGCAGCAAGCATTCAGGCTCCACGTCTGGTCGCGATGATTGAACGAATGATCCCCTTGGAGGCAAGCCGACCCCGACTTTGCCATTCGAGGTTTGTTTAGATGACCAGTTGGGTCGGGCGGTCGCAGGACAGATTAATTATTATTTCGAATACAAAAACCCTGGGCCAGCGGCGAAGTTTGCAAAAGCATCCGCGGAGGCACCGCTTGGCCCGGAAGGCGATCTTCTCGGGGACTTCTTCATCCCGCGTTTGGGCCTCCCGAACGTTCACGGCTTCCTTGACCGTAGCGACACCAAACCCTACGCTGTTACAAACCTTGAGGTGAATACGTGAACGGTGGCAGCCCGGAAGGCACGAAGGCACAGACGTCTTGGCTGCGGCTGGCTCTACTGATGCTCTTGTTCACCCGGCCGTTGCCTTCTCAGACCGCGCCGCAAAAAGCTGTCCCCAATCCGGGCACTACAACCGCAAATTTTGCGGATATCGCGGAAAAAGCCGGGCTGACGGCGGTGAATGTCTTCGGCGGAGTGGACACCAAGAAATACATTATCGAGACGACCGGGACGGGTGTGGCCATCTTTGATTATGACAACGACGGATGGCCAGATATTTTTGTGGTGAACGGGACCACGCTGGAAGGATTTCCATCCGGTGACGCTCCCACCAATCACTTGTATCACAACAATCATGACGGGACTTTTACGGATGTCACGGTAAAGGCCGGCCTGGTTGCAACAGGATGGGGCCAAGGCGTTTGCGTCGGGGATTACGACAACGATGGGTGGGACGATCTGTACGTCACGTATTACGGAAAGAACCGTCTTTATCACAATGATCATGGTGTGTTTACCGAAGTGGCCGAAAAGGCTGGCGTGGCAGGCTCGGGAAAGGCTTGGGGTACGGGCTGCGCTTTTGTTGACTACAACCGCGATGGGCAGCTTGATCTGATAGTGGCAAATTATGTGGATTTCAATCCGGCCACGACTCCATCCCCGGGCGAGAGAAGCTCTTGCATGTGGAAGGGTGTACCGGTGATGTGCGGACCGCGTGGATTGCCGGGCGCGACAAATATTTTGTATGAGAATCGCGGCGACGGGACGTTCGCGGATGTGACGAAAGAGACTCACATCGACCAGACCTCTGGACGCTATTCGTTCAGCGTTTCCACATTTGATTTTGACGATGATGGCTGGCCGGATGTCTATGTGGCCTCCGACAGTGCTCCCAGCATTCTTTATCACAACAATCGCGATGGAACTTTCACCGATGTTGCGGTCATGGCTGGAGTAGCGTTCAACGAAGAGGGGCGCGAGCAGGGGGGGATGGGAACTACTATCGCGGATTACAACGGCGACGGCCGGCTGGATATTTTCAAGACCAACTTCTCCGATGACACGCCGACCCTGTACCGGAATGACGGCGACGGAGAATTTTCTGATGTTACCTTCGCTGCGGGACTTGGTCTGCACACGCAGTATCTGGGCTGGGGCACCATGTTTTTTGACTTTGACAATGATGGCTGGCCCGATCTCATCCTCGCCAACGGGCATGTCTATCCTGAGGTGGACAAGTTTCACCTGGGCAGCGGGTACATGGAGCCACGCCTCCTTTATCACAATAACGGAAACGGAACGTTTACTGATGTGTCGGCGACGGCTGGACCAGGGATTAACACGGCTTCCTCGGCGCGCGGCCTGGCCGTTGGCGATTTATGGAATGATGGGCGGCAATCCGTAGTCATCAATAATGTGTACGGAAAGCCCAGCCTCCTGGTGAATACCGTGCATTACGCTAATCACTGGGTCGCCTTTAAGGCCGTTGGAACCCGCTCCAATCGCGACGGGATCGGGGCGAAGATCACGGTCAAAACGGGCACGAGAACGCTGGTGGATGAAGTGCGTAGCGGTTCCAGCTATATTTCCCAGAACGATCTGCGGGTGCACTTCGGTCTGGGGTCGGCAGTCAAAATCGATGCCGTACAAGTACGCTGGCCCAGCGGACTACTGGAACGGTTCGATAACTTATCCATCGATGCCATCCACACGCTAACAGAAGGTTCTGGAGTGGTAGTCGTTCCAGCTGCGAAGAAACCCTAAAGCAGGCGAAGCGTTTCTGGCGGAGAGGGAGGGATTCGAACCCCCGATACCCTTTCGGGTATGCCGGTTTTCAAGACCGGTGCCATCAACCACTCGGCCACCTCTCCGACTACTACAGTTTTACTACAGTGTTAAATAGTCAGGATAGATCGCCACACGTTATTGCGTTCCGTTTGGATACACCAGTATCTTGCTGGCTTCGCCGCTTTTCAGACGGGCCATGGCTTTGGAGAAATCTTTCATCGGGATGCGGTCGGTGATTACGGGGTGAAGATCGAGGCGTCCGCTCTTGAGCAGGGCGGTCATCTGGTACCAAGTCTGGTACATCCGGCGGCCATTGATGCCTTGAATGGTGAGGCCTTTGAAGATGATGTCTTCGGAGAAATTCAGCGGAATTGGTTTCGAGGTCAGACCGAGCAGAGAAATGCGGCCGCCGCGGCGAATGATATCGAACGCTGTGCGGATGGCGTCGGGATGCCCTGCCATTTCCAGGACCACGTCCACGCCGCGACCTCCAGTTTTTTCGGCGACAATGGCACGCACATCTTCTTTTGAGGGATCGAGCGCGTAGTCGGCGTTCATCCTGGTCGCGAGCTTGCGCCGGTGCTCGTTGACTTCGATTGCGAAGATGGTGGTTGCGCCCACGGCTCGCGCCACGGCGATCGCGAATAGTCCGATGGGCCCGCACCCGGTGATGGCCACAGTTTTTGCGGCGATCTCTCCGGCCAGCACGGTGTGCACGGCGTTGCCCAGCGGATCGAGGATGGAAGCGTACTCCTGCGGGATGGCCGGATCCAGTTTCCAGATATTCGATTCGGGGATGACGACGTACTCGGCGAAAGCTCCGTCGCTGTCAACGCCGATGATTCTTACGTTCTGGCAGATGTGGGCTTCGCCGGTGCGGCACTGCAGGCACTTGCCGCAAGCCACGTGCATTTCGGCGGAGACGAAATCGCCTTCCTTGACGCTGGTGACTTCGTCGCCGAAGGCGACCACCTCGCCGCAGAATTCGTGTCCCGGGATCAGCGGGGGATGAATGCGTCCCTGGGCCCAGCGGTCCCATTCGTAAATGTGAAGATCGGTGCCGCAGATGGAGGCGACTTTGACCTTGACCAGGACGTCGGTGCGTCCGTAGCCGGGGATCTTGACTTCGCGGATTTCCGCGCCCGGGGCGGCTGCCGGCTTGACCACCGCGAGCATGGTGCTGGGCATGGAAGCCCCCTTATGAGTACGGAATTAGAAGAGCAAACTAGTCATTCTACACCGCCGAAACGGCGTCCCTGACTTTCCACGAACCTAGGTTGCTCTGGCTGGCCGCCGATTCGCGATCACGGTTACGTCTTGTAGGTTCCGCGAGAATGCGTTTGCGGGCTCGCAGTTTTGTAATCTTCGGATTTGCCGCGCGGGATGCTCAATGTCTTCCAATCCCCCGAGCGCAGATGTTTGGCGAGAAAGACGATTTGTCCAATATGTTGCGCGTAGTGGGCGAGTGCACGGTTGAGCGCCTGCATCACCGTGTGCGGTTCCTGGCGGATGGTCACGGTGCGTTGCATATCCTCGGGTTTCAATGAGTCCAGCGCCGAGAACACATGGAACCACGTCTGCTCCCACCAGCTCAGGACTTCTTCGCGTGTCGTTTGCGCCGAGATTTCAAATTCCTGGTCCCGAAATCGGTCCGGCTTCTCACCATCGCTGATAAGGGAGTCGGTAAAGCGTGAGCGCGCGTTGCCGGAAATGTGCTTGACCAGTGCCGCGATGGAATTCGATTCCGGATCGAGAGTGACTAAGAAGTCGTTATCCTGCAGTTGCGCCATGGCGGCTTCGCCCATGCGCTTGTGGCCGCGGAACTGGCGCTTCATTTCTTCGAGGTAGTGGGAGGCGAGGTCAGGCATAGAAGTCCCATTGCATAAGTCAGAGGTCAGATTGCAGAGGTCGGAGCTTCGGCTTTCTGCGGTTCTTCTTCTGCGGGAGGTTTGACCTCTGCAATTAGATCTCTAACCTCTGACCTGCAATTGTACGTCGCTGGCGACGCGGAACCCATAGTCCGCGTACTTGAACTCCGGAGGAACGCTGGAGCGGGCGGCGCACCGCGACATCTTTACATGGTGACGCCAGGAGCCGCCGCGGGAAGCGCGTCTCTCTCCGGTTTCAGGGCCGCGTGGATTGCGCTCGGGCGACACCGCATAGTAGTCGGGCGCGTACCAGTCGCTGCACCATTCGTGCACGTTATCGCACATATTGTAGAGGCCGTACGCGTTCGGTTCGGCGCGGGCTACGGGTTCGGGGCCGGTCTTCCAATAACCGGCGCAGTGATCGGCGTATCCGGGTAGCGACTGCGGAGGCGCATCGCCCCAGGGAAATAGTGCTCCTTCGCGCCCTCCGCGGGCCGCGCGCTCCCACTCGGCCTCAGTAGGCAGACGGAAAGTCCGGCCGGTGATTGCGCTTAGACATTCACAGTAGCGGACCGCCTCGTGCCACGACACTCCGACAACGGACTGCTCGGGATGATTGAAGGCCGGGTCGCTCCAGAACGGAGGCGGCAGACATGATGTGTTGTCGCGTACGAAGCGACCATAGTCGGCGTTGGTGACCTGGCGGTCGGCGAGCAGAAATTCGTCGACCCAGACGCGATGCACCGGCTTCTCGTTGTCCTGTCCAGCAGCGCAGCCCATGTGAAACCATCCGGCGGGAATGTGGACGAGCGCGGGAACGCAATCTTCTTGCGCTCGGCGTGAGGAGAGCAGTTGCGTTGGCTGCGTTAAATAGGTTGGGTCCATGTTCTCAGAGCGCCCGCAGCGCGCGGACGACGTCTTCAATCTTATTCTCCTGGAACAAGCGGATGCCGGCGACTCCGGCTGCTCCCGCGTTCAGGCATGATGCGGCATTGTCTATGGTGACGCCGCCGAGAGCAAGGACACGGATTTTGGCCCGGCAGGCTTCCTGCAAGGCGGCGAGGCCCGCCGGGGGTGTTTCGGGGGCGCCTCTTTTTCCGAATACCGGAGCGAATACCGCGAAGTCAGCTTTCTCTGCTTCGGCGCGGAAGACATCGGCGGCAGTGTGGCAGGAGGCGGCCACCAGGAAGTGGTCAGTGGTCAGTGGCTGTGGCGCAAAAGCTTCGAACACGCGGCGCGCCTCGTGAGGCGCGACGTCGTCGGCGCGCAGATGAACTCCGTCGGCTCCCACGGCGAGTGCGACGTCGGTGCGGGAGTTAATGAGGAGACGAGTTCTCAGTTCAGGCCCAGTACTCAGTCCCCGGTTCGCAGTTCTCAGGGGAGCGCTGTTGCGCATGGCAGAGAGGGCGTCACTGGCCAGCGTTTCCAGTTCTCTCACGCGCAGATCTTTTTCGCGGAGCTGGATGTAGTCGACTCCGGCACGCGCGGCTTCGCCGATTTTGGCGAGCAGGGCGCGGCGGCGGGCGAGTTCGTCGCCACGAAACTGGCTCCGGTCAGTGATGTAATAAAGCAGACAGCGGTCCGCCATCAACTCTCAGCGTACTACGAGAGCGCCGAGCCCCGTCTCCACATATGCATTACTGCTGGGCAGTGAACAACTTCAAATTCTCAGCCTTCCAGCGCATAGCGGCATAAATTCGGTTGCGGCCGCTGGGGTGATCGAAGAAAATCCACTCCTCGATGGGGCCAGGACTCATCTTGCGGTATTCGCCGAGATGAATGTCCGCCTGGGCCTCGCCGTCGGGCTGACGACTCGTGTTCAGACCGTACATGTCGGCTTCGTATTCGAGGGTGCGGCTGAAGGTGTTCGAGATGGGAGTGGCGACGAAGATAAACGCGAGGGTCAGCAGTACCACCAGCGGAACTACGGCCGGGTCACCCACGCCGCGAATCTGCCACTTCTCGCCCCAGCGCTGGAGCGTCCAGTCGAGTGCCCAGCGCAAGCAGGAGAAAGCCAGCACTGTTACGATCGAAAAAAACATGATGCCAACATAGATGTGGTGCATAACGTAGTGGCCCATCTCGTGTCCCATGACGGCCTGGATTTCTTCCGGCGATCCACGGCGCAGAAGGTTGTCATTAAGGGTGATGCGCAAGGTATTGGCGAAGCCGCTAACGTTGGCGCTTATGCGCGTCGTCTGCCGCGAAGCATCGATCTCATACACATCATTGGCGGGGATTCCGTTGGCCCGCGCCATGCTTAGGATGGGATCAACAATCTTCGGATCGTCGAGACGTGTGACCTTATTGAATAGGGGCACGATGTAAACCGGCTCGATCAGCACGGTGAAGATCGAGAAGAGGATGGTTACGACCGCACCCCAGATCCACCAGGTTCGCGGGAAACGGCGGACAACGCCGAACAGCAGCATCACCAGCAGTCCGCCTAGCACCACGCCCACAACGCCTAGACCCTTCAACTGATCTACCAGCCATGGCCCAAAGGTTTGCGTGGCGAGTCCGTATTTGTGTTCGCGGAAATAATCTTCGTAAACGGCAAGAGGGAAAATGAAGACGCTGGTGAGAACAAGATATTGCAACCAGTACACGAACGTGTGCACCGGCTGGAAGTGAGTGACACGCTCCCCCAGATCGCGCATACGGGCCGACCACCGAAGATTCAGGAATAGCAGCGCAACCACGACGCCATAGAGAAATTCCCAAAGAATCAGCCAGTAGCCGCCTTCGAAATAGGCGTCGGAGCGGGCTGTCTTGTCGGCAGGAATCCGCGCCAGGTAAGCGTTGGTGGCCGCGGTGGCATCGAAGTGCGACGAGGCCTGCGCTTCCGCGGGAACCTGGGTCACGGATGGCATCTGGTTGGCGGCAGGCGGTTGGGCGAGCGCGGGAGTCGTGCCGAAAGCTGCGCAGAAACAAATCAAGCAACAGAGCGCCGTCGCCACGAATATTCTTGAGGACATGTTGATTCTGTCTCCGGAAAAACAGTGACCGATTAGGAGTGTATAAGGATTCCGGCTGACCGGAGTTCAACTTGAGTGGGCGCAGGAACCCGTCGCTGCGGCGTGCATGTGAGGGCACGCGGGCGGAGACGTCCGCGCCACACGGCCTACGGTCGCGTTTTGGCGATTTCGGGAACAGCCGCGTCGAAGGTTCGCTTGGGCTGTTGCGCGCCGAGATGGTACTTGGTCAGTCCTTCTTTCAGGAACTCGAAGCTTTCTTCCGGCGAATCGGACATCCTGAATAGTTCGAGGTCTGCCGGCGCGATCATGCCAGCGTCGGCCATGGCTTCGAAATTGATGATCTTCTTCCAGTACTCGCTGCCATACATGACAATGACAATTTTCTTGGCCAGCTTCTCCGTCTGGGCGAGGGTGAGGATCTCAAAAAACTCGTCGAGCGTACCGAAACCTCCGGGAAAGATCACTAGCGCTTTGGCCAGGTACGCGAACCAGAACTTCCGCATGAAAAAATAATGGAACTCGAAGTTGAGCGAAGGCGTGATGTACTGATTCGGATTCTGCTCGAAGGGCAAGGCGATATTGAGGCCGATGGTTTTTCCTCCAGCCTCGTGGGCGCCAAGATTGGCGGCTTCCATGATGCCGGGGCCGCCACCGGTGGTGACCACAAAGCGGTGGCGTTTGGCGGGGATATGGAGGGACCATTCGGTCAACCGGCGCGCCAACCGGCGCGCGTCTTCGTAATAGCGAGCCATGTCAACGGCGGCCTCGGCGCGCTTCATATCATGGGTCTGCTGGGTGGGGGAGACTCGAGCGCCGTTGCCGCGGATTTCGTTCAGCCGGTCGCTGGCGTTGTCGTGGCTCTGGATGCGGGCGGAGCCGAAAAAGACCACCGTGTCCTGAATCTGCTCGCGGCGGAAGCGAGAGAGCGGTTCGCTGTACTCGGACAGCAGGCGCAAGATTCTGCCGTCTGGACTGTTGAGAAACGGTTCGTTCTGATACGCGAGGGGAGCGGGCTTGAGCTTTTGATCAGTCATAAAAGTATTGAGACATTAAATCATTGAGGTATTGAGTCATCGAGGAATGGAATCACGGGGGGCTTGGTTTAATGATTCAATGACTCAATCATTCAATGTCTCAATTCTCTATTCCTCTTCCCGATATTGAATGGCCTCCCAGAACCCGATCCACACATTGATCACGCCCAGGCCGGTCGAAACTCCGCGCGCGAACCCGCTCGCTACCACGGCGCGCAGCTCCGGGTAGGGCAGGAGCAACGGGTTGTCGGACCACTCCGGACGCCAGGGCAGGATCATGAGCATGACCCCAAGCGTTGCGCACAAGAACACGAACAGAAGCACGCCGATGCGACGGAGCCACACACGCGCGACAGAAGGCGAGAGTCTCGCAACGGAGACTGGCACCGGCGCTGGTGGGGGAACGATCGGGACGCGTGCTTCGGATGGGGGTTTGAGTTCCCCGACACTGGTGGAGTTGCTGGCAAATGGTAGCTTGGGATCGGAAATCATTGCACGCGTCGTTATTAGTTAGGCCGTGGGGTGGGCGCGGAATTTCGAACCCACTGCGTGCATTCTACGACTTCAGGGCCTGAATGCGCTCGGCCACGTCGCGATAATCGATATTCGAACCGTACACGCTGGTGAAATGACGCAGGGCGGCGGGCTTGTCCATGGCAGTTTCGCAGGCCGAGCCCAGCTCATAGTTGATTGCAAGGCGCGCCTCGTCATCGAGTCCCGGGATGTTGAGTGCCTTTTCATACCAGCGGATGGCGGCGTCAGGGACCCCTTTATCGAGGAAGCACTGCGCCAGCCAGGTGTAGGTCTGGACGGGCTGCGAAAATGCTTTGCCGCGCTCAATCGAGTTGCAAACTTTCTGTAATTCGGCGATGGCTTCGTCGAGCAGACCCATCTCGCGGAAGGCAACGCCCAAATTGTAGTGAGTCTCCGGATCGTCATCGCCGGCGGCAACGTCTTCTTCCAGTTCCTGTTTGAGCTCGCCGAACATCTCCGAAAGATCGACGCTGTCGGACGCATGCATGGCCTGCGCCCCAGCGCCCAAGGGGCGCACGGGAGCGGAGCTGTAGCTCATGGCAGGTTTAACTTGTGCAGGAGCGGCGGCGGTTGCGGCGCCTCCAGCCGATGCCGCTATCGCGGGCAGGGCCGGCGCTGCCGGAGTTTTAATTTCCACGTTGGCCACGGGCTCGGGTTCGGGCTCGCGCTTTCTGGGGACGGACGTCGCCGCAGGGCGCTTCGGCGCTGGCGCGGCCGGCCGACTCGGCAAAGGTTGAGCTGCGGGTGACTTAGCTGCCGGTGACTGGATTGCGGGCGAACGAGTTGCGGGAGGCTCGGGCGGCGCTTGCGGAAAAGCATCGCCGAGCGAAGCTTCCAGATCTGCGACCAGCGCGGTCAGGTCGTTCGCCTCTGCATGTACGGGCTCTGCGTGAGCGGGTTGCGGGTACGCCGGTTCAGGTTCTGGCGCCAATTTCGCTGGCGGTGCGCTGCGGATCTCGTGGTCGTAACCACCCATCAAGTCGGCGGATGCGGCGATTTCGGGCCCGTCCGGGGATTCCATTGCAACTTCGAATTCCGCGGGCTGGTCGGCGTTGATTTCGTCAGCATTGATCTCATCAACACTGATCTCGTCAGCGTTGATCTCCGCCATTTCCGATTCCGGCTCGGCTGCTGGTTGGCCGGCGGATTCGACGGCCGCGCGCAACGGATCGAGAATGCGGGCATCGCTGGTCAGGGATTCGAGCTTCTCGATCCCGGTGCGCGCCTGGTCCGTCATGAAGTGCTCGAGATAGAAACGGATTTCTTCGACCGTCTCCGCGATCTCGGGATTGCTGGAAGCATCGGCAGCGGGCTCAGCTTCCGCTTCCGCTTCGACGGTCGCCGACAGTTCCGCGGCCGGAGCAGTCTCGTCAACGGAGAGGGAATGCTCCCACTCGGAAGAAAGATCGTGCGGGTCGGAGGGCGGGTGTGTGGGCAATTCCGGGATGGCGAATTCCGGATGCGCGGGCGGTGCAATTTCGTGCTGGGCGGCGGCGGGCGGAGCCATCGGCCAGGGCGCGGACGGAGCCGCGGCGGCAGCGCTGGCAGCGACCGGTGGAACAGTGACCGGAGGAGCAGCAGGCGCAAACGCCGATGGTACGGAAGGCAATGATAATGATGCGGATGTAGCAGGCAACGGAGCGGTGGTCTCGGCGCTCTGTTCGTAGCGGGCGGCCAATTCTCCATAGCGCACGGCTTCATCAGGGTAGCCCGCATCGTGGTACACACCTTCCAGTGTGCGGCAGCAAACAGCGGCTTCGGTAAACCGCTGGAAGCGGGTATGGAGAGCGGCCAGACGCTGGTTCAGGCGCGCGTCGCGCGGCGCCTGAGGCAAAGCGCCCAGCAGCGGGACAATCGCCTTGTCGGGCAGATTGTAAGAGAGGAATAGGTCCGCATCGGTGACCGCGGAGCGTACCGCGATCGCGATGTGGTCCGGATAAGACTGATCGATGACCGGTGCGGTCGCTTCCAACTCCTCGACGATAACCGCCCCTTCTTCGGCGGTGATGCCGGCGGCGGGCGCAACTCCATCCATGCGCTCCACCACCTGCTGATAGTTCTGCATGTGCAGCTGGTTCTGAGGTTCGGCGGTAGCCAGCACCTGGTAGAGGTCGCGAGCCCGGGCCAGGTTCCCGTCCTTGACGGACGCGTGCGCCAGAAGTTCGTTGATTTCGCTGACGTGTGTCGTGTCGCCGGCCTTGCTCAGCAGCAGCAGGAGCGCGTCCAGTGCGCCCGCATCGTCGCGCACATGAGAGATCATGCTATGCAGGCTGCTTAGCAACTTGGTCGAGTCCGTTGCCAGCAGGTGGTCGGCATGCCGGGTATAAACGTCGAGTGCTTCGTGATACTGACCGAGGCGCGTGGAACCCTCCGCCATCAAGAACAGTCCTTCGGGATCGTTGTGCACCGACAGCAGCTTTTCGGCGATGGGGCCAGCCTTGGGCAGCGCTCCGACCTGCAGGTACGCCTTCAGCAGGTCGCGCAAACCTTCGGGATGAGAATCGAGGTCGGGAACCTTCTCCAGGTATTCGATGGCATGTTTGGGATCGTCACTCTCGACGGCGGCCCGGCCGCGCAGCAGCAGAACATAACTGTTGCCGGGATCGAGGACCAGCATCCGTCTCAGAATGTCTTCGGCGGCGGTAAGGGAACCACGAGCGCGCAACGATTCAGCGGCCGCGCTGAAAATCTCCCAAGCCTCTTTCTTTTTTCCCAGCCGGACATAAACCTCGGCAAGCTTCACCCGCATGGGCACATTTTCCGGGTCCATTTCGAGGACCTTGCGGAAAAGGCGAACCGCTTGTTCGAGGTCGCCATTCTTCATGAAGTCTTCGGCGACCTGCAGGTACTGGGCGCGGGCGTCGTTGAACAACCCTTGCTGGGTATAGAGTTCCGCCAGTTTCAAAGAAGAATCCATGCTCGGCTGGAGCTTGGTGATCTTCTTGTACATGGCGATGCCCTTGACGGTGAAGCCCTGCGCGGCATAGGCGTCGCCGACCGTCTTGAAGCACTCTATGGCTTTGGCGTTGTCGCCGATACGCGCATAGAGATCGCCGATGGTGTTGTTGACGGTAAGATCGTTGGCGTCGTGCTTCAGAACCTTGTCGTACTCAGCAATGGCGTTCTGCAGCTTGCCCTGCTGGACAAACTTTTCCGCGGCGCTGAGCACCTTCTGTTTGTTGAAGCCAAAACCAAACGCCATAGGATGTGCGGACTCCAGCCTTTTCCCCGCCGAACGCCCGCGATTTCCGCCAACGTTGCCGAACGGGCCGAACCTCGCCGGGGATTCCCAGGCGAGACACCGCAAAGCGCGCAGGGGGATCGCGGAGTAAGGTAATTGTAAGGCCGGGTACCCGGGTTCCGATGGTTACCGACGATTACCGGGGGTTACCGAAAGGGCGTGTACGTCCGGGTTACGGAAAAAACACGCTTTCCCCTTCCAGAATGGGAGCCAAGGAACGGCACCCGGATGCCCCTCACCGCCTGCGATGGTGTATCCTGCTACCCCGGCATTCTCAATTTCGCAGTTCAGGAACGACCATGAGTTCATCGAGCACCATTACTCCCACCAAGGTTCAAAATCCCTCCGTTTCCAGGAAGATCTGGACCGGCCGTATTCTGAGTGCACTGCCAGTGCTGCTCATGGTCTTTACCGGCACGTTCGCCTTGTTAAAACCGGCCGTCGCCCTGCAGGGATTCATTCACTACGGCTACCCTGCCACCGCTTTGCCACGCATCATTATTGTGGAGATCGCATGCGCGCTCCTTTACGCTGTCCCTCGCACTTCCGTTCTCGGCGCCGTCCTGGTGACGGGCTGTCTGGGCGGCGCCACGGCTACGCATGTGCGGGTGGGTGAGCCATTCTTCCTGCCAATCATTGTCGGCGTCGTGGTCTGGGCGGGACTATTCCTCCGCGATGAGCGGCTGCGGGCGCTCATTCCATTCCGAGGTCCGACGGCAGCGTCGTAGATCCGGCGAGATCAGGATCCGTATGACAACAATCCGTTACGCAGGGGAAAACTACATGCAGAAAATCACTCCATTCCTGTGGTTCGACGGCCAGGCCGAAGAGGCGGCAAACTTTTATACTTCCATTTTCAAGAACTCGAAAATCCTGAACATCGCGCGTTACGGAGAAGCGGGCCCGGGGCCGAAAGGAACCGTGATGGTGGCGACCTTCCAACTCGAAGGACAGGAATTCATGGCGTTGAACGGCGGCCCGCACTACACCTTTTCTCCAGCCATATCGTTCTTTGTGGACTGCGAGACGCAGGCAGAAGTAGATGAGCTGTGGGAGAAGCTCTCCGCGGGCGGGTCAGAGCTGCAATGCGCCTGGCTGAAAGACAAATTTGGCGTATCGTGGCAGATCGTTCCCAGGGCTTTGCGCGAACTGATGCAGGACAAAGACCCGCTAAAATCGCAAAGGGTATTCAAAGCGATGTTGAAAATGACCAAGATTGACATCGAAGGCTTGAAGAGAGCTTATCGGGGTGAATGAAATAAGGTGAATGAAATAAAAAGAAGGAGCGCAGTATGAGTCGAGTACGAGTTTTGGCCGGTACACGCAAAGGTGCGTTCATTCTAGAGTCAGACGGCAAGCGCGAAAAATGGGATGTCAGCGGCCCCCACTTCGCGGGCTGGGAGATGTATCACCTGAAAGGATCGCCTGCCGATCCCAATCGCATCTATGCCTCGCAGACCAGCGGGTGGTACGGACAGCTGATCCAGCGCTCAGACGACGGCGGCAAAACCTGGCACCAGCCCGGGACTCCGCCCGGGGAGCCGCCCGTGGCAGGTCCCCCGAAAGCCGCAAGCAACAAGTTCGTCTACGACGCGTCCGCGGACACCGGCAAGCCGCTCACCACTCATCAGTGGTACGACGGGACGCAGCATCCATGGGAATTTAAACGTGTGTGGCATCTGGAACCGTCGCTCACCGATCCCGATACGGTCTACGCCGGAGTGGAGGACGCTGCCTTATTCCGCTCGACCGATGGTGGACAGAACTGGCAGGAACTCGCCGGACTGCGCGGCCACGGCACCGGTCCTAAATGGCAGCCGGGCGCGGGCGGCATGTGCCTGCACACCATCATTCTCGATCCCAGCAACCCGAACCGAATCTTTATTGCCATCTCGGCGGCAGGCGCGTTTCGCACCGATGACGGCGGCAAGACATGGCGGCCGATCAACAAGGGGCTCTATTCGCAATACATTCCCGACCCGAGAGCCGAGATTGGACACTGCGTTCACCACGTTGCGATGAATCCATCGCGTCCGAACGTGCTGTTCATGCAGAAGCACTGGGACGTCATGCGCAGCAACGACGCCGGCGACAATTGGCAGGAGATCAGCGGCAACCTGCCGACCGACTTCGGCTTCGTGATCGACGTACACGCCCACGAACCGGAGACCATCTACGTCGTCCCCATCAAGAGCGATTCGGAGCACTTTGTCCCGGATGGAAAGCTGCGCGTGTTCCGCAGCCGCACCGGCGGAAACGAGTGGGAGGCGCTGACTAAAGGCCTGCCGCAACGCGACTGCTACGTTAACGTCTTACGGGATGCGATGGCCGTCGACTCGCTGGACAAGTGCGGCGTGTATTTCGGCACCAGCGGCGGACAAGTGTATGCCTCCGCCGATGCCGGAGACAGCTGGGCGCCTATTGTCCGCGATCTTCCGGCGGTGCTTTCGGTTGAGGTGCAGACACTACCGTAGTTCACACTACAGATCAAACTGACATGATCCGAGTCATACTCCCGCAACATCTACGAACGCTGGCGCAAGTTCGTGGCGAACTGGAACTCGAAGTCGGGGCTCCGGTCACGCAGCGGTCCGTTCTCGACGCACTCGAGGTCCGCTATCCGATGTTGCGCGGAACCATCCGCGACCACGTCACGTTACAGCGGCGGCCTTTCCTGCGCTTCTTTGCTTGTGAGGAAGATTTGACCCACGAGCCGCCGGACGCCCCACTGCCCGACGCAGTCGCGTCAGGAGCGGAGCCGCTGATCATCTTAGGCGCAATTGCCGGCGGCTAGGAGCGAGCACCCGCGACATGAAAGAACTTCAACGATTCGGTTCTTACTTCTGCAATCTGACTTCTTACCTCTGCAATCGCGCTTCTTACTTCTGCGCTCCAACTTCTGACTTCCCCCGCTTCTCTATCGGGACAAACTCCCGCGTCTCATGCCCGGTCCAGATCTGGCGCGGGCGCGCGATCTTCTGCTCGGGGTCGTTCAGCATTTCCTGCCATTGCGCCAGCCAGCCTACGGTGCGCGGAATCGCGAACAGAACGGTAAACATCTCCGGTTTGAAGCCCATCGCCTGGTACATGATGCCAGAATAGAAGTCCACGTTCGGATAGAGCTTGCGCTGCACGAAATACTCGTCTTCCAGCGCGATGCGCTCGAGTTCCAGGGCAATCTCAAGTTTGGCATTGCGTCCGGTAACTTCGAACAATTGATCGGCCGCCCACTTGATGATCTTGGCGCGCGGATCGTAGTTCTTGTAGACGCGATGCCCAAAGCCCATCAGCTTGCCTTTGCCCTCCTTGATCTTCTTGATGTAGGCGGGGATGTGGTCCTTGGAACCGATTTCGTCCAGCATGTGCAGCACTTCTTCGTTCGCTCCGCCGTGTAAGGGGCCGGATAGAGCAGCAGCGGCGGCGGCCGTGGCCAGATACGGGTCGCTCTGGGAACTGCCGACGGCTCTCATGGCGTTGGTGCTGCAGTTCTGCTCGTGGTCGGCGTGCAGAATAAAGAGGATGTCGAGCGCCCGCGCAATCACCGGATTGGCCAGATACTTCGGCTCCACCATCTTCCACAACATATTCATGAAGTTTTCGGTATAAGTGAGGTCGTTGTCAGGATAGACGTATGGGTACTCGACCATGTGGCGATATGACATGGCCGCGATGGAGGGCATCTTGCCGATGAGCCGCTTGATCTGGTGCAGACGGTTCTCGGGATCGTGAACGTCCCTTGATTCCGGATATACCGTCGATAGCGCCGCCACTGTGCTTACCAGCATAGCCATGGGGTGCGCGTTGTAGCGGAAGCCTTCCATGAACTTCTTGGTGGTTTCATGGAGCATGGTGTGGTGCGTGATGTCATTCACCCAATTCTTCAATTCACTGGCGTTGGGCAGTTCGCCGAACAGAAGCAGGTAGGCGACTTCGAGAAAAGTGCAGTGTTGGGCGAGAACGTCGATGGGATAGCCGCGGTAACGCAGGATCCCCTTATCGCCGTCAATGTAGGTGATCGCGCTCCGGCAGGAAGCGGTATTCATGAAGGCGGGGTCATAGGTCATCAAGCCGAAATCTTCGGGGCCGGTCTTGATCTTGCGCAGATCCATCGCGCGGATGGTGCCGTTCTCGACGGGAAGGGTGTAGCTCTGCCCGGTCCGGTTGTCGGTGATGGTTACGGTATCTTGCGGCATTCAAACCCTCCTGAAAACGATCGCCAGCGAAAGAATATAGCGCGGGACGAAGATCCCCCGCAGCAATAGCATCGACAGTATCGACCGCCGGTACTGGGCGCTGTGATCTAGCGCACAGAGGAGCGTTTGCCGATCACCGCAGCAACCCAAAGTAATGCTACCAGCACCGGGCGCGGATTGCGTAGGGGGTAGCGTTTTCCGACTATTGGCAATTGCACGGGCGAGCGTGTAGGGTGTGAAAACGCCGGGATCGCAGCCGTTCCCGCGAGGAGGCAAGTCGAAGCCATGACCTGGATTCGTACCATTCCACTCTCAGACGCCGACGAAGAACTGCGGCAGGCAATGGAAGGGCAGAAGGCGCTTTATCCCCAGGAGTACGCCGTTCCGCTGCATCCCGCTACTGGCGGCGGCTCGCTGATCGTCGCCTCGCACTCCCTGATTCCGCAGGCGCTTAAGCATGCGTTCTCCACCTTCGGCGCGCTGATGTCCCCCGACCTGCCGCTCCAGCGGCGTCATCACGAGATGATCGCCACCATGGTCTCGGTGACCAACCGGTGCGTGTATTGAATCGAGTCTCACGCAGAGTTTCTGCGTCGCGTCACCTTGGATAAAGAGCTGGTGGAAGCGCTGGAACGCGATTACACGACGGCACCCATCACGCCGCAGGAACGGGTGATGATCGACTACGTCGTGAAGCTCACCAAAGACGCCACCCAGGTCTGGAAAGACGATCACGAGAAACTGCGGGCTGCGGGCTTCGACGATCAGGCCATCCTGCAGATCACGCTGATTGCGTCGTGGTTTAACTACATTAATCGGGTCGCCGACGCGCTGGGGGTAGGGCGGGAACCGTAATTTCTGTAGAGACGCGGCTTGCCGCGTCTTTGGCAGTGCCCCTCACTCGTTGGCCACCCGCCGATGCGGCTTCACCGCCAGGCAGCGCGCAAAGATGGCCGAGACCTGCGGAATCTCCTCTTCATTCAGCCGAATAGCGCTGCCCAGTTTCTTCAACGCCGCATTCAGAGC
>Ga0074044_10001277_pt1 | contig 23044 bp, 18 predicted proteins | sample BogForMeECP23OM1_FD_94443 | JGI IMG/M metagenome (GOLD analysis project Ga0074044, IMG submission 94443) | Bog forest soil microbial communities from Calvert Island, British Columbia, Canada - Bog Forest MetaG ECP23OM1 | ecosystem: Environmental > Terrestrial > Soil > Wetlands ... | reverse complement strand
TATCGCCAACCTGGTGATCGCCCAGATGCTGTTCCTGGCGCAGGAAGACCCGGAGAAAGACATCCAGCTCTACATCAACTCGCCGGGCGGGTCGATCACGGCGGGCATGGCGATCTACGACACGATGCAGTATGTGAAGAACGACGTGACCACGATCTGCATTGGTCAAGCCGCCTCGATGGCGGCGCTGCTGCTTTCGGCGGGCGAAGCCAAGAAGCGGCTGGCGCTGCCCAATTCGCGCATCCTGATCCACCAGCCCTCGATGGGCGGGCTTTCCGGTCAGGCGACCGACATTGACATTCACGCCCGCGAAATTCTCCGCATGCGGGAGATTACTAATCAGTTACTGGCCAAGCACACCGGCCAGAAGCTGGATAAAGTGGAGAAGGACGTGGAACGCGACTTCATCATGAACTCGCAGCAGGCTAAGGAATACGGAATCATCGACGATATCATCTATAAGACCAGATAGAGGGTATGATCGGCAGTTCGTGGCCAGGGCCCCCCAGAAAAGGAGTAAGGCCGAGTGAAAACCAGATCGGGTTCGGATGAGATGCTGCGCTGTTCGTTCTGCCACAAGTCGCAGGACGCGGTCGCAAAACTGATCTCGTCGCCGAGCGACTATCCCCGGGCATACATCTGCGACGAGTGCGTAGCGGTCTGCAACTCGATCCTCGAAGACGACCGCACCGTGACGCCTTCGGCTGCCGTCCCGAACCAACTGCCGAAGCCGCAGGAAGTGAAGACCTTCCTCGACGAATACGTCATCGGGCAGGAACAGACCAAGAAGAAGCTGGCCGTCGCCGTCTATAACCATTACAAGCGCATTTACATGAACCGCCAGCGCACCGGCGATGGCGTGGAATTGACCAAGTCGAACATCCTGCTGATCGGTCCGACCGGGACCGGCAAAACGCTCCTGGCGCAAACCCTCGCCCGCATGCTCGATGTCCCGTTCGCGATCGTGGATGCGACTACGCTGACCGAAGCCGGTTACGTGGGCGAGGACGTTGAGAACATCATCCTGAAGCTTTTGCAGGCCGCCGAAGGCGACGTGAGCCGCACCCAGACTGGCATCATCTACATCGACGAAATCGACAAGATCGGCCGCAAGGACGAGAACCCTTCGATCACGCGCGACGTGTCGGGCGAAGGCGTGCAGCAGGCACTGCTCAAGATTCTGGAAGGTACGATCGCGAACGTTCCGCCGCAGGGTGGACGCAAGCATCCGCACCAGGAATTTACCCCGGTCGATACCACGAATATTCTCTTTATTTGCGGCGGCGCCTTCGTCGGCCTGGAGAAGATTATCGGGCGCCGCGTGGGCAAGAAGGCTCTCGGCTTCCGCACCGGAGCGGAAGAGGAAACCGAGCAGACGGTTGCGTCCTCGAAGCGTAACTTTGAACTCGTCTCGGAAGCGCAACCGGAGGATCTGATTAAGTTCGGCTTGATCCCGGAGTTTGTCGGACGGTTGCCGGTAATGGGAGTGCTCCAGCAACTGGACGAAAATGCGCTGGTCGAAATTCTGACGCGCCCCAAGAACGCAATTGTGAAACAATACCAGCGCCTGTTTGAGTTTGAGAACGTGCGGCTCAAGTTTAGCGAGGACGCGAACCGCGCAATTGCGCGCCAGGCCATGGCGCGTAAAGTTGGCGCCCGCGGCTTGCGCATGATTCTCGAAGAACTCATGCTGGAATTGATGTATAGTCTGCCCAGCCAGAAGAAGGTGAAAGAGTTTGAAGTGACCCGCGAGATGGTGGAGAAGCGGAACGTCTCGCTGGCCATGATCGAGAAAGCGGCAAGCTAAAAGCAGAAAACTAAGAGCGCCCAGAGACGGGAGACTGCGTTTTGTCGAACCCTAAGGAAAAGTTCGAGAGCAAGAAACTGCCTATGATGCCCATTCGGGACGTGGTCATCTTTCCGTACATGATGACGCCGTTCGTGGTGGGACGGGAGTCGAGCGTACGTGCCCTCGAAGAAGCTCTGGCTAGCGATAAGAAGATTTTTCTCGCCACCCAGCACGATGCCTCGATCGACGAACCCAAGGCCGGAGACATTTTCCAGGTCGGCACCATCGTCAACATCGTGCAGAGCCTGAAACTGCCCGACGGCAACATCAAGGTGCTGGTCGAAGGCATCGAGCGCGGCAAGATTCTGCAGGTTGTCGAAACCGACGGCTACTTGCAAGCCACCGTGCGAGTAGCGCGCTATGCCACCGAGACCACCGCGCAGATTGAAGCGGGCATGCAGCGCGTCACCGGCATGTTCGAGCAATATGTAAAGCTGTGCCAGTCGTTGAACTACGAGACCATGATCGCGGCCGTTCGCATGGAAGATCCGGCGAAGCTGACCGACACTATCGCCGCCAACCTGCAGCTCTCCATCGAAGAAAAGCAGGGGCTGCTCGAAATCTTCGATCCCGCCGAAAGATTGAACCGCATCGGCGACGTGCTCGACGTGGAAATCGAAAAGCTCAACATGGACCGCACCATCCAGTCGCGCGTCAAGCGGCAGATGGAGAAGGCGCAAAAAGAGTATTACCTCAACGAGAAAATCAAGGCCATCCAGAAGGAACTGGGACGCGGCGAAAAGAGCGAATTCGACGAACTGAAGAAGAAGGTCGAAGCCGCGGGCATGCCGAAGGAAGTTCGCGACAAGGCGATCCAGGAACTGAAAAAGCTGGAAGCGATGCCGCCCATGTCGGCGGAATCCACCGTTTCTCGCAACTATCTCGACTGGCTGCTGGCGGTGCCGTGGAAGAAGCGGTCGAAGGAAATCCGCAACATCACGCGTGCTGAGAAAACTCTGAACGAAGATCACTATGGCCTGGAGAAAATCAAGGAGCGCATCCTGGAATTCCTTGCCGTCCGCCAGTTGGTGAAGAATCCCAAAGGCTCGATTCTCTGTTTCGTCGGACCTCCCGGCGTGGGCAAGACTTCGCTCGGGATGTCGATCGCCAAAGCGACCGGCCGCAAGTTCGTCCGGATGTCGCTCGGCGGCGTGCGCGATGAGGCGGAAATCCGCGGCCATCGCCGCACCTACATTGGCGCCCTGCCCGGCCAGATCATCCAAATGATGAAAAAGGCCGGGACCAAGAACCCGGTCTTCATGCTGGACGAAGTCGACAAAATGTCGATGGACTTCCGCGGCGACCCCTCGGCGGCACTGCTCGAAGTGCTCGATCCCGAGCAGAACTACATGTTCGTGGACCATTACCTTGACGTCGAGTACGACCTCTCGCAAGTATTCTTCGTGGCCACCGCGAACGTGATTCACACGGTTCCGCCCGCCCTGCAGGATCGCATGGAAGTGCTGCGCCTGCATGGCTACACGGAACCGGAAAAGGTCGAAATCGCGAAACAGTTCCTGGTCAAGAAGCAGATGTTGCAGGCGGGTTTGACGGAGACGAACGTGCAGTTCTCCGACGAATCGATCCGGCAGATCATTCGCGGCTTTACCCGCGAAGCCGGGGTGCGAAACCTGGAACGCGAAATTGGCAACATCTGCCGCAAGGTTGCGCGCAAGGTGGTGAAAGACGGTGCCGCGTTCTCGGCCGCAATCCAGCCGGACAAAATAGGCGACTACCTCGGCGTGCTGAAGTTCCGCGACACCCTGGCCCACGAGAAGAGCGAGATCGGCCTGGTGACGGGCCTGGCCTGGACCGAGGTGGGTGGCTCGATCCTGAGCACCGAAGCCACGGTGGTGGACGGCAAAGGCAAGCTCACCTTGACCGGCAAGCTGGGCGACGTGATGCAGGAATCGGCGCAGGCCGCCATGTCCTACATTCGCTCGCGAGCGGCTCGGCTCGGTCTGCCCCGCGACTTTTACCGCAACCTCGATATCCACGTACACGTGCCCGAAGGCGCAATTCCGAAAGATGGCCCCTCCGCCGGTATCACCATCGCCACCGCTCTCGCCAGCGCCCTGAGCCGGATTCCGGTACGCCGCGATATCGCTATGACCGGCGAGATCACGCTGCGCGGCAAGGTGCTGCCTATCGGCGGATTGAAAGAAAAGCTCCTGGCCGCCCATCGGGCCGGATTGTTCGAAGTGATCCTGCCGCAGGAAAACGAAAAAGATGTTGCCGAGGTTCCGGAGAACCTGCGCACCGCGATGAAATTGCACTTCGTCGACAACATGGACCAGGTGCTGGCCGTCGCCCTCGAAGGCCCGCTGCCGCAGATGCCGTCGGAGGCCGAGACCATGGCGCCCATCGCCACCCCGCCCGCCCCGGAAATTCCTACGGCGCGACAGTAGAATCGATCGGCTGTCGCGGATCGGTTTTGGAAAAGGCGCACTCCGGAATGTTCCGGCGGCTGTCCCTACGCGAGCCCTTGAGCGACGGTAGAATGAACTCATGGAGCCGGAATCTGGCAGCCGGTTTGGATTCAGCCTGAAGGGATCGGCAGGTCTTATCGTCGCGATCGTTGTCGTAGCGGTTCTGCTGATCATGCTGCCGGCTTATCGCTGGTTCTTTCTGATCAGCGTTCTCATTGGACTGGTCATCGCCGGCGGGCTCGCGCTCTGGCACAAACTGCGCCCGCTCAAAGAGCAGGACGTGCATCCCAAGCGTCCGCTTGGACTTTAGTGTTTGCCTGAGAGTTCGGCCGTCCCTTCGGGACTGGATTACGGATTCGTTCTGCTACTACTTCGTGCGTTAGATCCGTTTTCTCTCAACCCACTCTTGGAAACTATTTTCCAGCGGCACTTGCCAGTCGTCACCCCTACACTGGAAACTGTCTGTATGCGGATTCTGGCGCGGTTCATGTTGTCGGCGAGCGACTTGACGCACTTCCCTGCCCCCACCGTGCCGGAGATCGCCTTTCTCGGACGGTCGAACGTCGGGAAATCGAGCGTGATCAATGCGCTGGTGGGCGCAAAGCTGGCCCGCACCAGCAATACTCCCGGGCGCACGCGAAGCATTAACTTTTATGAAATCCGCCGGGCGGGACAACCCCGGCCCGAATTGCTTTTCGCCGATCTGCCGGGATATGGCTACGCCAAGGTCTCCCGCGAAATCTCCGACGACTGGGCCCGGTTTGTGGATCCCTACCTCCACCAACGCTCGATCCTGGCACTGTGCCTGGTGTTAGTCGACTCCAACATTGCTCCCCAGGAAAGCGACGGCCAGTTGCTGGAATTCCTGGCGTCCAAAGGACGCCGGCATGTGATTGTGGCCACCAAGTGCGATCGGCTGTCTGGTAACCAGTTACGGCAGGCGATGCACACTCTCGGACAAGCTTATGCGGGAGTGCCCATGATAGCGTTTTCGGCCAAAACCGGAGCCGGCAAAGAGGAGCTGTGGCACCAGATTCGCGCTTCTTTGTCGCAATTTCCCCCGGTCTAAAGTTTCCCCGTAAAGTTCCGATCCAATCAATATCAGTATTCTGCAGCAGTATTCTGCCGGAGGCGCTTGTGGATCCACATATCTATCCCGATCAACCTGGCTGGTCGCCAGACTCCGGTAAGGGCGAAGACAGCGTGAACTATCTTCGCCAGCTAAAAGTCGAATTCGGAGAGCCTACGCCCGCTCAGGCGCTGCCAAGCGGGCACGGGAGAGCCCCGGCGCCGACGGAAGTCTTTGAGTCGGACGAGCGGCGAAAGAGTCCCCGGCTTCATTGCTCGGGCAACGCCGAGATTCGAGCCGAGGGTAGCGACGCGCGGATGTGGGGAACCCTCACCGACGTCAGCCTGCATGGATGTTATCTGGAAATGAGCAGCACGTTTCCTGTCGACACCATGGTGGATCTTGTACTGAAATCGTGCGGCATCCGGATAAAGGCTTCGGGCAGGGTTCGCGCGTCATACCCAACCTTGGGCATGGGCATCTGCTTTACGGAAATCGAACCCGGCCAACAACTGCACCTGAAGCAACTCCTCGCCTTACTGGCTGGGCACGGCACCGCCTCCGTTGGCGGGCCGGCCCAGGAGAATCGCGTCAAGGATGCAGATTTCGTGAAGGAAACTCTGCGACTGACAGATCCGGGAGCTTTCGTTGCTGCGATTACGACGTTCTTTCAGAAGAGCCAACTCTCCCGCGACGAGTTTTACGAGATCGCCACACGGGTTCGCCGGTCCTGAATCCTTCCTCCAGGGATTTGAGGGGCTGGCGGGCCGTTTGGCGGGCTCCGGAATATAAGTTGGTAAATATGGTTACTCTGGTCACTAGCTGCCAGGTTTGGTGGACGATGCGTTATCATTAAAAACGTATGGCTAAATATCTCGTGACCGGCGCCGCCGGTTTCATTGGGTCCTCGCTGGTGCGTGCTCTGTTGGAACGCGGCGAGCAGGTCCGGGGAATTGATAACTTTGACACCGGCCGGCGCGAGAATCTTGCCGAAGTACTGCACCAGATGGACTTCCGCGAAGCTGACATTCTCGATCTGGACGCCATGCACAGGGCGTGCGCTGGCGTCGACTACGTGCTGCACCACGCGGCCATTCCTTCGGTCCCGAAATCGGTACTGGACCCTCTCAGCAGCAATCGCGCCAACGTCGACGGCACGCTCAACGTTCTGGTCGCCGCGCGCGACGCGAAAGTGAAGCGGGTGGTCTATGCCGCTTCGTCGTCGGTGTATGGGGACACACCGACCCTCCCGAAGCATGAAGCCATGAATCCCAACCCGATCTCGCCATACGCAGTGGCCAAGCTGGCCGGCGAGTTTTACATGGTGTCGTTCTACCGTTGCTATGGCCTCGAGACCGTCTGCTTGCGCTACTTTAATATTTTCGGGCCACGGCAGGATCCTTCTTCGGCATACTCGGGCGTGCTCGCCAAATTCAGCATGCAGATGCTGCATGGAGAACAGCCCACGATTTTCGGCGATGGCGAAACCAGCCGCGATTTTACCTACATCGACAACGCGGTGTCGGCCAACCTGCTGGCCTGCAAGGCCCCGGCGGCACAATGTGCCGGGCGCGTCTTTAACTGCGCCACCGGCCGGAGGATCACTCTGAATGAAACCTTCGTGGCTTTGAAGCAATTGACTGGGTACAAGGGCACGGTGAAGTATGGCCCGGAGCGCGACGGGGACATCAAACATTCGCTGGCGGACATCACACAGGCGCAAAAGCAGTTGGGATACAAGGTTCTGGTGAATTTTGAAGACGGTCTGCGCCGCACGGTGGAGTGGTACAAGAGTCAGAACGAGCCGGTCGGAGCCCGAGCGGCGCAAACTTAGGGCAAGGCACAGCGGCCCTCGGACGGTAACGGCGCGGGCGTCTGATTACCAGTTGCCTGATTATCGAACCGGGCGCTCTCCATCCGCCCCGGGATGGGATTTCGTTTTTGTGGATTTTTCCCAAGCGATGAGTTCGTTCAGGTCATAGCGGAACGGGCCATAGGCGTTGAAGATTTTCTCGTCGAACAGACGCATGGCGCCGCAACTCAGGCAAACCTGGTAGGAGTATCCCTGCACGCCAATCGGCCAGCTCATCTTGCCGTGCCAGCAGCCTCGAAACGCCACCACGGCTGCCCCCGCCAGGCTGGTTGCCACGACTCCGGGCCACCACCAGCTGGGTTTCTTGAGTTTTTCGGGTTTCTCCTGCTCGACTGCGTCGCTCATTATCGTTGCATCTCCGGGCTTCCCTTGGGGCTGCTTTTTTAACCATAAGGCGAATCGCGGCGAAGGGCAAAATCTGAAGGGTCGTAGCTCGGGCATTCCGACTCCGGCTGCGTCGGTTGCGCGTCCCTGACCAGCAATCGGACGTGTACCAAAGGACATTGCGATCCCCCCAACAGGCCATTACGCTGAGCATGGAGGTGATCCATAATCTGTTGATCTGTCTTCTTCGGAAGAGGATCCCCTTGGAGTTCACCAGTGAGGCCCACCGGATAGAGTGGACCCGCGACTTGGCCGGTTGAACTTGCCGGTTGAACCAAGAGCGGCAATAAGCCTTCAAATCTCCCCCGATACGATAACGTTTTGGCTTCTGTGGTCCTGACAGCGCCTGCATGAGTGCGAACCCAACCCGAGTTGAGTGGGAAGCGACGACGTCTCCGCTGCAAGAGGGCAACCGCGTCCTGGAATCACTCGCGCGTCAGGAAGCCCTGGGCGCATTGCACGCCTTCTCGAGTCTTCACGAGCAGATCCGGAACCGGCGTCTCGCCGCGGGACGCAACTCCGAGAGCGACTTGTTCGAGACGGAACGCTTCATCCTGGACGAAGTATTGCAACTGATCTGCGACCGCGCTCAGGCGATTACAGTGGCCGACGGCATCGTGGTCGCGTTCACGGAAGGATCTGCGATGGTGTGCCGGGCCGCCGCCGGACCGCTCGCCGTCGAGCGCGGCGTTCACCTGATCGAATCCGAGTTTCTGCAGGACTGCCGGGAATCGGGGCGCATTCTTCGTTGCGACGATTGTGAGATCGATGCCCGCGTCGAACTGGGGTTTGCCCGCCAGATAGGAGCTCGCGCTACCGTGCTGGTTCCGTTGCGTGGCCGGCGCGAGCAACTGGGCGTGCTGCAGGCGTTCTCGAGAACTCCCTGGGCTTTCACAGATCAGGACGTTCGCTGTTTCGATCTGTTCTCTGAGCTGGTTCTTTCCGCGCTCAGACCCGAAGATCAGGATCGCCGCATCCATTGGCTGTCGGATGTGGCCGACGAAGTGCTTCAGGCCAAGACGGCTGAGTCGATGCCGGTTGTTGCCAAGGCGGCCGCGGTTGAGACTCCTGAAATCGAGCCCCTCAGAATCAGTGTGACGAGGCTTGTCCCGTCTCCGTCTTCCGCGCAGTTGGAGACTCCACCTGCGGCGCTTCCCGTTCCAGACCTGGCCGTGCTGTTGCAGCCTGTTGTCATTCCCGCGGCGATGGTCGAGTTGCCTGAGCCTGGCATCACGGATGAACACGTTCACAGCGAAGAGCTTGACACCGAAAAGCTTGACACCGAGAAGCTCGACGCCGAAGAGCCGGCGACGCTCACCGAAACGCTTCCCTCGTTACCATTTCTGCAGCGTCTTTCTCTTGCCAGCAGTTCGCATCCAGGATTGAGTGCGGTGATGGGCCTGGTGGCGGTGGCAGCGCTATTCTCGGCGGGAGCGTGGTGGGGAATGCAGGAGCAGGGGAAGATGGGCACAAAGGTCGGAGGTACAAATGCGCTTACCCCGCCACACGCGGTGACGGCACCGCCAGCGCCGCCGTCGGATGTTATATCTCTCGCCCTCTCCGACAATCTGATGAATCCGGAGAAGCTCGGTTCCGATGCAGCGCCGCTTTCCCAAGTGGCGGAAAACAAGTTGGCGGCGCTGTCCAAAATCACCGGAGTGCGTCACTGGTCTTCGTCCATGGGAAGCACGGTAGTCATCGACATGGAAGACCAGGTTCCCTACGAAATCCATCGTTTGATGTCGCCGGAGCGGATCTACTTCGATCTGCACGATACGGTTCTATCGCCTGAACTGAACGGAAAGACGATGGACATCGGCGATGCTTCGCTGAGCCGTGTACGGGTCGCTCAGCTATTCTCTGGCGTAACGCGAATCGTGCTCGACACCAAAAACGGGTCGAATTTCTCCGTCAGCATGGAATCGAGCCCCTATCGCCTGGTGGTTGAGCTGCGCGGGAGCGATAAGACATCGGCTGCAAACCACATTCCTCCGAACCAACTTTCGCCGAACCAAACGCCGGCGTCCGCGATCGCAACGCCGGCCCCGGCAACAGCGGCTCCGGCGGCATTGGCGGCGAAGGCATCCGATCAGCCATTGCCGGCAAGAACCGGAAGATTTCGCATCGTGCTCGACGCCGGGCATGGCGGCTGGGACTCGGGCACGGTGGGACGGCAGGGATTGCGGGAAAAAGATCTGGTGCTCGACGTAACCCAGCGTCTGGGCAGGTTACTGCAAGAGCGCTTGGGATCGGAAGTAATGTTCACACGGTCCGGCGACACCTACCTGCCCCTCGAGCAACGCGCTGATTTCGCCAACGCGGCGCAGGCCGACCTGTTCGTCTCGGTTCACGCCAACTACAGCACCTCGGCGGCGGCGCGGGGGGTTGAGACCTATTACACGAATCTGTTTTCGGCTCCGGGGTTGCGGGAAGTCGAAAAGCATGACGATGGAACTTTCGCCAAGCCGACGCCGGTATCGCTATCAGCCGACGGGTTGCATGAAAAAATCGAGGAGTCGCGGCGTCTTGCGGCCAGTGTCCAGCATTCTCTCTACGCCACACTGGTCGCGAGCAGCCCGGACATTCGCAACCGCGGCATCAAGGACTCCGCTTTTGTCGTGCTGACCGGCACGACTATGCCCGCCATTCTTACCGAGATTTCTTTTATGAGCAGTCCCGCGGACGAACACAATCTGCAGAGCGCGACTTACCGCGAGCAAATCGCGGAAGCGCTTTACCAGGGCATCGCCCGCTACCACGAAGCCTCGCCGCACGCGAAGGTTGCTCAACTGCAAAAGCCCGCCGCCCGTCAATAATCGCATTGGACTTCGCCACCCGATGCCTTTCTGCTCGCATCGATCTCACCACGTATAGTGCGCCGTGTATGTGATCGTCTTCTCACCATCCGGAGCTATGGTCACCGGAAACTCGATGGTATGCGCATCGGTCTTTTTGTAATCTGCGGAACTCGAAGCGATGTCCCAGGTCAGCGCGCGATACAGGTGTTCGACCACGCGGACGTCCACCGGTTCTTTCTTGTGGTTGCGGACTTTGATCTCGAACGATTCGGTAGCCGTACTCTTGCCCATCTCCACAATGTAATTGGTTCGGCTACGCTGACCGGTCAGGTCGAAGGCGTTGCCGGTGTATATGCGGACCGTTTCGTCGCGGGGCGTATGGTCAATGACGTTTTCGCCGGTGAATTCGATTTGGCCGTCGTCATTGCGACGGTAGAAGCGGACGCGGCCCTTGGGCAACGGCATCCCGAGGTGGTTGGCCTGCGAGTTGACGAACTCGCGCATCACCCAGATTTTGGAATTGGATTCGGTGCCATAGGAGTGATCGTTGCGGATATTGTCCCAGTTCCATCCGTTGTAGCGGTTGGCGTCGATCTTGACGCCGTCGTAAATGTAAAGCTGTCTGGTGGCTACTCCGGCTGCGTGGATAAATTCCACCTGCTTGGTTTCGCGGTCGCGCAGCGTCGTGCTGCGATCGAGCGTGTAGAGATGGTACTCGTCGAAGGCTTTCTCGGTGACGGGAGGTGCGTACATCCCGTTTGCTCCGGTTACAGTAACCATCTGTGCGGCCTTCCGCACACCCATTCCCGGCTGAATTTTGTTCACGTCCCCGGCCATGAGCTTGATGCGCGCGTTCTCGAAGGTCTTGCCCGACTGGTTGTCCATGGTGACCCAGCCCACGATGTCGACCAGATCGCCCTTCTCGGGAGCAACGATGTTGTAGTCGGCCTGCCAGCTCATGCCGCCGGTGACGTAGGAAAACTCCGCGGGAAATTTCCCGGCTTTGTCGGTGGCGAGCGACCACTCCAGGCGCGGCTTGAGGATAGAGTCATCCGTGAGGCTGGGGAAGACGGGCGTGCCGGGAAGACTGAAGCGCAATTGGCCGTTGACTTCAATGACGGGCTGCGTTGCAGCCCCCGCCATCTGGGCCTGGTAGTAGTCTTGGCCGTAGCGGTTCATGGAGAAATAGTTGTGCGGCGTATAGCCGCTGCGGATCACTTTGCCCTTGATGGTTTGTCCTCCCCCGACCTCGAAATCGATCGTCTTGCCTTCGTAGAGCGAGAGCAGCAAAGACTCTGATATGGGGTCGGCGCGATAGTTCTGTTCCAGAACCTGCACCGCGTGCTTGCCCGTGGGATCGCGCAGAACGACGGAGTCCGGCTCCAGGTGCATGGTGATGTCATTCACGTTGACCTGGTTTTCGCCCGACTTGAGATCCAGCGGGAGATCCTGCCGCACGACGGCAAAATCCTCGTTATAGATGGTGAGCGACGGTTGCGGCGATTGCGCGCAGAGACTTCCCGAGAAAACGACAACGCAAGCGACAATGTAGACGAAGCGAGCGATCATCAAGCTGAACCTCCGTGGAAGTGCTGATTATGCTGTTGCTGCCTTGGAAGCCGCGGGCGCGGCTTTGGTTGGCCGCGCCCAGAATCAAGCCGCCTTGAGTAGAACGCCGACAGAACTCATTCTTGCAACCTGAGCTTGCTTGTGTGGGGACGGGGCATCGCCCCCCACACGGCAATCAGGCTAGTTTTCTCCCGTCACGCCGCCATACTTCGTCAGCCACTTCAGTTCCTCGCGCACTTTGATCTTTCCGTGCCAGGGATTCTTATCGAGCTCGTGTCCCTCGCCGGGAAAAATCAGCAATTCGCCCGGGACATTCAGTTCGTGCAGAGCGCGATCGAGCAGGTACGCCTCGAGCACGGCAACCCGAACATCGTCCGCCCCGGCAACGATGTGGGTCGGCGTGCGAACCTTGTTGAACTGGTAAATCGCGCCTTCGCTGCGATAGCGATCAGGGGTTTCCCAGGGCAGCCCACCGAGGAAATAGGCGTCATCGAAAGTGGTGTCATCGTTGCCCCAGTTGGCGACATGCTCCACCGCGCCCGCGCCGGTGACGGCGGCCTTGAAGCGCGTGGTCTGGGTGATCAGCCAGTTGGTCATGTACCCGCCGTAGCTGTAGCCGCCGATCGCTAACTGTTTCGGGTCGGCAATCCCAGCTTTCACGAGCGCATCGACGCCGGTCAATATATCTTTGCCGGGTCGGGAAACAATTTCAGGGACGATCTGCAGCGCGAACTTGTCTCCGTAGCCGGTCGATCCGCGATAGTTCGGCTCGAACACGAGCCAGCCTGCGGTGGCGGCCAGGCGATCCCACTGATACCAATCGGCCTCGAAGTGGTTGCCATCGGCATCCTGCGGGCCGCCGTGGATGAAAACAAACATAGGCAGATTCTTCGCCTCAAATTTTCCCGGCGGATACATCAGCATGCCTTCCACGGACGTGCCGTCATCGGAGGTCCAGCGATAGGGCCTGGCTTGGGGCAAGTCGCGCTCGGCGAACAGCTTATTGAAAGAAGTGATGGGCCGCGCCTGCGCCAGTTTGCCGGGGCCGTCGGCAATGTAAACTTCCGTGGGTCGCTCGGTTGCCGAGTAGGCGAACACAATGCGCGGGCTTTGCGATTGCGATTGCGACTCGGCAGCGGGGATTTCGTACGTGCCGGCCCATCCATCGGACTTTACCATAGCGGATTTCGGGTTCGGCTGCGATATCAGCTGTACCTCGGTTCCAATGCGGCAGGCGCAGAGCACCGAACCGTCGGGCAACGGCGCGTAACGCACGACTTCGCCGCGAAAGTCGGCGAACCAACGCTGGATTTCTCTTTTCTCCGGCGCGGTGTCCGAGGTGTCGCCGGCGTCAACCCAGTAGAGGCGCGGTTGCGGATCTTCATACTTTCGTTCCAGCGACCCCAGGTTGACCTGAAAGAACAGATGGCGATTATCGGGAGCCCATTCCAGATTCAGTTCCACGGCTTCGTTGCGGGTCAGGCGGATGGGCGCGGCTTCTGTGGCGGTGTTCGTCGAGTTACTGCTCGTCGAGTTACCAGTCGCTAACTTAACGAGATAGAGTTCAATATCTTCGACCTTCTCCTGGCGCTCGGACACCGACGAAGTCACAAAGGCCAACCGGTTGCCGTCATGCGAGATGCCGATCTGATCCACGCGCAACGGCGTGTTCGCGATGGCGACTGCGCCGGGCGTGGCGTGGGAATCCCTTTCCGCGTCGGAGACCTCCTCGGAGCCGAGCGCGGCGTGACGTGCCAGGGTTTCCTCGAGACTGAGCCGGAAAATCGTGTCGCCGCGCTCATCGACGCGGTAACGGATCACGTCCTTCCAGTCCTTTTTATGATCCTCGTTCTGCTGCTTGGTCCAGGGCTGGCGGGTAGCGAAAACGATTGCCTTCGAATCGCCAGACCAGGCAAAGGCATGGACCTCGTCCTCGCCGGAGGTGATGGCAAAAGCCTCGCCGCCATTTGGCGAAATCAGATACAGCTGATTGAGGTCTTTTTCTTTGCTGTCTTTTTCCCTAGTGTCTTCCGCGTCCCTATCCTTGGCCTCCACTTTGCGTTCCGCGAGGAAGGCGATCCACTGGCCGTCCGGCGACCACTGCGGCGAGCTGTCATGCCCGGATTGGGTCAACTGCACCAGATTTCCGCCACCCGGGGCAGCCCGATAGAGCCAGAGTTCTTTGCGGAAGATCTCCTGCTCCCAGTCGGCCTTTTCCGTTCCGATGACGACGGAGCTGCCATCCGGCGAGACCTTCACCGCGGTGAAGCTCACCGAGTTGAAGAATTCATCGAGCGTGAGTTTGGGCTTTGCGGTTTGAGCATGGGCCAGGATCGAATGGATAAAGACCGAGGCAGAAATCACGGACACGAGGGAGACAAGCCGGATTGATCGTCGAATAGAAGATCGTCGCATGAAAGATCGGCGCATAGATTTTTCGAACCTTCTCCATCTCAATTCACCAGATTTTGTCGTCAATTCATGTTCTCTTACGGTGCGGTCGGTTCAGCGTTGCGCAGCGCCTCATCCAGCGACTGGTTGGGTACGGTTTGTTCCACAACGCGCCAGCCGTCGTCATAGCAACGGAATCCTACGCTCGACCGATAGCGCACTCCGCTGTCGTGAAGCGCCGCGCCCACCGGATTCATGGAAACCCAACGCCAGCTGAACTCGACGTCGGCGGAGTTGCCAACCTTGCTGATCCCGTCAATGCCCAGCAATTCCCGACGCGCGACTTGGAGGGTCGGGCCGCTGTTCGGTATCGGGCTCGAAATCAGCGGACGTACCATCTCGACTCCCAGCGGTGTGAGCGCTACGTCCCAGCAGGGTGGAGGGTCGACTCCGCCGGGACACCTCTGCTCGGTACCGATGATCCATCCGCGGCGCTGTAACACCATCGAGTCGGGAGAACTGAAATCTTTGTTGGAAACGAGGCCAGTCCTGAGCCAGAACAATTGCGGCGTTTTGAATGCGTCGGAGCCCGAGATCAAATCGGCGGCAAGGCGGCGCGTCAGAAAATCACGCGGAGAACAGCCGAGGTCCAGCCCCAGTAAGATCAGACACAACGAGGCGGTCAGCAGCAATGTTTTTGTCGCTTTTGTCGCGCGCATGAATATCGATTATGGTTGCGAGAGAATTTTAACCAATTGCGCGCGCCCGCGGGGCAGAAAAGGCGAAGCCGCAATCTGGCCGTCAAATTTCTTCGACCAGCGGCCCGGAACCGGCGCGTGGCAGGCCGGGCAATTGCCTTGCGGAGTCAACTTGTACTTTGCGATTGAATATCCATAGCGCTGGATCAGCAACTCGCCGCACTGATGGCAATGAGTATCTTCCAGACCCTCCACCCGCCCGGGAAGGTTGCCAGCGTAGATGTAGCGCAATCCGGCTTCACGGCCGATGGCGGCGGCGCGCAGCAAATCCTGGGGACGCGTATCGGCGGGAGAGGTCATTTTGTAGTCCTGATGAAACGCGGTGACGTGCCAGGGAATGTCGGGCGACACGTCGTTCAGAAATGAGGTCAGCTGCCGCAGTTCGTCGTCGCTGTCGTTAAAGCCGGGTATGAGCAGAGTGACGATCTCCAGCCACACGCCCATCCGGTGCAAGCTGCGGATGGTGTCGAGGATTGGCTGCAGGCGTCCGCCGAGTTGGCGATAGTGACGATCGTCGAAGCTCTTGAGGTCCACCTTGTAGAGGTCAATCCAAGGATGGATGTACTCAAGCACCTGCGGAGTCCCGTTGCCATTCGAAACATACGCCGTGAGCAAGCCCGCTTGGCGTGCCACGCGGAAAACTTCAACTGCCCATTCGCTGGTGATCAGCGGCTCGTTATAGGTGCTGACCACAACTTTTGCACCCTGGGCTAGCGCGTCTTTGACCAGCAGTTCGGGATCGGCAAGCAGCGGGGGTGAGACGGCGTCCGGGTCGCGCAAGGCCTGCGAGGTGACCCAGTTCTGGCAATAGGCGCAGTGCAGATCGCAGCCCAGCATTCCGAAGCTGTAAGCAAGGGCTCCGGGATGGGCGTGGAAAAACGGCTTCTTCTCGATCGGATCACACTGCACCCCGGCGATATAGCCCCAGGGAACGTAGAGCGTGCCACCATGGTTGAAGCGAACCTTGCAGACGCCGGGTTGTCCCTCGGGAATCGGACAGCAGTGGCCGCAGGCATAGCAGCGCACTCGATTGCGATCCAGCTTTTCCCAGAGGGCAGGGTCGCCTTCGCGGACGCGGTCGTCAGCCGTCAAAATGTCGCGCAGCGTAGCCACACATATATTCTACGGCTGAGGGATTGGGTCTGTCTGTGTTGTTTGGGGTGGATCGGCCCGCGGAGAATCCGGCTCAGTTCGCCTCGGACTTCACTCGTTGGCTATGGGTGCGAATCCAGGCATCGGCCTGCTGGCGAGCAGCGGACACCTGCGCCTGGGTCATTTGGGAAGCCAGGCCTTCGATCCGGGACTTGCTGATCTCGTCACCCTGGGCCATCGCGATCGCCGACCAGAAGTACGCTTTGGACAAGTCTTCAGGATCTCCGCGCTGTCTCCAATAGTAAGCGCCGAGCGCACGCTGCGCGGCAACATTACCCTGTTCGGCGGCGCGCAGAAACCACTGCATGGCCTGCGCGTCATCCTGCGGCACCCCCTCTCCGTCATGATAGCGAACACCCATGAGCCATTGTGCGTCCGCGTCTCCCTGATCGGCGAGCTTTCGCAATTCTGGAAGCGACTTCGCTTGCGCGCGCTGATCGGCCAAGCTTCGATCACCGGTTTGTTGCACGGGAACCGCCTGGCTCCCTTCCACTGATGACCGCTGCGACGTTTGCGGTGAGTTGGCCCAACGCTTTTCGATCATCGGACCCAATAAATAACCGGCGGCCATCGCTACCGCTGCAACGGTCAGCCCGAGCAGCGCGCGATAAAGCAAGCGAGCCGTAGGCGCGGTTTCGGGAGCCTGCCCAAGGACCTCCTCCGGAACTTGCTCCGGGACGATTTCTCCGGAGACCCGCTGCGCGAGTTGCTCGGGAGCTTCGGGTTGCCGTTCCTTCAAGGCCTCGCGAATCGCATGGATTGAATCGAACTCCGTCGCGCCCGACCCCGAAGCGGGAGGCGCCGACACGGCCTCTGGTCTGATTGGAGTTTCCGGCTGAATGCTTTCAGGCTGGGTGTCCTCCGGCTGCGACTGGTCACGATGGATTTTGGGAATCATTTCGACGAGCCGTTCCAAAACCGTCCCATGGGTCTCGGTGAAGGCACGCGGATTCGGAGAGAGAACCTCCAGCAGGCCGACCACCCGGAAATCGAACACGATGGGAGCAGCCATCAGCGAACCTATGCCCAGGGCGCGACCGATTTCGGGATCGATACGTGGGTCGTTGTCCGTATCTTCGCACGAGACAAGGCGGCCGCTGCTTACGCATTCTCCAGACAGCCCTTGTTTTATGTCGACGGGGGCTCCGAGCGGCGGCGCAGGCGCGCCGGCTCGCGCCCGACAGATCATCCTCTCATCGGTGAGAAACGCCAGGGCCGCGCCACTGGCACCGGTGAGACTCAAGGCACGCTCGGTGATGAGTTGCAAAACTGCATCGAAGTTGTCACCGATCTCGAGGATCTCGCTGCGAACGGCTTCCACCAGAGAGAGTATTTCGCTTTGATCGGGGATCGGGACGACAGAGCTCGATTTATCGACCGGCGCCGGCTCGGGTAATTTCTCTGCGTCGTGCCGCGCGAGTTGCTCGGTTCGAGCCACGTGGTTGGAACAGGCGATCAGCAGGTTGGCAAAGAGCCATTCTTTCAGTATGTGGCGCGAACTCTCCGAAAGCGCGGAAAACCGGATGCCTCCGCGGCCAGTTTCATCGCTCCAGATCACCTGGCCGCTGCCGTGAATGTAACTTTTTGTTTCAGGCAGATCGAGGCAGAGGGTTACGGCCCGGTCCGCTTCCAGCGGTTCACTGGTTTGGACAGCGAAGCCGTCTTCGTGTAGATCGAGCAATTCGCTCAGATCCACAACCATGCCGGTTTGCGGGCCATTGAAACTGACGTAAACCGGAGTATGAAGTTTTTGACGAACGTAACGGCGCCGCTCCCGGTTGGAGGCCGCCCCTGCAATTGGACCCGGCAATCCGCCAATGTTCCGATCCATAGTCGCCCTCCATATTAACTCAGGGATCGAGAGAAGGGAGCAAGATCCTACTGTAGGGAAAGCCGTTAGAGGTTTGCGGCCAGAAACGGGGTGTCGCCCTGCGCGGCCGGTACGAGGACCTCGGGCATGGTTAGTACTCGATCAAGCGCGTCTGCGAGGACAGCGGGAAATTCGGAAGTCAGGAGGTTGACATCCAATTGCAGGTCACGGTGAGTGTAGAGGCGGTAGACGACGAGCGAGCCGCGGCGCTGGTTGGAAGTTGTCACCAGATCCAGCGTCAGCTTCCACAAAGGCTGGCTGGAAATTGCCATCATGTGGGGAAGCTTGCTCCAGTGAAAATGACGGTTGGTTTCGCTGGGTACCGCTTGATCGCCGGGAAGCGACTCCAGGTGCAAAGTGAACGCATCAAGATCGTTGCTGTCGAAGGCGGCGAGCAGGACGCTGCGCACCTGATTGAAATCGCCGGCCACTTTGAGCTCGTCGACCGCGCGGCGCACCGAAAGATTGTTGATCACGATCTGCCGCTGGTCAATGGTGCGTTGCGCCACGCGCCGCAGTTCGCCAAACTCGGGGTAGTTCAGATGCTGGACTCCCAGCCAGATGCCCGTCCCCACGACCGCCAGCACCAGTCCCACGGTGCTGCCCGTCGGCCACAACAGGAAGAGACTGAGCATGGCAAATATCGCGGAGACGGCATAGAGAACAATCACCACCTGGCGATGCGAAAAGCCCATCTGCAGCAACCTGTGGTGAATGTGTTCGCGGTCGGCGGTGAGGATCGGGCGGCCGCTGATGAGCCGTCGCAGGATGGAGATCAACGTTTCCAGAATGGGCAATCCGAACGACACCACCGGGATAGCCACGGCCACGAACGTCGGCGCTTTTTGCGCGCCCGCGAGAGCCAGAGCGCTGAGCATGAAACCGATGAACAGGCTGCCCGAGTCGCCCAGGAAAATCGTCGCCGGATTGAAGTTGAAGCGCAGGAATCCCAAGATAGAGCCGGCGAGCGTGATGCTCATCAGGGATTCCAGCCATGAATGATTGACAAGGGCGCAAACAAAAAACACCAACGTCGAAAACAAGGCCGATCCGGCAGCCAAACCATCCAGGCCGTCGATGAGATTGAAGGCATTGGTCACCGCAACCACCCATAACACCGTCAGGGGCAAACCGACGAACCAGGGCAGTGAGTAGGACCCGAAGATCAGCGGCAGATCGAGAACGCGCATTCCGCCGGCGAAGAGCATGGCAGCGGCCACCGCTTGCACGGCACACTTCAAATACGGACCTGCGCCGCGGAGATCATCGTAGATGCCGAGACAAAAAATCAGGCAGGCGGGAGCATAAATACGGAAAAGCGTGGCGGGGGCGAGTCCCTCGACCAGGCGGGGAAAAACGAGAGAGAGCCCCAGCCACACGATCACGCTGACCGAGAAAGCCAGGAAAATCGCTACGCCCCCCAAACGGGGAAGCGGGGATCGGTGGACATGCCGCCCGTCTCGCGGCACGGAAACCCAGCCTCTGCGGGTTGCCATGTCTCGCACTTCACGGGTCGCCACAAACGAAACAAGCAGCGAAAACGCGAATAAACCAAAGAACAGGAGAGTCAAAGTCAGTGTTCCCTTCCGGTTGAAACACCCGGTATTTCAGGCTCACGTTTACAGAGGTGGCTGGCTCCGTTAGAGTTTTTCCCGGCAGGTTTTCCTACCAGGCTCAAGAAATTCGTGGCATTTGATTGCAGAAACTATACATCCGCTGGCTTGCGACGGGCAAGTGTTTGTACTCGTCCAGTTTGGGCGTTTCCTTAATTCGCCTTGTTCGGTTTGTGTCCAACTGATATTGGCACGAGGAAAAGCGGTGTAGTACACTTTTTACTCTTATCAACACTGGGGCATAAGCCAGCTTTTTGTTCGACAACTTGGCTTGACCAACTATGACCGAAGATCGGGCTCCTCGCGAGAAGCGCCAGCAACCGGGTAAAGCTAGCAAAGAAAAAAAGACCTACCAGAAGCCGGCATTCCGCTACGAACGCGTTTTCGAGACGCTCGCTTTATCTTGCGGCAAGACCGGCTCGACAATCGCCCAATGTCAGTTCTCACGAAAAACTTCCTGAAGGTGGAAGACACCACGGGTACGCGGCGGTTTGAGTTGGGGCGCGGAAGGCCCAGCTTTGGTGGCAGTGCCTTTGCGTCGCGGCGCTCATTCGCCTCAGCATCCCCGCCGCCTTTGGCGACGTTCTTCTTGCCGTGACTACTGAAAAGACTGCCTTCACGCCCTGTCAGGAGGCTCCGGACCAGTGCCCGATCAGTTCGGGGAACGACGGAGGAGCAGCGTGTGCACTAGCAGGCTCCCGAGGTTTTCGCGTTTAGACTGAAAGGGGATTGAAGAAGGACCGCGTCCTTTTCGATCAAATCGTCGGCGTTCGTACGCCGCGGTCCATAGCCCGACTCGCGGGCCGGGCTAAGCCGCCTTGCGGAAGGATTCAACGGCTTCCGCCTCTGAGTTGTATACGTCGAAAACCGTGAGCAACTTGGTGATCTGCAGCAAATCGCTCACGTGCTTGGTCAAGCGCGTTAATTTGATCGTGCCGCCCGCGTTTTGCGCGCTTGTGCGCAGCTCCACGAGTATGCCCAGACCGCCGGAATCGATGTAATTCACCTCGCCCAGATTGAGCACGATGCGATTGTTCTCCGATAGGGCCTTCTTCACGCCAAATTCCGCTCGAACCAGACCGCTCCCGAACAACATTGACGCACCGGATTATTGGTCGCTGTGCGCTCTTAGCAAGCTTCCTTCCGGAGTATTATCAAGTCCCACAGCCTGGTCTTACAAGGCCATCGTGTGCGCAACACCTTCTCAGCAAACTTTTCCAGGAATCACGTCCCACGCGATCTTTCAACAACGTAGGTGAAAACACTACCGTTCTTCATTGTTTGGCAGTCTGCTCGAGATCGTTCTTCAGCACGCTGATTTCTACGCGTGTACCGCTCGTGCGCTTGGCCGCAGGAGCGTTGCCCATCCCAATCACGTAGATGCGGTAGGCCGGGATCTCGTGATTCAACACCAAGTAACGTACCACCGAGTCCGCCATCTTCCGCGAGTTGGTAATCGCGGCTTGGCCCTGACCCGGAGAGAAGCCCTGCACTTCGATGACGTAACCGTGCTGATTCCTCAACTGGGTAGCTATCTCGTCAAGCGAGTCCTTGGCCTGCTTGCTCAACACGGTCTGGCCGGTGCGGAAACGAATCTCGGTCGGCGGCGCGGACTTGTACTGATCGATGCTCCCGACTACTGTCTCGACTGCGGAGAGGTGGGTGTCAACGGCGGCCGCCGTCTGATGGGCCATCTGAGCCTTGTTAGCGGCCTCTTTCGCATGCTCATCGGCTATGTTGGTCTTGGCGGAAGCCAGCTGAATGCCTTGCTGGGCGCGGGCATCCACATCCCTGATCATTTTACTGTTAGCCGCGGTCAACTCATCGAGTTCGTTGACCCCGTCGTGGATGGTCTGAGTATGCCGCTGTACGTACTGCTTGCTGGCAAATGGGTGCAAGACGAGCCAGGCCAAGCCGGGCTCGTCGCCGTCCCAGAAGTCCTGGTTGGAACTAGCTGCCGGTTGCGCGCTTGAATTTGAGTTGGGTTGCTGTGCGAACGCGGGAAGCGAAAGCACCGCGCACAAGAGCAGCGTTATGAATATGCGATTCTTCATATCATCTTCCTTCCGAGTGGAGGCCTGAGGGCTCCACTCCAACCTGATGGCCAGTGCTGGCGGCTTATGGCTAACATCCCAAACCCGAAAAACGAGGTCTCCTTCCTCGTTACGGATGCGATGCCAAACTGCGGAAAACTCAAATTCTTAATGTGATCGTAACGATTGTAACGCCGAAGCGGGGGGGGCCAGTCAAGAAATCCGGTTGCGGAGTATTTCTCTTGGCACGAGCTGCTACTGAGCAGAGGCGACGCTGACTTCTAAATTGACGCTCCAGAAGCGAAATGCCAGTTCAGTGATCGATCTGACCAAAACCAAGCACAAGCGGTGGTACCGGAAGGCCCCGCCAGAGGGACCTGCTGCCGCCTGAGTTGCTTGAACGATTCGAGCGACTCTGGTAAATCAATAACCCATTGTGAGTGCACCTCCCATTCCTTCCGCACCAGCCGATCTGGAACTCATCGCACAACTTGAAGAGCAAGCTACAGTACGCGGAGCTGCGGATTCGTGTGTTGGAAGAGCGTCTGCGGCTGCTGCGGATCGAGAAGTATGGTGCAGGCGGAGAAAAACTTTAGAATGGCTGTGGGACTGAAGATCACCATTCTGTGCGCAATCTCAGGCCCGTGCGCCTGAGTCCATGAAAACTAAAACCTATCCCGACCCTAAGCCTTTTCCCGAGAAGGTGCGGCTCGTTATCTTGGACCTGGATGCCTTTCTCTACCCTTACGATAAGGCATACCGCAACGCCGTTCTGCGAGCTTGGCGGGCGGTAGAAAAGGAATACGGCCTTCCCATATTCCGGAAGAAAATAGCGCAAAAATTGATTATTGATTGAAGAGGCAAAGGAAGAAGCGAAGAAGAATCCAGATGACGCATTATGCCGGTACATCAGCGAGATGGCGGAACGCCTAGAAAGCACGGGCCACCCCGGCGCCTCCGTGATCGGCATGCTGGAAGCCTATCGTCGCAGCCGGAGGGTAGCGCGCTCGGGTGGGGCGGAAGAAGGTATGCAGCATGATCACTCCCTTGACCCACCTTACAAAGACATGATCGCCATGGCCTTTAATCTGAGGCTCCTTCAGGACCACATGAGCGAAAAGAAAGCAGGACTCACGCGCGACGAACTGCGAGGAAAAATCCTGGAGGGAGAAAAAGGGGTTACGCGGCTGTGGAATAGGCACATGGGCAGCGGGTTCATCCGGCCCGATGCCGGACTGGTAAGCAAGATACAGCGG
>Ga0074044_10001276_pt1 | contig 23057 bp, 18 predicted proteins | sample BogForMeECP23OM1_FD_94443 | JGI IMG/M metagenome (GOLD analysis project Ga0074044, IMG submission 94443) | Bog forest soil microbial communities from Calvert Island, British Columbia, Canada - Bog Forest MetaG ECP23OM1 | ecosystem: Environmental > Terrestrial > Soil > Wetlands ... | reverse complement strand
CTGGTCAACGTCGGCATGGTGGTTGGCTTTATGCCAGTCACGGGAATACCTCTGCCGCTCATGAGTTACGGTGGGTCTTCCGTTCTTTTCATGTTTTTGGCGCTGGGGATGGTAATGAACGTCAGGATGCGCCGCTTCGTGAACTGAGACGGCCGGCAGAAGTTGGGGCGCCCCCTCTTAAAAACGAGAACGGCGCCACGAAACAGGATTGAGCAGAATCAGAATTCAGAATAAAGATCAGTACGAAACAAGATTACGAAGGCCCTCGCGAAAAAGGAGGGCAGAATGCCGGCAGAAGTCAAAGCCGGACAGGATTGAAGCCAGTCAGGCGGGGAACGGCCCCCTCAGCGTGAACGCGAGAGAGTGGCCACAGACCTGACGAAAGGCTTAACGCGATCAGTGCAGAAGAGTAAGAACAATTCACAGCTGCAGTGTAGGTCCCGGGAAGTACTTGTTCTTGGGGGCCGCGCCCGCTCCTACCCCGCACCCCAGCCAGCCAAAACCGCGCTGTCTGGGGACCCCGTGGAGCGGCGCTGAACGCTATCGATCTGTTGGTCCGCCTTGCGCTTCTGGTCCGGTGAAGAAAAACCGGAGTAGAAATGAACAAGGAATTGTACGTATCGGCCACCCCCCACGAAACCAAAGTGGGGATCACGGAAGACGATCAACTAGCGGAAATTTACCTCGAACGGGAAAACGAATACACCTTAGCAGGCTCGATTTATAAGGGCCGAGTAACCCGCGTGCTGCCAGGCATGCAGTCGGCCTTTGTGGACATTGGGTTAGAACGTGACGCCTTTCTGTACGTCTCCGATTTCATGGATCTGGAACAGCAGGACGAGGACCTGGATGAAGCGATCCCAGCGAATCGTCCAGTCATGGAGACGCGTCCGCCCCTTGCTTTGGAAGCGGATGCTACAGCCGAAGGGCAATTTGCCGAAGTCGGCAGCTCAGCGGGCGAGACCGAAGAACCGGAGACGGCTGCTGCGGAAACGCCGGGCAATGCTACCGGCGTTGCGCGTGATTTTCGCGGACGACGTCGTCGTCGTGGACGTCGTGGAGAGAACGGAGACAGGGGCGGGCGCGGCGAGCGTCCGCAGCGCGGCGAAATTCGAAGTGAACCTCGTACTGAGATACGCAGCGAACCGAGCAGTGAAGTCCGCAGCCAAACCGGCAGCGAACCACGCGGCGAATCGTCAAGGGACGGGACTTCAAGGGGCGAAACAAGGGGCGAATCAAGGAATGACCGCTTTAGCCGCGGCGACCGTCCGGGACGGAGCGGGTCGGACTCGCGATTCCAGCGGACGGCGACGACCGCTCGTGCCGGTCGCGACTACGATTACGGACCGCCGCCGGGATATCAACCGATCCTGCTCCCCGGCGAATCGATCTCGAAGTACCAGCGCCAGGGTCTGGGCCAGAGTGCGAGTGAGACTGCGAGTGAAAGTGCGAGTGGCGGCAGGAGGCAGAGCGAACTTGCGGCTTCGCCGGCGGAGAGCGCAGCGGGTCTGCCACTGCCGTCGGCCGCGATCATTGCAAGCTTTCCCGAGGATGAGCCTATTTTCGCGGCGGAAGTTGCCGAGCCACTTCACGAGCAGCATGATCACGTGCCCAACGCGGAAGTCGAGGTCGAGGAAGAGGTGCACGGGGCCGCTGCCGGCGCAGTGCCGGAAATAGCGGAAGCCAGGCACGAGGTGCGGGCGACAGCGGAGACCTTTTCGGCGCCGGAGATGGTGCATGAGAAGGCACAGGAATCGGACTTCGCGGAAGCTCCGCAGGCTGCACACGAGGTTGCGCACGGCGCTGTCGAAGAACAGGAGATCGAGGAAGAAGAAGCCGACCTCACGTCCTACGGTGAAGAACCGGGTGACGATGAGGGCTTCGAGGAACTGGAAGAAGAGACGCGCGCGGCCGGTGGACAGTTGTTGGGATCAGGAGTCGGAGACACCGGTCTGGGGGTGGCAGCCGGCGGCGAGCCGGCGGCGAACGGCGAAGCAGTTCCCGAGGCTATCTTAGAAGCTGAAGTCGAAGCCGAAGAGCGAGAAGCAGAGGAGTTGGAACTCGAAGAGGCGCAAGCGGAAGCCGAGGCGCTGCTTGAGGCCGAGGCAATTGGCGACGGTACCGTAGATGCAAGCGCGGTAGTTCGCGGTCCCGCTCCCGAGGCGAGGTTGTTGCAGCGCACGCAGCGTCGCGGTCCGGAGCGCGGGTTCGATCGCGGGCGCGGACGGCGTGGTGGACGGCGCTTTCGCAGCCGTGAAAATACGGTGGTGCCGCAGATCAGCGAACTGCTCAAAGAAGGGCAGGAAGTGCTGATCCAGATTGCGAAGGAGCCGATTGCGAAGAAAGGCGCGCGCATCACCAGTCACATCGCGTTACCAGGACGTTTTCTGGTATTCATGCCGACGGTGAATCACACGGGCGTGTCGCGCAAGATCTCGTCCGAAGAAGAGCGGCAGCGGCTGAAGCGAATCATCCAGAGCGAGCGCGAAAATGGCGGCGGCGGCTTCATTGTGCGCACCGCGGCGGCGGGCGCGACGGACGAAGAACTGCGAGCCGACATTCGTTTTCTGAAAAACCTGTGGAGCGAGATCAAGACGCGCTCTGAAAGCAGTAAGGCTCCGGCGCTGATCTATCACGACTTGAATGTGGTGGAGCGGGTGCTGCGCGATCAGGTGAGTTCGGAGTTTTCGGCGATCTGGGTTGACACGGAGCAGGAATACGAGCGTATTGTGCGGTTTGCAAATCGCTTTCAGCCGGGTCTGGTCAAGCGCGTCAAGCTCTACACGAAAGAAACACCGCTCTACGATCAGTTCGGGCTCAACGAGGAAATCAGCAAGGCGCTGAAATCGAAAGTCTGGCTGAAGAGCGGTGGCTACATCGTGATCAACCAGACCGAGGCGCTGGTCGCGATCGACGTGAACACCGGCAAGTACGTTGGCAAAACCGCCCGCCTTGAAGACACGATCGTGAAGACGAACGTCGATGCGATCAAGGAAATCGTGCGCCAGGTGAGGCTACGCGATCTGGGCGGCATCATCATCATCGACTTCATCGACATGGACGAGCGCCGCAACCGGCAGAAAGTGATGCAGGCGCTGGAAGAGGCGCTGCGCCTCGATCGGGCGCCGTCGAAGGTGCTGCAGTTCAATGATTTCGGTCTGGTGGCGATCACGCGCAAACGGGTGAAGCAGTCGCTGGAACGGACGATTGGATCGCCTTGTCCTTATTGCCAGTCCACGGGCTTCGTGAAATCGGTGAGCACCATCTGCAACGAGGTGTATGTCGAGATGCGCAAGATAGCGAATCATCTGGAGCACAGCGACGTGATGTTGCGAGTGAACCCGGAGGTGGCGAAAGCGCTGAAGGCCAACAACGCGAAGCTTCTGAACGAGATGGAAGAACTCACCAAGAAAACGATCATCGTGAAGTCGGATCCGGCGCTGCACCAGGAGCAGTTCGATATTCACTAGGCGCTAGCGGCGGCTTGGATCTCCATTTCGACAATAAGGGACGGGTGAACAGCCTGTCCCTTTTCACTTTGTGGATCACGCTTCGGCGATTAGCTTTGCGGCCTCGGTGCTGCGCTCGCGCAGCTTTTCGAGCGAACTGCGGAGGCGCTCACCATTTGCCTGTGCGTCCGACCGCTGGCCAATGGGTTGCTGGGCGATGACCAAGGCGAGGCGGTCTACGGCTTCGGCAACGTGCTTGGCCATGTCGAGGAGGACCACCAGAGAATCGGCGTGCAGCTTCCAGACGGAGCGGGAATTCTTCGAGCGCTTGAGTTCCTCGATCTCGGTGGTGATGCGCGCGGTTACGGCTACGATGCGGAGCAGCATTCGGGCAGCGTCCGCCCGCGTGCCCGTTTCTTCCAGATAGTCGGCGGTGTAAGCCTCAACCTCGGCGGGACTGAGCATAAGGTTGAAATAGCGCATGGGCACGATCTGGCGGAAGTTGGGATCGGCAACGCGCACGAAGACGCGGATCGATTCCTCCACTCGTCCCAGCTTTGCTTCCTCGACCGAGAGCGCCTGCGCTGTGATGGCGGACGGCACATACTTCGGAGCGAGCGCCGGAGCCACGGCCGCGCCGCCAGCGCCCACCGCGCGGGCAGAAAGCGTGAGGCCGGGATGGGAGCGCGCGACTGGCGGCCGGCGCTCCAATTCTTTTTTCAGCCGGGAGACACGCCGGAATTTTTCCAGCGCTGCGCTGTAGTCGACTTTCAGCAATGCTTCCTGGTTCAGGCCGTTGACATGCTCGACGGTAACTTCAACGCCGTCGACGGTACTGAGGATGCTGCCGCCGAGTTCTTCCAGACGTTTGGCAAAGCCCTTGATCTCGTGCGCGGCGGCGGCGAACAGCATATGGAAACGATCGCCGAATGCCGCATTATAGGGCGCCAGAGTGGCCAATACTCCGGGATGATAAATCGATTCGCCGAGCGCGGCTTTCAACTCCCGAACCCGCTGGATGATGCCGGAGTCCATGAGCGCGCTGAAATCCTGGAAGCGATTGGCCTGGTCGAGCAAAGGGCTGAATTCGCGCAACAGCTGCACATCGGCATCCGAGAGTACGGGTACGTCGGACTCGGACAGAATTTCCAGTAGCGCAATTTCGAAAGGAGACAAAGGAATCGAGCCATCGAGGCCGTAGCCACGCCGCTCCCACTGGCCAGCCACGCGGGGATGGCGAAACAGAAAGGTTGCGACCAGATCGGTCTTATCTCGATTGGCGCCTGAATCGTCGCGGTGGCGCGCGAAGTAGCGCAGCAGCGCTTCGGCGACCTCGGGATCAAGGTCAGGTTGCACGGCCAGGCGCAGCATCGCGGGAGTGATCGCCATGTCGAGCAGCTGAATCCAGAGGTGCATCTTATCGAGAGTGGAGCGCACATCGTCGGCGTGGCTGATCACGTCGGGAGCGAGTTCGTCGGGCGCGGGCAGCTCACCGCCGAGTTGGTCACTCAGCAGCCGCTGGTAAAAGCTTTGCACGGTAGCCAACAACGCCAGCTCCCATTTGGGATCCTCAAGCAAAGTCAGCTCCTTCGAGATCGCGCAGTAATGTTCGCAATGGGGTATCTTTCAGTAAAACCGAAAGGCAACAGCAGCGCAATTGGTTACTTGGTTACGGAAGTGATGGCACTACCAAGGTTTCGGGAGCCGGCTATTGAAAGACCACGGTTTTATTTCCATACAACAGGATGCGGTTTTCCACGTGCCAGCGGACGGCGCGCGACAAGACGACTTTTTCGATGTCGCGGCCCTTCTGCACCAGATCGTCGATGGTGTCGCGGTGGTGGATGCGGACGACATCCTGGTCGATGATGGGGCCATCGTCGAGTACTTGAGTAACGTAGTGAGCGGTGGCGCCGATCAGCTTGACGCCGCGCTGGAATGCCTGGTGGTAGGGCTTGGAGCCGACGAACGCAGGCAGGAAAGAGTGGTGAATGTTGATGAGATTCTCGGAGCCGAGCGCCGCGATGAACTCGTTCGAAAGCACCTGCATGTAGCGAGCCAGGACGACGAGACTGCACTTGTGATCACGGATCAACGCAATCTGCCGCTGTTCCGCTTCCCGCTTGTTTTCTTTCGTGACCGGCACGACGAAGTAAGGGACTCGGTAGAAGTCGGCGATACGTTGGTTATCGGGATGGTTGGAAACGATCAGCGGAATTTCGCAGCGCAGTTCGCCGCTCTGATGGCGGTAGAGCAGGTCTTGCAGGCAATGGTCATACTTCGAGGCGAAGATGGCGATGCGAGGGCGATGGGTGGAGTGGGCGAGCCGCCAGTCCATCTGGAAGTCGCGGGCGATGGGAGCAAAGCGCTCGGAAAACTGGGCCAGGTCAAAATCAAAATCCGCTGTGTCGAACTCGACCCGGGTCAGGAAGAGATTGGATTCCTCGTCGCCGTGCTCGTCATTGAAGAGAATGTTGCCGTTGTGGCGAAAGATGAATTCGGCAATCGCGGCCACGACGCCTTTGCGGTCGGGGCAGGAGACTAGAAGGATGGCGGAGTTGTGCATAGCCCTACTTCCTCAGCGCCTTCACAATCTCGCGCGCAGCGTTGGCGCCGGAGCCGCCCGTTAGGCCGGTGCCGGGATGGGTTCCACTGCCGCACAGATACAGGCGGTCAACCGGCGTACGATAACGAGCCCAGTCGAGCAAGGGGCGCATGGTGAAGAATTGATCGAGCGCAAGTTCACCGTGAAAGATATGGCCTCCGGTGAGGCCGTAGGTTTCTTCGAGATCCCTGGGCGTGATGATCTGGTGGCGCAGGATGGTCTGCGGCAGATTCGGCGCGTACTGCGCAATCGTCTTCACCACGGTTTCGCCGAGTGCGGTGCGCTGGCTTTCCCAGTCGCTGTTCTTCAGGGTGTACGGCGCGTACTGCATGTAGATGGACATCACGTGCCGGCCGGGCGGGGCGAGCGCCGGATCGGAAAGAGACGGGAAGGTAATCTCAATGTACGGATAGCGTGAAAAGTTTCCGTACTTCGATTCGTCGAAAGCGCGTTCGAGGTAATCGATCTCTGGGCTGATTTGGATGCGGCCCTGAAGCAAGTTGCCGTTGCCCTTTGTCTTCAGCGCGGTAAATTCCGGGAGCGCGGAAAGCGCGAGATTGATTTTCGCGACCGTCCCCACGCAGCGATAGTTCCTGATCTTCTGTAGAAAGTCCGGAGCCAGATGCGAAGGATCAACCAGGCGCATGAGAGTGCGCTTGGGGTCGGCGTTCGAGACGACGGCTCGTGCGGAAATCTCTTCACCGGAGGTGAGCACGACGCCAGTTGCGATGCCGTCTTTCACGCGAATCTCCGCGATGTCGGCGCCGGTGCGAATCTCCGCGCCTGCCTGCTTCGCCGCGGCAGCCATGGCCAGGGTGATGGAGCCGGCGCCACCGGCCGGGAATTGAACGCTTCCGGCGGGACTCGGGTCGGCAGCGGCACGCAACATCAACACAAGGGCGCTGCCCGCTGACCACGGGCCCAGGAATGTTCCGAAGATGCCGCGGGCAGCGATGGTAGCGCGTAGCGGTTCGGTGTCGAAGAACTCGGAGACCAGATCCGCGGCGGCCATCGGTCCCCAGCGCAGCACGCGATACAAATCTGTCTTTCCCAGGTTTCGTATGGAGCGGCCCGTTTTCAGCATTCCCCAGAGATCGACGCTGCTGGGGTTGTCAATATTCGGCGGCGTGAGCGTGAGCGCTTCGCCGATGACCTTGCCGATCTTGCCAAGTGCGGTGCCGAAGTCCGCGTAAGAGGTAGCGTCTTTCTGCGACCACTGCGCGATCTCCTGCGCGGCCCTTTTTGCGTCGGTGTAGAGGACGAGCGCGCGGCCGTCGGGTAGCAGCGAGACGGTGCTTATGTCGGGACTCGTCAGTTTGAGGCCGTGGCTCTCCAATTGCATATCGCGTACGATGTCGGCGCGGAGCGGGCCGGTGTTGTGCGCGAGCGTCGAGCAGCGGAAGCCCGGATGAAACTCTTCCGTGGTGGCCGCTCCGCCTACCTGGGCGCGGCGTTCGAGCACGAGCGGTTTGAATCCGGTCTTGGCGAGATAGAAGGCGGCGACCAGACCGTTATGTCCGCCACCGACAATGATCACATCACGCGTCTCGGAGATGCGGTTCTCCATGAATTTCTCTGCCATCAGGCAGCCTTCCCGTCTTTCAGAATTTCGAGCGCCGCCAGACGTCCGGGTGCGCCCATGATGCCGCCGCCGGGATGCGTAGCCGATCCGCACATATACAAGTTCTTGATGGGCGAACGGAATTGTGCCCAGCCGGCAACCGGACGCAGGAAAAACAGTTGTTCGAGTGAGAGCTCGCCCTGGAAAATGTTGCCTTCGGTCAATCCCCATTCGCGTTCGAGATCGAGCGGGGTGACGACCTGGCGGTGCAGGATGATGTCTTTTATGTTCGGCGCGTATTCGGCGATGGCGTTGACTACGTTATCGCCGAATTTTTCTTTTTCCGTGTCCCAGTCAAGCCCGGGCGCCAGCTTGTAAGGCGCATATTGCACGAAGCAGGAAAGAATGTGTTTGCCCGGCGGCGCAAGCGACGTATCGGTGAGCGTCGGAATCACCATGTCGATGTAGGGGCGCGAAGACCAGTGTCCGTATTTCGCTTCGTCATAGGCCTTCTCCATATACTCGACACTCGGGGAGATCGACATGGCGCCGCGCAGATGCGCGCCAATGCCTGGCATCCACTTGAAATTCGGCAAGCCGTCGAGCGCCATGTTCACTTTGCCGGAAGAGCCGCGGAACTTGTAGCGTTTCACGCCTTCCATGAATTCATCGGGCAGATTGCCGGGCTCGATCATCTTGGTAAACGTGAGCCGCGGATCGACGCTCGAAGAAACAACCTTGGCATAAATCTCGTCGCCATTGCCGAGCACTACGCCGACAGCGCGTCCGTTCTTTACGTCGTTCTTAACTATTATTTTCGCAATTGGAGCTTCGGTGCGGATTTCGGCTCCAGACTCGCGAGCGGCGTCGGCGATCGCATTCGAGATGGCGCCGGTGCCGCCGCGTGCGAATCCCACGCTCGGAACGCGCCATCAATCTCGCCCATGTAGTGATGCAGCAGAACGTAGGCCGTGCCCGGTGAGCGCACGCCCAGGAAAGTTCCGATTATTCCTGAGGCCGACATGGTCGCTTTAAGCACATCGGTCTCAAACCACTGATCGAGAAAATCGATGGCGCTCATGGTCATGAGCTGGACTTGGTTGTATTTGTCCTCGCTCGACATGCCCTGGAAACGGCGTCCGATGAAGAGCAGCTTCATCAGTTCGCGTGGATTCAGCGTCGCCGGATCGGGCGGAATCATGCCGAGGATCGGCTTCACGAAGCGGCACATTGCTTGCATCGCCTTGCCGAATTCATCGTAGGCTTCGGCGTCAACTCGGGAGTGGCGGGCAATCTCGCGATGCGTCTTGCCATGATCGTTCACGCGCCACAGATGATCGCCGTTCGGCATGGGGGTGAAAGTGCCGTCGAGCGGCAGAATCTCGAGTCCGTGGCGGGGAAGATCGAGGTCACGAATAATCTCGGGGCGCAGCAGCGAGACGACGTAAGAGCAAACGGAAAACTTGAAGCCGGGAAACACTTCCTCCGTACAAGCCGCGCCCCCGAGAACGTGGCGGCGCTCGAGCACCAGGACTTTCTTGCCCGCTTTCGCCAGATAGGCGGCATTGGTTAGACCGTTATGGCCGCCGCCAATCACGATCACGTCGTACTTCGCACCTCGCAAAACAGCAGGCATATTGACCTAAGAAGATTCGAAAAAGATTGCTCCGAATTGACCGGGAACCTTTGCAGAAAATGACTCGCCATTCTATCGAGAAACTATCTTTTTGTCTTTGTTTACGGCTGATTACTGACTTGTGGTCAGGGTGCTTTGCCGCTTGCTCCAGGCGTGGTGCGGTGCATATAATCCGGCGTCGGAGATTCTTTAAGGTTTCGCCCGTGAAACGCTGTGTCCTCTGCGGTTAGAGAAATCTCTACCACCGAGGACACAGGGTTTCACGGGGGAAACCCACACAGGGGAAACCACGCGAGGTCGTCTTGCCTATTGGAACTGCATTTCACGAGAGAACTTTCGCCCTCTGCCAGAGTCTGAATTATCGCGAGTGGTCGGGATACTACACGGTCAGCGTCTACGAAGTGCACCACGAGCATGAGTACAACGCGATCCGCAATGCGTGTGCGCTGATTGATATTTCGCCGCTCTATAAGTATCTGGTCACCGGCAAGGATGCGACCAAACTGGTGAACCGGGTGATCACGCGCGACGTCAACAAAGTCGCCGTGGGACAGGTTATTTACGCCTGTTGGTGCGATGAGGACGGCAAGGTGATTGACGACGGCACGATTACGCGCCTGGAAGAAAATAAGTATCGCTGGACGGCCGCCGATCCGAGCCTGCGCTGGTTCCGGCAGAACGGCCTGAACATGGAGGTTCAGGTTGAAGACATCTCCGAGCAAACGGCGGCTCTGGCGCTGCAGGGGCCGGCCTCGGCTCGTCTTTTGAAGACGGTGGCGGAGGCCGACATCACCAATCTGAAGTATTTCCGAAAAACGGCCGGTAAGATTGCCGGGCTCCCCGTAGATATTTCGCGCACCGGCTACACCGGCGACCTCGGCTACGAAATATGGATTCCACTGAATAACGGGAATGATGCGGTCAAAGTTTGGGACGAACTGATGGGAAAGGGCAAGCAGTTCGATATCCACGCCGCCGGAATGCTGGCGCTCGATGTGGCCCGCGTGGAAGCCGGACTGCTGCTGATCGAAGTGGATTACATGAGCTCGAAGAAGGCGCTGATTCCTTCGCAGAAATATTCGCCTTACGAATTGGGGTTCGGGAAGATGGTGCATCTCGAGAAAGAGAACTTCATCGGCAAGCGCGCGCTGGCGCGCGATCACAAACAGGGCGTGGCGCGGCAGTTGGTCGGGCTTGAAGTGGATTGGGTGGAAGTGGAAGAGCAGTTCGACAAGTTCGGACTCTCTCCGGCAGCGCCCAGCCAGGCTTCGCGCGTCGCCGTCCCCGTTTACGCCGATTCCCATTCCAATGACAAGCAGGTGGGCAAGGCAACGACAACGGCGTTCTCTCCTCTGCTGAAGAAGCTGATTGCACTGGCCAGCGTGGGCGCGGAGTATTCAAAGCCCGGCACCAAGCTGCAAATGGAGTTGACGATCGAAGCGCAACGAATGAAGACGACAGCGACGGTCGTGTCGCTGCCATTCTTCAATCCGAAGCGGAAGACGGCGGTGCCTGTGTAGAGTTGCTATAGAATATTTGCGAGGTGCAATGGCATGGCACGTGTCGCGGGAGCCGACCCCAAGCGGCAGGACTGGCTGAGCGGGCTGTTGACTCGAATCGTTTACGGCATGACAAAACGCAAGCTAGGGCGCGTCATCGCACCGGTCGAGGTCACGGCTCATCACGCAAGAATTTTGTGGGGCTACGGGCAGATGGAACAATCGCTCGCGGCGAGTTCGCTGGTCGACTCCAGGCTTAAGCACCTGGCTGAAATGCGCGTGGCAACGCTCGTGGGCTGTCCATTTTGAATTGACATAGGCTCTGCGGTCAGCAGAGGTATCGGAATCCCAGCGGAGAAGATCGGCGCCCTCCAGAATTACGAGACAAGCGAACTGTTCTCCGAAACGGAAAGGCTGGTTCTCGCCTACGCCGATCACATGACGCACACACCGGTCGAGGTTCCCCAGGCGCTGTTTGAAAAACTGCGGACGCAATTCAGTAGCGCGCAACTTGTCGAGTTGACGACGACGATTGCATGGGAGAATTATCGAGCCCGCTTCAACCACGCTTTCGGTGCCGAGTCAGAGAATTTCTCCGAGGGCGGTGTGTGCGCACTGCCGGTGCGACCATCTATTCCATAACTGTTTCCTTCCGGCTCCCGCGCTTCCAATACAAATATCCTGGCACGCCGATGAGCACAATTGCGGCGCCCCAGAACGCCTCGGTTGGCCGCTCAATGATGGTGTTCAGCGTCCACGCGACCCCGATCAGAATGTAGATCGCGGGCAGCCATGGGTAACCGGTGCAGCGATAAGGGCGGGGAACGTCGGGCCGTTTCCAGCGCAAGACGAAAAGGCCGATGACGGTCAGCGTGTACGAGAGCACCATGCCAAAGATGACGTAGGTGTAAAGCTGGTCGTAGCGTCCGCTCATGGTGAGCACCGCAGCCCAAATGCCTTGTCCGATCAGGCTGAAGGCGGGCGTGCGCCACTTGGGATGGATGACGGCCATGCGGCGGAAGAACACGCCGTCCTGCGCCATGGCGAGATAGACGCGCGCGCCCGATAGGGTGCAGGTCGCCGCCGCGCTGAAACACGAAACCGCGATCATCGCCGACAACCACACTGCAGCACCCGGCGAAAACAGCACGGCCGCGGCGGCGTGGGCGATGGTTTCGTGCTTCGCGATCTCATTCAGCGGCAGCGCGTAAACATAAGTCATGTTCATCGCAAGATAAATCGCGCCGACCGCGAGTACACCCAACACCATGGCCAGCGGCACATTGCGCCGTGGATTTTTGACTTCGCCAGCGACCCAAGTGATGTACACCCAGCCGTCATAAGCCCAGAAGACGGCGATCAAGCCGACGCCGACAGCGGAGACCAACTGTCCGGGGCTCAGTCCCATAGTCATTCCTTGGTTTAAACCGCCCGGCGCCTGCGAACTGAAATTCGACCAATGTCCCTTGCCGATGGCGAATCCGAGGACAACGAACGCCGCCATGGCGGTGAACTTCGTCCAGGTAGAAACATTCTGGAGGAGCGCGCCCCAGCGCAGTCCGAAAACGTTGACGTAGGTGAGGATGGCGATTAGCAACAGTCCGACCGCGTGGGCGCGGGTGAACGGCATACCCGCCAGCGAGAAAATCACATGCTGCTGCGAGATTGCCGGAATGATGTTCCCCATGTAGGCTGCGGCAGCCACGGAGAGTGCCGCGATAGAGCCGCCATTCGCGACGGCGAACAACATCCAGCCATAGAGAAAAGCGACCAGGTCACCGTAAGCTTCGCGAAGGTAAATATATTGTCCGCCGGAGTCGGGATACATGGAGCCGAGTTCGGCGAAGGCGACGCAGGCGCACAAAGAAATCCCTCCACCGAGGACCCACACCAGAAAAAACAATGTCGGATTCGGCAAAGGCCCGGCAATATCTTTGGCGGTAAGAAAAATAGAAGAGCCGATGATGCCGCTCACGAGTAACAGTACGGAGTCGAGCAAACCAAGCCCACGGACGAGACTCGGTTGTTCACCGGATGTTTCGGCTTCGGTAGCCAGGGAAGCGGGAGGTGTGTTCATTTCTTAGTTAGTTAGTTCTTCATCCGCAGATTAAGTCGTTGGCCGTTCGTCGATCGTCGTTAGTGTCGCTATTCGTCCTTCGTGGAGGCTCGCAGGAGGCGGGTGCCTTTCGGTTCCGAACAGCCCATAGCGAGCAGCAAACAACGAGCTTTATCCCATGGCCAGTTCATCCGAATTTTCCAGCGGCGTTCCACAGCGCCGGCAGATGACGGCGGAGCAATCACGGCACGTCAGCGGATCGCCGACTTCCATCGCGCAGACGGGGCAGTACAACACGGCCGCGGGTTTCCTGGCCTCCGCTGCCGCTTTTGGAGTGAGCTCCATGAGCTTGAACTTTGAACACGAACTATGCACGAACCATGCACGAACTATGAGCACGAAACTGTAGCACAATTTTTCGGCGCACCCCACCCAACCTCGCGCCAAGTTCCCGAATTCAGCACGTGGAAGGCGCTTTTCGACATATGATTTTCATCCTAAGACCGGGGCGTGCATGCCGGTGCAACTTCCACCGCGGAGATTTAATTTCTCGTCCGGGATGGTGTAGCATCTTCACTAAGTATCGGCGGTTGCGCAAAATCATTTCCTGCTAAGCTGGATACTCGTCCTTAATCTTATTGAGCATGCAACTTCCAGCGACACCCGCCGTTCCTGCCCGTAAAAAATTCGCGAGGTACTTCGAGCGCAAACAGTGTATCGTCCTTGTCGCTCTAGCCATACGGCTGGCCGTGGTTGGGTTTCTCTACCCTGATCAGATGAGTCCCGCACATAATCATTTTATGTTTGGGTTCGAAAACGGCAGAGTCGCCTACTCCATTGTGCAGGGTCGTGGATTTGGCAACCCTCTCTTCGAAGACAGTGGGCCGACAGCCTGGCAACCCCCGGTCTATCCCTATTTGATCGCCGGTGTTTTCATGATCTTCGGGACCTATAGCAAGGCATCCGCACTGGTATTGCTCTCTTTGCAGGCTTTAATCTCGGCCTTGACCTGCCTGCCAGTGTTTTTCGCGGCCCGCAAGTCTTTCGGGGACCGGGTCGCGCTGTTCTCGGCATGGGCGTGGGCGCTCTTTCCCCTCGCGATTTATTGGCAGGCGGAGCGCATCTGGCCGACGTGGCTGGCGACGCTGCTGCTTACTCTACTGTTTTCGATGACGTTGAATTTTGAGCGCCCGGCAGGTCTGGGTGCATGGACCTTGGGTGCATGGACATGGATCGGTTATGGATTACTGTGGGGATTTGCTGCGCTCACCGACCCTGTTGTACTTACCGTTTTGCCGGTCATGTTTGGTTGGATCGGTTTCCGCCTATACCAGCAGAGAGAACGCTGGTTCGTGCCCCTTACGGTCGCCTCGCTCGCCATCATCATTTCTGTGAGTCCGTGGTTCATTCGCAACTATGAAGTATTTCACCGCTTCATTCCTTTTCGGGATTCGATGGGACTGGAGTTGCTCAACGGCAACAATGGCGACACTTCGTATTGGGCCGGCGCCTCCGTAAGCTCGGCCTTGACGCAGAAGATTGGTCCCTGGCACAACGAGGCGGAGTGGCAGAAGTTTAAGCAAATTGGCGAGATCGCCTACATGGAGGAATGTAAAGAAAGGGCGGTCGCACTCATCCGCGCACACCCAGGTTGGTTCGCCGTGGTAACCGCGAGGCGCATCGTCTATATCTGGACCCATTTTTGGAGTTTCAGCCCTTACTATCTAGCCCAGGAACCTGACGACCCAATCAATATTGTTTTCAGCACACTCTTTACCCTGTTGACCCTTATTGGCCTGCGCCGTGCGTTTCGGGAAAATAAGCCGGTTGCCGCTCTTTATGCTCTTGTGTTTCTGTTTTTCCCCGTTGTGTACTACTTCACGCACGTCGAAACGTACTTCCGGCGCCAAATCGATCCGCTGATGCTAGTGTTGGCAGTTTATGGGGTGATGGGGTTTGGTCCGCCCAAACAGACACCTATCGCGGCAGTCGCCCCGCGGCTTTATGAAACTGTCCACACACCCTGACGGCGCGTGCCACTCAACCTTTTGCGGCAACTCTTGCGCGACAAGTGTTTTAATCGGGCGCCTTCCGCAGAATCACGTCGCCTTCGGTCGGTGGCAGCGAGAAAGGCAATTGCCAAATTTTGTCTTTCATCCAGACGCTAAGAATAAAATCCTCGCGCTCTTTCCACGGACCGATCCACTTGTTGCTGGTTGCGAATAAGACCCAGCCGTGGGCTTCAGGATTGCCCGGACTCAGCGTCATGCCAGCGGGATCGATGGTTTGGGTGCTGAGAAACTCGATGAATTCGGCCGCTTCTTTTTGGTATACGCGCAAGCGAGCCGTTTGTTCATCGGCGATTTTTGGATCCTTCTTGATCTTGCGCTCGGTTTCGAAGATTTTAGTATCCACGTCGTTCTGCAACCGGTTGGAGAGTTCCGCGGGATCCTCGTAGCCCTCAAGAACGTCGTGATGACGAACAAAGTCGAGCCGCACGTCCGCCGGAAACTCAACTTTAGTCTGGCCGGTATAAGTCACACTTATGTACGCGCCAAACAGTCGATAGAAGCGGTGACGGCTCTGTGCCAGTTCCTGTGAATCCACGAGCAGCTTGACGGTGAGGTCACTTCCGATCATCGTCCAGCGGTAATGTCCGTCATCGGTGCGTTCGAATATGCAACCGGGCGCGCCAGCGGTCCAGCGGACGGCGGGCAGTTGCTTCTTTTTCGACGCGTGGCTCAGCGTCGGTGACAGAATCGCGAAAGACAGAATCGCGCACGACATAATCGGGCCAACATGGAACACCAGTTTTGGCCGGAACAACGAAGAACGCAGCATAAATGCAAAGTGTATAGCCTTTCCGCCACCAACGTCACGGCTGGATGAGCGCAGGATGCAGGCTGCGTCGAGCCCAGCGTGCGACGGCGTGTCCGAGTTTAGCCCGTCCGCTGGCGCCTGGACAGAGCAAGTGGTTTACAGCGTCTCACCCAACTTCGGCGGGCCGACTATAGATGCCGCCGGAGACGTCTTCGGTACCGGAACTTCGACAGCATTCGAACTATCACCGAACGGCAGCGGCGGCTGGAATGGGACTACGATCCACACTCTTGCTGGTCCTCCTAAAGATGGCAGCAATCCGTATGGCGATTGGGCTCGAGCCCAAAGCACTTTGGTGAAGTCGGCAGTTTCGGTGCTCGGCCCTGCTGTCTTTCTGAGATTCGGCAGTTTGACAATAGCGTTTCAGAGGGCTAGGGTTAAAGGTGAGGTGGCTTCCACCTCTTTCAGGTTCCCTGAAACTAAGTCAGCCCATCTGAAGTTCTCTCCTCTTAGCGACTACAACCTTAGGAGGTTGCCTATATGTTTGCACGCAATGTCTCTTTCCATCTGAAGTCGAATATGCTGTCCGATTACACGCGAGCTTTTGAAAAAGACGTCCTGCCTTTGCTTCGTAAGCAGAATGGCTTTAAGGACGAAATCACTTTCGCCGGTCCCGGCGGAGTTGATGTAACCGCGATCAGTCTGTGGGAAAACAAGAAAGATGCCGACAACTACAACACCAATACCTATCCGCAAGTATTGAAGACGCTGGCAAGATTTATCGAGGGAACGCCCCAGGTTCACACCTTTGACGTTGTCACCTCGACCCTCCAGCAGCACGAACTCGTGACCACGTAAAAGACACTCTGAGTTTGGTTGGGCCACGAGAAGGCGGACCTACGTCCGTCTTCTCGCGCCACCAACCAGCATGCGCTCGATTCGCGCCGAGGAGGGCAGCCATCCACCTAGCACTGCAAAACGCCGAAACTATCAATCGCCTAGTAGAACAGGGCGAATTGCTTCTGAGGACCTTCTATGTTGAGCACGAGAAGGACCCCGCAGGGTGGAATACTGAGTTTGTGCGTGGCGAACTGATAGGCTGGCGCAGCACGTTACACACCCTGTACCGCGATTACGCGGAAGACATCGTTACCCGCGTTGTCGCCAGGACACACTTGACCATTCCCGACGGCGAAGTCCCGAGCGGTGCCGCTCATGGCTTTTGAGGCCATCCTAAACGAAGTTGAGCAACTCCATGCCGTCAGCGAGCGTCTTGCGATACTGGCGGAGCAAGATCCGTCTGTCCGAGGCAACGAGGCACCACTTTGTCGGGCTATTGCAGCTTCACGTACTCCGCCTTGGCTTCTTTCAGGATAGGGATGTCGGAGTCGGCGTCTTTCCAGAGGGTGAGGAAATCTTTGTAGGCGGTGAGCGCCCGGACGCGGGCGGCATCGGCATCCGCGCCCTGCGAGGTTTTCGACTGCAAGGCATTCGCGCGCGCCACTCCCAGGTGCGCCAACGCTCCCGTCCAGCAGTTCCAGACGATGCCGCTGTGGTCGAGAATCTTCTGAAACTCGGCTGCGGCAGCACTGCCTTGTCCGACTCCCAAGTATGCTTCCCCCCGGACGTACACGTGGTAGAGGCAGGAGATATTGTTAACGAACGGGATGTCACCTAATTCAATGGTTGAAGCAGATTGCAGACCATGGATTGCTGAGGTCGGGTTGTTTCTACGCAGAGCTAATTGGGCTTGAATCGTTGGCAGCCAAAGAAACTGTATCTGGGTGTCCAGTGGGTAGCGCTTTCCTAAATCTTGGGTCAGGGAACCGGCTTGCGCGGTATCGCCTGCCATAGCAAATGCAAGTGCCGCTTCGACTTCCGCTCCCTGACTCGCCGGAGCAAGTTTTAGAGCTTCCTGCGCCGCGTGCCGAGCCTCTCTGGTATTGCCATAAGCGGCTTGTTGCAAAGCAGCATTCGCCCGCCAGGTCGCTCCACTTTCTTTGTTGTCAGCGCGGATGGCAGCCGCAGCGGCTCGCTCGGCCAACGTCTGCGCCCTACTTATCTGCCCCGCGAAAGCCGCAGTATCAGTTGCCAGCGCTAACCCAATGGTTTCATAATCCGGTTGGCCCGAAAACCATGCTTGCTGTTCGGCCATCGCTCCGGAGTCCGCTCCCAGAAAAGCCAGAGCGTAAAGGTACTCGTGAAGTAAAGAGTCATCGAGTTTTTGCGTCTGCGCCTCTTGGATTGTCCGCCGTGCTTCATCGAAGTGCTGCAAGGCAAGATCGCAGCCCGCCAGGTTTTCATACGCGTCCACACGTCCCGGTGAGAGGCGCATCCCTTGCCTAATCAGCCCCGTAGCTTTCTCATACTGGCCTTGTTCGGCGTACATTATGCCCAAATCGATGTAAGCTCCGCCAACCCGTGGGTAACTATCAATTTGCTGCTGAATTGTCATGGCAGCTTTATCCAGTTCCCCGGTCACTGTGCCATAGAAACCGGCCGTAATCTCTAGTCTCTCGCGCTCACTCGCAAATCGCCGTAACTGGAATGCCTTGTTGAAATACTCGCGAGCTCGTCCAACCTCGTTGATACCGTTGTAGTCGCCCCCGACTTGCGAATAGGCAATAGCGAAGTTCGGATCAAGCTCGATGGCCTGTTGATCGTAGCGTAAGGCGGCGGCGGGACCCTTATCGTGATAAACCTTTAGGCCAAGGCTATATGCTTTCAGCGCTTCTAGCGAAGACGTTGTCGCCTCTGGTAGGGGAACATCAAACTTCTTTACTGAGGCCAGCGATTCGCCCATTTCGCTGCGCAGCTTGGATGCCGATTTGCCCAGCGCATCCAGCACCTTCTCTTTGGACACCGCGGTCACCTGCTCCTCGGCCAGCGTGTCTCCGCTCTGACAGCTAACCGCCTTCAATCCCAGCACATATTCGCCGCCCAGGCTGCCAATCGCCCCGGCAAGATAGGCTTTGCTGCCCGCCCGCAGGCACAGTTCGCGGGCTACTTCAGGCGTGAGTTTCGTGCCCGCTGGACGGGTCATCAGTTTTAAAGTCTTCTCAACTTCGCTGTCGGAAAGCAAATTCAGAAAAGGCGATTGTCGCAGGGAAATGCTGAGCCCCGTCTTCAGAGTGTCGTCGAATATGCTTGGCCTGCCGCCGTCGACGCTGGACTCCAAGATCCGCGCCCTGAAAATCGACAAACGTCAGTTCTACTGCAATTAGGTTTAAGATGTGGCTTCTGCCGAATTTTGAGGAGAAAAAATTGCGTTACGTCTATCAATTGTTGATTCTTGTTCTTTTTCTTTCCTTGACTGTGTGCTTGACCGCACAATCCAAGCACCCAGTCGCAAAGTTTGAATCTACGGCCGTCTGGCAGATACCACCGCAGTTCATCACCGCGGCCCATGCTGCCTGCGATCAACTCCTTTCGTCGACAGCGGAATGCATGATCGGCCAGATGGGTAAGGCCGGCGCCCCGGCCGACGCCGTGAGGTTTACGCGGGAACTCTACAAGGAAAATCATGGCGAGCTTGGGATCATGACGGGGTTCCAGGATGAGGGTCCGGTAGCGTTTGCATGGGTTGCATATCCTTTGCGCGCCAATACTAATTACGGGCTTCTTCTGCTGAATGGACAGCCGCGAATCGTCAATGTCGAGGATCTTAAGCTGCTCGACGTGAAAACCATGAAACAAAGTTCCCAGTTTCAAGACCTCAAGGGACAATTCCCCAGTGTGGATGTCTGGCCGGGAGACCGGGACGGGAAGATCTGGCCCAACTCACAAGCGGGACCTGATGGCGGAATCCAGTTCACAGTAGAGTATCCGCTGATTAACGGGTGTCACGCTTGCGCGCGAGCCGGAGCCGTCATATTCAACTGGAATTTCGACGCGAAAGGGAAGTTTCTGGGAACGGCGTTTCAGGGGATGATTGACCCGCCACTGCAATAGCCTCGCGTTTTTTCCAGACGCGGTCGGACGGTGGTGAACGATAGAACGGAGGAACCATCTATGATGCGCACACTGTGCCTGAATATCGTGTTATCGCTCGTAGCTTCGGGGCTCGCGCAACAGGCGCCTGCTGTTTCCGCACAACACTCATCGCATGCTCCAAGCCACGCCGGACGCTCCGCAGACCGGGTCTGGAGCATTCTTATGGCCGGCAATAGTCGATTCGTGGCTGGCAAGCCCCAAGTGCGTGCGCTGGTTGCGCTCCGCAACAAGCTTGCTTCCGGACAATCGCCCGAGGCGATCATTCTCTCGTGTTCCGACAGCCGAGTTGGTCCTGAGTTGATCTTCGACCAAAGCCTGGGTGATCTCTTTGTGGTGCGCACGGCGGGGAACGTCGCTGACGCGGTGGCGCTGGGAAGCATCGAGTATGCTGTGGACCACCTTCATAGCCCTCTGTTGGTCGTGCTGGGCCATCAGAAATGCGGCGCAGTGAGTGCTGCATGTTCTGGCGAAAAGATGCCTAGCCATAACCTTGATGCCATCATGGATAAGATCGGTCCTGCCGTAACTCAGGCAAAGACTTACGCCAAGGCAGATGATCTCATCGAGTCAGCGATCAAGGAAAACGTACATCAGAGTGCCAAGGATATTTTAGGAAACAGCGAGATCATTCGCAGTGCGGTGAAGTCGGGCGAGCTTAGCGTGATCGAGGCAGAATACGAGCTGGATACTGGCAAAGTAGTTCGCCTTAATGCGCCTGCGAGCTTTCAGAATTAGTGAATCGTCATTTTCAATTGAAGGCCCAAACCAGCGTTCCCATGGAGAGTCGGAGAAAAGAGGGATGCATGGCCGGAACTCAAACGTAAGCGTTCGACCAACCCGCCTGTCCCACGAGCGGAATCTGTGCTGAAGTAGAGGGATGGGCAAAGAGCACCTAACGAGCAAGGCCCACGCCGCCTATCAGGACTCCCTCAACTTCTGAAAGGCGAGGGACCGATCTTTGCGTCCGAGCGCGGCGGTGCCGCCCTACAGGATGCTCGCCACTGGTTCGAAAATGCGCTGGCCGAGGCCAAGATCAGGAATTTTACTTGGCACGATCTCCGGCATACCTTCGCCAGTCGTCTGGTCATGGCCGGCGTAGATCTGCGCACCGGACTTGATGGGGTATCTCAACATTCAGATGACCATGCGATATGCACACCTCGCTCCGGCGCACAAGGCGGCCGCGGTCGAGAAGCTTTCCGCGTTCGACGCGCTCGAAAGGAAGCGCCAAGAAGCTGTTATACTGTTTCCCGCTGGCCATGGGAAACCGACTGACACCACTACTGACACCGCAGCAAAAAGTGCTCCGGCGGTGGCTTCAGGAAGTCTCAATTAAGTGCTTTATTAGCCAGTAGATGCAACATGGTGGGGCGCGTAGCTCAGTTGGTAGAGCAACGCCCTTTTAAGGCGTGGGTCGCAGGTTCGATTCCTGCCGCGCTCACCAAGATTTCAAAGTACTTAGAGGATTTCGGCAGGGTTGATTTCGGGCACCCTCGGACACCCAGAACGGTTTCTACGCAGTTGGGGCAGCGCTTCGCGCTTTCAATTTTTCGGGAAATTTCGCCGGCAGCACCATCTGGACGACCTTTCTGTGTGCTTTCTGCTGGTCGGCGGAAACCGCTTGTGCGTAGAGTTCCAAGGTTATCTTGGGGGTGGTGTGACGAAGTTGCGATTGTGCGACCTTCACATTCTCGCCGTTCGAGATCAGCAATGTAGCTAGTGATCGGCGCAGCGTGTGCCACCCAATCGGCGCTAGCTTGCTGCTCTTGAGGGTTGAGACTCGCTCTATTACAGGGCGAATGTGACGTCGGAAAAGGATTTGATACGTATACGGAGTCTTGCCATGGTAGTGCGGACTGGCAAAGATCCAGTCCTCGTCCGAGCGATAAGGTGTGTGCTCGCGCCAGAGACGAAGCACATTCAGAACGGGTCGAGCTAGGGGCAGAGCGTTGTTTCTGCTCTTGGTATCCTTCAATTCGCCTTCCACGAAAGCAAATTCGGATCGAAGGATCCCTGTGTCCCAACCGACATTCCTCCACTTCAACGCGACTAGCTCTGAGGCCCTCAACGCCGTGACGGCATCGATGAGTACCATCGTTGCTTCGCGCAGGGGCAACTGTTCGAGAGTTTGACGCACGACATCGGGCGGCAGAATCACACGAGTGATGGAGATTCTGTTGCTCTGACGCACGCCAGTTGAGGCACCGCGGTGGCCAGGCGTGCCGCCTTGACCGCAGACAGGGTTGCGTTCCACGAATTCCCATCGGACGCCGTGCGAGAAGATCGCGGACAGGATGTTCTTGATCTTCAGCTTGGTTCCGTCCGGGCGCTCGATCTTGTCCAGCCAATCTTGAATTTGCATGGTTTTCATGTTGTCGGCAACATGACCGTGCCACGCAGGCTCGATCCAGTTCTTGATGTACGATTGGTTTCCCTTGCGGGCGGATTTCGACAAGCGCGGGAGTTCGTGATTTAGGTAGTGGTTGATTAGTTCCCCAAACGTGAGAGATTTGAGGCTCAGTGATTGCTTTTGTTCGTTGAGGCGACAACGTAGCCGGTCGGCCTCTCTGTTGGCCGTCGCTTCCGTAGGGAATTTCTTCGTTGCGCCGATTACTTCCTTGTGTTGGCGCCGCTGGCCATTTACCTCTTCGCTCCAGCGGAATACCCACACCATGCCAATTGACCTTTTCTCTTTGCGAAGCATACCCGTGTTGTAGCGGATAGGCTTGCGGTGATCGTGACTCAAATGACCCTCCTTTGCGCCTTGTCACGACCAGCTTCTCCATGACCGGAATTTACATGAGAGCGAAGATGCTCCGCAAGCTCCGAAATCAGGAAGTACCACCTCTTGCGGGAACCAGTGCCGAATGGGTGAGCGGGAATTCGTCCCTCTCTCGCCATCTGCTTTATGCTGCGAGCCGAATAATGCAAGAATTCAGCGGCAGCGTTGGCTTCGACGAAGGGTTCGAGTGTCTCCGGTAGGGCATGGCGTTGCAGGATTGAGCGTCTAGCAGGTTTGGGGTTGTTTGTATTCCATCCTGCAGACGAAGGTGAGCGATCAAAGATCTGAGGAGTCCTGTTCGTGTTTACGATCTGGGATGTGGCTGGTTGCTTCATTGCCGTCGGCTGGGACATTGTTCATCTACTCCTGGCTGGTATTTCAGTTGACACTAGCGCAGTTGTACCAATACAGTCAATATGTAACGTTACTTATTTGAGAGGATTGCCCCTATGGCAGACAAGATGGCGATGCTGCAGCAGCCGGTGATCTCCATTCGCATTTCCGACGAACTGCGTCTAAGGCTCGAAACTCTTAAGGAAATCATGGCCGCCAAGAGTGGCGAACCCGTCTCAACATCGGAGGCGGCAAAGCAGCTCCTTGAGTCCTCCAAAGAGGAGCGATTGGAGTTCGTAAATCTACTCTCAGAGCCAACCGAT
>Ga0074044_10001275_pt1 | contig 23059 bp, 21 predicted proteins | sample BogForMeECP23OM1_FD_94443 | JGI IMG/M metagenome (GOLD analysis project Ga0074044, IMG submission 94443) | Bog forest soil microbial communities from Calvert Island, British Columbia, Canada - Bog Forest MetaG ECP23OM1 | ecosystem: Environmental > Terrestrial > Soil > Wetlands ... | reverse complement strand
TGTGACAGAGCTTTCGCCACGAAGGACACGAAGGCGCACGAAGTCAGAGCAGACGAAAGCGCCGGACGAGGGCATTCAATTTCCCGCCTCCTCGGCCAGCCTTCGCAACGAGGTGTCGTCCTCGTTCCAGCCCGCCGCGCAACTCCATGAAAAGCGCTGAAATTTTTCGCCAGTGCGTGAAAGCTCTGTTGAGACGCGGCAGCCTTCTCGGGACCGCCGCTTCGGATCAGGGCGGGACTCCCACCACCACATAGTGGGAGGGCAGGCCAGCATCAGCGAATAGACCCTGGATTCAATGGTCTTTTTCATGCAAGAACGGGCTTGGACGGCAGGTTCCGTTTTTTTGGGCCTGTTAACAGGTCAAAACAGGTGTCCGGCGCCCGTCGGCTGAGACAGAAAGCAAGGTGAGGGTGAGAAAGGGGGTCCCGGCCGATCGCCCGGATTCGACATCACCCCTGCGTCAGGACCGCGAACGGCAAACGGCCGAACCCCTCGCGCAACGGCGCATCGGCGTCAAAGGGCCCGGCGCGAACGAGATCGAACCATTCGCCCTCGGGCAATTTGGCGTATGCGCGCCAGTCCGGCTTCTCTTCCCGCAGCGCCGGGAACCGCGCGGCCAGCAGCGCGATCCGGCGCTCGCCAGCGACCCGCACGAAACCGAGCGCGAAGTCCGCGTCTTCGCCCGTAACCTCGATCGGCAGATAGCCGCCCTCCGCGAAGAGCTCGGCGCAGTCGCGTCGGAAGGCGAGCAGAAGCGCCGTCACGGCAAGCTTGATCCGCCCGTCGCGCCAGGTCGTGAGAAGCGACTCGATGAGTTGCGCGCGCTCCTCCTTGGTTTCGAGCCGCGGCGCGAGCGTGGCGACTGCCGCCTCGCGCGCGCAGAAGTCGACTGCGCGGCGATTGTCGGGATCGACGAGGCTCAGGTCCCACAATTCGCAGCCCTGGTAGATGTCTGGGACGCCCGGCGCAGTCAACTTCAACGCCGTCTGAACGAGAGTGTTCTGCAGGCCGAGCCGCGCGATGCGCTCGACGAACGGCAGGAAGCTCGTCAGAAAGCCGCCTTCCGGCCTCAGCGCTTCCCGGACGAAGGCGTGCATCGCCGCCTCGTATTCGAGGTTGGGCGTCGCCCAGGTCGAGCGTTGTTTGCCCTCCCGCAGCGACTTCTCGAGCGCGATGTGGATGCGGCTTTGATAGGCTTCCAGACCCTCGGCCGTCGGCGCCTCGAGCATGTCCATCGGCCACGAGCCGACCAGCATCTGATAGAACATGTATTCGTCGTTGCGGTGGGGCGGCGCGCGGCCTTCGACGTCGCCGAGCCGCGCCCGAAGGAGCCTGCTCCATCCGCCGACCTGTCGCCGCCATTCCTCCGGGATTTCCGAAAGCGCCGCGAGCCTCGCGCGCGCATCCTCGCCGCGCTTCGTGTCGTGCGTGGAGGTGGTGAGCATCGCGTGCGGCCAACGCTCCGCGCGTTGCGCGTTCGCCTTGTGGAAGAGCGACGGCGCAATCCCGAACCTCTCCGGCGCGCCGCCGACCTCGTTCAGGGCGACGAAGCGGTTGTAGCGGTAGAAAGCGGTGTCTTCGACGCCCTTCGCCATCACCGGCCCCGAGAACTGCTGCAGCTTCATCGCGAAGCGCAGCGCTGCGGTTCGGCCGATCTCGCTGGCGGCCGACCGCTTGATCTTCCCGGTCAGCACGCTCTCGAGGAAATCGAACGCCGACGCATGTACGTCTGGATCGAACCGGCGCGCGCGCGCGACCGCCCAGGCGATGTCGCGCCGGTCCGCCTCGGCGAGCGCGCCGGAGAGGTCGACATAGGTGCGATAGACGGGAAAGCAGGCGATGATCGCCTTGATTGCGCGCGTAAGGATCGCACGGGTGAGATCGGCCGTCATCGGGCTCTGTCGGGCGAGGCGGGCGGCGGCGCGGCCAAGCGCGCCGAGTTCGCTCGCCATCTCGTAGTCCATGATCCGGAGCTTGGAGGCGAGGGCGATCTCTTCGAAAGAATCGCCTGCGCCGGAGAAGGCGCGGTAGGTCTCGGAAAACGCGGCCTCGGCGGATGGGTCGACGAAGAGGCCGAGCGAAAGGTTCAAGTAGTCGTATCCGGTCGTGCCCTCCACCGGCCAATCGGCGCGCAGGCGCTCGTGCGACGCCAGGATCTTCTCGACTACGAGATAGAAGGGCCGCTCGACCCGCTCGCGCAGAGCCGTCAGATAGGACTTGGGGTCGAACAGGCCGTCGACGTGATCGATCCTGAGGCCGTCGATCTCTCGAGCCTTGAGCATGCGGAGCGTCCTGGCGTGCGCATGCGCGAACACGGGCGCGAGCTCCATCCGGAGGCCGGCCAGGTCGTTGATGTTGAAGAAGCGGCGGTAGTTGATCTCGTCCTCGGCGACGCGGAAGAACGCGACGCGCCAGAACTGCGCGGAAATCAGCCGATCGAGTTCGCGCCAGTCCCGGTTGAACGCGGCGACGCGCTCGTCGATCTCGCGGCGCGCCTCGGCGTCGCCGCGTGCTAGGTCCGCCAGTTCGGCCTTGAGGCCGAACGCTTGTTCGGCGATCTGCGGCCGCCAGTTCGGCAGATCGAGAAACTTGTCCGACATCCGATCGAGCGCCTCGCTGTCGTGTCCGAGGATCATCGCATAGGTCAGGGGGCAGATCGGCAGCTTGTGCGCGCCGTAGGCCCATATGGCGAAGGTTCCGTCGTCGTCGAACCGGAGGGCGAGATTGCCGCTCCTCAGCTCTTCGCCGTATTGCGCGCCGAGCACGGGCGCGAGCAGCTTGCCGCCGCCGGCGTCCCAATCGATGTCGAACCAGCCCGCGCGACGCGACTCCGGCCCCCATTCGAGCACGTCGAGCCAGAGCGGATTGTCGGCGCCGCGGACGCCCATGTGGTTCGGGACGAAGTCGATGATGGCGTTCAGGCCCTCGCGCCGGAACGCGTCGATCATCGCCGAATACTCGGATTCCGAGCCGAGCTCCGGGTTGAGCCTCGCGTGGTCGGTGATGTCGTAGCCGTGCGGGCTGCCCGGCCGCGCCTTGAAGAAAGGCGACAGATAGATGTGGCTGACGCCGAGGCGGGCGAGATAGGGCGCGACGGCCGCCGCTTCGTTGAAGCCGAAGCCGGCCCTGAGTTGCAACCGGTAGGTGGCGCGCGGAGGGATCATGCCGCCCCGACGCTCCAGCGCACGCTCCAGGGGCCGAACGCGCCTTCCGTCTCGCCGCAGCGCCAGAAGACGCCGGTCGTCTCGGGGACGACGACCCGGCCGTCGGACAGGTTGGCGTCGAGCGTGAGGCGCCGGTCGCCGGCCCGCCAGACGACGCGGACCGTCTGCTCGCTGAGAACTGCGCCCTCGCCGCCGCGCTCGACATTCGGCAGAAGCGGCCGGACATGCTGCCGCCGCGCGGCGAGCGCGGCGCGGTAGAAGCCCAGGCGGTCGGCGTCGATCCGGCTCCAGTCGAGCTTCGCCGACAGGAATGTCGCTTCGGCGATCGGATCGGGAATCTTCGCCGCCCGCTCGGGATCGGCGAACTCGGGAAAGCGCGCGAATTCCTTGCGACGCCCGCATCGGACGGCTTCCGCCAGATCGCCGTCGAAATCGCAGAAGAACGGGAACGGCTCCTCCGCCGCCCACTCCTCGCCCATGAACAGCATCGGCGTCTGCGGCAGGAGGAGATAGACGCTCGCGAGCGCCCGGACGGCCGCGGTTGAGGCAATCGCGCTCAGCCGCTCGCCGGAGGCGCGGTTGCCGATCTGATCGTGGTTCTGAATGAACGCGACGAAGGCGCCGGGAGGAAGCTTCGCGCTCGAGGCGCCGCGCCGGGCGCCCCGATAGGGCGAGATCTCGCCCTGATAGGCGAAGCCCTCCGCCAACGCTCTGGCGAGGAGCTTCGTCTCCCCATAGTCGGCGTAATAGCCGCTTTTGTCGTGCGTCGCGGCGACGTGCAGCACGTGGTGGACGTCATCGTTCCACTGCGCCGTGTAGAGGATGGGCTTGCGCCCGCGGCGGAGGAGGCGCTGCGGCTCGTTGTTCTCGTTCTCGATGAGGAGATGGATCGTCCGGGCGCAGCGCGACCTAAGCCGCTGTGCGAGTTCGTCGATGATGTCCGGACGGCTGTCGTCCTTGATCGAATGCACCGCGTCGAGGCGCAGTCCGTCGAGGCGGAACGCGTCGATCCAGTATTCGGCGTTGTCGATGACGAAGTCCCGGACGGGGCGCGCGGTGGCCCCGTCGAAATTGATCGCCTCGCCCCACGGCGTTCGATGTCGTCTGGCGAAAAAGTCCGGCGCATAAAGCGAGAGGTAATTCCCCTCCGGTCCGAAATGATTGTAGACCACGTCGAGCAACACGGCGACGCCGCGGCTGTGCGCCGCCTCGACGAAGGCCTTGAATTCCTCCGGCCGGCCGTAGCTCGCGTGGGGCGCGTAAGGGTAGACCCCGTCGTAGCCCCAGCCCCAGCGGCCGCGGAAGTCGCCGACCGGCATGATCTCGACCGCGGTCGCGCCGAGTTCGACGAGATGGTCGAGCTTGCCGGCGGCCGCGGCGAATGTGCCCTCCGGCGTGAAGGCGCCGATGTGCAGTTCATAGAGCACGACGTCGTCCCAGGCCCGGCCCGGCCAGGGCTCGCGCCAGCGATAGGCCTCGTGGTCGATCGCCTCGCTCGGCCCGTGCACGTCCTGTGGCTGGAAGCGGGAGGCCGGATCGGGAACGAGCGTCCCGTCGGAGAGCTCGAAGCGATAGAGGGCCCCGGCGCCGATTCCCTCGACGAAGACCTCGAAGAAGCCGCCGTCGCGCCGCTCCATCGGGATCGTCGAGCCTCTGCTCTCGAGCGCGAGGCTCACGCGCTCCTCAGCCGGGGCCCAAAGCCGAAAGCGGATCCCGCCCTCTTCGAACGAAGGGCCATGCGTCCAGCGTCGTGCGCCGCCATCCATGCGCGCTCTTCGTCATAAGGGTGTCGAACGGCAGGCAAACCGTCGAGCGCGGCAACGGTTCCCGCGGCTCGGCCGCGCCGCCGAGGAATGGATATGCGGATTCCGCTAAAATCGGGCGGGCCCGGGACGCAACGTCATCGCCGATTGTGGATAGCCGGCGCCGCGACTGCGCCGGTCAATCGGAAAATGCGGCCTTCAGCCGTTCGTGCTGCGACTCGACCTCGCTCGGGCGCTTCAGCGCGTCCGGCGAACCGGCGGCGGCGAGGCCTTGATCGAGATGGATGACGCGCTCCTGGATGCGCAGCGAGCGCTGGCTCAAGCTTCGCAGCGAAGGCGGCAAAAGCTCGAAAATGCCAGGCGGGCAGGCGAGATCCTGGCGGGCGAGCTTGACGCGGTGGCGTTCCGTCAGCGCCTGGCCGGGGGTCAAATCGCCTTCGTTGACGGCGCGCCGCAGCAAGAGCCAGGAGGCGACCTGCATGAGGCGCGTGGTGAGCCGCATGCTTTCCGTCGCATAGGCGAGCGCAGCCGGGCGAGGAAGCGCCTTCGATTCCGCCCGTCCCCGGCCGTCGAGATAGGCTGCCGCCTCTTCGACGAGCGCCATCCCCTCGCGGAACAGTTCATTGAAAGCGGGCGAGGCGGTCAGTAGGTTGATCAAGGGAACGGCGACCAGCGGCGGACTCGACGCCGCAGGAACCCGCTTCCAACCGTCGAACTGGCGACCCATACGCTTTACTCCCATCGCCACGACCAGGGACTCGACCGGCGACCCCCGCGCGCATTCAGGAAGACCCAAAGCAAATATAGCGCCCCGGACCGGCGGGCCGGGCTTTTACTTTGTACTAACGTTAACTCAAACGTAAGGCCCATTGCAACGCACAAAAAAAGCCGCCCGGAGGCGGCTCTTGAGGGAGGATGGATCGGAGGCGTCGAACAGAGCGGGCACGAAACCTAGTCATGAACCTGGAATTCGCGTCGACCAATTTATAATTGATAACCCTTAACAAGCCCTTACGCTGCGGCGGCCTGTCGCAAATTGGGATGCATGCGGATCGGAACGGGACAGGCTTGGGCTATCCTTTGAATGCCGCGCGCGCCGCTTGGCGCGTCGCCTGGCGCGCCTCGATCGCCCGCTCGAGCCGCTCGATCTCCGCCTTCAGAAGCGCGATGCGCTCGGCGAGTTCAGGGGCGGACAAGTCGTCGAGGTTCTGGCCGATCTCGTGGACGGGCGGAGCCTTTCGCTTGGCGCCGAATACGGATTCCTCGTCGAACTCGGCCATGGCTCGCCTCTCCGCAAGACCTCAGGATGCGGCGATGAAGCCGCCGCCCAGCACCCTCGCCTGCGGGTCGAGCGACTCGTAGAAGACGCAGGCCTGCCCGGGCGAGACGCCGCTCTCGGGCTCGACGAAATCGACCTCGCCCGACGGCAGGAGGAGTGCAGGCGCAGGGGGCCGGGTCGAACGCACCCGCGCGGCGATGAGGAGTCCGTCCGCCGGCAGGGCGGCGAGTTCGCCGTCGCCGATCCAGTTGACGTCGCGCAGCTTGAGCCTGCTTTTCGCCAGGGCGGCGCGCGGGCCGACGACCACCCGCCCGCGGGCGGCGTCGAGCGCCACGACATAGAGCGGTTCGGTCGCGGCCACGCCGAGGCCGCGCCGCTGGCCGACGGTGTAGTGGACGATCCCGGCGTGGCGGCCGAGCACGCGGCCGTCGACATGGACGATGTCGCCGGGAGCCGACGCGCCCGGCATCAGCCGCTCGATCATGTCGCTGTAATGGCCGGCGGGGACGAAGCAGATGTCCTGGCTGTCGGCCTTTTCGGCGTTGATGAGGCCGAAGCGGCGGGCGAGTTCGCGGACTTCCGGCTTCGGCATCGCGCCGAGGGGAAAGCGCAGGCGCCTGAGCTGATCGCGCGTGGTTGCGAACAGGAAATAGCTCTGGTCGCGGTCCGGGTCGGCGGCGCGGTAGAGCGCCTGCCCGCCATGCCCGTCGTCGCGCGCGACGACATAATGCCCGGTCGCCAAAAGGTCGGCCCCGAGATCGCGCGCCGCAGCGAACAGGTCGGCGAATTTCATGTGCTGGTTGCAGGCGACGCACGGGATCGGCGTCTCGCCCGCGACATAGGCGCGAGCGAAAGGCTCGATCACCTTCTCGCGGAAGCGCTGCTCGTAATCGAGCACGTAATGGGGAATTCCGAGCCGGGCTGCGACGTCGCGCGCGTCGTGGATGTCCTGCCCGGCGCAGCAGGCGCCTTTGCGGTGGGTCGCCTCGCCGTGGTCGTAAAGCTGCATCGTCACGCCGACGACGTCGTAGCCCTGATCGGCCAGCATCGCCGCGACGACGGAGGAATCGACGCCGCCCGACATCGCCACCACCACGCGGGTTTCCGCCGGCGATTTCTCGAGTCCGAGGCCGTTGATCGCGCCGCACGGCACGTGCGCGAAGGTGGTCGCGAGCATTCCGTTCTCACCCCGGCATTGATCGCCGGACCCGGCTTAGATTGGGCTTTTGGCCCGCAAAGGCAAGTTCATAGCCGAAATCCTGCCGTGAGGCCAGCTTTGCCGGCTGGCTCGCTGCTCGCCGGCACGGACGACAGCCCCGGCGAAGTGTTCCTCTACCAGGGCCGCTTCGCCGCGATGGCGCAGGGCTCGGCCGACCGCTATTTCCAGCAGGACGTCAAAGACCAGGTGAAGCTGGTTCCCGAGGGCGTCGAGGGCCAGGTGCCCTACCGTGGGCCGGTCGAGGCGATCGTGCACCAGCTCGCCGGGGGCCTGCGCGCCGCCATGGGCTATGTCGGGCCAGAATTCCAGGCCAAGGCGTGCTTCACCAGCGCCGCCCTGCGCGAAAGCCACGTCCACGATGTGGCGATACCACCCGCGAAAGCCCGAACTACCACCCGTCGGGGGTATGAGCTGCCAATTGGCGCCGAGGCCAAGCGGACGCGGCGCCGATCCCAATCCGATGTGGCGCCAACCCCAAATCCATGCCAACTCTTTGCAAGAGTTGCCCATTGCCGTTTTGATCGTTTTCAGGGGCTTAGCCGCTCTTTGAGCAAAAATTGGCTCGCGAGCCTTGGAGCCGCGCGCCTCGAGCGCAGCGGACGTGGTCAGCGCCCGCGTCACCAGAGGCGCCTGCATACCAGCTCTTGTGGGTCGAGATCTCGGGGGCCATACCATTTCCCAGCTCCGATTCAACCTTTTCAAGCTCCTGCGGCGCCATTTTCGGGTTTTCGGGCGACTTCGCTTCGCCGTCAGGTCGTCCAACGCCGTGATCCCCTAAACGCCGCGGTTTAAGGAATCGACAATCGGCTTTTCCGACCCGGCCTTCGCCGCGCGCGACGCGCACTTCGCCCTTCAGGACGGCGAGAACAAACATAGAACATACTTTGGCGACCTTGTCAAGAGAATGTTGGTTTTTCAAATAAGCGCGAATTCCACAATCGTGCTCCGACATGTCCTGTCGCTGCTTCATGTTCACGGTGCGGGCGGCGGGAACGGGACCTTCGCCAAATGGAGGCCACTTCGATTGCGCATCAATCAGGTGCCGAGCCGATGCTCCGAAAACCAAGGACAGGCGCCGTACGCGCAGCTTGAAAAGCCTCAAGGGCGGCGAACAGGGAATTATCAGGAGAGGAACGGGTCGTTATCAGGTGTCAAACAGGACGTAACAGGTCGATGAAATTTTCCGACGCTTTCGTCGTCGCCGTTTGCCCTCGGGAAGCCTTGGCAATGGTTGCGAGGGCTGCGAGGCGGGGTAGCTCAGGACGGGCGACGGCGCCGCAGACGCCGTAGGCTCTTGCCTCGCACGGCCCGCAAGGCAGAATCGATTCCATGCCATCCGCGATAGGGCGGGTTTGAGCTGCTGCTCCATTCGTGCAGCATGCCCTCGCCACAGCGTTGTCCATCTGCGCCCCTCTCTGAGCGTGGCCGTGATCGCCCGCCCACGGGCAAGGCCGTTCGCTGCCGAGCGAGAGGGTACCGGACGAGCGTCCGACAGCAGCCATTGCACGTTGGGAAGACGTGGCGGCACTTAGGCAAGGAGGGGATAAGAGTAAGAACGAAGCCGAGATACTTTGGTGTAGGTTGGCTGCACGATCGATCAGATGCCCGTGGCCGAAGTCGCGGCGGCCTGCCTCACGGCGGCACCGCCCTTCGCGCCGAGTTCGCATTAGAAACGAACTCGTGAAGGGCCGGCCGTAACGGTTCACGTAACGCCGTAAACATCGCCGCAGCCTTTCGTCTTGCTAGCCATTGCGCAATACATCAGGCGATTTGAGACACATGGGCCGGTTTTTCCGCGCCTGCCCGTTTAGCCAAATCTTAAAGCGCCACCCCTATCGTCCGATCGTCCAGTCCAGCGTACGAGTGAGCGTTCCATGAGTGATGCGATGCGGCCAAGGATCAAATACGTGATCGGCCCCGACGGCAGTCCGTTGACGGTCGCCGATCTTCCTCCTCCCACCACCCGCCGCTGGGTCATTCGCCGCAAGGCGGAAGTTGTCGCCGCGGTCCGCGGCGGCCTCCTGTCGCTCGACGAGGCCTGCTCGCGCTATACCTTGACCGTCGACGAGTTCGTGAGCTGGCAGGTGTCGATCGATCAGCACGGCCTGCCGGGCCTGCGCACGACCCGCATCCAGCAATATCGCCAGTAGGCGCCCGCGCCCGCGTGGTCGTCACGGCATGAGCTGGCCGCCGTTGACCTCGATGATCTGCCCGACGACGTAGCCGCTCAGCTCCTCCGAAGCGAGGAAGAGATAGGCGCCGACGCATTCCTCCGGCGTTCCGATCCGGCCGAGCGGAATGGTCTTGCGCAGCGCCTCCATGGTGGCTGCATCCGAGTAGCGCTCGTGGAACGGCGTCGCGATCACGCCCGGCGCGACCGCGTTGACGCGGATCCGTTTTCCGATGAGCTCCTTCGCCTGGCCCCGCGTCAGCGTCGAGACGAAACCCTTGGCCGCGGCGTAGAGCACGGCGCCGCCCGCGCCGCCGTTGCGCGCCGCGATCGAGGTCGTGTTGATGACGAAGCCGCCCTTGCGCTCGAGCCAGGGCAGCGCGGCGCGAGTCATCGAAACGACCGCGCGGGCGTTGAGATCGATCACCGCCTGCGCGCGCTCGTCGCTCGCCTCGTAGGACGGGACGCGGCCGAGCATCAGGCCGGCGTTGTTGATCAGGCCGTCGAGACGGCCGAACCGCGCCGCCGTCTCGGCGACGATGCGCTCGCACTCGGCCGCGCTCGCGACATCGCCCTCGACGGCGAGCGCTTCGCCGCCCGCTGCTTCGACTTCCTTGGCCAGCGCGAGCGCCGGCCCCTCGCTCGCATGATAGCCGATCGCGACCTTTGCTCCCTGTCCGGCGAACCCGCGCGCGACCGCAGCCCCGATGCCGGTCGAGCCGCCGGTGATCAGGACGGCTTTGCCGGCGAGGTCGGGGATGGCGAGGCGGGGCGCGGACATCGCGGCGGCTTTCGACCGGGGCGGGAGGGGGGCAACATGACGGCGGGGAGGCGGCGCGTCAAACGGCCAAGGCCGGACGATGTCGAATGGAGCGGCGTTCGCACGTCTCTTCGATGATGGATGAATGGATTGGGTGATGGATTACGGATGGATTGTCGGGGCGCCGCCCCTATATTCTCCCGGGATACGCGGAGGCTCGCTCATGATCGTTATGCGCAAGCTGGCTGCCATACTGGTGGCCGACATCGTCGGTTTCTCGCGACTGGCGGGCGCCGACGAGGATCGCGTTCTGGCGCGGCTGCGCACGCTCAGAAGCGATCTGATCGACCCGGCCATTTCCGTGCATAACGGCCGGGTGGTCAAGCGGACCGGCGACGGGGTTTTGGTCGAGTTTCGCAGCGTCGTCGACGCCGTGCGCTGCGCCATCGAGATGCAGAACGGCCTCGTCGAGCGCAACGCCGGCCTGCCGCCGGAGCGGCGCATCGAATTCCGCGTCGGCATTCACCTCGGCGACGTGGTCGAAGAGACCGACGGCGACCTGATGGGCGACGGCGTCAACATCGCCGCCCGCCTCGAAGGCATCGCCAAGCCGGGCGCCATCGCCCTTTCCGAGGACGCCTATCGTCAGGTGAAGGGACGGCTCGACCTGTCGGTCACCGATCTCGGCCACAGGGAGCTGAAAAACATCGCCGAGCCGATCCGGGTCTATTCGCTTGAGGTCGGCCTGCCCGCCGAGGCGAAGCCCGCGCCGCTCGAATCGGCCCCGCAGAAATCCGGCCCGCCGCGCTGCTCCATCGTCGTCCTGCCGTTCGCGAGCCTCGGCGGAGGGCCGGAGCACGAGAATTTCGTCGACGGCGTCACCGAGAGTCTGACGACCGATCTTTCGCAGGTCGCCAACATGATTGTCGTCGCGCGCAACACCGCCTTCACCTACAAGGGCAAAACGGTGGAGGCCAAGCAGATCGGACGCGAACTGAACGTCCGCTACATTCTCGAGGGCAGCATCCAGAGCGGCGCCAACCGGATGCGGGCCAACGTGCAGCTGATCGACGCGACGTCCGGCAATCACCTCTGGGCCGACCGGTTCGACAAGCCGATGGCCGACCTCTTCGACATGCAGGACGAGATCGTCTCCCATCTCGCCAACCAACTGCGCCAAGAATTGATCGCGGTCGAGGCGCAGAGGGCGGAGCACGAGCCCAATCCCGACTCGCTCGACTATTATTTCCGCGGCGTCGCCACGTTCAACAAGGGGCGGCTCGAAAACATAACCAAGGCCCGCGAGCTGTTCGAGAAAGCCGTCGAGCTCGATCCGACCAACGTCGACGCGCTCGTCGGGGCGGCGCGGGTCGACATCGTCTCCGACGCGGTCTATGCGACCGATGAGCGCGCCAAGCGGCTCGCGGCGGCCGAGGCGCTTCTCCTGAAGGGCCTGTCCATCGCCCCGCGCAACCATTGGGCCCATCTCTGGCTGGGGTTCGTGCAGATCTTGACCAACCGCGCCTCCCGCGGCATCGGCGAACTCGAGCGGGCGCTGGCGCTGAACCGCAACCTCGGCGCCGCCCACGCCTGGATCGGCATGGCGAAGATCGCCCTGGGCCGCGCCGAGGAAACGCAGACCCATGTCGCCGAGGCGTTTCGCATCTCTCCGACAGACGGCGCCACGTTTCTTTGGAACAACATCGCCGGCCTCGCCAAGCTCCACCTCGGCGCGGACGAGGAGGCGGTCGACCTCTTCCGCCGGGCGATCGACGTCAGCCGGAACTATCCCTTGAACCACTTCTACAACGCGGCGGCGCTGGCGCGCCTCGGCCGGCAGGGCGAAGCCGAGGCCGAGGCCAAAGCGGGGCTGGCGCTCGCGCCGAAATTCACCGTCGCCAATTTTCGCGGCGCGCTCGAAAGCGACAATCCGACCTACCTTGCTCAGCGCGACCAGATCATGGAGGGCATGCTGAGGGCAGGCCTGCCCGAGGCATGAGCGTCCGGTTGCGATGGTGACGAAATTCCCGCCCGCGGCCCTCGGCTTCCCGCCCCTTGCCGAACATGGGCGGAAGGGGCAAGAGTCGGCGCGGCGCGGGCGTAGCCGCCGTCAGTTCGGGAGCAAGGCATGGCGAGCGGTAGGCCATTTCCTTTGGACGCCTGGTATCCGGCGGCGTGGAGCCACGAAGTCAGGCCTGCGCTCGCCGCGCGAACCATCTGCGGCAAGGACATCGTGCTCTTCCGTCGCTCCGACGGAGGCGTCGCGGCGCTCGAGGACGCCTGTTGGCACAGGCTCTTGCCGCTGTCGATGGGCCGGCTCGTCGGCGATCAGGTGGTGTGCGGCTATCACGGCCTCGTTTTCAATTCCGCGGGCCGATGCACGCATATGCCCGCGCAGAAGACCATCAATCCGTCCGCCTGCGTGCGGGCCTATCCGGTCTTGGAGAGGCATCGGCTCATCTGGGTCTGGCCGGGCGATCCCGCCCTGGCGGATCCGGCCGCCATGCCGGATTTCCACTGGAACGACGGCGCCGAATGGAAGGGCGAAGGCGGCACGTTCTACAGCTTGCAATGCGACTGGCGGCTCGTGGTCGACAACCTGATGGACCTCACGCACGAGACTTACGTGCATTCCGACAGCATCGGCCACGACGCGATCCTCGATACGCCCTTCGAGGTCACCCACACCGATCGAACGGCGACCATGACGCGCTGGATGATCGACATCGAGCCGCCGCCCTTCTGGGCGCGGCAGCTCGGCAAGCCGGGCCGGGTGGACCGATGGCAGATCGTCACCTTCCAGGCGCCGGCGGTCGTGGTCGGCGACGTCGGCGTCGCCCCGACCGGAAGCGGCGCGCGTGAGGGCGATCACTCGCAAGGGGTCAACGGCGCCTTTCTCGCAGCCATCGCCCCGGAGACCGAGACGAGCTGTCACTATTTCTGGAATTTCGTGCGCACCTTCCGAACCGACGACGCCGAACTCACGCGCGCTCTGCAGCGCGCCCATATCAACGAGGGGAAGGGCGTCTACGATCAGGACCACGCGGTTCTGGAGGCCCAGCAGCGCGCGATCCTTCGGAACCCGCGATCGCCATTCTACAACCTCAACATCGACGCCGGCGCCCTTTGGGCGCGGAGGATGATCGACCGGATGCTCGCGCGCGAGCAGGGCGCGGGCGCGAGCGACCGGGCCGCGGAGTAGTCGGCGATGGCCGACACGGTTGATCGCGGCGGCGTCGTTCGCGCGATCCGCGATCTGACGCCCCGCATTCGCTTGATCGAGATCGGACCCGAGCAGGCGTTTGTCCCGCCCTCGCCCGGCAGCCACATCGACTTTTCCGTTGTGATCGGCGGGCGCCCCGACGTCCGATCCTATTCGGTCGTCGGACCCTGCGCGGACCGCGTCTACCGGATCGCCGTCAAATTGCTGGAGGCCTCGCGCGGCGGCTCCGCCTACATGTGCAGCCTCGCGCCTGGAGCGCGGCTCGCCCATTCGGCGCCCGCCAATCACTTCGGCCTCGCGCTCGGGAGGCCGGAATACCTGCTCATCGCCGGCGGCATCGGCGTGACGCCGATCTTCTCGCACGCGCTTGCGCTCGCCCACGCGGGCCAGCGCTTCCGCCTTCTGTACGCCTGCCGCAGCGAAGGGGATCTGGCTCTCGCGGACGAGCTTCGCCGCCAAATGGCGAGCGGCTGGACATTCGGCTGAGCGGCGAGGGGAAGCGGATCGATATCGCGGCCGGATCGCAGGGCTCGATCCGCAAGGCGAACTCTATGTCTGCGGCCCGATCGGCATGCTCGAGGCCGCCAGGCGCGCATGGGCCGCGAGCGGACGGCCGGTCGATCGTTTGCGCTTCGAGACCTTCGGCGCCAGCGGCGAATATCCGCCGGCTCCGTTCACCGTCAAGATTCCGCGGCTCGACAGGGAGATTCGGGTCGCGGCGAACCAGGCTATGCTCGAAGCGCTCGAGGCCGCGGGGATCGAGATGATCTTCGACTGCCGGCGCGGCGAATGCGGCCTTTGCGCCTTGCCGATCCTCGAGCTGGACGGCGTCGTCGATCACCGCGACGTGTTTTTCAGCCAGGCGGAAAAGGCCGAGAGCGCCAAGCTCTGCACCTGCGTTTCGCGCGTTTACGGTCGTGCGATCACTGTCGACACGGCGGATCGGCGAGCTGAGGTCACGGCGGGCAGGCGGGGCAAATGGCTGGCCCCCGCCGGGTCGCCGAGGCGCTTCCGTCGCGGTCGAACGGGCGCGATGGAGCAGGGAAAATTCCCTGCACTCCAGCGAATTTGCAGGGAATTCGGCCTTTTTCCGGAAAGTCTGTGCCGAAAAGGCCTTTGATTCTAGGGTCTTGCGGCAAAATTCCCTGCGCGGGCGAGCAGGGAATTTTTTTGCGGGGAGCAGGGAATATGCTGGGAATTTTTGAGCCGGTGCAGGGAATTTCCGGATTGTTCGGTACGCATCGCAAAGAGGCGACCGCCGGCTGCGCCAGCCGCTCGCACAGCCGGATCGCCGCCGGGGCAGTCGCCCCGCCTTCGAGTTCCTTAGTGTCCTTTCCGGTGAATCTTTTCTGGTGAATTAATTTACCGCGAAGGTCACAAAGCAACACGAAGGGCCCGACCTCCGTTCGAGATTGCGCTTCACGTCAGGTTCAGCTAGGTTCTTCTCGAACCTAACGAGGTCACAGAGGATCCAGATGACTGCCGCTTTCACTTTGCGGATCGACGAAGCGACGCTCGAAGCGCTCGACCGGCTCGCCGAAAAGACCGACCGCTCGCGCAGCTGGCTCGCCGCCCGAGCGATCGAAGAGTATATCGCGCTCAACGCTTGGCAAATTGCCAAGATCGAGGCTGGGATCGGCGCCGCCGATCGCGGCGACTTCGCCGACGGCCAAGACGTCGCGCGCGTCCGGGAGAAATATTCGGCCCCAGGTTGACGATACGTTGGACGCGGCCGGCGCTCGCCGATCTCGAAGCGATCGGCGATTTCGTCGCGCGCGACAATCCTCAGGCCGCCGAGAGATTGGTGGCGCGCATCCTCTCCGCGGTCGACGCGTTACGCGATCATCCGAACTTGGGCCGGCCGGGCCGAATCGCCGGCACGGGCGAACTCGTGGTCGCCGACACTCCCTATGTCGTTCCCTATCGCGTGGCGGACGGCGACGTTCAGATCCTCGCGGTCTTTCACGGCGCCCGCCGCTGGCCGGACGAACTCGGGTAAAACCTCACGCCCCCGCGATGATCGCCTTGAGGAACGCGACGTGGCGCGCGAAAGCGGCTCGGCCCGCGGGGCTCGCCTTGACGGTGGTGCGCGGCCGCCGGGCGACAAAAGCCTTGGTCACTTCGACATAGCCGGCGCGCGCGAGATGATCGAGATGCGCGCCGAGATTGCCGTCCGTCGCGCCGGTCAGGCTCTTCAGCCGGCTGAAATCGAGGCCTTCCTCGTCGGGCCCGAGCGCGGTCAGCGCCGCCATCACGCGCAAGCGGATGGGCTGGTGGATGACGTCGTCCGGGGCGTCCATCGCTTCAGCCCCGCCGCATCCAGAGGCCGCAGGCGATGAACCCGAAGCCGGTGACGGCCGCCTGCCACAGGATGAACGCCTCGCCCGTCCAGAGGTATCCGGCGACCACGAGCGCGGCGAGGCCGAGTCCGATCGCCGCGAAGGCCGCGCCGAACCACAGACCCGCCAGAGAGTAGCCGAACAGGAACAGCGTCGGCCAGAACGCCATCTCCTCGCGCGGCCCGAAGCGTCCGATGAGGTGCGACCAGATCCAGCCGAAGGCGTAGAACAGGGCGAAGGCCGCAAGAATGCGCAGCGGAAAGCGGCCGGCGAGCGTTGCGCGATAGCACAGCAGCGCGAGCGTGCCGGCGACGCCGACGAGGTCGACCAGGAACCAGCGCGGGCCGAACCATTCGGGCTCGAGCCCGATCATGAGGTCGCGCGCCAGATCGACGAAGCCCCACAAGATGATGACCAGCGCGGCTTTGCGATAGAGGCGCGACTGCTTGACCTTGGCGACGACGTTTTCGATGTCGGCGAGCGTCGCGGCGGCCTCGTCGGAGCGGATGGTCATGCCGTCCTCGCGGGCGAAGCAGCGACCGGCTCGTCCGGCTTCGGCAAAAGCCCGAGGCGGCGGCAGAGGAAGAAGAGCCGCCGGCCCTGGGTCACGCTGACCGCGATCATCAGGCCGAGGCTGATCGAGCCGACGACGGATCTCAGCGCCATCGCCTGGAGCATCGGCAGAGTCCAGACGATCCAGACGTACAAGGCCGCCTTCACGAAGAAGTAGGCCGCCCAGGCGAGGGTGAACAGGCGGAAGTAGGCGCGGATCTCGCGCGTGGGCGGGAAGGCCTCGCCGCGCTGCTCGGCCACCTCCCCGATGATCGGCTTCTCGCCCATCGCGCCCACGACGAACGCTGCGCCGGTCGCGACATTGGTGACCGCCGCCTCGTATTTCAGCATGAAGGGCGAGGTCGCGGCGAGATCGATCGCGCCGAAGGCGAGGGTGAGCCCGCTGGTCAGGAGATAGAGCCGGGTGGAGGCCATTCCTTTGCGCTTGCGCCAGGCGGCGTCGGCGACGATCGCGACGAGCGAGCCGAGGATCGCGGGTTTCACGCCGAAGGAGAGCGCCACCGCCCAGAAGACGAGGAGCGGGCCGAATTCGGCGAGCACGAAGCGGGCTGCGGCGGCGAGTTTTGCCATGGCGCTTCCGATCTCACTGTGCAAACGCGGCGAGAATCGCCTTGATGGCCTCGGGCCGGTAGACGATCCCCATATGGTTGACGCCGGGGAGCATTGTCACCGGCGCCCCGAGCGGCGGCAGGACGCGCTCATAGGCCGCCGCGTCCATCAGTTCGTCGCTCGCGCCGGCGATGACGGAGACGCGTCCCCTGGCTCGCTCGAACGCCCCATTCCAGTCGGGCGGGGCGGTGTAGTTCTGCAAGAGACGGAAGGAATATTGGCTGGTCACGAACATTTTCGCTTCGGGCGCGTTGGCGAAGGCGATCGCGGGCAAGGACTGCGGCCAGTCGACGCCCAACCGGCCGAGCGCGATGGTCGCGATGATGCGCGGCAGGTCGGGCGACGCCCACAAGCCGGATCCCTCCGACGGCCTGTTGGTCGGCGCGGAATAGCCGAGATAGGGCGCGAGCAGCACAAAGCGGTCGAACGCGCGGCCGAGCGGGCCGGCCGCGATGCGCAGCGCGAACCCGGCGCCGGACGAATGGCCGACCAGCGAGAATTTTGCCGACCCGTACGCTTTGCGGAGGTCGGCGACGAGATCGGCGAGGTCGTCGTCAAGCTGGCCGGGATAGGCGATGTCGCCTCGCGTTCCCGAGGCGCCGTGGCCGCGGATATCGACCGCAACCGCCGTCACGCCGGCGGCGGCGAGCGCGACCGCAACCTCGTGCATTTCGATCGACTGGGCGGACGAGCCGTGCGCCAGGATCGCGATCCTGTCCCGCGCGCCGTTCGCCGCGGGATAAAGCCGGTAGGCGAGCCATGTGCCGTCGCGCGCCTGGAAACGGGTCAGGTCCGGCGCGCCCGAGGCGTCGATCCGCATTGCGCCTTCGTGGATGGAGGCGAGGGGCGGCGGCTCGCGCACCGGCGAGGCCAGCATGAGAGTCAGCGCGAGCGCCGCGATGCCGACGAGGGCGAAGAGCCCCCAGAGGACGGAGAAAACGGCGGATACGGACATGATCGGCTCCGTTCGGAGTACTCTTCATAACAGAGTTATCTGAAGGTGGCAACAGGTATCTGCGTCGTCTTGTCCTGCGCCAGCGGCTGGGCGAGGTAGCGACGGATTTCGTCGCCAGTCGTGAAGACGCGACGCTTGGCGCCGAGAAACAAGCGTCTGCCTCGGCGGATTCCGGACATCCTTCACTGGCCGCTTCCAATAGGAAGCGCGGCAGGACGTCGCGCGCAGCGGGCCCAATCGGCTGTAAACTTGATCTGAATCACTGGTTCACCGGTGGGGAGGGTCTAAAAGGGCAATCGGCTCCGCCCGCTGAGCCATGCAAAGCGCGGCGAAAGGGCTTCATGAGCGAGACGAGGAAACTCGCGGCCATTTTGGTCGCCGACATCGTCGGCTACAGTCGGCTGACGGGGGTTGACGAGGAGCTGACGCTGGCGCGGCTGCGAACGCTGCGGAGCGACCTCATCGACCCGACCATCGCGGTCCACCAGGGCCGCATCGTCAAGCGGACCGGGGACGGGGCCATCGTTGAATTTCGCAGCGTGGTCGAGGCTGTGCGCTGCGCCATGGAAGTGCGTAGCGGCTTGGCCGAGCGCAACGCCGGCTTGCCAGCCGAAAAGCGTATAGAGGCTCGCGTCGGAATTCACCTGGGCGACGTCGTCGAGGAGAGCGACGGCGATTTGATGGGCGACGGGGTCAACGTCGCGGCGCGGCTCGAGGGAATTTGCGAGCCGGGCTGCGTCTGTCTGTCGGCGGCGGCTTACGAGCAGGTTCGCGACAAGCTGCACGTGACCTTCGTCGACATGGGGGAGCAAAGCCTCAAGAACATCGCGCGGCCGATGCGCGCCTACATGCTGAGGGTCGCCGAGGGCGGCGCAGCGAGCCAGGCGGCGACCCTTGCAGCAAGAGCGCGTCGGAGCGTGTGGCGATGGGCGACGATCGCCGCGGCGTTCCTCGCCGTGTTGATCGCAGCCGGGTGGTTCGGACCGCGCGTCTTCGCGCCGTGGCGCTCGCCAGCGTCGCTTCCAGCGGCGGTAGAAGACAAGCTCGCCAGCGAGCCGCGCCTGTCGATCGTCGTTCTGCCGTTCGCAAATTTGAGCGGCGACCCCGAACAGGACTATTTCGCCGACGGCCTGACTGACGACCTGACGACCGACCTCTCGCATCTGCCCGGCAGTTTTGTCATCGCCCACAACACCGCAATGATCTACAAGGGCAAGCCGGCCGACGTGAAAGAGATCGGGCGCGATTTCGGCGTGCGCTATGCGCTGGAAGGCAGCGTGCGGCGGGTCGGCGAGACGATCACGATCAACGCCCAGCTGATCTCGACCGAGACCGGCGCCCATGTCTGGGCCGACCGATTCGAGGGCGACCGCGGCAAGCTCGGCGAATTGCAGGTCGAGGCGGTGGCGCGCATCGCCAACGCGCTCGGCGTGCAGCTCGTCCAGGCCGAGAGTCTGCGCGCGATGCGGGAGCGGCCAAACAACCCCGATGCGGTCGATCTTGTGATGCGCGGATCGGCGGCGATGAATAAGGTCTCCGGCCCCGAGAGCCTCAACAGGGCGATCGGCTTTTTTGACCAGGCGTTGCGTCTGGACCCGGACTCTCCGCAAGCGTTGACCGGAAAGGCGGTGGCCCAGCTCTACAGACTTTACGCATTCGGAATCGGCGATCGGAAGGTGGTTATTGACGACGCCAAGCAAGCTGCGGATCGCGTCCTCGCCTCGCAACCGAATAACGCCGGCGCGCTTTTCGTCAAGGCAATGGTTTTTGCGGGGACGGGACAATACGACGCGACGCTCGCAAACTTGGACGCCGCAATCGGCTCCGATCGGAACTTCGCTCTCGCCTATGCCGAAATAAGCAACACGTTGCTGATGCTGGGGCGCGCGGAAGAGGCCATCAAGCCGGCCGAACAGGCGCTTCGTCTCAATCCGCATGACTCGTCGCAAAATACCGCGGGATGGTATTACCTGTGTAACGCCTACGCGCATCTGGCCCAGTGGGAAAAGGCGATCGGATGGTGCGAAAAGTCGGCGGCGTCCAACCCCTCGAATTTCTGGCCCTATTTCGACCTCGCCGCCGCCAATGGCTGGCTGGGACGCCCCTCGGAAGCGAGCGCCGCCGTTGCGGAACTCCATAAATTGAAGCCCGGCTTCACCGTGCAGGATTACCTCGCGCTGCCACACCCCGACAATGCGAAGTGGAAAAGCGAGGATCAGCGCATCGTGGAAGGGCTGCGTAAGGCGGGGCTGCCTGAACGGTTGATAGACGGGCGATTCACGAATGTCATCGCCATCCCGGTGGTCGATGCTGACACAGAGGCTATTCGGGGCGAGCTCTTCAAACCTCAGGGCGCTGGTCCTTTCCCCGCCGTCATTTACTTGGGCTTCTGCCGCAGCTTCTACGATGAGGGAGAGGGCGTGGTGGAGAAGATCTTGCTCGAACGCCTCCCCACCAAAGGATTCGCGACGCTGATTCTCGATCCCTATATGGCCCGGCGCCAACCTAACGGCGTATGTGAAGAGTTGGATTCGAAGGCCGATTGGTACGCTAGGCGCCTGGCCGAAGACGCCTATGCGGCATTAAACGTCCTCGCGAAGTTGCCGGATATCGACCCAAAGCGGGTTTTCCTGCTCGGCTACGGCCTTGGCGCCAACTCCGCCCTCCTCGCGACCGACTCGCGCGGCGCCGCCAATCGTCCAGTGACGTTCGCCGGCGTCGTCAGCTATTGGCCCTACTGCGGCTACGGCACCGATTTTCCCGTTCCGACCCTCGTGGTGAAGGGTGAAAAGGACGACTGGAGCCCGGCTAGCCTTTGCACGGACATAAAAGGCAGACCCAATCTCGAAGTCGTGGTCTATCCGGGCGTAACGAGCGCTTTCCCCCTCCCCGGAGCGCGCGACTTCATGGGTCGTCACGAGGTCTACGATGAAAAGGCGACCCAGGACGCGCAAGCGCGCACCGAAGCTTTCCTTGCCGCGCATGCGAAGTGGAAAAGCGAGGATCGGCGCATCGTGGAAGGGCTGCCCAAGGCGGGGCTGCCCGAGGGGCCGCCGAGGATGGGTGGGGGATACACGAATGTCATCGCCATCCCGGTGGACGATCCTGACACCAAGGCTATTGCTGGCGCGCTCTTCAAGCCTCAGGGCGCCGGTCCGTTCCCCGCCGTCATTTACTTGGGGTTCTGCGCCGGCTTCGACGAGCAGGTAGAGCGCGCGGTGCAAAAAACCTGGGTCGAACGTCTCCCCACGAAAGGATTCGCGACGCTGATCGTCGATCCCTATACGCCTCGCGGCCAAGCCAACGGCGTATGCGACCAGGCGGATACGTCGGGTTCGAACGCTTATCGGTATGCCTTGCGCGCCGCCGAAGACGCCTATGCGGCATTGAACGCCCTCGCGAAGTTGCCTGATATCAACCCAAAGCGGGTCTTCCTGCTCGGCTATGGCCACGCGGGGAACTTGGCCATCCTCGCGACCGACTCGCACGCTGCGGCCAATCACCCCCTGACGTTTGCCGGCGTCGTCAGCTATTGGCCCTGGTGCGGGTTCGGAACTGATTTTCCCGTTCCGACCCTCGTGCTGATTGGTGAAAAGGACGATTGGAGCTCGCCGGGCCTTTGCACGGCCATAAAAGACAAGCCCAATCTCGAAGTGGTGGTCTTACCCGGCGCAACGAACAGTTTCGCCCTTCCCGGAGTGAGCGACCACTTGGGTCATCACACGGTCTACGACGAAAAGGCGGCGCGGGACGCGCAAGCGCGAACCGAAGCCTTCCTCGCCGCGCATATGAAGTGACGCGCAATACGCGGGTGTTTCGATGAACGCGTACGCAAAACCTCCCCTTCAGGCCGTGAGCCGCAACGCCGGTATCGACGCTCTGCGGGCGAGCGTGATCTTGCTCGTGGTCTTTCACCACGCGGCGATAACCTACGGCGCTGAGGGTGGGTGGTTCTATAAGGAGATCGCGCCGAGCAGCGCGCCCTCCTCGTTTATTCTCATGCTCTTCTGCAGCTACAATCAGGCCTTTTTCATGGGCCTGTTCTTTCTGATCGCCGGGTCGCTCACGCCGGGCGCAATCGCGCGTCACGGGGCGCAAGAATTCCTTCGCGAGCGTCTTCTCCGGCTCGGCGCGCCGCTCCTCGTCTTCATTCTCGCGCTTGGCCCGATCACGGTGGCGCTGGCGGAGACAGTGAAGGGCTATCCTTTTTTCGCCGTGCTCGGCTGGCTCGCGAGCCACGCCGTGATCATTCCCGGACCGATGTGGTTCGTCGAGGCGCTGTTGATCTTCTCCGCCGCCTATGGGGCGCTGCGCGCCGCGGTCGGCCCGGCGCGACTGGAAAGAGCGCGGCCTTTTCCTTCCAACGCAATCCTTGCGGTGTCCGCGTTGGGGACCGGCGCCGCGGCGTTTCTGCTGCGCCTGCGCTGGCCCCCCGGCGCGGATTTTCTTGGGCTCCAGTTCGGCTATTTCGCGAGCTACGTCGTTCTGTTCGCCGCCGGCTGCCTCGGGGTCAAGGGGCGCTGGCTCGAAAACGTGCCGACGAAGCAGCTCTGGACCTGGCGATGGGTCTCCCTGGCCGCCGCCGTGGCGTATCCTGTCGTGATCCTCGCTGGCCGCTGGAGCCCCGCCTTCTATGCCTTTTGGGAGCCTCTGTTCGCCTGGGGCGTCATCCTGAGCCTGCTCGTTTTCTTCCAGCGCCGTTTCGTCGCCTTGGGCCCGGCTTGGCAGAAGTTGGCGCGACGGGCCTATCTCATCTACATCATCCACCCGCCGATCCTGGTCGGCGTCTCGCTGGCGATCCGCGCCCTCGCGGCGCCGGCGCTGGTCAAGTTCGCCCTCGCAGGCACTGCGGCCTGCGCTCTCTGCTTCATCGCCGCCGGAGCGCTGCTTGCCGTTCCGGCGGTCAGGCGCGTCGTTTAGCCCGTCTTCGCGGATTGGGCCAGAATCGCGGATTGGCGGTGTTTTGAATCAATGAGTTAGGCTCGAAGGTCTTCACTACGGAGCG
>Ga0074044_10001274_pt1 | contig 23069 bp, 23 predicted proteins | sample BogForMeECP23OM1_FD_94443 | JGI IMG/M metagenome (GOLD analysis project Ga0074044, IMG submission 94443) | Bog forest soil microbial communities from Calvert Island, British Columbia, Canada - Bog Forest MetaG ECP23OM1 | ecosystem: Environmental > Terrestrial > Soil > Wetlands ... | reverse complement strand
TGGGCTGCGTCTGCGGCAGGACGAAAATCTCGATGTAGTAGCAAACGCCGATGGTCGCCACCAACAACAGCACAATGGCTTCGATGGTGCGCATTCCGAACCGTTGCATCGCCAGCAGCAGCAGCACGTCGACGCCCGTGATGATGACCCCCCAGAAAATGGGGATATGGAACAACATGAGCAGCGCTACAGCGCCGCCCAGGACTTCGGCCAAATCGCACGCAATGATCGCCAGTTCCGCCATGAGCCAGTTCGGCACCCGCGTCCACTTGGGATACCAATCATAGCAGCATTGGGCCAGGTCGCGCCCGGTCGCTATGCCGAGCCGCGCGGCAATAATTTGCAGGAAGATCGCCATCAGACTGGCCAGAGCGACGACCCAAAGCAGTCCGTATTTGAACTGGGCGCCGCCCTGAAGATCGGTTCCCCAGTTGCCCGGATCCATGTAGGCCACGCTGACCAAAATCGCCGGGCCGAAGTAGGCGGCCATTTGCTTCCAGAAGCCGGCTTTATGATTGGGCACTTTTACGCTGCTGTGCATTCCTTCCAACGACATGGCACCGGGGCGCGGAACTGCGGAGATTCTGTCTGTTGCCGGTTCACACAAGTTTGTGGGTGTTTTGTTGTCTTCACTCATAAAGTCTTATTTGTTTCTCAAAATTCCCAGTGGACTCTTGCGCCGAAAACTGACACCGGCCCGCGATCACGGTTGAACGCCGGATCAATGATGAATTGGTAATCCAACGTGGCGTGGAGATTTTTGTGGATTTTGAAATTGTAGTACGTTTCGAGGACTTTCTCACAGCCGTAATTCAGCGCGCCGTCGCCGTCGAGCATGTCCACGCCGCCTGCCGCCAGGAATTGTTGGTTCTGGCGCGAAGCCCCGCTCACGACGCCAGCAAGGCCGAAAGTGTCGTCGGGCCGGTGCCATTCTTTGCCTTTGACACTCACGCCCAGTGAGGCCGTCCAATTGACGTCGGTAAAAGTCCAGGCTTCTTCGTGGCCGTCATTCCAGCCGAGTCTCGAAAACAGGCCGATGTTCTTCGCCACTTCCTGTTCCCAGTTCAATCCAAAGCCGTATTTGTAGCGGTAGGCGCGCGCCGCTGCGATGTCCCCTGGCACATTGTTGGGGTTGGCCAGCAGAAGGGCAGTCGCCGCGGTGTAACTGGCCATATCCGCTTCGTTGAGCCAGGCCAGAAACCGAATCACCCCCGGATGAGCGTTGATGCTGTAACGGCGCTCAAATTCTGTCATCATGGCCCAGGAGGTCGAAAACGGGCCGTATTTTCCGCTCTGTGGCGACATGAGAAACTGGTCGTCACCCGAGAAACCATTTTTGACAGCCGGCATATCGAAAAATCCGTAGCGCAAAGCCCAGTTCGGCTGATTTAATTCCACGGTCATTCCGGTGGTGAATCCAATGGTATCCTGCCCATAATCCCAAGCGAGGTTGCCCATCATAGCCCAATTCATAAACTGCGTGTGCGGATCGCTCGCGTAAGTGTTGTTGTCGCAAATGTCCAGGGGGCTGAACCGGCCAAGGGTGACGGTCAGCCGCGAAATGTCCTTTTTGCCCGCAAGCGTGAGCGGGCCGTCGGGCACGTCCTCCTGTTCGCCGCCCAAGCCGATGGTTTGACGGATAAACAAGTGAGCAAAATTAAATTGGGCATTCTCGGCTCCGGCTTTGTAGGCGTCGCCGTTGGGAAACGCCTCGACGCCATGCGTCTGGGTCAGGCCGAAGCCTTGCCACATCAGCCCGTCCACGTGCGCCTCAGCGCCGCGCCATAACCGCACACCGGCAAACACGTCCAGCGTAACTGTTTCCTGAGCCTCGCCCTCGCTGTTCAGACTGGCTGGACCGGAGTATTTGGCGGGAAAACCGAAATCACCTTGCCCGATGACGGTACTTTGGACGTGCCAGTTCCAATCCTGCTCCGGCCCCTCCGCCGGCTTCTCTGGGGCGATTAACTCGTTTGTTCCAACGCTTCGATCAGCGAGGAGGAACGGAAGAGGCGGCTTCTCTGTGGCGCTTAACCCGTTGGTTTCCCCGCCTAGGGTGGCAGGGTCATCCGGTGGGTTCGCGGGGGCTTGCGGCGCCCCGGCCACCCAGATCAAACCCGCGACAAACAAAGGCGCGATTTCGATTTTCTGACACGTTGACCAGCCAGCACCCTGTGCAAATCTTCCAAGTCTCATCATTTTCTGTTTTTGTGATTTAAAACAAAGTATTAAATATATGTAAATGTTTTAATCAACAAACAAATATTTAACCATAAATTACCAATGCTTCAGAAAAGCTGGCAATGACCGTCCCTTTTTGCTAGGTAAACGGCCATGAAAGCAAAACAGCGGAACTCCATCGCCACACCCCCAATCCGGTCGGATTCCACAGAAGACCACTTGGAGCGAATCCAGGAATTGGTGGACCAAAAGGGTTATGCCCGCGTGGTTGATATTGCCACGTCCCTCGGCCTAAGCAGATCAACCGTGTCCAACATGGTGCGTCGCCTCGCCAAGCGCGGCTTTGTGAATTACGAAAAATATCGCGGCTTCACCCTCACAGGGGAAGGCCGCGCGGTGGCGGACCATATTAGAGTGCGCCATCAAACTTTGACGGAAATGCTGCAACTTCTTGGGTTAAGCCCGGAAACAGTGGAGCAGGAAGTTGAGGTCATTGAGCATCATCTCCGTCCCGAAACGCTCCGAGTTTTCTCCAGGCTGGTTCGTTTTTGGCGCGACCATCCCGAACAACTTCAAGCATTTCTTCGGGACGGCAAATCGGAATGAGCCTCAAATAATCGTGGACGGAGGGCTGGATCCCCGCTTCACAGGCCGTTGCAGCAATCACTCCACATTTTTAAACGCTTCACATTAGACGAGGACGGCGAATTCGGCGTGCTCAAGGTCAAAACCCAGGGGCACCGCGACCTGGTGACCGTGGTCGGCTCCCTGCCGTCCGTGAGTGCTGGAGAATGGCTCACGGCCCAGGGCCACCGGGTTCAGGTCCGGGAATATGGGCAGCAGTTCCGGGCCGAGATGCTGACCAGCACGCCGCCGACCAGCAAGGAAGGCATTGAGAAATACCTGCGTAGCGGCATGGTTAAGGGCATCGGCCCCGTTTACGTCAAGAAGCTCGTGGACAAATTTGGTGAGGGAGTTTTTGACATTATCGAGAAGGCGTCTGCCCGCCTGGAGGATGTGGACAATATCGGCCCAAAGCGCCGGAAACGAGTCAAAACGGCCTGGGACGAACAGAAGGTCATCCGGGACATTATGATCTTCCTCCACTCCCATGGGGTCAGCACCAGCCGGGCCATGCGTATTTTTAAGACTTACGGCCAGGAAGCCATCGAAAGGGTCCGCAACGACCCGTACCGACTGGCCAAGGACATTCACGGCATTGGTTTCAAGACTGCCGACCAAATTGCCCGTAAGATAGGCATCCCGGTAGATTCGATGGTCCGTGCCGGCGCCGGATTAAAACACGTTTTGCTGGAGGCCACCGGTAACGGCCACTGTGCCCTGCCGGCGGAATTGCTCAAGGACGAGGCCGGAAAGCTCCTATTGGTGGAGAAGAAGATTGTGACGAACGATTTGGAGCGCACGGTGGCCAGCAAAGATCTGGTCAAGGAAATAATCAAGGACAGGAACTGATTTTCCTGCCGTGCCTGAAGCGGGCGGAGGAAATCATTGCCAGCCGAATCAGGAGCCTTGCCAGCTCGCCGTCAGCGTTCCCAACAATTGATTTCGAGAAGGCGGTCGTCTGCTGTCAGCAAAAGACTTGCAAAGAGCTTGCCGCCAGCCAGCGGGACGCGCTCAAGCTGGCCCTGTCGACTCGGGCCTTGGTCATCACCGGCGGCCCCGGTGTGGGCAAAAAACGGCGCTCGTCAACGCCATCCTGCTGATTCTGCGGGCAAAGAAAGGTGCGGTGTCTGCTCTGCGCGCCCACGGGCCGTGCGGCAAAAAGGCTGTCCGAGGCGACTGGCGTCGAAGCCAAGACAATCCACCACCTGCTCGAAGCCCAGTCCCGCATGGGCCGCTTTGGGCGAAATGAGGCCAACCCCTCTGAACTGTGACATGTTGGCAGTGGACTCATGTTGAGCGATCAGTAATGCGAAGTTGCAGCGGCAAAAGCTGCTCCTGTGGCTCATTTGGCTCCCAGTTTACTCCACATTATTGACAAGGATCTTGGCCTTCTGCCGCCATTACTTTGGTCGGCGCAAACTCTGGCGCGGCCCTGGCCACCGTTGTAGACGTGCTCGTGGAAGTCGCCGTGATGGTTTCAGCCTGCAGGTTCTGCAATCAGACGCGCCATTGGTTTGTCCTATCCGAGACCGGAATCTCATCGACCTGACTGGAGAATGGGCGGCATCCATCGCGCTAGAATCGCGCGGTCAGTCCCACCCGCACCTGAAACGGTTCGACGGGGTGAAAAACATCTGTGAATGCCGGCTTGTCGCTGGGCGTTATGCGCGAAGTATAGGCGTAGTCAATGTCGTGATCGCGGCTATCGAGCAAGTTCAAAAACTCGGCAAAAATCCGCCATGTCTTGTCGATTTGGTAGCCGACTTCCGCATTGAGCAGCATCGTTGAATCCGAGCGATAAATTCCGTCCGAGGTCAAATCACGCGGACCGAAGTAGCGCAGCCGGAGGCTGGCCGAGAACCCGCGCAATTCATGCAGCGTGATGCCGGATGAAATCACAACCCCGATCGCTTCGGGCACGCGCGTGCCGCCGGGACCCAGGGTCGTGCTGCCGGGACTGATGGGCGCGGCATCGGCCGCGTCCGCCGAGGTAAAACGGGCCGTGGAGTCCGCAAGATCAAGGTCGAAAGCCAGATGTTTTATTGGCGTGTAGTAGTTCGCCCATTCGACGCCGTAGCGGTCGCTCGGCTCTCTGGAAGCCACCGTGCTGCCGGTGTCGCCATCTTGCTGTAGTTCGGAATCGCTGTGGAGATACCACAGTGAAACCGTGCTTTGCAAATCCGGCACGGCCAAAGTGCGCACGCCGATTTCCGCGCCTTTGGTTTGGACCAGGCCGGGAATCTTTGAGACGGTCGTTCCCGGATAGGGATTGTCGGCCGAAACCGGCTCCACTGTTTGCGTTGCGCCGCGCCCGTCGTTGCTGTGAAAACTGAATCCACCCTGCACGTACAACTCCGTCTTGGCCCACGGGCCGAAAATCAAACTCATCTTCGGGCTGGGCAGCAAAGTGGCGGAGGTGCCGGAGTTGGCCGGGGTGACCAGACTGGTGACGTCAAAGTAGTCCAGGTCGCCACGCAACGCCAAGACCGAGCGGAATTTGTCCGTCCACTGGGCTTTGTTTTCCGCGTAAAGGCCGACTTCGGTGTCTGTAAAATAATCCGCTTCCACTGTGGCTGGCAAAGAAGGGTCGCCAACGGCATTGTAGTCAATCTTATTGACGCGCGCGCGGTCGTCCGTCTGGTAAAGGCCGTTGTTAATCCAGTCGTTGCGGACTTGCAGGCCGAATGTATTTTCCACGTCGCGGCCAAACCACTGATTGAAAAACGTCTGCCGCGCGTCCAAGCCGCCCACCCAGCGTCTGTCCTGTTGCTCGAACTGGTCGCCGAGAGTGGGGTCCGTAAGGTAGTAGGTGAAATCGGAAAACAAATCCAGCTCGTAATAAAATCCGTAGGCCATGATTTTGGTCTCGGAATTTCCGTCCTGGTGATGCCATTCGGCCTGCAGACTGTAACGCTCTGAGTTTCCGCCGTCCGTCGGGTTGATGGCGCCGAAGAAACCGACCAGGGGCACGGCGTTTTCGGCGAGTTGATCGCTCGAATTCCATTTGCCATGATAGGCACGGCCGGTAATGCTGAAACCAGTGGCCGCATCGCCTTGACTGTAAGTCATCAGGCCGTTGAATTTGGAATAGTCGTCGGGACGCACCCAGGGGCCGTCGTCGTGATAGGCTTCGCCTCCGAGAAGCAAATTGCCCGAATCGACCTTTTGCGACAGGCCAAACACGCCGCGCTCAAAACCATACATGCCTCCTTCCACGGTGATGAAGTTTTGGGGCAGCGTTTTGAAAAATTCCAAATGCGCCGCGCCTGCCGAGCCAAAATCGCCCACGTCGGCGTAATAAGGGCCTTTTTCGTAATCCACTCGCTCCACCAGTTCCGGGATGACAGTGTTCATGTCCGAGTAACCCTCACCATGCGCGTGCGACGGCAGGTTGAGCGGCATCCCGTCGAGATAGGTGGCGAAGTCCGTGCCGTGGTCCAGATTGAAGCCGCGCAAAAAATACTGGTTGGCCTTGCCGCCACCCGCGTGCTGGGTGATGATGACGCCGGGCACCGTTTCCATGATTTCCCCGCTGCGCAGAATCGGGCGGTCGGCCAGTTGCGCCGCGCCGGTGGTGCCTTGCCCGGCGGAATCGGCGATGCCGAGCAGGCTGTCCTGGCGGCCTTCCACGACGACTGTTGGAAGCATCGTCGGATTGGCATTGGTGGATCCAGGGGCAGAGGCGGCAACGGGAGTGTTGGTGGTTTGTTGGGCAAAGGCGGAGCTTCCAACCAAGAAGGCCAAAATCATTGCGACCAGCCTCGCCGTGACCAGCCCAAACGCGTGCAACAACAGGGTGGCCAGAATGAAACCCAGCGCGAACGTCACCATGCTGGCCGACCCGGGCATTTCGGCCCCGTGCGCGAAGCCGTGAAAAAACGCGAAAAATCCGACCAACAACATCGCCGGACCCATGCGGAATTGTATTCTTCGGGCCACCAACACACTGAACACAGCCACCGATAATAAAATGCCAAGCTCCACCCCCGGCAGGATGACTCCCGAAGCCCCGACGATCCCGCCAAGGGTCATCACCCCGACGAAAGTCAGGGGAATCATCCAAATCGCGCGGCCGCGATGTTGCGCGGCCCAAAGCCCCACGCCAATCATCACGACCAGATGATCCCAACCATGCAGTGGATGATTGAAACCGTCATGCCACCCATTCACCGCCATGCCAGCTGAATGCGCGTGGGCGTTTATGGGAACAAGCATCAGCCCGGCCAAGAGCAAGAGTCGTTTTAGCGTTATGTCCACTGGGAATTTAACCCCATGGCAGAGTTGTCGCTTGCTTGGTGAATTTGTGGATTCTTGGGCATTGGAATGGATGGCCGCCTCAACGGCCAACAGGGTCTGGTTAACCTTTGACTGTGTTTTCATAATCTTTGCGGCCGGTCGTCAACTCGGACCGGCAACGAGGATTCAATTTGGCAGGTGAAAACAAAATCCACCTGCGTTGCAGCTACGGGTTGGCGGCCCGCCATCGCTGCCACAGGTGGCTTTCGTGGAAAAAATGCACGAAAATCGACGCCGAAGGCAAGCTTTTTCTTCGAAATTATCCTTCAAAATTCGCGCCCATTGAAAATCGAACCCGCAGGAGCATAAGGAGTATAAGGAGGCCGGAATGTTCGAGGACCAGGATTCTGGCAAGCGAGGAAAACAAAAAAGGCTTAAAAGCCTCCATCGGCCTGGAACGACAACGGCAATCGACCTTCACGACAAAGCCGTCGATTACATAGTAACTGTGACGAAAAAGACGAACCGACGCCGAAGCCAAAGCAACAAGGGACGGACGCGGTCGCGTTATTTGGGCGGAGTCTGTGCTGTTTTAAGCACGGCCATCATCGCCGTCCGCGCCCTCGCCGCTTCGTCGAACTCGCCGTGAACACAGCCAGCGAAGACACGTCCGCCGATTGCGAAGAGAACCACTTCGGCGTTTCCCGGATCGCCATCGTCCGCTTCCGTCCCGGGGCCAAGCAAATGTCGCGCGGGAGCGCCAGCAATTGTAATTATGTTGGTCGATGTCGCCTTGAAGTTGGTGAATTCACTCGTGATCAACCCGGCTACGCCTGGAATGGCGTCGTCCGGCGTTTTGGCGTTGGCCACCGTCCAAATATGAAGAGTCAGATTGGTTGCCTTAATGGCGGTGTGGTTGCCGGTTGTGGTGACCTTCGCGCCTCGGGGGACGCGCAACGCCAATACCGGCGCGCCATCCGCCGACACCGTGATAGGCGTGTCCTGGGCCGAGGCCAAGGCTGTGAATGCAACGATGAAGAAAGTTAAAGCGATTCGCATAGTTTTCGAGGGCGAAATTACGTAAAGCGCACCGCCGAGGTCAAGCCCCGGTTTACGGGCACTGAGACGCTGAGCCGCTCATAGATCAGTCCGACCTTCGGATTGATGCCACGGTAAATCAGGTTCCGGGATGCGTTGCCATCCACAGACGTATTGAAATAATCTGAGAAATGCCGCTGGGCGTAATCGCCTTGGACGCCCAACAAAAGGGAAAACTTTTCCGTCAGATAATGCTGGAGTTGCGCGTAAAGCACGCCATTGAGGGACAACTCGCCGTCTTTGCCGGTCAGCGCTCCCTTGGAGCCGTTCAGGTTCTGATAGTAAGCATCATGTTCATCCTCTGCGGTGGGATTGAACCCCAGCGTCAGTATGTTATCCCCGCCGAGCCAGTCCCAACGGGTGGTCGAATTGAACAAGCCGCCGAAATCGTCCGCGTAGAATGAACCGATGCCGGAAAGAGTGTTGTCAGCGATGTAGATGTTGGGTTCGTAAGCATTGCGATGCCACCAATACACCCCTGCATCCGCTTCCTCCGGTCCTTGTTTGTAGCTGAGCTTGTCGGCCAGGCGAAAATAGTAATAGTCCTTGCGCCAATCCTGAGTTATGGCATTGGCCTCCGGCACTCCCGGGGTTGTTTCAATCTGCCGCGGATTCGACTCCATTTGCTGCAAGGTAAGGGCGCCGGGCAGTTCACGATCAGTCTGATCGATGGTGACATAAACTCGGTTTTCCAGGCGGTCGCTGAACCTGTAGCCGAGATCGCTAAAGAAGTATTCGGTGCTTTCCGTGCTATGGTCACGCCAACCATCGCGGTAGCGGACGGAAGTGGAGACGTAATAATCCCACGGTCCATCCACGCCGCCGCTGCTGATCTGTGACCGCGTGAAACCAAAACTGCCGCCCTCCGCCTTGACGGTCAACCGGGAGGCGTCATAACCGGTGAACGGAACGAAATTCACGGCGCCACCCAGCGTCAAGCCGCCGTATTGCAAAGCGTCCGCGCCGCGGTAAATCTCGACGTATTTAAACGTTCCAACGTCGAGGTCTTCGATAATCATCTCCCCGTCGGCCTGATTTAGGCTCAGGCCATCCAGCAAATACTCCACGCTGCTCGGCTCATCCTCTTGAATCACGCCGTAGCCGCGAATGTAAATCTTGCTTATCTCAGCCTCGTTCTCCGAGAGCATAACAACGCCTGGCGCGTTCTGGAGCAGATCATCCAGGCTGGAAGCGCGGCCCTTATTGAGGTCGTCGATGCCTTGGATGGTGAAGCCGCCGGCAACTTCCCTCTTTTTTCGAGCCACCTCGCTTAGCGGCGGTGAAGTTAGGGATCCCCCATTGGTTGTGCCAATGACGGTGACGGACGGCAAGCGAACCGTAGGCCCAGACCCGCTTGAGGCAACGGGTGTGTTGGTCTGTTGAGCGCGCAAGGACGGCGCAAATATTGTCAACACAACAAGTGCAGCGCAACAAAACTTCAAGGTCCACGAATTGCGCACGACGAACCGGACGACGCGCGGCCACGCAATGGTGAAACAGACAGAATGGGTGAGACGAATCCGATGTCGCTTGTGCATGGATTTATTAGAAAGCTTTCGGGACGAGCAGAATCCCCCAAGGGCTGGCGCCTGCTGGAATACGCTGAATTTCCGTTTCTGTCGCCAGATCAATGACTGAAATGTCATTGGACGTCCCGTTGGCGGAATACAGAAACTTTCCATCGGGCGAAATAATGATGCCCCAGGGCCGCTTGCCCGCCCTGATGCTGTTCAACACCTTGTGCGTTTGGGCGTCAACCACGCAAATCGTGCCGGCCCGCCCAGCGCCGGCTGCTGACTTCCACTGCCAACCTTGCGGCCTTGGCTTTTGCCTCGACATTGATGCCGCCGAACCTGCAAAGAGCGTTGGCCGCTCCCGCGAAACGCAACGGGCTTCACGACATCAAACACGTTGTCATCCTCATGCAGGAAAATCGGTCGTTCGATCATTATTTCGGAACGTTGGCCGGAGTGCGCGGTTTCGAGGATCCCAATGCCTTGATCTTGCCCAACGGAAAATCCGTTTTTCATCAAACCGATGTGGAGCATGCGGATGGATACCTGCTGCCCTTCCGTTTGGATACGCACGCCACCAGCGCCCAGAAAATTCCTTCGACGAGCCATGCCTGGGGCGCCCAACACGAGGCCTGCAACGGGGGAAAGATGGACAATTGGCTGGCAGCCCACCGCAAAGCCGACGGAGTCAACGGGCCGTTCTGCATGGGCTATCACACTCGCGCCGATATCCCATTTCAATTCGCCCTGGCCGAGGCGTTCACGATTTGTGATTCATACCATTGTTCCCTTTTGGGTCCGACCTGGCCGAACCGCATGTATTGGATGACAGGAACCATCGATCCAGAGGGCAAACACGGCGGACCGGTCACCCATAATGCCATGCCAACCGGAGGGTTTACCTGGCAGACTTACCCGGAACGCCTGGAAAAGGCGGGCATTAGCTGGAAGGTCTATCAACAAAAAGACAATTTCGGCTGCAATCCGCTGGAGTACTTCAAAACATTCATCGAATCCAAGCCCGATTCGTCCCTTTATCAGAGAGGGATGGTTCGCCGCCCCGAATGCGAGTTCGAGCATGACGCGAGCAATGATAAATTACCGGCGGTTTCGTGGATCATCCCCACTTCCCAGCAATCCGAACACCCGGATTACATGCCGGCGGCCGGCGCGGCCTTCATCGCGAGCAAACTCGATGCTATCGCCGCCAACCCGGAAGTCTGGGCCAAGACGGCCTTCATTATCAGCTACGACGAGAACGACGGCATTTTTGATCACGTCGCGCCACCTATTCCTCCCTTAGGTACGCGGCATGAGTTTGTCAACGGGTTGCCCATTGGCGCGGGTTTCCGTGTGCCATGCATTATCGTTTCGCCTTGGACAGTGGGAGGCTGGGTCTGCAGCGAAACTTTTGACCATACGTCAATCTTGCGATTTCTCGAAAAATGGACTGGCGTGAAGGAAACCAACATCAGCCATTGGCGGCGAAAAACCTTCGGCGACTTGACGGCTGCATTTAGATTCGACGAAATTCGAGCCGACCCGCCCATTTTGCCGGACACGAGCGGTCCATTGACGCAAGCTTATTACGACTCTACCTATCTGCCCAAGCCGGCCGCTCCCAGTTCGGGGCAATGGATGCCCGCGCAGGAAAAGGGCGCCCGCAAACGCATTGGGCCGCGTCGCACCTAAACAGTTACCGTGCAACGAAAAGGGAAGGATCTCTTGAAATTTGTCGCTCGTCTGGCATGAATACGAGGCGATGATGAGATCACGTCTCAGTAATTGGCTCGTTTGGTTGTGCCTTCTTGCGGCCGTGGTCTTTGCCAGCGCGGACCAACTCGGTGGAGTGGCCCCTCGCGACAGGATTTTGATACTGATTTCGCTGGACGGATTTCGCTGGGACTATTTGCAAAAGTTCAAGGCGCAAACACCGCATTTGAACCAACTTGCGGCCGAGGGCGTTCATGCGCGGCGATTGATTTCCGCCTTTCCGTCGCTCACCTTTCCGAACCATTACACAATCGTCACCGGGCTGTGGCCGGAACATCACGGCATCGTCAACAACCGGATGTATGACCCGAACTTCAAAGCGGAATTTAACATCGCCAATAATCCAGGTCCAACGGACGGTCGTTGGTGGGGCGGCGAACCGATTTGGGTCACGGCAATTAAACAGGGTCGCGTGGCCGATTGCATGTTCTGGCCTGGTTCAGAAGCGGAGATAGACGGCGTGCGTCCGGCGGAGTGGAAACCCTATAACGGAAGGGTTTCTCCTGACAATTGCGTTGATGCCGGGCTGGCTTGGCTGGCGCAAACGAATCAACGCCCCAGTTTGGTGACGCTCTATTTTCACGAAGTGGACACGGAATCGCATCGTCACGGGGTGGAATCGCCGCAGGTTGCGCAAGCCGCAGCGCAAGAGGATGCGGCGATTGGACGGTTGATGGATGGTTTGCATCGGTTGCAACTGGACAACACCGCCAATGTCATCATCGTTTCCGATCACGGCATGACCGACTTAAGCACCAACCGCATCATTGCCTTGAGCGATTATGTGGATTTGAACTCCGTGCGGGTGGACTCCACGGGCGCCATCGCGGGTTTGCGTCCGCTCGATGGCAATACGAACATGCTTTACGATCGGTTTGCCGGCAAGGAAAATCACTTCAAAGTTTATTGCCGCGAAAACATGCCGGCGCGCTTTCATTACACAGACAATCCTCGCATTCCGTCCGTGGTGTTGGTCGCCGACGAAGGCTGGTATATCAACAGGAGCAAGCTCGAGGCGGGGAGGCATTTTGAAAGTGCCACGCACGGTTTTGATCCTGAATTGGAATCCATGGGCGCGACTTTCATTGCCTGGGGCCCGGCGTTCCAACATGGTGTGACCTTGCCGCCAACGCAAACCGTGAACATCTACAATTTGCTCTGCGCCACGCTGGGCCTCAAGCCCGCACCCAATGACGGCGACGACAGTCTGGCGCGGGCCGTTTTGGCGAAGTGAGCATCGGCCCTCAATGTGAACTCACCTTCACCATCACATCCATCGGCTGCCGTCACCGGACAGCCTGGATCATGTTTTCTTCCGGGTCATGCAATGTTGCGGGGCGGAATCGGATTTGCGGTTGTGAGCCTGGCTGGTTTTTCGGTTTGGGCCTTTGCCGGAAAGTGGCTTTACGCCAAGATCGGAGAGGCAGGATTATATGCAGCCTGCTTGCTTGTCTTTCTGGGGGCGTCCGGTTTTCTGCTGCATCCATTGGTGCGCCGCCCACGGTCTCTCTTTCGGTTTTACAGTATATTCATCCCGGCCTTCTTCGCCTACGCGGTCCTGTGGTGCATCGCCTGGTTCGTTTTTCGGTTCGGGATGGGTGAATGGCTGGGGTCGTTGGCGGGAAGCATCGTCTTTGTGGCAATAACGGGCCGGAGATTCGGAAATTGTCGCGGCCTTGTCAGGGTGTGCATCGTTTTCTTCTGCCTGCATTCGGCAGGCTATTTTCTCGGTGGTGAACTTATGCACTGGATTGCGGGGCCAGCAGGGGCAGCGACGTTGATTGGAATCTCCAAACCCCAGCTCTTCTGGATTGCCAAACTTTGCTGGGGTTTGCTTTACGGTGTCGGTTTTGGCGCGGGCATGGGGTATGCGTATAGCACGTTTCAAAGCCAGGACAATTAGCCGATGGGTCACGATACAACCGGGTTGCTTTTATCGCGGTCCCATCTACCATCGCTGGATGCGCTGCAATGACGGACTCAAATTGCTGGGTCTGGTTTCCACGCTAACCGAGATCTCGAGCATGTTGGTAGCGGCCGGGCCGGAGCCCGTCCTTACCGTCACTGGCGATGGCCCGAAGCCGCACCACCAAATGCACGAAGCAAAGGAATGCACATGAATCGTTCATGGATTGGCGCACTCATCCTAGTCGCACTGTTAACAGGATGCGTTACCAGTATGAAAACCACAATGTCCACTGCGGGACGAAACAACCCCTCGTTGGGAAGAGTCGATTGGCCAAAAAGCTCATTTCCCGCAAACCGGTGGACAACCGATGGCGACAATAAAGGGACAAGTTGTTGGTGCAACAAGCAAGGCGATTGGGGTATCACCAGCAAGATTAGGAATCACAGTATTTGGTGCCGAAATTATAGGATGGGTATTGAGTTTGGGCACATGGACAACAATGACCCAAACACATTCGTTTCATATAGCAGCCAAACCACAGGAAGCATTAATCTTTGCGGACATCTTGACTGGAGCACTGCAAGTGGAGAGGGAAAATCTGATCAGGGAATTCGCGACAACTTCGATAGAATAAATGCCGCACGTCCAACCATGTATGAGTTTTAACTGGTCATCAGCGTGGAGAATGGCACAAATTTCGTCGCCACTTTAGCAATCCCCCCCTTTGACATGGTCCGCGGGTCCACATATCGCGCCCGCCGCGCTGCTTCGATTGGCCAGATTTATTCACATGGTGACGCTGGCCTGTTCCATTGGACTGCACACGCCCCATCGCTGTCGCACTTTACGGAATTGAGAACAAGTTCGGTCACCTCGTCACGCCGTTGCGTGCCAGTTTCAATTGGGCTGAAGAACAGTTTCTTGGGCAACCGCCAGACGTTCATTTTGAAGTGGTGATGAACCGCAATGCGGTAAGTCGGCTTATTCACTCCGGGGTGGACACCGGCAAGTTCGCGCCAGGCAGCCTCAACAACCTAATGACAGGCATCGCTCAAGCCATTCAATCCTTCGTGATCAATGGTGAATGCAACCGTTTCATGCCCCTCGGAACGGGTGATCTTGACGAGAAAAATGGTGTCATAATCATTCCCCGGCCACGCAGGAACCTGCGCCGGATCTCCCCCATGTATCTGGAGCATATCTTTTGCAAATTTGTCGAGTAAACCATGCTCCCAAGCGACAAAGATAGTGGCCTTTTGATATTCCGGTTTCGCAAGCTCATTCTCAAGGCCATTGATTTCCCGGTAGCCGAATTCCGTGTTGACTGGCAGGCCGCAGCGAATGGCGGTCGGTTCGATGGTCATGAGTGGCCGAACATAATAGTAGTCACCGCTCGCGTTCCCTTTTTTTCCGTCCACTTTTTGGGTGGGATTGGGCGCAAACACAAACTCGGGCGGCCCAAGTTTTGCCAGCAACACATTGGGCAGAGCCAGAGCGCGGTTGAGACCGCGACAAGTCAGTTGTCCAAGGCCGCCGCCTGGTTTTTCGCCGTGCCGGAGGCAGACAATTGTTTCCACCGTTTGCCCGGAAGTCCCGGGCGAGACAACCGACTGGGTTTGTCCGTCGCCACGAACGGAAACCACCAATCCGACAAGAAGCATGCTGAACAGTGTTTTCATAAAGTGACCTCAGACTAAGGGGACAACCGTTGGAAGTCGATTCGCCGGACGTAACCAATATCGTTTTCCACGATGAGCATGTTGCCTTGATTGTCCATTGAGACGGAGCGCAATTGACCGAATTTATAGCCGGGCGAGTAAAACCATTGGCCATCCCCCGCATGGGTGTCGGCATAACCATTGACCAAAACATGGATCACGCCAGCCGTGTCCACATAGAGAAGTTGGGCGCCATAATCCGTAGCCAGGAAGTAACCGCCGGTCGGCGGCTGCCAGACCGCGCGGACGCCATAAAGGCCATTGGTGGCCGCAAGCGTGTCATCCACGACGAGGTTGGTGCCTCCGTTGCCAAACAAGAGCGTCCGGGTGCCCGAGTTCGTGGCCACCAGCCAAACCGTATTGTCACTTCGGTCGGTGGCAACGATATTGGTTCCGCTGATAATGATGTTGCCCAAGTCGTTGAATTGTTTGTTCAGCTTCGAGGTGCCGCCGCTGGGTGTCCACTGCATCAAATCGCTGCCCGAGGCATAGTAAACGAGCGATTCATCGTTCTTCACCCACAACCCCCGTCCGCCACTTATGCCATTGCTGTCTGTGAACAAGGTTGTCATCAGGCCGTTGACCGCCAGACAACGCACCTTGCCGTTGCCGGTATCAAGCACATAAACCGTGCCATCGCCCCGAACCCACAATCCATTGGGCAGATTCAGCGCGACGTTGGTGGCCAGGGCGGAACTGTCCGGGCCGTTGCCGATGGCGTGGGTGCCGGCGACGGTATGGATGCGGCCATCCGTTGTGATTTTCAGGACGGAATCGCTGTCTTTGTCCACAATGAAGACGTTGCCGGCATTGTCCTCCATCGCAAAGTGCGGGCGCGAAAGGGCGGCATTGGTGGCGTAACCGCCTTCAAAGCTCGGCTGCCAGTAGTTTACGCCGTCCACGCCGTCGTCAGAGCCGCTGCCAGCAATGGTGTGCAGGAGCCCGTAAGACTGCACCAGATTCGTGAAGGCCTGTGGTGTATTGGTGGAAATATCCACCGCCCGCAGGCGAAGAAAGTTGTTGCCGGGCGAGAGCGCAAAACCGCCGACCCCAGCAGAATTCGTGGTGAAATAGTTTTGCTGTGGAATCCATGCCGTCTGCCCGTTGATGCCATTGAGCTGGGAGGCGGCTTCGACGGTGCAAACGCCGCTGGTGAAAGCGTTGGTCCAGGATATTTGGCCATTGAGATTGAAAGCGCTGATCTGAAAATTATTCCCGGCAGCCTGAGCTAACGTTGGAGTTAAGACCAAAAACCAAAACAACCTCCTTATGCTTTCCATAAAAGGCTGAACATACTCCATGCCTGTTTTTTGGCGAGCCGAAACGGGCTGTTCCTCGCATTAAGCGACTGCTGCTGGTTCCCACAAGAGGTCAGCGGGCTCAAGCCGGCGAATTCGTTGCCCGCAAACACACCGACCGGCAGCAAGGGGCACCCAATCATGGCGCTCATCGGCGAAGTCAGGGGATTTCCATTTGTGGCAACTCTTGACATCGTCCCCCGGCCCACATAGCGTATCCGCCGTGCTGCTTCGATTGGCCAAATTAATTCTGGTGCTGGCGCTGGCCAGTTCCATTGGGCTGCATTGGGTTGTTTTGCAATCACTGGCCTGGACTTCCATGCTGGCGGACAATTTGTGTCACGACTCGCTGGCGCAAGCCGTCACGCGTACCTTCGACGGTCAGCATCCATGCTGCTTGTGCAAAGCCATTGCGGCTGGCAAAAAATCGGAGAAGAAAAGTGAGTTTACCCCTTTTTTCAAGGCGCTTGAATTTCCGCCGGCTTCGGAGGATTTCGCTTTGACTATCCTGGCCCGTTTTGCGCTTCCGCCCGCCGCTGACACTTTTGCCCGGACTCTTTCCGAAACACCGCCAACGCCCCCGCCGCGCAACGCTCTCGCCTGAGTCGATACCAGTCTGTTTGGCGCGGCTTGCCGCGCGAGTGTTTTTCCCTGAATTGAGACCCGCTTGTCGCGGTGTCTCGCAACTATGAATCTTTAAAATGAAAATCAATAAAATAAGAATTGGAAAGGTGAGTTTTGCAGTGTTGGCCGCAGTTTTGGCGCCTGGTGCGGCCTGGGGTTGCGCCTGCGGGTGTGGAGTGTTTGACGTAGCTACCCAATCGATGCTGCCACAGGGTCCAGGCGGCGTGCTCTTCGCGGAGTATAACTACATGGACCAGAACATGAACTGGAGTGGCGGCAAGCCCGCGCCCGCGGATCACAATGGAGACTCGGAAATTCGGACCGACTTCACCACGTATGGTTTGCAATACATGTTCAACCGCAGTTGGGGCGCGCAAGTCGAATTGCCCTACGACTTTCGCCACTACACGGCCAACTTCGGCGGCGGCTCTACTTCCTGGAGCACCATCGGCGACGTCCGGCTAGAAGGCATCTACACCGGGTTTTTCCCGGACATGTCCGCCGGGGTAACATTCGGGTTGAAATTGCCGACCGGCAATGACAATCACGACCTGCCCAGCTTGCTTGATCGTGACACCGAACTGGGGACGGGCAGCACGGATATTCTGCTTGGCGGTTTTTACCGCCACACGCTCAGCAGTATAACCCCCGGCTTGTATTGGTTCGCCCAGATGCAGTTGGATGTGCCAGTGCTCACACAGGGCGGTTACCGTCCGGGTGTTGAACTGGATACGTCTCTCGGTCTTTACTATTCGAGTTTTTCGCTTGGCAAAGTGAAGATTACGCCGGTGGTGCAAGTCATTCCGACCTATCGGAGCAAGGACACCGGTCCCTGGGCCTCCGGTGGCGTCAACGATCCCGGCATCAATCCCAATAACCCGACTGAGGTCGATTCCGGCTACCATCGTATGCTGCTCTCGCCAGGAATCGAATTCGACATTCATCCGGTCATGATCTATGCCGATGCTGAGTTTGATGATCTTCAGTGGTCGAAGGGAAACCAACTGGTGGCGCCGGTCCTATTCAAGGTGGTCGTGAGCTACGCGTTTTAGAGCAGGCGTCCAACAAAAACAAATCCAGAAAGGAATTCCATTATGATGAATCGAAGACAAGTTTTGAAAACAACTGCGCTGGCCTCGGTCGCCTATGCCGCGGCGTTGCCTTTACGCATCGCCAATGCTCAACCCGCGCCCGGCCCGGCGGCCACAAGCCCCGGTGCCGGCCCTTACAAGCTGCCACCGCTGCCCTATCCGTTTGACGCCCTGGAACCGCATATTGACGCGCAGACGATGCAAATCCATCACGACAAGCATCACGCCGCTTATGTGGCGAATCTGAACAAAGCTGTTGCTCAGTTTCCTGAACTCGGACAGAAGCCCGTTGAGGATTTGCTCAAGGACTTGATTACCGTTCCCGAAAAAGTCCGCGTCGCGGTCCGGAACCAAGGTGGCGGCCACTACAACCACTCGTTGTTCTGGCAAATGATGAACAAGAACGCCGGCGGCGAGCCCTCCGGAGAACTGTCCAAAGCGATTGATAAGAAGTTCGGCAGTTTCGCTGCATTCAAAGACCAATTCACCAAGGCTGCGGTGGGACAATTCGGCAGCGGCTGGGCCTGGCTTGTTTCGGATGGCGGCGATTTAAAAATCGAACCCACTCCCAATCAGGACTCGCCCATCAGCGAAGGCAAACAACCTCTGCTTGGCTTGGACGTTTGGGAGCACGCTTATTATTTGAAATACCAGAATCGTCGCCCGGAATACGTGGCCGCCTGGTTCAACGTCATCAATTGGGATTACGTCTCCCAGAGGTTTCAAAACAAAGGGGCCTGATTGGGGTGAATCCATTTGTTTCTGGAAATCGCTATCAGACATTCGCCTTCGCAATGGTGGCGCTGATGATCTCGCTCGTTTTGGGCCTTTTCATCCGCGCCGCCTGCGCAGACAACGCGACCAATGTGACCATCTACACGGTGAAAGGCGTGTTCAAGGAATCGCGTGCCGACGGACGCAAAGCAGTGATCGCGCACGAAACCATTCCCGGTTACATGGATGCCATGACCATGCCGTTCAACGTGAAAAGGCCGGTCGAACTTAACGGCCTCCAGCCAGGCGATAGGATCACCTTCCGGTTGTCGGTCACCGAGACAGAGGATTGGATTGATGAAATCAAGAAAACTGGCGAGCGCGCAGCGATTCCAAAAAGTGTCCAATCCCAGCCGATGAGCTTCTTGGAGGAGCTTAATCCAGGGGCAATGCTGCCGGACTTTGTTTTGACCAACCAATCCGGGAGGGTTTTCCACATGCGTGAGTTCAAGGGCCGAGCGCTGGCATTCACGTTTTTTTTCTCACGTTGTCCACTGCCGACGTATTGCCCGCGCATGAACAGCAATTTGGCCGCCGTGCAACAGGAGTTGCAAGCGGATGGACCAAGGACAAACTGGCAATTGCTTTCGATCTCATTCGACCCGGAATTTGACACTCCCGCACATCTCGCCGATTATGCCAAACTCTACCAAAGTGACCCGGAGCACTGGAACTTTGCCACATCCAGCCCGGAGGAGATCCGCAAGCTCGGAGGCGCGTTTGGGCTGATGTTCTGGCATGAAAACGGGACGATTAGCCACAATCTTCGCACTGTGGTCGTGGCTGCCTCGGGTCGCGTGCAAAAAGTCTTCACCGACAACGAATGGCAGCCCGCCGACTTGGTTGCGGAAATTAAAAAGGCAATGGCGGCCAAGCCGTGAAAACAAGTGCTTGGAAACATGAACCCAGACAATAACGATCCCAAAGTCCATTCGGGTGCAAATACTCTGGAAAAGGCTGCTCCACAACGAAGCCCCTTGGATGAGCGTTTATTTATGACCATCGTGGTTGGCGGTGTCGTTGTCATGCTGGCGGTTATGATGCTCACTTTCAGAGGCAAGCAACGAGAAGAACCATTGCGTGAATTCCGTCAAGTCGGCAACTTTCAACTCATCGAACGCAGCGGACGCGTTGTCAGCGAGACTGATTTGAGAGGGAAAATTGTCGTCGTGGATTTCTTCTTTGGCGGCTGTTCAGCGCAATGCCTGACCTTGGGTCAGCAAATGGCAACGTTGCAGAAATTGACTGCCGGAATGAATGACGTGATACTCGTGTCCATTACTGTCGATCCCCGCTCGGACACCCCGCAAGTCCTCACTCGCTACGCCGACCGCATGAACGCCGACAGCAACCGATGGCTGTTTCTGACAGGCGACAGGAAGATCATCTATCCTCTCATCCAGCAAAGTTTCTTGCTGGCCGTCGCAGACGAAAACAACCTGCCTGAATCCCCAGACCCCAGCTTCATCCACAGCGACAAAATCGCGCTGGTGGACAAGCGCGGGATCGTGCGTGCCTACTACGACGGGCTGGATTCAAGCACACCGCAAATGGTTCTCGCAGGCATCCGACGGCTGTCCAACGATCAGGCAACGAAATGAATCAATCGACTTTTTTGACTGCCTTCGGTGGAACTATGCTGCCTTTCAATCGGCCGTCGTGGCATCGATCATGGCGGAGACCGCCAAATGGCTTCCAGCGTTTTGAAGGCGAGGCAAAAACTGTAATCAGTTTCCCAAAGAATGGCTGGCGGCAACACGTCAATGCCGCCATGTTTATCGCGTGACAAACTCAACGCCAGACAAGATGCCGGAGCGAACGAAGAAACCGCTAATTCTTGGCCCGCAATTTCTTGTTGAGTGCGATGGCGTGCGGCACCTGGCCAACCAAGATCATTCTGGGAAATGGATAACCATCAGCCGTCGAAAGGAATTAAAGGGAGTCGTCCAAATTGTGAAACCCCTGCAATGAACACGCAGTGGCATCACATACCGTGTATCGAGCACTTATGAATACCGCTGTGACTTCGGCAACCAGTATCTGCCAGTGGAAAACAGATCTGTTTCGAACGTTCGCCACTTCTTTCAATCTTGACGGGCAAACAGTGGATGTCCTCGATTTGAAGACGCTGCTCATCACACGCGGGGTCAACGTGCCGGAGGAGATCACCGGACAGTTCGGGCGCACCCACCGGCTGGCGCCAACGAGCGATCCCTTCGCCTGCAATTGCCTTCTCTTGCCGGGCGATATTCCGGCGCACATGTTCCATGTCGGCCCCGGTGCGGACTTCAGTCTCGCCGTCAACAGCGCCGGAAGCCCCTGCCTGACCTACCGTGGGCAGCCGGTAACCCAAGTGGACTTTCCCCCAGTCACGCGTTTCTATGAACAGCAAACTGGCGATGGATTTCCCTTCCGCATGATGGCCGTGCTTCAGGGACTGGATGTTGTTTCCTTTCCGTATCTATGGCCCTGCCAGTTCGCCCTGGGGGGAAAGCCCTGTCATTTCTGTTATCAGGGCAACATGACCATGGCGATGAGACAAGCCGGGCGACCGCTGCCGCCAATCGCGTCCCCGGGCGACGTGGCCGAGGCGGTCGAATACGGCGTGCGTGATTGTGGCATCCGCGATGTCCAGTTAACCGGAGGGTCCGAAGTGGATTCCGCCCGTGGTGAAGTCCCGCTGGTCTTGAACATCCTTGCTGCCATCGATCGAAGGTTGGGCTTGGACAACATCCCGGGAGAAATCTACGTTTACACCAGCGCCCCCAAAGACCCCGCCGCAGTGGACGCGCTCTTTGCGGCAGGAATGGATCGGGTGGCTTATGACCTCAATGTTTGGGATGAGGCGATTTTTGAACAGGTGTGTCCGGGTATTTTCCGGCATGTAGGTCGAGAACAACAACTGCGCGCCTTGGAATATGCTGCCCGACGGCATGGGCCAAACAAGATATGCAGCGCATTTGTCATCGGCCTTGAGCCGCTGGAAAGTTTGCTGGCTGGGGCCGAATATGCCGCCGAGCGCGGAATTGTGCCTCTCTTCTCTATCTGGCTGCCGCACCACCGTCCCGTGCGAAGCTCCACCACCCCGCCCGGTCTTGATTATTATCGCCGCGCCCGCGAGGGGTTTGCGGAGTTATTTGCCAGATATAAACTGGAGCCACCGGGAGCCTCGGGGCTAAACGTCTGCATGTGCCGGGATTTGTCTCAACACCCGCAAGTGGCTGGCTGTCGTGCGTAAAGCCACTTTCCTCAAGATCCCTGACTGAAAATCCAGCAGAGGTCACGACCGCATATCCGACGTTGCCGCTGGAATTGAATCAGGCGGCAAGAAAAAGAAACTGGTCCGCGACAATGCTGCGAGATAAAAATTGTCAGCCATGTATATTTAATGAAATAAGTTCCTCACTGGTCGAATTGGGGCGAGCGCAAGGCCATCTCCTTGGCGGTGAACAAACAGGAAATGATGTGCTGGTCGTTCATGGGGTTTCTGGAACTGTGGTTTTGGCCTCCTGAATCGCCTGTCGTTCCCGAACTGCGGATAGGACTCGAATTTTTTCCGCTTCGGTCAGGCGGTTCCAAGCCGCAATTTTGGTTAATGTCCGGTGGCACCCGGCGCACAACGCTTCGTTCTCCGCCATAGGTTGTTGAGCGGGCGACAGCTACCAGTTCGGATTGGCGGCTGAATCGGTCGCACGCCACAGGTAACGGGCGGCATGGGTGCGATGCGGTTGTCGGCCGGCTTTGCACCAGACATCCGGCCGGTCCAGAAGGACCACGCCTGGCTGCTGGAGCGGGTCGGGATCGTCCAAGCGTGTGGAGGCGTCAAAAATGTGGCGGCCCATGTCCAAGGCCACGATCGCGGGCCGGCGCAGCGACGCGCGCGTGGTGCCAGCGGGCCTCGAACGCGCACTCCCTGCCCAGGCTGGCGCCCACATCCCAACCAAGCCAATCGCTCAAGTCCGCGCTCAACCTGGCCAGGAGTGCGCGGGCGCGCCCAGCCCGATATTGAGACTTGTGGCGCAATCGCTCCAGGAACGCCACCGGATCGGCGACCTGTGCCTCCGAGTCGAACATAACAATGTTGAATTGGGTAACGAATCTGAAGCGGTTTGAAGCCGCGCTCGTTTCGCCTCGCGAGGCGATGGCGGCAGCGAAAAGTCCAGTGAGCGTGGGGTTGGTCAGGCGGAGGGAAACTTTATTCTGGCAAAGGCTTCCAGCGCCACCTCGCG
>Ga0074044_10001273_pt1 | contig 23077 bp, 21 predicted proteins | sample BogForMeECP23OM1_FD_94443 | JGI IMG/M metagenome (GOLD analysis project Ga0074044, IMG submission 94443) | Bog forest soil microbial communities from Calvert Island, British Columbia, Canada - Bog Forest MetaG ECP23OM1 | ecosystem: Environmental > Terrestrial > Soil > Wetlands ... | reverse complement strand
TCCCGCTGCGCCGCCATTTCCTCGGGCTTTTTCTTTCCCATCGCGCGGCGCAGCAGATCGGCTTCTCCTAGGGAGTAGCCCGCGAGTTTGTTGGCCGCTTGCATTACCTGTTCCTGATAGACGAAGACGCCGAGCGTTTCCTGCAGGATCTCTTTCAATTCGGGCAATTCATATTCGATTTTGCGGCGCCCGTGTTTGCGCTCGATGAAATCGTCAATCATGCCCATCGGGCCGGGACGATAGAGCGCATTGAGCGCTGTCAGGTGCTCGATTGAGTTTGGTTGGTAACGCCGCAGCACATCGCGCATGCCATGCGACTCAAACTGAAACACGCCAGATGTTAATCCGCGATGGAACACTTTCTGATATGTTTCCTCGTCTTCAAGCGGGATGTCATCCAGCTTGAGATTCGTCCCCTTCTGCGCAAGGAGCTTCAACGTGTCGTCGAGAATGGTGAGCGTCGTCAGCCCGAGAAAATCCATTTTCAGCAGGCCCATCTTTTCGATGGCCACCATGTCGAAGGCGGTAACGATTTCGTCGTTCTTTGTTTTATGCAGCGGCACCAGTTCAATCAACGGCCGCGGCGAAATCACAACGCCCGCCGCGTGCACGCCGGAATTCCGCACCAAGCCCTCCAGCTTCCGAGCCGTGTCGAGCAACGTCCGCACCTGCGGATCTTTTTGGTAAGCCTCCTGCAGCGCCACGGACTCCTTGAGCGCGTCGTCTAGCTTGATATTCAGCGTGGTCGGCACCATCTTAGCGATGCGGTCCACGTCGCTGTATGGCATGTCCATCGCGCGACCCACGTCCTTGATCGCAGCTTTGGCCGCCATCGTGCCAAACGTGATGATCTGCGCAACATTTTCCCGCCCGTACTTATGGGTGACGTATTCGATCACCTCGCCGCGCCGGTTCATGCAGAAATCGATATCGATATCCGGCATGGAAATGCGTTCCGGGTTGAGGAAGCGCTCGAACAGAAGTTCATGCTGCAGCGGATCGATGTCGGTAATGCCCAGCGAATACGCAACCACCGCCCCCGCCGCCGATCCGCGCCCCGGACCCACCGGAATGCCCCGTTCCCGCGCGTAGCGAATGAAGTCCCAAACGATCAGGAAATAACCCGAGAACTTCATCTGCTGGATGATGCCGATCTCGCGCGCCAATCTCTGTTCGTAGTCCGCAAGAGAATGCTTGAGCCGGCCGCTCGCCGCCGCGCTGCGCAGGTTCTCCATTCGCCGCGCAAATCCTTGCCGCGTGATGTGCTCGAAATAACTGTCGAGAGTAAATCCGTCCGGAACGTCAAAGTGGGGAAACGGGCTGGGAACTTTCTCCAGCCGAAGGTTGCAGCGCTCGGCAATATCGAGCGTGCGCGAGAGCACCTGGGGCGCGTCCTTGAACAAGCGCAGCATCTCGTCGCCATTCTTGACGTAGAACTGCGTGCCCTCGAACTTCATCCGGTTCGTGTCTTGGATGGACTTGCCCATTTGAATGCACAGCATCACATCCTGGGCGTGCGCGTCGTCCTCGCAGAGGTAGTGGCTGTCGTTGGTCGCGACCATCGGCAGCCCGAGATCCTTCTCCAGTTGAAATAAGCCGGAATGGATGCGGTGCTCCATCTCCAGACCTTGGTCCTGAATCTCGAGGAAAAAGTTCTCTTGGCCGAAAAGGTCGCGGTAAAATCCGGCGGCCGAGCGCGCCGCGTCGTAATTCCCTTCGGTTAGCCGCTCGGCTACTTCGCCTTTCAGGCATCCGGAAAGCCCGATCAGCCCCTTCGCATGCTCAGCCAGAAATTTCTTGCTCACCCGAGGCTTGTAGTAGAAGCCATGCAGCGAGGCTTCCGACGTGATTTTCACCAGGTTGCGATAGCCTTCTTCGTTTTCGGCAAGCACCAGCAGGTGGTTATAAGTGTCGCCGTCGGGCGGAGTGCGCGCGATGTCGTGGTCGTCTTTCTTGCAGATGTAGAGTTCGCATCCCACGATCGGTTTGACCCCGGCTTTGTGCGCGGCATTCACAAAATGCACCGCGCCGAAAATGTTGCCATGGTCGGTCATGGCCACCGCCGGCATGCCGAGTTCGTGGACCCGATCGACGAGTTTCTCTACGTCGCAAGCGCCGTCGAGCAGGGAATAATCGCTATGCAGATGCAGGTGGACGAATTGGTTTTGGGTCATGAAGGCAGCTTTTGGCTATTAGCTCTTGGTTCTCAGCTTTTGGAAATCTGGGATCGACTTATTCTAATGGCTGGAGGAAATCGCGCAACGCCTGAAAGTGGTGCATTTGGATATAAGGCTGGAGTTGATGCCCAAGACCCGAAATCGCCGCTCCGTCTAACGCAACATCGGCATCGCCGGTTGCGGCACCTGGAAATCCACGCCGCGATCGTCATTCATCTTGACCGTGGCAGCAAGATCGAGCTTGGCAAGAGGAATCTTCTTCGCGGCTTCCGCATTGAGCACCCAGAGCGTTTCACCGGCGATCGCGTAATTGCGCACTTCTTCCACATGCTGGTCGCGGAAAACCAGTGCCGTCGCAGGTTCCTGGTCTGTCTTCGGTCGATTGCGCGCCTCGACATCGGCTTGCAGCCGGTCGATCTTTCCGTTCAGCGCCTGTACATCGCGCTGCAATCCGCCGTTCTCGGGGTAGGGAGCAGGATAAGAAGCACCGGCATACGCATCCTGATCTTCGTTGTCCGTGTTATAAGCGAGAGAATTATCGTACCAGCCGTAATAGCCGTAGGGATAATATCCCGCGTACGGGTAGTAAGGGTAATAGCCCGGTCGTCCGTAGAAGGCTCGACGATTGTAGTAGGGGTATCCAGTCCGGATGCGAACGCCGGAGCTCCGACCAAAACTTCCGCTGCCGGAGCTGCGACCAACATTTCCGCTGCGAAATGAGCCGGAGGAGTGTCCGGCAAACCCGCCACCCGAGGCTGCGTGCCCGCCGCCTCCCCCGCCGCGCCGTTGCGCCCACACGGGCAGCGCGACCAAAATCAGGCTAAACGTCGCTATGGACAACCAGCGCCGCATGCCCCATTATAGCCCACTTTGCCTTGTCTCGATGCGGAGAAAAATGGGCTCCGCCAACGGGAAAGAAGGCCCTGCAGGCTGCGGAAAACTCGATTTTGCACTTGATTTTGGGTGGCGCAGCGGATAACCTGACAGCGTTGAAAACGCGTAACTTATTGATTATATAGCGGTAACTAAAGGAATAAAAGGTAATCTTACCCACGCCAGCTTTCACAAACTTTCACACGTTATCTCTTCGTTCTCTCAGCGCCCCACCTCGCAGATTTTATGCACGATTCCCTACCTGAAGATTCGGCAAATCGTTGTTCGTCTTCTGTCAGGGCTGCAGGCGATCTATGAGATGGTCGAACGTGGCGCTTGACTGACGGCCAATCAGTCGGACGCTCTCTCGTCTGCACGTGAAATCTGATTATCCGAGTTGGCTGTGCGCTAGTTGTGTGCCGGATTCAGGTTCAGGCATTCGCAAGAGGGTACTCAGGCCCGTCTGGATCATGGATGATAAAGGACTTTATCGGCACCGGCTCGAATTGGGCTGTCCGTCCCGTAAACTAGGATGGACGGTGCATGTTAGTCAGTTCTCGCGCTAGATTCTCAAGATCCGGAAATACGTCTGCAAGCCTTATGCCCAGCAGGTCCAATTCACACGCGATTTGAGAGACGGCTCCTACGGGAATCTTGATCTTCCGCAACCAGTTCTCCGAGCCCGGCATTTCATTGAGCGCCTGGTCCGTCACATGAACCGTGAACTGACCTTGCTGTACAAACATTCTCATATCAATCTCCAACGGCGAGGCCGCCAAGACAGCAATGGTGCTGGTGTCGTCTCCTTTGATTGCCGGGCGGAGCATCTCCTGTAGCGAGGCCGCGTTCAGTGGCGGAAACACCGGTTCATAACCCTGCGAGGTGTTGAGGCGATGGGGCTCTAGCATCCAGACCGCCGCATCTGTCACCGCGGAACCAGCTCTGATGTCGAACGGGTACTTCGTCGCGAAATAGGCGGCAGTCAGAGGAGAATTTGTCCAGTCGAGCAAACGCGTCGGAAGACCGAAGTGCTGCATCAATGCGAGCCATCCCCCGTAATCGTCGTCGTCCGGGCAAACGGTGTGGCGAGTCCGGGCGCGCGTATAAAAGAGGTTGGTTAAGTATCTTTCCTGCTGGCGCGTGTATCCACGGCGAACCTTTGGCAGAAGGTTCCAGGAAAAGTCTCGCTGGCCTCGAAACCACCATCTTGTCTTAGTGGACTCAAATGTCGCATCTACCAGTTGTGTCAGTTCGTTGACCGACACAATCGTTACGCAATCCGTCATCTTCTGCACTCCCTGACCCGGACCTTCAGACACGCGGTTTCTAGCGGAGTCCGAGGCCCGCTTTCCTGGCCGGTCAATGCGTTGCGAAGAAACTGGCCGGTTTCTCCGGATTATAGCCTCGCCGGTCGTAGAGCTTTGTGGTGCCGGGCTCGCTGTGGCCGGCCTCGCGCTGCACGTCGTCGAGCGTCGCGCCGTTCTCAGCGCGGTCGTGATAAAGGTGGCACACATCGAGTGCGCCGAATAGCCCCGTGTCAGCCCATGCCGGCCGAGTTCTTGCGCAGCAGGCGGTCGATGGTGTCCTGGTCCATATGCCGCGCGGAGCCGGCGCAGCGTCCACTTCGACAGGCTCGCGTTCGGCTTCGGCGTCGCGACGGAGGCCGCCGACAATTCCGGACTAACCAGCACATTGCGGATTATCACGTACTGAGGACGGCCGCCAAGCGTGTCGGGAATCGTTAAGTCGATTTCCTTGACATGATGCGCCGATGTCACTTCAAAATGCGAGAAACCGCTACCACCATTTCAACGTCCGCCAGAAGCTCCCGCGGGAAGGTTCTGGCTTGGTGGCCGTCCCGTCTGCCTTCGCTGTGCCGTTTGTGTCGTCGCCGCCGAAATAAGTCTGTTTCGCGTACAAATCACGAGCGCGGCCGCGTTCGATCTGCTCGCGTGACCATTTCGGAGCCCATTTGACTCGGTCGTTCTGTATCCAGTAGTGGGACTGGCAGGGAAAATTCCAGTTGCCGATCGAGGGATGAAGCGAAATCGTCTTGCCGTCGAAAATGAGCGTCCAGTCCGTGGGACGTATCGGAGTGACGACTTTGTTTCCGCAGCCACAGAGGCACAAATGGGACGCCGTGGCGAACCGTATCGACACGTAAATCGTCCGCTGCTCCAGTTCGTCGGGAATAAATTCAACGAATTCGTGCTTGAGGATGATCCCCGGCTTCATTCGGGTCGATCCTCGTTCAGGAGCAGATTGGTGTCGATGCTGAACTGGCTATGGTGTTCGGACTTGAGGTCGCGGTAGAACCCGAAAAGCTTCTTGTACTTGATGACGGCCAGGGCGGCGTTCAGCGCGTTGAGTTCCGCGATCTGGATGTTGCGGTTATAGTCGTCGTCACCCGGCGCATCCTCGAAAGACACCCTGCTTCGGAATTGATCCCGCATCCGCGCGCTGCTCGTCGTGACTCTCACAATCCCGCCAAGGGTGTTTTCGTTTAACTGGGCGCCCATGCCCACGTCGATGAACGGGATACTAAACTCCTCCAGCTTCCCGACAATCAGTTTCTTGGGGCTGCCTTTGTCCAGGCAGATGAACACAAAATCCATGCCGCGCAGATCTTCCACGTTGGCAGCGTCCAAATAGACCGGGTGATCGATAATGCCGCTGTGCATCCTTCCGAAAAGATTCTTGAAATAGGTGGCTTTCGGTTGCCTAGCCCTAAGCTCGTCGCCGGACGGGGCGCCCGGTGATCGGAATGCGTTGTGCTGATAGAACGTATCTCCGTCATACAGGTGGATTTCCTTCACGGGCGTCTTCGCGATCAAATCCAGTACGTAGGAACCGGTGCCGCCCAGGCCCAGGATGGCGATCTTCCTGAGCGCCATCTTCTTCGTGACCCCAACGATCTCCGCCCGGCTTGAGGCGGTATCGGTATAGTTGAAGGGCTCATCGCTTTCTTCGTCCGGCCCAATCACGGGGAAGGTTTTTGCCGTGACCGCGGGATTGATTCTCTGCGCCGGGCCGGAGATGATGGCGACATAGGTCGTCACCTGAGCGTAATAGTCCGGATAGAAATCCGCGGGTTTGGGCTTGGCCGAGAAGGAGTGGTTCACCGGCACTCCCTCGGCGAGTGAATGCGCGTTGCTTCCATGCTTGATCTTCGCGATTTCGCTGCCATCCTCGTTGCAGGGATGATCCCCGGAGAAATAGGCGACATGCGTATCGGGGTGGCCGGTTTGGTCGTCCGCGAGCACGAGCTTGAGGACGAGGATGCCGCGCTTGATCTCCTTGCCCGAATTCACGTAGGGCACATCCCTCACCAACAGGCAGCCCGAGCGGACTTCGAGATCGTATCCCTCGTCGCGCAGTTTTTTCAGGTCCGCGCTACGACTTATCGGTCGCTGTGACATTGAAAATCATCCCGCTCTTCACCGTGACGCTCTGGCCTTCCTTGAGGGAGCCCTGCGGGTTGACGCGCGGGCCATCCTCGTAGGAGACGGTGTACAGGATGTTCGCGCCCGGAGGCGGGGTCGGAAAGGCCAGCTTCACGATCTCGTCGAACGTCACGGTTCTGGTGGTGACCACCTTCCGCTGGCCGTTGACGATGATGGTGTATTTCCGCGGCTGCGCTGGGCCGCTGTGGAAGTGCTCATCCTCCCTGAGGTGAATCGGCTCGGCGTCGTTCTCGACGACGGGGTCTTCCTTGTCGCCCCGGACTTCATGGAAAAGGTCATCGCCCGAGCGGACATGGCCCAGATGGTAGAGCGCCTCGCCCGTGGTTGGATTCGGCGACTCGTAGGGTTTCTGATCGATGTGAATGCGGACTTCATGTTTGTGATTGTCCATTGTTTCCTCCATTGCCCATAAGTGCGTAACGCACAAATGATTAACCCATAGGGTTAATATAACCTCGATGGACAAAGAGTGTCAATAGTGTTAACGTCAAGGGTGAACAATAATGTAAAAAGGCGCAGGGGATGGACATCGAGTTCTCCTCACGCTCCCTGCAGCGGGCGTGCAATTCGGAAAAGGAGCTGATTCGGCGTTGGGGCAAGGACCGGGGCCATACGATCGGCCGGCGTCTCCTGCAACTCGCAGCCGCAGACAACCTGCATATCCTCAGCGCAGTGCGGCCGGTGAAGTTTCATGGGTTAAAGGGAAAACGCGCTGGACAGTTCGCCGTGGACGGCGACTATCCATACCGCATCATCTTCGAACCAAACGGTAAGATTGCCCCTAAAAAGCCCGATGGCGGAACGGACCTACAGCGCATAACCAAGATCAAGATCATTGAGGTCGTTAACTATCATGGCGATTAAGAAGAGATTCAGATACGAGCCCGATTACGCGATTCCGCCCGGTGAGACATTGGTAGAAACCCTTGAATCGCTCGGGATGACTCAGGCGGAGTTGGCCACTCGAACAGGCAGACCGCTAAAAACAGTAAACGAAATTGCTAAAGGGAAGACTGCAATCACTCCGAAGACTGCGCTCCAATTCGAAAAGGTTTTGGCAATTCCAGCTTCATTTTGGAATTCGTTGGAAACGAAGTATCAACAGGCGTTAGCGAAGAAGCGAGATAAGCAAACACTAAGCCGCTCTGTGAGTTGGCTTGATGAGCTGCCTATCAAGGATCTCGTTGCACGAGGGTGGCTACATTCGACGTCCGATAAGGCCGACCTTGTTTCACAGGCCCTTGCTTTTTTTGGTGTGACTGACCCGAATGTTTGGCAACAACTGTGGTTGAGCCCAAAAGCCTCGTTCCACAGGTCGCAGGCGTTCAAAGCTTCACCGGGCGCGACAGCCGCATGGCTTCGTATTGGCGAATTGGAAGCACAGAAAATCCGCTGCGAGTCATTCGATAAGAACAAATTCAAGCATGAACTGGGGACCCTCCGAGGTCTCACGAATGCACCTCTTGCGCGAATAAAGAAAGAGCTTGTTGAACGATGCCGCAGAGTCGGCGTTGCCGTGGTTTTCGTAGCCGAGTTGCACGGGACGCATGTTAGTGGAGCAACCCAGTGGCTAAGCACAGATAAAGCTCTCATCCAGCTGAGCTGTCGATACAAAAGCGACGATCAATTCTGGCACGCGTTCTTCCACGAAGCCGCTCACATACTGCTTCATGGGAAGCGAGAGGTCTTCATCGACGATTCTGGGAACAACGCGAAGGAAGAACAGGAGCGAGAGGCGCATGAATTCGCGTCCTCTTTTCTGGTACCGCCGAATAAATTACGGCATTTCTTGGATGATTGGGGGGGCGACCAAACGTCAATTCAAGAGTTTGCAGACGAACTTGGAATTGCTCCAGGTATTGTGGTTGGGCAGCTTCAACACAGCAAAGTTCTACAATTTCACGAGTTGAACTTCCTGAGACGCTATAATTTTGACCTCACTGAAGGAAACTGAGGTTCGGCGATCCTTCACCGTATCCTTAAGATAAGGCTTTCTTCGCAGTGGGCGCACATACGTCAGCAAAGAATATGATCGGCCAAACCATCTCGCACTATCGCATCCTCGAGGAGCTCGGCGGCGGCGGGATGGGCGTCGTATACAAAGCCGAGGACACCAAACTCGATCGCTTCGTCGCGCTGAAGTTCATTCGACCGGGTGGCCCGGGCTTTTGATCTTGCGGGCATTACCAACACAGTGGGAATGGTGCACGCAAAGATCGCTAAAGGTGGGCCACCCAGCCCCTTGCGCCTGGTTCTTGTTCCCGTCGCCTACCGATGACCATCATCGCGCGCCAACCAGATGCGTAGCTTTGGGAATTCTCCGGTCTTAACGCCATGTGCGTAAACTAAATCAAATGCCTCCCAAAATTTAGATTCACTACTCATCAGCGTGTACATATGCAAATCTCCATAGCCTAGGGCGATGCATGGAACTCCAGTTTCTCTAGACAGGTCGAGAATTGGAGGACTGTAGATCGAATATTCATCGTCAAAAAGCTCCTTTAGTACGATGAGAGCCCGTAACCGATGTGTCGTGATATCGATTTCCACAACTTCGCCGCTGACGATCATTTTTAGAGGCGACATCGACCTGAGATACCGAACGGCACCTTTCGTCTGGCTGATCGCTTTCGCGAGTGCCTTCCGTGCGGTCATTTTCTTGCGTTGAATCGTATTTCTCAGAACTGTTTCAGTGTTAGGACTGTCTTTTGCCTGCAAAATGAGGACTTCCGAATCCGTAATCAGCAAGAGATCCGCAATTTCCTCGCCGCCTGTGATTCGGAGCGGATTCATAAAAATGTAAGTCGGCGCAAACAACCGTCCTAGAAGATGTGCGATGTCGCGCTCTTGAAATGCCCCTGGCTCCTGGCGTTCGAGATGAGAAAAGCTGAAAGATTCGCTTCCTTGGAAAGGATTGCTGTCCGGCCGTGCATCAAGAATTACGAGATCTTCTGGGATCAGACTTTCCGTGAACACCACCGAAATAGCGCTGAGGTCGACGTCGTGGGAGCGAGTTCCAAATAAGATTCGCAACTGATCGTTTGCCAATCTCGCCAAGTCCAGGTCGACGGCTACGAACGAAGCGTTTGTAAGACGCTCTTTGGCTATGATGGGGGTTTCCAGCTTACAGGTATAACCAAGAAGTTCACGATCATGCTCGTCAAAGAAGTGAATATCTATGGAGCTTTGTAGTAATGTATCGACCAGTCTGTCAGTATCGTCTTCCTTGAAGAGCGGCGTGAGGATTACGAGAGGCTCATCTTCATTGTCGAAAAAAGCGGATATTAGGCCTATCGTGGCTTGGCCCGCGAGAATGAGAGGAAATACATAGACCTTGAACCCGCCATTTACTCTCGCTGCGAGCAGCGTTTCCTTAGTGCTTTTAATGATCAGGTTGGGCCTGGTCTCATCTCGGAAAGAGATGGACCAAAGCCCAAGCGGAAGCTCCCGAATGATTGGAACGACTTGTGGATAACGAATAGTTAACACTGATATGTCCAAGTGACTTGCTTTATAAAGATAGACCGATTCGGGAGCCCCGCGCCAGCCGGAGAGCTGGCTCATTTTCGGTGGATGCGGAACACCTACAGATCAAGTCTTCTCGCATCCGGTGCCTCATGAAGGTGTAGAACTGGGGACAGGCGGAAGATTTCCCAATCTCCCGTCAGGAAAAACGGGAAACGTCCCGTCTGTCCCCAGTTTTGCCACCAGTTTTTCCGAGTTTTTCGGACGCGGAAAGAGTAGAAAGCTAGAACGCTTTTTCCAGGAATTTTCTTATTGTTGGGGCGCCGACGAGCTGTAGAAGCTTAGAAGTCATGTAGGCGCGGGTTTGCACACCGAACAGCATTGGGCTCGCGGTCCAAATTGGCCCGGAGTGCCCCAGACGCTCACACCAGACCGCCGCACCGCTGAACCCATGAGGTTTCATGCCCAGTTCTCTCGGTTCGTAATTAACGAGCACGTCGCGGTCTGGATCGTAGTGGGACGACAATGCCTTCGCGGGAGGAGCAGCAATCGTCGCTGGAAGGATGATCGGTCTGGCCGCGAGGTAGTTTATGACTGCATTTGAAATCTTCCGCTCCGAAATTGCGAATTGTCGGTCCCTGGGAAAGCCATGCAAAATCAAAGACCCCTTACGCCGCAGCGTTCGACGTCTCATGAGTTGCCCAGGAAGCTCGCAGAACTGCATCTGGGAACCAGTCAGCAGCTTGGAATTGAGAACGATGGCGGCTAAGTCGTCCTTCTTGTCGCGGATAATGGTCTCGATTGGCAGTTTTACTCGAGGAACCACCTTTTCCGGCTTTCCCAATCCTTCCCAGTTGACGGCGTCATCGACTCGCAGAAGAAATGCAAGATCTTCAGGCTCAGCGTCCCCTATCACATGCTCCGCCGTAAGAATCAGTCCGTGACCTTTCCACGTGCAGGCTGTACCGCTCCCGATTGCGTCGGCCATCACCCTGTCCTGATGATCCACGTCCGCACGTATGTTGACGATGCCCATGGAGTACCAGGTAATACGTTCGATGAAGGCTTTGAACTTCACCTGCATCTCGCCTTTTGGGTGCTCGGTCACAGTTGGCCTGCTCATGAGCGCCATTTTACGTCCGCAGGCGAAAGCGGTGCAGCTAATCCGGCGTGCAATGATTCGGAAGAGAAACAATCGGAGTAGCTGTCGATTTTCGGCCTCCCGAACGACTATCTGATAACAGAACGATGAGCTACGGCTCACTGAGTCACAGGAAACAAGGAGGAATTGATGAAATACATCTGTTTGGGATACATCGGAGCCCGGCAAGTTCGAAAACATGTCTGAGAGCGAGCGCAACACCATGCTGGACGAGTGTTTTAGCTACAACGACGAACCGCGGAAGAACGGACATTTGGTCGCTGAGGAACCTCTTCAGCCCGCCAACACGGCGGTGACCGTGTGTTGGAAGAACGGAGAGGTTGCAGTGACAGACGGTCCGTACGCGGAAACTAAGGAGCAATTGGGTGGAATTCAGGTGCTTGAAGCGCGAGATCTGAGTCACGCAATTCAGCTCATTTCCCAATGTCCGGGAGTGAAGTTGAAGTGAAAGGTCACTCCCAAACAGCGGCAGTCATTGGATGAGCTGAAGAGCTATGATGTTGGGACACGATGGTTCAGTTCAATAACTGGTGCGACTCCACCGACGTACCGCTTGGTAACCACCACATCCGGATCATGACGGGTAGGCCAGCGCACGCCGCAGTTGCCATTCGATCAACTGCGGCGGTGGTGCCCACCCATTATGCGGCGGAAGAACGCATTGCCCGTGCTCTTGAACGCCTCGGCAAGCCTGCAGCCGCCCAGTTGATCATCGATTCGCTACCCCAGACAGCCCAGATCCGGTCTGGCGACCTTGGCGAGATCTACGCAACGGAATGGATTAATGCTCACAGCGGCTATCGAGCCCCGATCAAGCGCCTGCGGTGGAAGGATCACCGGAACATGGCAATGCGGGGAGACGATGTAATCGGCCTGGTCCTCGATCCTGCTACCCATCGCCTTCGCTTTTTGAAAACCGAGGCCAAGAGTCGAGTCGCTCTCCGCGCCCAAACGCTGGACGAAGCTCGGACGGCGCTAGACAAGGACGGTGGCCTACCGTCTTCCCACGCGTTGGCTTTCGTCTCCGCCAGGCTCCTTGAGCTTGGGGGTGAAGTGGCGCTGGTCGACGCCATCGATGACGCTCTCTGCCGGCACGGCATTCCGGTCGATAGCGTGAAGCACTTGCTGTTCACATTTTCAGGAAACGCGCCGCAGGCACTCCTCACCCAGGCACTACAAGCGTATCCCGGCCCCATCGGCCAATGGGGTGTGGGTCTGCACGTCGATGGTCATGCTGAGTTCGTAGGTGCCGTTTATGAGCAGGTGATCGCTAATGCCAACCACCCCTGAAGCCATCATCGCTGCAATCACGGATGCATCTGCCGTCGGGTTCCGGGGGCGGTTGATCGCTCGTGGCCAGGCTCGCGCCATCATCTGGCGAGAAGGTGTGCTGCCACCGGGCGCTCCCGGCTTTTCAACCCAACTCAGCTACGACCTACATAGCTACGGCTATGGCCTGCTTGGACTTGGACTGCGCTTACTCGAAATGGGCGGTGACGCCGGTCCGGCCCGTATTGCTTTTGAACAGGCGGCAACAGCCCTTGAAGCAGTCATGGCGAAGGGCGACCACCAAGAAACCGATCGCCATTTCCATTTCGTCATGGCTGCAGCGAGCTATCATCTCGCACACTTGTCGGCCCGTGCCTATTCGCTGCTCTCCATGGTGGGAGAGGAGGCGAACTTCTCCCCCATAGAGCAGGCTCTTGCGAAGCTTATGCGGCGGGAGATCAACAACCTCCGGGACCTTACTCTCACGTTTCGTCTGAACGGCGTCGGCTCAGACATCAGCGTCCGTAACCTGTTTCAGGAGCAGCTCGGGGGACAAAATGCTGATCGCGATGGCAACGACTTTTTGCTTGAAGGTCTCGACCTCGCCATAACCGACAACTTCTTCGGTGCGATTGCACAGTTTCTCCTGGCATTGGACCGCGGAGAGAGAGTGCTGGTTGATGGCTCGATCGCGCGCCTTCGAGAAAGCCTTGCCGTCTGCGCGGAGCTAAACCTCTTGCCTCAGTGGTGGACGCACCGGGTCACGATCCAACTGTTGTTGGACCTGTGGTCGAACACATTTCACGAACGACTGCCGCGCGAAGCTGCGGATGACGCCTTAGCCTCATGGTCGGGGTTGCGCGGGCTTTTGATAGGTTCGCTCAGCCGAAGATCGAAGGCAGAGATCGATCTATGGCCGTCTCAAATCATCGCCGCAGCACGCGCTATCGACGAGTCGGATGATCTTGTGGTGTCACTGCCGACGAGTGCTGGCAAGACACGGATCGCCGAGTTGTGCATTCTTCGCTGCCTGGCCGGCGGACGCCGTGTGATCTTTGTCACTCCGCTGCGCGCACTATCGGCCCAGACTGAAACGACTCTTCAACGCACCTTCGGCCCGCTCGGAAAGACCATCTCCGCCCTCTACGGGAGCATCGGTGTGTCCGCATTCGACGAGGACACCATTCGGGAGCGAGACATCGTGGTGGCCACCCCCGAAAAGCTGGACTTTGCGCTCCGCAATGATCCGTCTCTAATTGACGATGTCGGCCTGCTCGTATTCGATGAGGGCCACATGATTGGTCCGAACGAGCGCGAGGTTCGGTACGAAGTTCAGATCCAACGCCTCCTCAGACGTCAGGACGCGAACCAGCGTCGGATCGTTTGCCTTTCGGCGATCCTCCCGGATGGCGACCAACTGGAGGACTTTACAGCGTGGCTCCGCCGGGATCGACCGGGCGGCGCAGTCAAGCATGACTGGCGTCCCACCCGGTTGCGCTTCGGCGAAGTCATTTGGAATTCTCCGACCGCCCGGCTAGACCTCCGCGTTGGCGAAGAGAGGCCTTTTGTCCCGGTCTTCCTTACCGGCGCAGCTCCGCCACGTCGCGTACCGCCCGCAAGATTGCGAACCCGGCTTTTTCCGGACAACCAGCAAGAGCTGAGCCTTGCGACGGCGTGGCGACTGGTTGGCGACGGTCAGACCGTTCTGATCTATTGCCCCGAGCGCCGCAGCGTTGAACCATTCGCCAAGGTCATCGTCGATCTCCACGAACGCGGTGCGCTGGCTTCTCTACTCAACGTAGAGCCGGCGCGGCTGCAGACCGCTATCTCACTCGGCGAGGAGTGGCTCGGTGCCAACAGCAATATCTTGAAGTGCCTGCGGCTCGGTGTGGCGCTTCATCACGGCGCGCTGCCAACTGCCTACCGAAAGGAAATTGAACGCCTCCTGCGCGATGACGTTTTGAAAGTAACCATCTCGTCCCCGACGCTTGCTCAGGGCCTCAACCTCTCCGCGACCGCAATCATCATGCATTCGCTCTATCGATCTGGCGAAAAGATCGAGGTCTCGGAGTTTAAAAATGTGATCGGCCGCGCAGGACGCGCTTTCGTCGATCTCGAAGGGCTTGTCCTTCATCCGATCTTCGACGACCGCAGGGGTAGGAAGCACGCCAAATGGGTTGCGTTAATCGAAGATCTGGGCGCCCGCGAATTGGAAAGCGGTCTCGCCCGGCTCATACACAGCCTTTTGATGAGGATGTATGCCCGCATCGGCGGCGATGTCAATCAGCTCGTCGAGTATGTGGTCAATAATGCTGAGCCCTGGGCATTCCCCGAGATCCCGAACGAACAACCGCACAGACGTGAGAGGGCGCTGGAGGAATGGGAGCAGAATATCGCTACACTCGACACCGCGATTTTGAGCCTGATCGGTGAAGGGGACGTGCCCGATGACGGCATCGAGGCGGCCCTCGATTCGATCCTTCAGTCATCTTTGTGGCAACGGCGACTCCTCCGGATGGATGATGCTTCGCGGAACGCACTTCGCACTACGTTGCTGACCCGCAGTCGCTTCATCTGGGCTCGCTCAACACCCGCTGCCCGACGAGGTTACTTCCTCGCCGGGCTTGGACTGGAAGCAGGCCACGCACTCGATGCTGTTGCGCCTGCAGCCAACGAGCTGTTGGTTCAAGCGAATGCCGCGCTTCTCTTGTCAAACGCGGAAGCAGCGATTGAAGCAATCACCTCGTTGGCAGAAAGCTTATTTGGCTTCTACCCGTTCACGCCCGATCCGTTCCCCGACAATTGGAAAGCTATCCTCCGAATCTGGCTTCTCGGCCAATCTCTGGCCGGACCGATCGCTGGACAAGAGGGCGATGCATTGCGATTTATCGAGGGAGGGCTTGTATATCGTTTGCCGTGGGCGATGGAAGCTTTGAGGGTTCGTGCGACAGCAAACGGCGATATCGTTGGGCAGTTCGGCATGACCTTGGATGATTATGAGCTGGGGTTGGCCGTGCCTGCGGTAGAGACGGGTACCATGAACCGTTCTGCATCGATCTTGATTCAGGCCGGATTCAATTCTCGCCTTGCCGCTATCAAGGTCGTGAATGACACTGGCGCCGTGTTCACGACCCAGCGCGAACTGCGGGAGTGGTTGCAGTCGGCTATGGTTGCCGCTCTCTCAGCTCAACCCGAATGGCCGACCACCGAAACCAAAGCCATGTGGCTCGATTTCGCACAGCAATTCGTACCGCGTGACAATCGTATCTGGGCTGAACGAAACTATCGCGCGAACGCGCAATGGTATGGTGTTCCGGCACCCCCTGGCACGCCTCTTTATCTTCACCACTGGAACGGTCAGCCCTTGATCCTCTCGGCGGATGGCGGAGTGCTCGGTGTCCTCCAGCATCCTCTCAGTCCGAACCGACGCGGTCTCGTCCGTGCTACTGCATCGATGCAACCCGACATTATCGACGTAAGCTATCTGGGCCCTAACGACCTTTGGGTCGTTTGATGACTTCCTAACATTCGCTATTCGTAGAAAGAGGCGGGAGGCGAGTGCTTTGTAGGCTTTCTGATGGGCGGAAGCAACTCACGGCTGCTGGATGGAGCCGTAAGGAAGCGCAAGTCCTGCAGAACGCGCTTCACGAGGCTCATTCTTGGACAAATCACTCATAACGGAGTTCGTGTTGCCTTACCGACTTATGAGGACTAGCAAGCTGTCGGTAGCGAGAGCGTCGATCGTCATAGGAGATTGGCCAGTTGCTGCACATTCAAGATCTCAACCCTGTACTCTGTCTTCAGCCAAGCACGATTCTCCGCGTCGAATATTGAAGGGGAAACTGCGGACCTGCCGCGATCTTCAGTACAGATATTCAGGAGCCGTCGCCGGACTGGGACCGCTAACATGATTAGCGGGACGAGAATTTCGCTACCGGCCTGCGACCTGCGGGCATCTCCACCTCAGGAGCAAGATCAGGCACAATTCGCCCTCCCCGAGCGGTCTTACTTACGATTGCTGGTCCGGTTTCCGGCTACTGCTCGATGCGGCCGCTTTATCGGATCTGGACGCATCCGTCAGCAGCGGACCGAAGTTGAGCTTATACTCGACCTTATTGAGCATCACCCGGTCGATACACCGGACCGTAACCAGACCTTCGGCAATGGGGCTGCCGAAGAGGGCGAGGTTGGAGATTGTGTTCTGGCGAGCGTATTCAGGGAATCCCGGGAATCTGCGATGCGAGAGTCCTAATGTCGTCTCGAATGGGGTCGCGCCTGTACGGAGCAACGTGAAATACGAGGGGTAGACAAGCCCGTCAAACCCGTTCCTATGTGCCGCAGATGCAATCTCCCTGCTGATTTCATATGAGTGGCTACCCGCGAGAAACAGCATGTGGATCGCCATGTCGAGGCTCTCAAACTCGGTGACAGTTTCCTCCCATGGAACTTCGGCCAAGTTGAGGAGCCTGAGCCTTCTTAATGGCGCAAGCGTCGCGATAAAGATTTCGTCCTCAGCTGCGACCCGGCATTCGTGTAGGCACACTTCGAGATCTTGGGAGCCGTAGAGGATGGGAAGTTCGAGTGTGTCGAGCCTGCCCTTTCCGAGCTTTTCACCCGGTGGGGAGTCGTATTCGCTGAAGCTGTCCGGGTGCGCGGGAGCCGTCCGGACGCGATAGAAGTGTTCGTCGATATCGAGGATGCGACCCGGAAAGTCATTGAGGATGCGCGATATGACTTCCGCCCGGGAGTTCGCATTCTGCAGCGCCTTCAGGGGCTCCACCTCCCCAACCATCCAAAGCCGTGGAGCATAATGAAAGAAGCCGACTTGCAGAGTTTTCTCGATTAGCTGGATATCGGGTTCGAGCCACGGCGCGACGTCTATTGATGTGGGCTGCTGTGTATTGAACTGCACCGCTGGATATCCGCCATAGGTAGGTCTGCGTATGCTTCCCCGCACGAAGAACCGTTGCGCCAGGAACGCAACATGCTTCTTGGTCAGTTTCATACTGCTTTGAGAGCCACAGTTCGGACAACCTGACATGTCCTTTTGCCCGACCTCGGCGGAGGTCAGGCGCAAGCCTTCGTCATGAAAGCAGTCGGAGCAAAGCAGTGGGGTTCCTGGGTCACCATCTTTGGTGAACTCATCAAGATGGCTTCCTTGCCAGCTCTTAACGTAATTGAAAGCGCTCTCGAAGCGTTCATCACGTGCGGCTGATGGCTTCTTCACGGAACTGACGGTAAGTGCATCCCGAAATAGAATCTGGATGTCAGAGTCTGCCCGTTGTACGAACTCGCGAGCAATGGCAACAGCAGTCGCAGAGTAATTTACGTCGATTTCGTTTTCTTCACCTCTGCCCCGGTTGTTATCTCCGGTCCGATAGTAGCTGAGCGGGGAGACATCGGCGTGTGATGAACAAAAACGGAGGAGGCCGCGCCCTTGCGGATCGAGTACCCCAAGCCGATCCAAGATCTGGTCGTCGGTTAGGATAGTTGCCCGGTCGCCCCTAATGAGAGACCTCCGGATGCGAGATGGCAGGCGCGCGAAATATGGGTTTGACTTCAGTTCGGAACGGAGTTGGCTGGCCTGTTTCTCAAAGCCATCTATCTGTTTCTGATCGGCGCCGCCGTTCTGGAAAAGGAGCAGACGTTCCATGCAATCCCGTAGTTGCATGACGAGCAATCGTGCCCTGGATTCGTCTTCGCCTACAGCCTCAGTGCCCAAGTAGAACAGCATCAACGCAGTTTGAACGACGCTGCGAATGATCGGGGCTAGGTAGCTAAAATCCCAGTGTTTTCCATCCCTATTCACCGGACTTCCGGGACAGAGGTGCAGCACGCTCGTCGCTGCGGAACAGAGGCGCGTGAAGAGCACCGAGGCCCAGTATTGCCGACGAGAATCACTAGGGCGCATGGCTATCTTTTGGGAGGTGGCAATCGCGTGCTCCACTGCGGCGATGTATTTCGGGAGCTCGCTCCAGTAGTACTCGGTTGCGGATTGCGGAGTGTTGCTGTCAGTTCCGGTCATGGTTCAGTTGACGTGCCTCCCGTTCGGTGAGCCAGCGTTAGCAAAAGAATAAGGGTCAACCGAGCGAATTCTGATCGAAATTCTGTATCATGCGTCAGCATTCCGTGCGCGGCCCAGCGGCCCTCATCGTGGCAGTCCGTTGACAGGGGCAAAGCTGGCCACGATTGGCGCCAACAGGTCAAATGCACTCATCGAAAACTGGTTAGGCCCCTACAAGATTAGTCCTGAAAAACGTTAGAGCTGTATCGGACGCGAACCAGCGCGACAGTTTCGGTTAGCTTGGACCTGAGGAGTTCGCTTTCGATACAGCCGTTTGAAGGAAGCCGCTTTGTTCGCGGCGGACGCTTTGGGATTTCAATCGACTTTGGTTTGGAAGTTGTTGAAAAGCAGAGTGTTTCCGGTGCGATCATCAAATCGACGTTCAGCGATCCGACCATGAAGCCCGGGCTCATAATCGCCTCATCGTAACCCGAGACGGTCCGATCTGCAAGACTGACTCCCAATCTCGAATCTCCGATGTCGCTTCCTTCGGGCACGCGACAGCGTCCGCCGCAAAGCGGCTTCGTTCAAACGCCCTTGTAGTTACCGAACTGTCGAAGTTTTATTGATTGGCCAGAAACGGGCTTCTGGGAGATCATTAGCAGCGGGCCTTGACCGTTGGGTTTACAGAGAAAGACGGCAGAGAAAAACGCAGATTTACTTACTTCTTAGGGGAATACTTCTTCAGGAAATCATCGAGCGCTCGACGAATCAACTCCGCCTGCTTCGTTCCAGTCTTCTTGGAAAGCGCTTCGAGACCTTCGGTTTGCGAACTCGTGAGCCAAACCGTGGTGCGCTTCATTGCTGCGCCGCCTTTCGTCTCGCTCTACCTGCTTGCAGTTGCACCCGACCTCTTGCTCGCAGTGTCGCCATGAACGCCCAGAACTTGTAGCTGACGCGCTCCATGTACTCAAGCTGCTTCTTAGCTCTGTCCGTGTCCTATTCAGGCTCGAACCAAGGCCGATTCATCGCCGTGCATGGCCCGCACCGAAAATCGAAAAGCTCGGAACCGCAGTGAAGGCATTTCATGTACGAACCCCGCCGATGTTTTCGAGCCATCTCTGACAGCTTTGCTCGTGGAGTTCATCGAGCCAGAAGAGATACTCGTCGAGCGTCATGTTGCAGACCGCCGCCGCCTGCTCTAGCCCTTCGAAGTACCAGGCTCGGAAGCTAGGCGAGCCCGCGAGCGACGCTTCCGTCATCCGCCTAACGACCCACGGCGGGTTGAACTCGGGCTCGTAGTCGTACGGCGGAATCTTCGACGTGATGTCGGCGTACCATGCTTTGTACTCTGGGTCGTCGGTCGTCGTTTCTCGTCCGCGAAATAGGATGTTCACAGCGTCACCCCGCTAGTTCTTTTCTCCGCAATCCTCTGTTTCAAGTATGACATGTACGCTTTCTTCGTGTGCAGCGAGTTTGTGCAAATCATCCTCTCCATTCAGTTCTAGTATGCTAGAAAGCCATACGTTGCGCAAGGGCACAGAAGTCACCCCGGGCGTGGTTACCAGAATCGCGTGCTGATCACGAATCTGCCGCATTGCTAGCACCAGCAATTCGTGACGTGATCACTGGCAAGGTGTGGCTGGGACCAGGAGCAGCTGCGGACCGCCCTCAATAGCGAGGCAGCAGTGCCGGGGCGGAACCCGATGCAGACGATGCGGTTTTCCCTCCGCAGCAGAACAGTGAAGATCTTGAAGCGAACTCACAGGTTCGTTACGGTGTGCCACGGCGAGCCCGGAAACCCCGAACTTCAACGACCATGAAAAAGACGGCAGAAGAAGCAGTTCGAAAAGCAGCTAAACAGCAAGCCAAAAAGCAAGACACCCGCCAGTGAAGAAAACCCGCTGCATGTGGGCGCCGCTGTTTGCTGCCTTCCGTGCCCGCGTGAAAGCTGTAGAAAAAGCAGAGTCTGAAAACCGCAAAACAGCCAGGTCTGGAAAGCGCACGAAAATCATCTCGATTTCTGCGAGCAATTCGCGGTGTTCGACCTGAGTGACAATGTGGACCCCTGTGTTGCGGGCATGTTTCTGTGGCACTGCTATCGGGTTGCCCCGGTTCAGAAAACGAACTCCCAGAGCGAGGCACCGCAGAGCACCCCCGGAGCAAAGCTCAGACCCCAAGAAAACGGCAGAGCGAACCAAGTCGCAAACGCGTGTCTGGAAAGCGCACGAAAATCATTTCGAGTTCTTCGAGCAATTCGCGATGTTCGAACTGAGTGACAATGTGGACTCTGTATTGTGGGCATGTTTCTGTAGCGCTGCTGTCGGGTTGCCCCAGTTCAGAAAACGAACTCCAGGATGAGGCACCGCAGAGCGAAGCCTATGCAAAGCCCAGACCCCGAAAAAACGACAGAGCAAACCGCCTATCTCGGCGCTCGTCCTGCCTTACCACTGCCTTACCATGAGGCATTATAGTAGGCGCTCCTGACGACATCCGCTAGAATGCCTCACTAATCCGTCGATTTCATGCTCCTGCTGGCCCGCAGCAGCCTGTATTATTACTACTTAGTAATCAGCATACTGCATACTCCTACCCCCTATGTATTGCATGTGCTTTGTTATCATAGACATGGCTGTCGAGTGCCTGCCTAGCTCGGCCTTCCTTCTATCTCGTTGAAATCAAAGGAGTTGAAAGAGGGGGATAGGCACCCTAAAAATGAAATACCACCCCAGCGCGGAGCGGGCGCGTTCCAAGCCGCATATGCGCGAATTGGAATTTCTTGGTTTTTCCCGGATCGTGTGGGACCTTGAATTGCGTTATGACTCTGATACTAAGCAATTTACATGGAATGCTTCCCGACAATCGAAGGCTCCGAAAGTGCTCAAAAAGACCCCAAAATACCCAAAAATATGCAAAAAATGCCCTGAAATTGGACAGAGACGAGCTGAAAGTTTACTAGAAGATAACAAATTCGCCTATTTTCAGTTGTTCCTCGATCCCCGGGGCTGGTCGACGAACGTCGGCTCGACAAGAACTCGCGAATGATAACTAGAGAGTTACCCCCCACTCCTTGTTCTTATCGCCCTCCACAGGTTTGGATAGGCATTCTTGCGGATCCAAGAATCCTGCATAAAAAGCGCGCGACTAATACGCGGATCTTGGTCGGTCGCATCGAGATGAGAAACGAAGAAGGATTGTCGCGCGCCTTGTTGATTGACAAACGCAGTTGAAATCGTGCGTGAAAAAGACCCATGGAAGACGTGTTGGTTTTGTATCTGATTCGAAACGCGATCGGGCAGACTTATTTCGTCGCAGCAGATCGCGAGCCCGCGCGCAAAGAATGGATCAACCAGAATCGACGAGTGCCGGCCGACCAGTTCCGCGGCAGGATGAATAGGAAAGCAAACTCCGTCAGCTTTATATTGAGTACGAGTCTCCAGTTTTCTAGCGCATTGACTGTCCTTAAAGAGGGATAGGGTATCCAAAAATGAAATTCGAGCGGCTTGCTGAGCGGGCGCGTCGCAAGCGGCATTTCCGCGAAATGGAAATTCTATTTCCAACTTGATTTTCGTCCCGCGGAAAGCGCTCCCGGCGGGGAGTGGCTAATACCCGAGCCGCCGTCACCTGATCGCTAGGGAGAAAGAAACCGGGCGGGTTTGGACAGCCATGATCGTCCCCCTTGGCCGAGCTACGGGATCTCCAGTCCGCGCTGCCAACTGGGAATAACCGAGCTGCCGAAGAGCCGAAACCCGGGGCTGTCCGGAAGCCAAAACCGGTTGTCTGGGCAGCTGCACCATAAGCCCACAAGAAACACACCACCTTATCAGCCAGCTCCCACCCGCGATTCCGGAAACGGATGGAGGGATGGAGATTCTCTCTCAAGAGCAAGAGCAAAACCAAGTGCAAGAATCGATCGCAGAACAATACGCGGAGATGGTGCGGAGTCAGGACAACTTTTACTGGTCGCAAATGTTGAAGCATCTGAGGGCAAACCGGCGGACTATCCCATTAGTTATTGGCGCATGCGATTCGGCGGGGTTCAAATCAGTAGCGCCGCCACCAGAACGTTCGGATGGACATTTCTGAGATCAAGAATCCTGCAAAGAAAGGTGCGCGAGTAATACACGATCTTGGTCGATTGCATGGAGAACGAGAAACGAAGAGCGATTGTCGCGCGCCCTTGGTGGTTGAAAAACGCAATTGAATTCGTGCGTGAAAAAGCCGCACAAGAAGATGTGTTGGTTTTGCATCTGATTCGGAACACCATCGGAGACCTACAGCCTGTAACAAAACCCGCTTATTTGCGCCTGAACCACCGTCAACCCTATGGGTGACCCTTACTAATCTCTGGAAGGTACATTGCAACAGTGGGGGTAACTTCCCAGAAGCCGACTTCTGGACAACGTCGTCGGAGTCCGCCTGAAAACGTGAAACGTAACTTCCGGTTGGCCCGTTATCCGGGGAGTGACCGCGATTGATTCTCACCAGCCGACTCTGCATCAGCTGACGCTCAGTTACGTAGTTAGCGCCCGTAATTGTCTGAGAGTTTCAGAAGGTTCAGAGCGGATGGTATAGTCCGCATTCACATCGGCAGTACGAATGATCCCTTGCTTATCGACCACGTACCGTGCAGGTATCGGTAGTCGGTATTCCGACTCATCGT
>Ga0074044_10001272_pt1 | contig 23079 bp, 18 predicted proteins | sample BogForMeECP23OM1_FD_94443 | JGI IMG/M metagenome (GOLD analysis project Ga0074044, IMG submission 94443) | Bog forest soil microbial communities from Calvert Island, British Columbia, Canada - Bog Forest MetaG ECP23OM1 | ecosystem: Environmental > Terrestrial > Soil > Wetlands ... | reverse complement strand
GCACTCTCTTGTCGGGTGAGATATAGCTGAACATCCCGTCCTGTTGCTGATCGTCTCCTCGCATTCGCAACTACTACCATGTCACCCTGTGGATTGGGAGTAGTTTTTCAGCAGCCTGCTAGGCCCAAAATCGCAAACGCACCAGACACTAACGGCTGCTCAATACCTTTGTCTTTTTGCCTGCCGGTGCGTGCCATGCGTTGCGTCCTCGGAGGCTCATCATACTACTTCCGGAAGCTATCCGGCTATGCGGACATGCAGCTAAAATGACTGATGTCGGATGCGACGAGCTTCATAACGCCCCAGTAACAAAACTGCGTACCCCCAGATTGGTTCGGTCGACGTGTAGAGAGATTTCTCGTTAGACTCCCCTGGTTGATGTGGCTCGCCCGCCGAGCCGAACCAATCAGGGACTACTCTTCGCGAAGAGAAGAAACAATAACGCTGCAGCCGAACCGACGGAACCAATCCAGAATCCGACCCGGAGCATCCGGTACTTAGCGCTGCAGATCTTGGACAATTCGTAGCAATGCTCCAGTTTCGTCCGGACTAGATCGTCATGCGAACGGGCGAAGACGCCATTCGCATACTCCACGGAATTGTCATACTCGGATATCGCGTTGAAGAAGAGTAGCCCGCGTCTGGACCCTTTAAGCCGAGGGAAGACTACAGCGAGCAAGATAATGGCACCCGCTGCGAGCCCGAGCATGCTGACGAACCCCAGCGCATCCACGAGCGACCACAGCCGCGGATCTTTGAGCCAACGGGTGGGGACGTTCTGTGTATTAAGGAAGGCCAGGATGGCCGTCAGTGCGGCAACAAAGAATGTGGCCTTCTGGTCAGCATTTCGAATCTGTTCTCGGACGTACTCATGGGCGTCATCAGAGAACCATGCGTAGCTGGATTCAGGCGCCGGTTCTGGTGGCGCAACGGTGACCTTGTCGGTGGTTGACGCCATATCGGCCGCGTTTGGGGATGTTTGAGCCACCAAAGGTTTTTGCACCTCTGGCGGGGCTGGCACCGGCCATCCTGTTCCGCCGTCGGATTGCGTGCTTGTTCCACGAGTTGGATGTTTCATAGCTAGGCTGGCTGCTTCCATCTCCCCGTGTACTTATACAAAAGATATGGCGAACCGGTTTTACGGTACACCCAACCCGTCGTGATCGACATTTGCTGTGTGAACTGATGCCACGCCGGAGGGAGGCCATCGCGTACCGTTGCACCAATTACAATGTCTCCAGCCTGCGCAAACGCCAGCATCTTACTCGCAAAATTTGCAGTCGCCCCGATCGCGACGTTCGCATTGAATCGCCTCGCCGCTCCGAGACGCGCAATGGTCACGCATCCGAAGTCGATCGAAATCCTAAACTTGATTTCAGGGACTGGAGTAGCTAAGAGTATCGGCTTGATTAGCTGATCATTCACAGCCATCATTGTTAACGCGGAAGCCACGGCTCGCTTCGATCCGGATTCCGACGGGGTGCCTCCTCCGTCTTCGAAATACGCCATCAATCCATCCCCTGTGTTTTTCTCTACGGTGCCGCCGTATTCTTCCGCGATCTTTATCATCTCAGTAAAAAAAAGATTGAGCACCTTCAACATGAGCGTTTGCTCTTCTTCGGATTCGGATAACCGGCCCGAAAAGTCGCTGATGTCGAGAAAGAGAACCGCCATTCTCAGACGCCGCCCCTCCCCGATTACGAGATCCTCATCTTCCGACACAACCCTTCCGGGCTGATTGGGATTGACCGAGGCGATCCTGTTACGGACCGCCTCGATGCGGGCGATCTGTTGCTGCCAATAGGAGGCCTGTAAGCCGTCGTAGTCCATATCTGCGGAGACAACTCAACCCTTGTATGATCCGTAGGCCACTCTAACGGGAAAGTATAACGCGGTTTGTGTTTTGAGATTGAACGAAATAACTGGGTGGTGCACCACTTCTCACACCGTGAAGCTGTGAAAACACTATCTAAATATAACCCTTGAACAAGAGTGGGAGGATGCCCCGTCCAAGCTCCGCTTGGGCGGGCTCGTTACTGTTGCCTCCGCAATCCGTCCCCTACCTTTTTCATCACAAACGCCCAGTAAGCACCATCACAGACCTCTAACCGCGCGTCGGCGACAATGGAGATCGACCTGTGGCAGGCCAGAGGTGTGCCCGTGACCCCGATGGCCCTCGAAGCTGCTCCAGCCCCACCTGTCGGCGCTCTTTGAAAACGGGGGTATTGGTACTAGCTGGTCACGATCCGGCGATCCGGCAATGATTAAGAATCAGAGTCAAAGGCAGCGGACAGGAGTGTCCGCTCCACACGGGCTCTGCGCTACTCGAAATCCTATGCTTCTCACGCACATGCTGAAACGCTATGCGGCCCAAGTCAACGGCCGCGGGCGAGGGCGCCCGCGCCACATGGGATCGGGCCATTTTTATAGGTCTCAACGGCGCGGCTGAAGCCGCGCCCTTTTCAAAACAACTTCAAGATCCCACACGGTCGGCGGACGTGGAATCCCACCCTTGCGCAAAAAACGCGCAAGGATGGGGCACGCCGCAGTGGAGCGGGTAGGGGTCCTTCGACTACGTAGCTGCTTCGCTTCGCGAAGCGGCTACTGCGCTCAGGATGACAAGTTATTTTGCGCTGCGGTTCATCCCTTGTCGCGGGGAGTGTCGGCAGATCGATGGTCGCCAGTTCCCTGCTCATCCTCGTAATCCGCAGGCTCACTCGGCAACTCGATTAGGTGCGCGCGTTCGAGGGCACGGTAATACTCCGGACGGGAATGGCGGTAATGGTCGGCCGGGACTTTGCCGTTGATCCAGGCTGTGTCCATCGGATAGACGAGCGGGTCGAAAATCACCATGTAGAAGTGCCAAATAAGGATAGAAAAGGTCGCGAGCAGCGCCTCGTAGTAATGCACGGCGGTGGCGGCATCCGACACCCACTTGGGAAAATGGGTCAGCGTGAAATTGTTAAACCACAACAAGAAGCCGGAGACCGTCATCACCACCGTCCCCCACATGAAGGCCCAGTATTCCATCTTCTCGGCGTAATTGAATTTCTTGAAGTGCGGTTCGGTCTTCGTGAGTCCGAGATTGTAGGAGAACACCTGCACCAGATCGGTCGCGTCTTTCAAGTCGGGCAACATCGCTGTCAGGAACAAGCGGTCGCGCTTGTTTCTTGCGAGGTGAATCACGTGGTAAATCGTGGAAGCGAGCAGTACAACCGCAGCGGTGCGATGCAACGCGCCGCGGAACCCGAAGATGCCCTCTCCGAGCAACAGCGGCCGCGACCACCATGCTTCTGGATATTTCAGTGCGAACCCAGTGACCACTAGAGTGGGAAAGCTAAGAATCACGCCCCAGTGGGCGATGCGGAAGTTGAGATTCATCCGAGTTACTTGTCCGCCGGTTTCGTGCCGCGGTTGCCGTCGGGTGACTTTCGCCAGATAGTCCAGCAGGTTATGCAGCATCATGAAGCCCAGCGTCACCGGGATCAGGAACAGGTAAGTCCAGCGAATCCATTCCACCACCGGGTGATTGGGGCCCGCTTCGGTCCGCACATGGATGGGACCGATGATGAATTTGTCATCGACCACGCCTTTGTGACATACACCGCAGGTTTTCGGGAGGTTGGCCGCATTGATGGTCGAACGCGGGTCGCTCGAGCGGAGAATGGAGTGCACGCCGTGGCACGAAGCGCAATTCGCCGCAGTCAGTTTCCCTTCTGTGAGAGCCAGCCCGTGATAGCTGCCAGCGTAGGACGGCAGGCGATCCATGGGCAAATCATTGCGCAGCGCTAAACGAGGATCGCCATGGCAACGTCCGCAGGTTTCCTCGGAGATGTTCCTGGCATTCAAGGGCGAGGCCGCGCTCTTCGGATCCATGATCAGGTGCTCGCCGTGGCAGTCGACGCAAACGGGCGCATCCCGCACGCCGGCCTTGACCGCTACGCCGTGGACACTCTCGTTGAACTCGCGTGCGATTTCCTTGTGGCATTGCGCGCAGGTCTGCGGCACTTTCCAGTGATTGACCCTGGATCGCTCATCGGTGGCGGGATAGATGTCATGACTGCCATGGCAACTGGAACAGGTTGCCGCATCTTTGCCGAGCGCGACCGCGCGTCCGTGAACGCTTTGCTTATAAGAATCCACCGGATGCGCCACCGGAATTTTGTGCCGCGACAAGAAGCCGGCGTCGCTGTGGCACTTGGCACAAGTATCCGCCAGATTCTTGCGCGCGATGGTCGAGTCCGCTTCGTTGGAGGATTTCACGGCGTGAATGGGACCGTGGCAGGAAACGCATTTGGGCGCGTCGGGATCGCCCTTCTTTGCGGCTTGCCCGTGGATACTGGATTCCAGATCCTTCGCTTCCTGCGCATGACACTCCGTGCACTTTCCGGGCATCAGTTTTTCGGCGGTGCTGAGTTCATGCACGCTGCCATGACACGAAGCGCAGGACGATTCGCCGAGGATGGAGTGGGCGCTGTCGGGGAAAGCCTTGGCCTCGTCCGCGTGGCAGGTGGCGCATTTCACTTTGGCGATTTTGGAGGGATGAGGAAATTCTTTGATGGCGGTGTGGCAGTCCTTGCAGCCGAGAATTGCGTGGGCACTGTCGGCATGCTTGGCGGGGTCAATCGAAATGCTCTTCCCGGCGTCAGATTTCATTCCCGCCTGGCCATGGCATGCCAGACATTCCTGGTCGCCGGCAGACGAAGCCAGCGCTAATGGCAAAGCCAAAATCAAAATCAGGCAAACGACAGCAACGCGAGTCGCGCGCATTTCAAACACCCTTCTACCCAAGTGAATCGCAATCCAGTCAACGCAATCCGGCTCTAGCGGTAGGCGAACAACACCGCATAGATGATCCACAGCACAATGCTGAATCCCACCGCCAGCGCTGCCCAGGCGAAGGCTCGAATCGTACGGGTGACGATGGGCGGATACGCCTCCTCCATGTGTTCTTCCAGTTGCCCGCTGGCGACCAGCGCTTCATACTCTCTGGGCTTGTCCCTTTTTAGTTCTTCCAGCGGCATGCGGCCGGTGAAGACCGTGATGTCCATGGGAAACTTTTCGGGGCGCAAGTGGGTATTGAAGAAATGCACGGTAAAGATGAAACCGGTGGCGAGCAGCGCTTCGTCGCTGTGAATGATGGTCGCGACGTTGAGGAACGAACCCGGTATGAACCGCGTGAAGAACACCGGGAACCACAGCGTGAGGCCGGTCGAGCCGATCACCGCGATCCCCCAAAACACCGCGAAATAGTCGAATTTTTCCCAGTACGTCCAGCGGCCATAGGCGGGGCGTTTGCCCAGGCCCACAAACCACTTCAGCGTGGCCACCAGGTCAGCTAAATCGGCCTGGTTCGGCATCATGCTGCCCGGACCCAGAATCAGCGAGAGCCACGATGTGTGCTCCCTCTTCTTCAACTTGTACAGGTCCACCAGATGGGTAACAAAGACTCCGAACATCACGACCGCGGCGCTGCGGTGAATGTAGCCCGCGTTCTCGAATCCACCGAGCAGATGAGACAGCACGGAGGCCCATTTCGTGTACGAGAACTTCAGGGTTAGCCCCGTTGTCGCTAGACTCAAGAAGCTCACGATCATGCAAATGTGGAGGATCCGCTGCAGCCGGGTGAAGCGGACGAACTGGCGCTCCACCACTTTGATTTTGGGTGTGCTGCTTGCCGGCGGGTTTTCCAAAACCTCGTCCCTAGGCATTGGGCTTCTCCTTGTCGACGGGTTTTCCAAGCTCGGCAGCGGCTTTCTCTTCCTCGGCGCGCAACTCCTGGCGCATCTGGAAAGCTCGGGGCAGCCAGAGCAGCGTATGAACGCCACCGACCACGAAGGTCACCAGGAGCAGCGTGGTCATGCCCCAGAAGGTATAGAACAGGAACGGGTACTTACGCGGGTCGTGGTGGGTGGCGTGCGTCAGGTATCCAGCGAAGCGGCGGGTTGCGCCCGCATGGCACTTCCCGCAGGTGGTTGCGACGTTGGCCCGACTGAGGTGCGAGCGTGGATCGGTCACCGCCAGCACATCGTGAGATCCGTGGCAGTCGTAGCACTTTGCCGCTTTTGTGTACCCGAGCTTCGAAACCTTCCCGTGATAGGTGTCAAAGTAGGTCTCGGCGATCTTTTCGTGGCAGCGTCCGCAGGTAGCCATCACGTTCAGCCGGAAACTGCTCTCATCGGTGCGATGGATGGCATGAGCGGTGTGGCAATCGTTGCAAACCGGAAGTGGCTTGCTATACCCGCTCACTCGCTTGGCATGGATGCTGTTCTCGAACTGCTCCTCGATGCCGTGGTGGCAGCGGCCGCAGGTGTCCGGCACGTTGTTTGCGTTGACACTCGACGCCGGATCGGTTCGTGGAAGAATCTGGTGAGCGGTGTGGCAACTGGTGCAGGTCGCCGTAACCGTCAGGCCGTTCTTTAGAAGAGTTCCGTGAATGCTTTCCGTGTAGTTGGCGATGATCTCGTGCTGCAATCCGGTGTAGCGCACAGCAGCCTTCTGGCCCTCGCGGTGACACCGCGCACATAGTCCGGGAACATTCATCGCAAACGTCGACGACTGTGGGTCCTGTTTACCAAGGACTGCATGGGTGCCATGACATTCCTTGCAGGTCGGGGCGTTGGGATCATTCTTCCCACTCAGCTGTCCGTGGATGCTGGTAACGTACTGCCTGCCAATTTCATCGTGGCACGAGGTGCAGTCCACTCCCTTGGTTATCGTCTCGCAAGGCCGCACGTGGGAGGCGTTTACTTCCGAGTGGCACTGGCTGCAGGCAATTTTATTGTGGCGCGAGTGGCTCACCTCGCCGACGCTGACGTACATGGATTGCCCGTCGCGCGCGCGACGCAGCTTTTCATCAGCGTGGCAACGCATGCAGTCCGCGTTGGCCATACCCTGGGAGTAGAAGACGTTTCTGATTTTATGGGGCTGATGGCAGTCGGGGCAGGCGGGCAGGACGCTGGCCTGTTTCTCCCACAGCTCTCCTCGAATAATCTTGCGGTGGACGGTTTCGATTTGCGAGTGGCACTTCGTGCAGGTGGCGGCAATGTTCCGGCGATTGATCGAGGACGCGGGATCGGTATGCGGCAAGATCAGGTGCGGGGTGTGGCAGGTGGCGCAGTTCGGGGCCACCGCCAGTCCTTTCTTTAGCAGCGCCTCGCCGTGGATGCTCTCGGAGTAGTTCTCCAGAATATTGTCCTGGGCAATGGTGCGATTGCGCGAAACCGGAGTTCCTTCCTGATGGCACTGGCCGCAGACGAAGGGCACTTTCAGCGGTGCCACCGCTGACCGCGAGTCCTTCACCGGATAGATGTCGTGGTTTCCGTGACAATTCACACAGCGGGGTGCGAGCGCATCGCCGCGTGCACTCGCCTTCCCGTGGAGGGACCGGGCATATTGCTCCTGCTCGGTGGTGTGGCAGGTACCGCACTGTACCCGCGCCGGCGTTGGGTGCGGAAAGTCTTTTCCTTCCAGATCGGCGTGGCAGCCCGTGCACCCGAAGCTGGCATGTATGGAAGTGGCAAACTTCTTTCCATCCACGTATAGCGAAACCGTTTTACCGGCACGCGTCGTGGTCGTGCTCTTGTCGCCGTGGCAGGCGAGACATTCCGCTCCAGGCTGATCGGCGGCGCGCACGGGGCGTTCCGGAAACACAAGGGAGAAGATCGTGGCGAGCAACGTCGCAACAACTACTCCGAAACCAGTCCGCCACTTCCTTCGTGCAATTTCTGTTTCAGCCATGTCCAACTCTCGACTACGTTTACTTCATGCCAAGATCCGTAAGTACTTTCGGGTTTGTTTCCTGAACCGCCAGCAGGTTGTGGCACGCGGAACAGTCATTGGTTATGGTCTGGCCATCGGCGCTGGTATGACTGCCGTCGTGGCAGCGGAAGCAACCCGGCGAATCATTGTGTCCAATGTTATTTGGGTGAACTCCCCAGGCCACACGCATGTCGGGGAAAATGTTGCGCAGGTAGATATTCGCCACTTCCTGGCCCGCCTGTTCGACGACCGTGCGCCGCGTTTGATAGATCTGCGGATAATTGGTGCGGTAGAAATTGTTAAGTTCTTCTTTGATGCTGCGCTGTGCGACATCACGGGCGGAATAATTCGCTTTCAGAACCTCGACCGCCTTTTTCCGGATGTAGGGAAGGTCCGGGCTGATGCGCCCGTTGGCCATCTGCTTGTCCACCGCATTTTCCGGCAAGTCGAAGGCATGGGTGGGCCGGTTATGGCAATCGACGCAATCCATCACGCGATGCTCTCCCTTATCCAATTGCTGTTGCGTGGGCTTCGCATCACTGGAAATGAATTCAGTGGTTTTTCCGTTTTCGTCGGTGTAATAGACCGCCGGGATCGCCTGCCGTTCGTTGTCGGTCGAAATGTAGCGGATGCGCTCGTTGTCGGCGAGGTGGTGCCCGTGGATGCCAACCGAGCCCTGCCAGTTGCGCCCGCCCACTTTGAGCAGCAACACGTCGGTTTGCGGCGTGTTTTTCTCGTCGTCTTTGTAGCTGGTATTCACCAGGAACTTGTCGCCGGTGAAGCGCTGCGGCCAGTGACATTGCTCACAGGTTTCGCGTGCCGGGCGCAGGTACTTTACCGGCGAAGGAATCGGGCGGGAATAGGTGTGGAAGGTTACCGCAAAGACCTGCCGCAGACCGGACAGCTTGGAGCGCACAAACCATCCCGCTCCGGGTCCGATGTGACACTCGACACATTCCACCCGCGAGTGTGGCGAATTCTGATAGGCACTATACTCGGGATCCATCACGGTGTGACAGGTCTTCCCGCAGAAACTGGTTGAATCCATGTACTGCACGCCGCGGTACGATGCGGTCCCAAAAATAAAGATGTTGAGCGTGGTCGCCACGGCCACGTACTCCAAGGTACGCCGCACCACGGGCAGCCCCAGGTCGATGGCAGGGAAAATCGTAGGCAATTCCCCGCTCTCGCGCAGACTTCGCCGCCGGAGCCAGATGCCAAATGGAATCAGCAGCAGGCCAAGTACAAAAATGCCCGGGAGGATCAGAAAGACCAGAAGGCCAATATAAGGATGCGGCGGCCCCGGCAGGAAAACTTCATAGAACCAGAAGGCGATGGTGGTAAGCGCCGCGCTCGTCGTGACCACGGCACCGGTTAGGGTAACGGGATTCTGCCCCAGAAAATAGATGGGCTGCAACCAGTCTTGGACGCGTTCCTGCAGAGTCATTGGAAACCGCTGCTCCTTATCGTCATCGTCATCCTTAAATGCGCTACTGCGTAGATACACCTCTACCTTCGCAGCGGATCATCTGCCGTCCTCGACAATCTTCCTAGTCTTTATGGCTGGAACCAGCCAGGACTATTTTTTCAATGTGCGGATGTAGGCCACCAGTGCCTTAGCGTCCACAGCTGGATACTTGGGCATCTTGTTCTTGCCGTTGGTGATGGTATCCGCGAGCTCCGCGTCGGACATTTTCTGCACTTCAGCGGAGGTGAAATCGTGGGCGCCCATTTTCTTCCCCATCGCGGAACCGGTTCCGTCAGGGCCATGGCACGCGGCACACTTTGCTTTGAAGGTATCTGCTGCGCCTTGCGCATGCGCCGATAGGGGGAGGGCGAGAACAATCGCCAATGCTGTTGCGATAATAAACAGTGGGATGTTAATTCTCTTCATCTTCAAGCTCCATTCGAGTTTTGGTTGCTCAGCATTTGGAACGAAATATATTCATAAAGCCGCATCCACAAACTGCAATTTTGAAGGTTTCGCGGCCGAGGTTCTGTGATCCCGGTCACACTTGCGTGTAACCGCAATGTTTTCCAAGGGCTGGAGGCCGCCATTGGCGATTTGCACGGGCGAGCCGTTAAGCGCCCTCAAAATGCGCTTCGATTTCCTCCAGCGTTTTCCCCTTCGTTTCCGGCAGGAAGACGGCGGCAGTGATGAAGTAGATTACCGTGCACCCGGCAAAGGCAAAAAACATGGTTGAGTAGCCATGCTTGCCGACGGTCGGCAAGAACATCGCAGCAATAGTGGTCGAAACCGCCTGGTTAATCAGCAGGGCAATGCTCATGCCGTTGGATCGAATCCGGGTCGGCATCAACTCCGACAGGGCCAGCCATACACACACTCCGGGGCCGATCGCGAAAAACGCCATGAACACGAAGAGGCTGATCGCAACCAGCCACCCATTGTGAGTGGTCGGCACCGGTGTAATCAGGGCATTGTCAATTCTCAGCGCAGCCTTGCGCGCCGCCTCGAGATCGCTGAACGGATTCGAGAAAAACGCCACTACTTTGTTGGCGGGCACGCAGCTTTCGCGCGTGATCTCAATCGGCTTGGCCGCCTGGTCGTCGGAACGCGCCACCTTGGTCGCAGCGCGAAAATCTCCATACGAATAGATGACGACCAGCGATGTGGGCCGGTTGCCGATCGCGATGGTCTTGCCAGCGTCTCCGCTGGCCGCGAGCAGCGCGTTCGCGGCCTTTTCGTCATAGAGCAACGTGACCTTCTGGTCGGCGTCGGCCATGGATTGAACCGCGTCCCGGGAATCCACCCGCAGTTTTTCCGTTCGTCTGAACAACAGGCCGGTGCAGAGCAAGGAAACGATGATGCCAGCGCTGCCGAGCGACAGCAGAAATTTGCGTCCCTTGCGGTCCACCAGCAGGACACCGCCAATGGTCATCAGGAAATTCACCATCGTGAAAAGTACATAGCCCCAGTGGGCCTGAACATCGGAGAGACCGCCTTGCAAAAGAATGTTGGTGTTGTAGCCAATGATGGAGTTGACGCCGGTGGCCTGGTTGCACGCCAGAATGACACAAGCCAGTACAAACGGAATTGCGTATTTGCGGCGCAGAAGCGATTCCTTGACCATGGCTCCGGCCGAACTTTTTGCTTTCTCCGCCGCGGCCGTCTGTTCCATTTCCGCGAGCTCGGTGTCCGCTTGGTCGTCGGTGCGAGAGCGGAGAAGCGCGGCGTACGCAGCATCCCGTTTCCCGCGGCGAAACAGCCAGCGCGGGGATTCGGAGACCATGAGGCTGCCGATCACAAACAGAATGCCCGGAGGCAGGGAAACCCAGAAAATGCTGCGCCAAGCCGTGCCTTTGAAAGCGAACAGTTTCGCGGGATCGCCTAGCTTCGCCACCTCTTCAACACGGAAACTGAAGAACATGCCAACGATGGCCGCGGCCACGATCCCGAGTGTCAGCAGCCATTGGAAGATGCCCGTCCCCTTGCCGCGGCTCGATGCCGACAGACATTCGGCGAGATAGAGTGGGACAACGACACCGATCAGGCCGGCGCTGATGCCCTGTAAGAGACGGCCAAGAACCAGCGACTCATAGCCATGGGAGAGCGCAATGATGGGAATGCTGCAGACAAACAGCAATCCGCTGATCATCATCATTGGCTTGCGCCCGATCCAGTCTGCCAGCGCACCCGCAAATAGGGTTGAGATCACGCTGCCAAGGAGCACGGCTGCAACGACGATGGAAAGCTGGCCCGCATTCAATCCGGAGGTGGCCTCCAGATAGGGCAAAGCCCCGGCAATGATGCCGACGTCCACGCCGTAAAGCAGTCCGCCCAGTCCCGCGACCAGCAGGAGGAAGCGGTTGTAGCCGGCTTTTTCGTTGCTCACCACCGCGGTCCTTTCGGCTTTCGTAGCGATCAGAAATTAATTGTCCCGGGGCAATATTACGGCCCGTGGCTGCTCGCGAGCGCTTCATACGCTGCACCGAGCATGGGCGCATCTTCATTCACCACAACCGTTATTGGAATGCGCGCCAGCACCGGCGCAAGTTTACTGGCCCCACAAAAGGTCTTGAGGAAAGTGCCGTCCTGAAGCTTGGGTAAGACCTTCACTGCGACGCCGCCGGCGATATAAATGCCGCCAAGGGCCATGGTCTGTAACGCGAAATTTCCCGTTACCCCGCCAAATATCTCAGTCCAGAACTGCAGCGTTTCCATGCAGACCGCGCAAGATTGCCCCAATCCTCGCTGGGTGATTTCGCTGGCGGCATTGCCCTCGGGAGATGCGAACGACTCGTGCCTGAGTGAAGGAGCGAGGAATTCGTGAATCCGGCGGAAGCCACGCCCGGAGACAATCTCCTCGCAAGACACGTGCGGCAGCTGCAGTTTTAAATGACCGAGCAGTTGAATCTCACGCTCGGTTCGCGGCGCAAAATCTGTCTGCCCTCCTTCGGCCGCTGCGACCTGATATTTTTCGCCATCCCAGAAAAGGATGGCCTCTCCCAAGCCAGTTCCCGCCGCAATCACGGCTCTCGTCGCATCGGACACGGCGGTTCCCTGATTCAGCAGCACCAAGTCGTTCCCTGTGAGCCTCTCCAGACTCAAGGCGGTGGCTGTGAGGTCGTTCAGCAATCGTATATTCTTCAGGTTCAGCTTCCGTGCCAGCGCCGAGGAATCTACAAGCCAAGGGAGATTCTCCGAGTAATGGCGGCCCTCCACAACCACGCCCGCCACGCCGAACCCAGCGGCATCGATTGGTGTGCGATTCGCGTAGGCGTCGGCTGCTGTCGCCTGCTTGAGGAAATCTTCGACTAGATCTTCAAATCCCGCGTAGTCCCGAGTCGCGAGACGGCGCTGAAACACGGAACGAAGGGCGCGGCCTTCCTGCAGAAACAATCCAAGGTTGCATTTTGTGCCGCCCACGTCCCCGGCCAGAATCATTGTCGTCCTGATATGCAAAGAAACTTCGCTACTGCAACGAAACTCGCTGCGCCCGAAACCATTCGTTCAGATTGTCGACGTAACCTGGGAAACGCCCATCCCGAGCTCGTTTCTACTCGATCCCTAACTCCTTCGCCAGCGCCTTCCACTTCCCATCCACCAGCGCCCGCGTCTTCGCGTCCATCACGATCTCATCCGGCCAGGGACGCCCGAAGCCTTCCGTTGACCACTTGCGCGTCGCGTCGATGCCCATCTTCGATCCATAGTTCGCGAGGCGTGCGGCGTGGTCGAGCGAATCGACTGGCCCCATCGTGAACTGAATGTCGCGCTCGGGATCGATGTTGTTGAGCACCTTCAACGCCACATCAGCTACGTCCTGAACGTTGACGTCTTCATCCACTACGAGAATGCACTTCGTAAACATCGCCTGCCCCAGCGACCAGACGGCGTTCATCACTTTGCGGGCCTGTCCGGGATAGGACTTGCGAATGGAAACAATCATTAGGTTGTGGAACACACCTTCAATCGGCAGATTGATGTCCACCAGTTCCGGGATGGTCAGCTTCATCAGCGGCAGGAAAATGCGTTCGACCGCCTTGCCCATCCATGCGTCTTCTTGTGGCGGCTTGCCGACAATGGTCGTCGCATAGATCGGGTCTTTTCTGTGAGTCACGCAGGTGACGTGGAACACCGGGTACTCGTCCTCGAGCGAATAGAAGCCGGTGTGATCGCCGAACGGGCCTTCGGTGCGGAGTTCGTCGAGATTGACGTAGCCTTCGAGGATGATTTCGGCATCGGCCGGGACTTCCAGATCGACGGTTTCGCACTTCACCAACTCGACCGGCTTCTGTCGTAGAAATCCGGCGATGATGAATTCTTCTACATCCGGCGGGGCGGGCACGATGGCGGAAAAGGTTAGCGCGGGCTCGGTGCCGATCGCTACGGCCACATCCATTCGGCCAGAGGGGCGGTCGCCGGGGGCCAGCATGGAGCCTCCGGATGAGCGGGCCATGATGTCGACCGCGGCAGTTGCCGGGCTTTGCCCGGCTTGGACGGGGCGCATTCCCGTCACCACTCGATCTTCAGCGGCGGCTCGACGCAGGTGGTCGCGGTAGTGTTCGGCCGCTACTTTCTGCCGCTGCCAATGCATGCCGGTGGTGCGTTCGTCGTAGATCTGCATGCGGTACATGCCTACGTTGCGCTTGCCTGTTTTTGGATCTCGGGTGATCACGCAGGGCAGCGTGATGAAGCGTCCGGCGTCTTTTGGCCAGCATTGCAGGATGGGAAAATCCAGCAACGAGAAATTGTCGCGCTTGATCACTTCTTTACATGGGCCGGTGGCGACGGTCTTCGGAAAGAACTTGCCCATCTCGGCGAGCATAGGCAGCATCTTTACTTTGTCTAGGAAGCCTTGCGGAGACTTCACGTCCATGAAACCGCGGATGCGCTCCGCGATTTCGTCGAGCGCATCGACTTCGAGCGCCAGCCGCATACGGCGGGCGGATCCAAACTGGTTGATAAGAAGTTGCGAGCCGGTGTAGCCCTTGAGGTTCTCAAACAGCAGAGCCTTGCCGCCGACAGTTCCCTGCCGGTCTTTCTCCCTGCCCCTACTCTTCGAAACCCGGTCGGCAATTTCCGTGATCTCCAGAATCGGGTCCGCTTCGCTGCGAATACGCTTCAGTTCGCCGGCTCGGTCGAGCGCTTTGATCCAGTCCCGCAGATCGTCGTAGGCCAAAATTCCTCCAAGAATGACAGACGATTATATGACGGCGCGCTGACGCTGACGGAAACGCCGCTTCCACTCTTCCACATTTCGCGCTCTGCGACTAGGATATGGAAATCAATTCTGCAGCATCCATGATTCACTGAGGTAGTTCGCCGAGGGCAAAATGATCCGTTTTAAAGTGAACGGAAAAGAGCAGACGTTTGACGGCGATCCTGACATGCCGCTGCTGTGGTATTTGCGCGACGTGGCTCAGCTCACGGGAACAAAATTCGGCTGTGGCATGGCGTTGTGCGGCGCGTGTACTGTGCACCAGAATGGCGCAGCCATCCGCTCCTGCATCACTCCGATGAAAGAGGTCGGCGGCTCCGAAATTACTACGATTGAAGGCATCGCGCCCATGCATCCCGTGCAGAAGGCGTGGATGGAGATCCGTGTGCCGCAATGCGGCTACTGCCAGACCGGCCAGATCATGCAGGCGATCGCACTGCTTAAAGAGAACAAGAGTCCCAGCGACCAGGATATCGACACGGCCATGGCCGGCAATCTCTGCCGCTGCGGGACGTATCAGCGGATTCGGGCGGCGATTCATCAGGCTGCCGGGCAAACAGCATGACGCTCATCGAAAATGCCTCCCGGCGCGGATTCCTTGAAGGCGCGCTCGCGACCGGAGCATTCGTGCTCAGCGTCAGATTGGTCCCCAAACCGCTCTGGGCCGAAGGCGAGCCGCCAGCCCCGGCTCTGCAGCCCGGTCTGTGGATGTCCATTGCGCCGGACGGCAGCATCACGATCATCGCGCATCGCACCGAGATGGGGAACGGAATTCGGACTTCCCTACCGATCGTGTTGGCGGACGAACTTGGCGCTGAATGGAATCGAGTCAAGGTGGAGCAAGCGCTCGGCGATCCAAAGTATGGCGACCAGGAAACCGATACCTCGCACTCCGTCCGTGACTTTTTTGATCTGATGCGGCAAACTGGCGCCGCTGGACGTTTGATGCTCCTCCGCGCCGCTGCCACGCAGTGGGGAGTTGCACCCGCCGAGTGTGACACCGGCGAGCCGCACTTTGTGCTGCATCGCCCGAGCGGTCGCAAGCTGGGCTTCGGTGAATTGGCCGAGTCGGCCGCCAAACAGCCGGTTCCGCACCGGGAAGAACTGAAGTTCAACCCGCCGAGCGCGTGGCGATATATCGGCAAAGAGAATCACCATCTTTACGATTTGCCCGATATGGTCGTTGGCAGGGCGCGGTACGGAATCGATCAGAGTGTTCCGGGGATGGTGTATGCCGCCATCGAGCGTCCGGCAGTGCTGGGCGCCAGCGTCAAGTCGCACGACAACAAGGAGGCGCTCAAAGTTCCCGGCGTCAAGCAAACGGTCGTCATCGAAACATTCAAGCCTCCTCATGGTCACCAGCCGATGGGTGGGGTGGCGGTGATTGCCGACAACACCTGGGCCGCGTTCCAAGGCCGAAAAAAGCTGAAGGTCGAATGGGACAACGGTTCGCACGTGGGATACAACTCCGAACAGTTCCGCAAGACTCTGGCAGAAACCGCGCGCAAGCCTGGGAACGTGATTCGAAACATCGGCGATGTGGAGAGCGCCTTCGCTAAGGGCGGAAACATCATCGAGGCGGAGTACTTCACGCCGCACCTGACTCACGCTTCGATGGAACCGCCGGTCGCGGTGGTGGACGTGCGCGACGGCAAGGCATACTGCTGGGTTCCCACGCAAGATCCTCAACAGGTGCAGAAGACGCTCGCTGACCTTCTCGGGATCAAACCAGAAGATGTCATCTGCCACGTTACTTTGCTAGGCGGAGGCTTCGGGCGCAAGTCGTTTCAGGATTTCGTCGCTGAGGCCGCGGTACTCTCGCAAAGGCTGGCAAAGCCCGTGAAAGCGGTGTGGAACCGGGAAGACGACATCCGCTTCGGCTACTACCATCCGTCGGCGGCGATGTACATGAAGGCCGCTTTAGGATCAGACGGCAAGCCGGTCGCCTGGCTGCAGCGTTCGGTGTTTCAGGGGAGTAACTCCACCACCGACGGCGAAGTTCTCTACGCGGGCCAGGATGAAATGGACAACGGGTGGACCGATGTTCCCTTCGATCTCCCCAACCACCGCGCGGAAAGCGGACCGGCGCGGGCCAATGTGCGCATCGGATGGCTGCGCAGCGTTACCAATATATTTCACGCCTTCGCGGTCCAGTCGTTTGCCGACGAACTGGCGAACGCCGCGGGCAAGGATCCGGTGCAGTATCAGATGGAACTGATCGGCGCGCCTAGAAAGATTGACTTCTTTGGCACAAAATACCAGAACTACGGTGCTTCCCTGGATCAATATCCGTACGACACAGCTCGCTTGCGGCGCGTGATCGAGATTGCAGCAGAGGAGTCCGGCTGGGGAGAACACCCGCCGGGGAGAGGACGCGCGCTGGGCTTCGCGGCCCACCGCAGCTTCCTGACTTATGTCGCCACGGTTGTGGAAGTCGAGGTGGACAGCAGGGGACAAGTGCACATTCCCCATGTGTGGACGGCGGTGGATGCTGGGACGGTGGTGAGCCCCGACAACGTCCGCTACCAGTTCGAGGGGGCAGCCGTATTTGGAACGAGCCTGGCGTTGTTCGGCGAAATTACGGCGACCAACGGAGTTATCGACCAGAGCAATTTCCACAATTATCAGATCACGCGCATGAACCGTGCTCCGCGCCACGTCGACGTGCATATTGTGAAGAGCGAAGCGCCGCCGGCCGGAGTGGGCGAACCCGGCTTGCCGCCTTTTGCGCCCGCTCTGTGCAACGCCGTGTTTGCGGCCACGGGCAAGCGGGTGCGCGAACTCCCGTTGTCGAAGACGAAACTGGTGTAACTGGAAACTCCGCATTAATGATGATCACCACGGGAGGCCCGAAATCTCTGCGATGAAAATGTCTGCGATGAGCGGGTTGCTGGTTCTGCTTCTTTTGTTCACAGGAACGTTCGCGGGCGCGCAGGAGATAACCGTCGCCGCGGCGGCTGATATGAGTGCCGCTCTACCGGAACTGGTCGCAGCCTACACGAAGAAAACCGGGCAAGCAGTGAGACTCTCCTTCGGCGCCTCGGGCAATCTGACCAATCAAATTCGCAACGGCGCGCCCTTCGATGTCTTCTTCTCGGCCGATGAAGAATATCCTCAGCAGTTGATCGCCGAGGGACTGGCATCAAGAGATACGCTTTACCGTTATGCCGTCGGCCGGCTGGTGCTGTGGGTGCCGTCCGACTCGCCACTGGACCTATCGCAACTCGGAATAAACGCGTTGCTCGATCCTTCGGTGAAGAAGATTTCGATTGCGAATCCCGCAACTGCGCCGTACGGACGTGCAGCCGTGGCCGCGCTGCGGCACTTCGGAATTTACGATCAGGTTTCGAGCCGGTTTGTAGTGGGAGAAAACGTGTCGCAGGCAGCGCAGTTCGTCGAATCTGGCAACGCCCAGGCGGGACTGATCGCGCTTTCGCATGCGCTGGCGCCTGCGCTTAAAGACAAAGGCCGGTATTGGACGGTTCCGCTCGATGCCTATCCCACGCTGAACCAGGCGGCTGTCGTGCTCTCACGATCAAAGCAGCAGGATGCAGCCCGCAGATTCCTGGAATTCTTGCGCAGCCCCGAGGCAACTGCTCTGCTCACGACATACGGTTTCAGCCTGCCTGCGGAGAAGCATTCCCATGGAGAAAGAGTGAAATGAACTGGGAGGCGTTCTGGTTGACAGTGCGTCTCGCAGCCATCGTCTCGACGCTCTTGATCGCGATTGGAATTCCCATCGCCTACTGGCTGACTTACTCGCGCTGGCGCTGGAAATTCCTGATCGAGGCCGCGGTTGCGCTTCCGATTGTCCTGCCGCCGACGGTGCTCGGTTTTTATGTTCTGGTGGCACTCGGTTCGCGGAGTCCGCTCGGCCGCTGGTGGGAGTCGCTCACCGGCCACACCCTGGCATTCACTTTCGAAGGGCTGGTGATCGGGTCTTTGTTGTACAGTCTGCCCTTCGCCGTGCAACCGTTCGCGGCGTCATTCGGCGCGGTCGATCGCAAGTTGCTTGGCGCCTCGGCATCGCTGGGGCATTCACCGGTGCAGACTTTTCGCCGTATCGTCCTTCCCCTCTCAAAAGGGGGGCTGGTCACGGGATTTGCCCTCAGCTTCGCGCACACGCTGGGCGAGTTTGGAGTGGTGCTCATGGTGGGAGGGAACATTCCCGGCGTGACGCGCACCATCTCGATTGATATTTACGATCAGGTGCAGACGGCCAATTATTCCAGCGCGAACCAGACAGCGCTGGTGTTGCTGATTATCTCGTTCGTCGTCTTATCAGTCGTGTACGGGTTGAACCGGCGTCCCTGGGTGGTGGCTCCATGGCGGTGAGGATCGCTCCGGCACCACCATCCGCGCTGGCGGCATCGGCGACACCTATTTCATCCGAGCTCGAAGTCCGCATCCGCAAGCGCTTTCCCAACCCCGAGGGGAGCTTCAACCTGAATGTCCACTTCCGCGCCCTGGCGGGATTCACGATTGTCTTCGGCGCATCGGGCGCGGGAAAAACGACACTGCTCGATTGCATTGCCGGACTGAGCGATCCGGACGAAGGGCGCATTGCCGTTGGCGGCGAAGACCTTTACGACTCGGAGAAGAAGCGCAACGTCGCCGCCTGGAAGCGGCGCATCGGGTACGTACATCAGGATCTGGCACTCTTTCCTCACCTGACTGCCGCAGAGAACGTCGCCTACGGGCTCCGCGCGCTCAGCACGGCCGAGCGGCAGATGCGCAGCCGCGACATGCTCCAGGCGTTCCGCATCGACCACTTGCGCGACCGGCGGCCGGCGCAAATCTCGGGAGGTGAGCGCCAGCGCGTCGCCCTGGCGCGCGCTCTGGTGACCGAACCGCGCGCGTTACTGCTCGATGAGCCACTGGTTGCGCTCGACCGTCCGACGAAGTCGCTGCTCGTCGGCGATCTGCGGCAGTGGAACCAGCATCACCGCGTCCCGATTCTCTTCGTCACCCACAACGGCGAAGAGGTGTTTGCCTTGGGCGACGAGGTCATTATGCTGGACGCAGGAAGAATCGTGGCGCAAGGACAGCCGCATGAAGTCATGCACGCTCCGCGGCTGGAAACCGTCGCGCACCTGTCAGGATTCGAAAACATCTTCGACGCCACGGTGCTGGCCCTGCACGAAGATCGCGGGACGATGACTTGTCAACTCATTGGCGGCGAAGTGGAGTTAGAAACGCCGCTGGTTCGCGCAGAGGTTGGATCGCGCCTGCGCGTGGGTGTTCGCGCTGGCGATCTACTGCTGGCCACGGAAAATCCGCGCGGGCTGAGTGCTCGCAACATTTTGCCGGGGACGATTCGGCGGCTGGAGCAGAGAGACGTAATGGTCTCGGCGATGGTGGATTGCGCCGGCACGGAGTTCGAGGTTCACTTAACGTTAGCGGCGCGCGACGCTCTCCAACTCAGCCCCGGTAAGGATGTGTGGGTCGTGGTCAAGACACATTCCTGCCACTTGATGGGGATGTGAAGACCTTGCCCGCGCACGTGTAGGAGCGGGGCTCTGCCCCGCTTGGACGGGGCAAAGCCCCGTCCCCACACAAGCACCCCGAGCATCCAGTTCACGCTCCACTGCGATCACAGCGATCCACTGCCCGTTCCGTTCTTTGTGATAGGCAATCGTTCCGCCAAGACGTTGCGCAATATCTTCCGGCAGCAAGTCACGATGGTAGCCGAAGAACTTCTCCTTGGCTCGCTGCCAGCCATCCCAATTCTCGAAAAGGGGATGCGGTGGCTGATACTTCGTGGAGAAGACCAGAGCCACGTCGAAGTGACTGCGGGCTTGGGCAGCCATGTCGATCTGGGAGACGGAGAAATCCTCGATGCGCACGACGCGGAAAGGCTGACTTATGTATCCGAGCCATGGCCGTGTGAGCTCGTCCGACGCGGGCCACGCGGTCAGAATGCGATCGCCTGGATATCGCATCGCCAGGAAGTGGCTGGCTTCGGCATGCATCACGATGTAGTCGCGATAAGCCAGATTGTCTTCGAGAGAGAATCCATACGGTGGATTGCTGAACAAGCCCGCGACGAATGCAATGGCGACCGCCCCCACAATCAATTTCCAATATCGCGCACGCCGCCAAAGAGTTGAGACCAGCGCCAGAATCACCAGCGGGACGACCGGCAACATGTAGCGAGCCAGCACCGCGCCGCCCACTGCCGACATAAAGGCGAGGTAAGCGAGTAGCACGGACAGAAATGCTGCCTGCATCCAGAACGGAATTCGCGGGCGACCAACCCCGTTCATCATCCGAGCTGGACGAAGCATGGACAGCAATCCCGCCAGCGTCAGCTGATAAAGACCGAAATATCCGAAGAGTTGCCAGAGCCTCATCCCCAAGGCCAGGGGAACACGTAAAGGATTGAGCGTGGCGGTAACGTTGTAGCGAAAAAATTCGGGATTGCCCAGCAGGAAGCCCGTCTTTGAATAATGGTAGGCATACCAGCCCGCCAGCGGCACGACCGGAAGCAGCAGATAGAACAAGCGCGTGCGTCTGCCTGCAGGCGGAAGAATTTCCTTCCAGTGGATTTCCTTCGAACTTTCTTTCAGCCGAATTTCTTTCAAATCTGGCCGCATGAAATAACCGAACCATTCCCAGCCAAACAGCACCAGCGGAGCCAGGATCGCAGTTTCTTTCGCCAATGCCGCCAACGAAAACCAGAGTACTTGCTTCCACGGACGGTCTTCTATGTAAGCAGCCAACGCCCAGAACGTAAATCCGGCGGCGGGCAAGTCAACCTGCGCCATGGAACTCTGCGTGAAGAACACCGGATAGATCGCCACCATCGCGGTGGCCACCCACGCCACGGGCAGATTGGCGGCCATTCGTGAAAGTCGAAACAGTCCCAGCAGCGAAAATGCAGCGAGCGCCAGCATGGCCGTGCGCGTGACGAGCGTCGAGTATCCGGCAACGCGCCAGGCCAGCGCCAACCACGCCATCACCAGCGGAGGATGCGCGTTCGATGGCGTGGACTGCGGAATTAACGTTCCAGTCAGAAATAAATCGCGAGCCGCCGGAACGTAATAGCCCGCCTCATCCCAGAAATAAGGAAGGCGCAGAAGCGGCGCGTGCAGGAGCATCAATCCCGCAAAGAACAGCGCGAACAGAAGAAACTGCTGCGCCCATGCGGAAGACGCCGTTTGGGATTTTGTTTTCGGATCGGACTGCGCCACTGGCCGCGCCGCCATCGTTGTACAGAACATCGTTGAACGGTACATCAGTGAACGGGTCCGCCTGGGGCGCGCGGATCAAGTTTGATCTCGCCGAATGCGGCCTCATAGTTGGTCACGTTCTGCTGCAGGAGCGCCATGAGCGCCTTGGCCTGTTGCGGGCTGAGATAAATTCCCTGAAAATTTCGCAATTCCACCTGCGTCTCCGAATTTTGCTGCATCGTCCCGAAAACGAGGAAGAAATCCCAAACATTCACCCGGATCTGCACGCTGTTGGAGTAGGCCTCGCGGTAATCGGCGGTTTGCACGAACTTTACATTCGGTTGGTTCGCTGTGTTCATGTCTCGCAGTGTAACGCCTGGGCCGAGGACAGAGCAAAGTGCTGCAATTCCACTCAAATTCACTCTCCTTTAACATTGCCGCAACATTGCCGCAACAAAGTCCCTCTAGTGTCATTGGTACGGTGAAGCGAGGGGACGATAAAGCACCCTTCCCGCGCGAGGTTTTTTGAGAGCGCGTCCCTCTGACCATGGAACCTTTGGAGGCAGCTGACAAACCGCGTTACCCCGATCTGATCCCCAATCTGATCTATGTCGTCGAAGACGATCCGGATGTGTCTCGCCTGATCGAGCACAACCTGCGCACCGCCGGTTATGAGGTCTCCACATTTTTCTCCGGGGCGCCAGTGGTTCCCCAGGCAGCCATGGCGCAACCGGCGCTGTTTCTTCTCGACATTATGTTGCCCGGGATCAGCGGCTTCGATCTCTGCCGCCAGATCCGCCAGCACGAACGCCTGGGCAAAACGCCCGTCATTTTTCTTTCGGCCAAAGCCCAGGAACCCGACCGTCTGCAGGCCTTCGACGTCGGTGGGGATGGATACATTACCAAGCCCTTCAGCCCGCGCGAGTTGATTGCGCGTGTCCGCAATGTTCTCCGCGCTCAGATGGATGCGCCCAGTCACGAAGTCATTCAGGTGGGAGAGTTGGAAATTGATGTCGCTTCGATGACCGTGCGCGTGCAGGGCCGGACAGTACTTACTACGGTCCGCGAGTTCCGGCTGCTCGAATATCTGGCCCGGCACCGGGGACGCGTCTTTACCCGCGACCAGTTGCTTGACGCGGTGTGGAAAGAAGGCTCTTTCGTGACGCCGCGCTCGATTGACGTGTTTGTGCGCCGTCTGCGGGAGAAAATCGAACGCGATCCACGCCATCCGCGCTACTTAAAAACGTTGCGCGGAATCGGCTACCGGTTCGAGGCCGGGCGCTAGCTGCCTGCGCCTGCTGATTCCCTTGTTCCTTGCCTATATCTGGTCAATGAGTGTAATCGGGAGTGGCTGTTGAAAAACTCCTTCCCGCGAAATTCGCAAAAATGAAATCGCGTCAGGAAGCCCTACAAGCGACTTTCTCAGGTCGCCTAGACATTTTCTATCCCCCAAATTTTGCTTGTTT